>Ga0137377_10001985_pt1 | contig 14874 bp, 12 predicted proteins | sample SagtaG_22_FD_104815 | JGI IMG/M metagenome (GOLD analysis project Ga0137377, IMG submission 104815) | Vadose zone soil microbial communities from Sagehorn Ranch, Mendocino, California, USA - Sage2_L_40_16 metaG | ecosystem: Environmental > Terrestrial > Soil > Vadose zone | place: USA... | reverse complement strand
GAAGGCGGCTTTGAGGCTATGTACTCGCAGACCGTGGATCACGCGCTGCATGGCACCGGCACGGAAACGTTTGAAGCCATCGACCTGCTCCGCAAGGCCGATCCCGAAAAATATCAGCCGGAAAATGGCGCGCAGTATCCTACGAGCCGCCTCGGCCGGAGCCTGCAGGAAATCGGCCGGCTCCTGAAAGCGGACATTGGCGCGGAAGTTTTGTTTGTCGATTGCGGCGGCTGGGACAATCACGTCAACGAAGGCGGCGTGCAGGGCCAGCTCTCGAATCTGCTACGCGATCTCGGCCAGGGGCTCGCGGCGTTTCATCAGGATATGGGCGACCGCATGGAGAACATCGTCTTGGTCAGCATGAGCGAATTCGGCCGCACTGCGCGCGAGAACGGCAACCGGGGCACGGACCACGGCCACGCGAATTGCATGTTCGTGATGGGCGGAGACGTTCGTGGCGGGCAGGTCTATGGCAAATGGCCCGGCTTGAACGATCATCAGCTCAACGAGGGCCGCGACTTGGCGCTCACCACGGATTTCCGCTCTGTGCTCGGCGAAGTCCTTGCCAAACACATCGGCGTCGCCGATCTGAAGCCGGTCTTCCCCGGCTTCGACAACAGCCCGCGCAAATTCCCAGGGCTGATCAAGACCTAATCGACGGTGTCCTTCGTGAAGCCGACGTCCAGGGAGGCGTATATGGGTCAGGATGGGGGCCTCGTGGATGGGGCCAACCTTAGGAAATACTCCGATTTTCAATCTTTCAGTTCGCGGATCCAGATATTGCGGTAGCGCACGGGATCACCGTGGTCTTGCAGCGCAAGCGGCAGCTTTTCGGGCGTTGGCTTGTAGGGCGGGCGCTCGCCGTGCGCCGTGGGGCCGGTAAGTTCGACATGGTCCTCGACGAGCACGCCGTTGTGCAGCACTGTCACGCGCGCGGGGCGCGTTAGCTTTCCTGTTGCGTCAAAGCGCGGACCGTGAAAAATAATATCGTAGGTTTGCCACTCGCCCGGCGGACGCGAAGCATTGACGAGCGGCGGGTATTGGCCGTAAGCCGCGGCGGCCTGGCCATCGGCGTAGGTTTTGTTCTGGTAGGAATCGAGCACCTGGATCTCGTAAAGCCCTTGGAGGAAGACGCCGCTGTTGCCGCGGCCCTGGCTTTCGCCCTTCGGCGGATTGGGCTCGGCAAATTCCACGTGCAGCTGGCAATCGCCAAAAGCTGCGCGTGTGTGGATGTAGCCGGTCTTGGGCACGACTTCCAAATACCCTTTCTCCGCTTTCCACTTTGCGGCGCTGCCGTCGGTCGAGGCCCACTGGGAAAGATCTGTACCGTCAAAAAGCACCACCGCATCCGAAGGCGCGCGCCCCGGCGTTTCTTGCGTGCTGGCCGCGCCGGGCTCAATGACCGGCGGCACCGGCCGATTCGGATCATGAATCTTCCAACGGGTATCCACCTGGGCGAGGGAGATGCTGGGAACGCTCCCTAGCGCCAGCGTGCAAACGCCAAACCACCACACTTTTCTCATCGTTAGAACCTCGTGGCTGAAGCGCTACGATTCTACCGCGGAAGGAGAGAATGTGGCATCCGGTATCGGCCCGATGGGCCCCCGAAAGGGTCAGCAGTCCAACAGGTGACAGTCCAAAGTGGACAAAAGAATTGCGAGGTGGCCTCGTTGCTCTTGGAGGGCGGCGGCGTGCCGCTTCTTTTCGCCCATCCGCGCGTGCCCGGATGACGCACCCGTGTCCAATGGCGGGAAAGGCGGGAGCACAGGCTCCCGCACTTGAAAGGGCCACTTCGAGGGCGCGGTGGCGCGATATGTCGCGCTCTCCGAGCTTATGCGGCTTCGCCTTTGATGCGCATGCCGTAGAACGACCTGTAGACGAAGAAGCACGCCACCATGAAGAACGCCGCGGCCAGAATATGCACGAGCCCACCGCCCTGGCTGCTTGTCAGGCTCACGGCGAGCTCCACGGCAAGCAAGCCAAAGAGCGTCGTGAATTTAATGACAGGGTTCAGCGCCACGGAAGAAGTGTCTTTGAACGGGTCGCCCACGGTGTCGCCGATCACCGTCGCCGCGTGAAGATCGGTGCCCTTTTGCTTGAGCTTAACTTCGACAATTTTCTTGGCGTTGTCCCACGCGCCGCCCGCGTTGGCCATGAAAATCGCCTGGTACAAGCCGAACGTTGCGATGGAAATGAGGTAGCCGATGAAAAAGAACGGCTCGACGAAAGCGAAGGCCAGCGTGGCAAAGAACACGGCGATAAAAATGTTGAGCATGCCCTTTTGCGCGTAACGCGTGCAGATTTCCACGACTTTTTTGCTATCGGTAATGCTGGCTTTTTCCACGCCTTCGAGCTTGATGTTGGCCTTGATGAACTCCACCGCGCGATACGCCCCGGTGGTCACCGCTTGCGTGCTCGCGCCGGTGAACCAGTAAATCACCGCGCCGCCGGTGATGAGCCCGAGAACGAACGGCGCGTGGAGCAGCGAAAGCTTGTCCACGTTGGCCGCGAGGCCGTTGGTGAGTGCCATGATGATAGAAAAAATCATGGTCGTAGCGCCGACGACTGCCGTGCCGATGAGCACGGGCTTCGCGGTCGCCTTGAACGTGTTGCCCGCGCCATCATTGGCTTCGAGCATGTGTTTGGCACGCTCGAAATTCACGTCCATGCCGAAGTCCTTCTTTAGTTCCTGCTTGATGCCGGGGAGTTGCTCGATGAGCGAAAGCTCGAAAACGGATTGCGCATTGTCGGTCACCGGACCGTAGGAATCCACGGCGATGGTGACCGGTCCCATGCCGAGAAATCCGAAGGCCACAAGGCCGAACGCAAACACAGGCTCCGCGACCATTAGGTTGTGCAGCCCGCCTTGCGAAACCAGGTAGCCGACGGACATCAACAGCACCATCGAGAGCCCTAGGTAGTAACCGGAGAAATTGCCCGCGACGAAGCCGGACAAAATTCCCAGTGACGGCCCGCCTTCCTGCGCCGAGATCACGATTTCTTTGGTGTGGCGCGATTCGACCGACGTGAAGACTTTCACCAATTCGGGAATGATGGCGCCCGCCAGCGTCCCGCAGGTAATGATCGTCGCCAGTTTCCACCACTGCGTCGGATCGCCGCCGAGTTCCGGTATGATGAGCCACGAAGCGAGGTAGGTCAGGCCGATGGAGACGAACGAGGTGATCCATACCAGCGAGGTCAGCGGCGCTTCGAAGTTCATGTCGTCGGCTTTACCGTATTTCGCCTTGGCAACGAAGCCGTTGATGAAATACGCGGCAGCGCTCGCCACCAGCATGATGATACGCATTACAAAGATCCACACCAGCAACTGGACCTGAATCGTATTGGCCACCGCCGTGGCCTTGGCGATCGCTTCTGCGGAGGCAGTCTCGAGAGTTAAGCCCGCCGGGAGGAAATGCTCCGGAGGGATAGCCAACAGGATGAAGGTGATGAGCGCGACGCCGGTCACGCCATAAGTTTCAAAGCCGTCGGCGGTCGGCCCCACGGAATCGCCGGCATTATCGCCGGTGCAGTCCGCGATCACGCCGGGATTGCGTGCATCGTCTTCCTTGATTTTGAAGACGATTTTCATCAGGTCGGAACCGATGTCGGCGATTTTCGTGAAGATGCCGCCGGCAATGCGCAGCGCCGCGGCGCCCAGCGACTCGCCGATGGCAAAACCGATGAAGCACGGCCCGGCGTAATCGCCGGGAATAAAAAGAAGAATGATTAACATCATCAGTAGTTCGACGCTGATGAGCATCATGCCAACGCTCATGCCCGCTTCCAGCGGAATGTGATTGATGGGATAGGGCTTTCCGCGGAGACCGGCGAAGGCGGTGCGCGAATTTGCGAACGTGTTCACGCGAATGCCAAACCATGCCACGCTGTAGCTTCCCGCCATGCCCAGCAGGCTGAAAGCCAGAATGATAAGAAGCGCGGTGGGAATCGGCTTGCCCGGGATGGGATGCAGCCAGCCGAAATACAAGACGATCGCGACGGCGATGAAAACCCAGAGCAGCAAGAGGAATTTGCCTTGCGTGGTGAGATAAGTTTTGCAGGTTTCGTAGATCAGCTCCGAAATGTCGCGCATGGATTTGTGGACCGGCAGGCTTTTCAGGCGCATGTAAATCGTGAGTCCGAAAGCCAAGCCGAATAGGCAAAACACAATCCCGAACAGCAGCAGCTTGTGGCCGTCCATGCCGAGGAAGCTGACCTGGGAAAGGTCGGGCAGCTTCAGATTGGATTCACCGCCGGCTTCGTCCGCGCGTGTGGAGGCGGCGAGCAGCGCGAAGCAGGCCGCTGCTGCGCCAAACTTGGTGAATTTCAAACACCGAGACCAGGCATTTGTGAGCCAGGTGCGCATTCAGAATCCTCCCTGATGGCAAGGTTTGCGGAGCGATGGAACCTGTGAAAGTTCTTGGAACGGGCCGCCTACCGCCACACTTCTGCTGCCAAGCGCTTTATGGCGCAGGCCGCGAATCATTGTGGCTCGCAAAATAAGGATCCTGGCGAGTAAGCGAGAAAGCGGCGGCAAGGCTGCCGCACTCCAAATGACTCGTCCCACCAGTCTGCAAGCCTCAGTAGTTTTCTTCTCATCCCACCGGCAAGAGGCCCCGACCGGAGTCGGGGTAAACTCGCCACGCGCCGGCCCGAGTTACCCCTCGATAGCGCCGGCGAGGCGACTGCAAGACTCCGCCGCCAGGGCAAGTACAAATCGCAGTCTTATAACATTTTGGAGAAAACCGGTCAAACCGCTTCGCAGCGCAGGGCGCCCGTCGGCAGAGGGGCGTTTCGAAAAAGAGTGCGTGATTTCCACTTCTGGCAACTCCGCTCAGAGCGAAAGCAGGCGGCCGCATGACTCTATCCCCCAAATCTGACGTGCGCCCCGCAGCGCAGCAGTTGTCCGTGGCGACTTGCCGCTTTCATCGCCCCTTGGATTGATGTTGCCTTCCTCTCCGCTTCCCTGAGGAGGGGACATCATCCCCCGATACCGCCGGCGAGGCGCCTGCAAGACTCCGGTGCCAGGGCAAGCACAAATCGCAGTTTATAACATCTTGGGATGGGTCAAATAGCCGGGCCTCACCGAAAACGACCAGGCTTGCGCACGGTTGCCCATAAGGCAGGCTCGGTCGACGGTTTGAATTCCTTGCGGCTCTACAACCATTGCTCAGTGAAGTGATACCATGCCGGCCCCGAGGCCAAACATGAAAAAGCTTCTGCGCTTCTTGTAACCCTTAGTGCGGTTCTCGGAGTCGCATCGCGCTGGCGGTTTGATGCCGTCGCGGCGCAGAAAACTCCAAGCCCGCAAGGCTCCTCCGAGGAGGAGCCGCGGATCGCCCGTATCGAAAATGGTCTGCTCCCGACGGTCGTGATCAAGGGCCAGCCGCCCGCTCCCGTGATGACCGTTGCGGACCGCATGAAGCATTACCACGTCCCAGGCGTGAGTGTGGCATTCATTGATCGTGGGCAAATCTCCTGGACCCGCACCTACGGCTTTGCCGACGTTGCGACCAAAACACCGGTCACGCGGGAAACTTTGTTCCAGGCCGCGAGCATCAGCAAGCCTCTGTCTGCGCTCGCCATGCTGCGGCTGGTCGAAGACGGCAAGCTGAATCTCGACGAAGACGTCAACGTGAAGCTGCGCGCGTGGAAAGTCCCGGAAAATGAATTCACCAAAGAACAGAAAGTCACGCTGCGCCGCATCGTCAGCCACAGCGCGGGCCTGACGGTTCACGGCTTTCCCGGCTACGCCTCGGAGGAAACCGTTCCCTCCATCATCCAAATTCTCAATGGGGAAAAACCCGCCAACACGGCTCCCATCCGCGGGGATACGGTTCCCGGCACGCTGTGGCGCTACTCCGGCGGCGGCCACGTTGTGATGCAGTTGCTTCTGACGGAGGTTACCGGGAAACCGTTCCCCGCAAATTCTGCACGGCCTGGTTTTGCAGCCCGCCGGAATGAACCACAGCACGTACGACCAGCCGCTGCCGAAGAACCTCACGGGGGCCGCGTCGACTCCTTATCGATCCAACGGCGATCCTGTCAGAGGCGGCCCGCATACGTATCCGGAGATGGCTCCTACGGGACTGTGGACGACTCCTTCTGATTTGGCGCGCCTCGCCATCGAAGTGCAAAACGAAAATGCCGGCCGATCCAGCAAAATTCCTCCGCAGGAAATGATGCGCCAGATGTTGACCCGGCAAAAAGGAGATTGGGGATTGGGCTTCGGTTTGGAAAACTCGGGCGCTCAACTTCTTTTTGGTCACGGCGGCGCCAACGAAGGTTACCGCTGCGACCTGGAGGCTTACGCCGAATCCAGGCAGGGCTTTGCGATCATGGCGAATTCCGACAGTGGTGGAGCGCTTGCCAGCGAATTTCTTCGCGCCGTGGCTAAACCTGGCCGAACTTTCAGCCCGTCGAGCACACGCTCGGCAAAGCAGACCCTGCATTTTTTCCGGCGTATGCGGGAACGTACCAAATTGCGGGCATGGGCAAGCTGACCATCAGCACGAAAGACGGCAAGCTCTTCATCCTGGCAGAGCCGCTTGGACCTTATCCGGAAGAGCTGGTGCCCGAATCCGATCGCCAATTCTTCGTCCTGGCGCATGAGGTCACCTTTACGTTTGAAAAAGACGAGAAAGGGACCGTTTCTAAGCTCACGATCAAGGCGCGGTCTGAGTCCTTCGAGGCCAAGAAACTGCTCTAAACGCGCAAGGGAACTTCCTTTGGGCATCCACGAGGACGTTTTTGCCGAGCCAGTGGCTGATGGTAATATGCGAGATTCATCGCGAACCAACCAGCCTGGCTAGATGAGGGTGATGACAACGAAAGCGGTTACCGAAGCGGCGCAGAACATCGCGACGTCATGGGCACTTGCGGCACGATTGGAAGCTCGGCGAAGTCGATGCGATTTAGCGAGACCGCGTTGGGAAATCACGGACAGGAGCCCTGCCGCAAACGGATCGCTGCCGAGAGCGTCTTGAGCATGGAAGGTGATATCGCTCCGGTCACAAAGATCCTTGCGCTGGCGGACCGCTGCGGGGCGGGTGTTATTTTGGACGAGGCCCACGCGACCGGGGTACAGGGGCCTGCAGGCCGTGGGATCGCAGTTCGAGACGGAGTCGCGCAACAATCTTGCCGCTGTGGTGCACACTTGCGGGAAAGCTCTCGCGAGCGCAAGCGCGTTTGTTTTGCGGAACCGCCTTGTTTGAAGGAGCATCTTATCAATCACCTCAGGACATTTAGTTTCATCACGGCCATGCCGCCGTATATACCAGAGCAAATCGGCAAGGCCTTGCGGCTCGCGCAGACAATGAACCGTGAGCGGAAGGCGCTGCGGCTCTCCAGCGGTTTGCTTCCGCGAGGATGGGACATCGCTCGAAGCGCCGCGCAGATTGTGCCGTTGATCATCGGCGAAAATGATCGAGCGCTCAGCGACGCCGCGTACTTGCGAATCCAGGGATTTGCCGTGCGGGCCGTGCGTCCGCCGGCGGCACCGCATGAAAGCGCGCGCCTGCGGGTTTCCTTGACGAGCGGAATTTCCGATGATGAACTGATGCGCCTGGAGAGCTCCTTGAATAGCTGGCGCGAACAGGAAAGTCGGTCCGCAGCGGTGGCCCGCGCTTGAGACATCATTTCTTCATTACCGGAACCGATACGGGCGTCGGCAAAACCGTTCTTTCCTCCCTCCTGTGCGCGGCGCTGGACGCGGTTTACTGGAAACCCATACAAACCGGCACGCTCGAAGGCTCGGATCGCGTGACGGTCATGCGGCTGGCGGGGATCGGCACAGACCGCACGCTTGATGAAATTTACAAATTCGTTCCGCCGGTATCCCCGGATCTGGCTGCGCGCTGGGCCGGCGTGGAAATCGACCTTGGCAAGATCAACATGCCCACCAGCCTGATGAATGATTGGCTGGTGGTCGAAGGGGCAGGCGGCGTGCTGGTGCCCGTCAATCAAAAGCAATTCACGCTGGACCTGATGGTGAAATTCAAATTGCCGGTGATTGTGGCGGCGCGCAGCAGCTTGGGAACCGTGAATCACACGCTGCTTACACTTGCCGCGCTGCATGCAGCGGAGCTTCCGGTGCACGGCGTGGTGCTGATCGGCGACCAGAATCGCGAAAACCGCGAAACCATCGAGCGCTTCGGGCACGTGCGCGTGATCGGAGAGATTCCCAAATTGCCAAACCTGCACCGCACCGCACTGATGCAGGTGTTCATGAATCATTTTGACCGCGCCGCCTTTGCGCAGTAACCCCGCTAGCACGTACGACGCAATTGTGGAAGCCATCCAGACACTGTTCTGAGGATGGCAAACGGTTTGCTAAAGTCTGACTCCGGTAGAGCGCAGCGTGCTGCCCCCTTGAAGAGAAACTTTCTCGAGTGAGGAGAGCTTTTGCTGTCCATTTTGAATCAGTGGAAACAAAAAATAGCCGTCTTTGCGGGCGGCCTTGGTGCGCCCGGTCTCTTCCTGATCTCCTTTTTGGATTCCTCGGTGCTGACGTTTCCGGTCATCAACGATCTCTTGTTGATCGAATTGTCCATTCGGCATCCGGCCAAGATGCCTCTCTATGCGGGGATGGCCATGCTGGGGTCGCTCTTGGGCTCTGTGTTGTTGTTCTATATCGCCGAGAAGGGCGGGGAAGCGCTTTTCCACAAACAGGCGGGTGACCGCGCGCATGCCATCCGCAATTGGGTGGTAAAGAACGGATTCGGCGGCATGCTGATCGCAGCGCTGCTGCCGCCGCCAACGCCCTTCAAGGTTTTTGTGGTGGCTGCGGGGGTTTTTGAAGTGCCGCTGACCAGTTTTGCCTCCGCAATCGCGCTGGCGCGAATGGTTCGCTACTTCGGAATAGGTTACCTGGCGATCCGCTACGGTACCGAAGCGATGCCTTACCTCGTCCACCACAAGTCAACGGTGACCGTATTTTTGATTCTGTTTGCCCTGGTGAGCTATCTCCTTTCGCGAGTAATACTTAGGCACCGACCATCGTCTGAAGTGCCCGAGGACAGGCAGAATCTTCAGTGACACACACGTGGCCCACTTTCACGCCGGTATTCACAAGTCATTGATTCTAAAGGGAGAGAACCTGCACAGCGAAAGGTCCACAGGGTAAAAAAAAGAAAAGACGGTAGCAAGATCTGGCCCACTCGAAATTTCTCTGTAGTTCCTTAAGCCAGGTACTAACGGGGCCGCGCCCCAGCCACTTGTGGGCTCCATGATCGAACGAAAAACGAGCAAAGTTGACTCATGTACACGAACTTTTGCCCCCCAAGATGTCTAGCAGACAGATAGAAATGGCAGGGCCAGTTTTCGACCAAAGCGACAGGCAAAAACCCGAGCTACGGCATTGGCGGAGCTAGTGCCATCAGAAGGCGCGCGCGCTGGGAACCCAGGCCAGCTCCTCGGAGAGGATTTTGCCAGAAGGGTCGGTGTCGATGAGCGCCTGGATGCGCAAGCCTGGGCTGGAGTCTCGCGAATAGGGGAAAGCGCGGAGGACGACGTGGAAGCCCGCCGAGGTCTGCTCCACCGTAGCTTTGGGGAACCGCGCGAGTTGCAGAAAACGCTGTGCGACGGCGGAATTCCGGGCTGCGTTCAGCACGGGGGATGGTTCGGGCTTGTAGGAGGTGAGGGCGGGACTGGGATCGAAATCGGCGCCGGGGCCGACAGGAACCTCGACGTCGTGAAGGGCACGCTCGGTCTCAACGATACCATGCCAGCGAAACGGAGAGCTCGATTCGGCGAAGGCGGCGACCTTGTGCGGCAATTCGCCGTGGTAGATGCGGGATTGGAGAGAGGCGACGGCGTCGCCGTGGAAAACGGAGCGGACCAAGAGATAAAGGATTAGAGCGGCGAGCGCGAAGGTGGCACCGAGCCTGCCGCGAGGAGCTTTGCGACGAGCGCCGATTTCTTCGGTGACGAGACCGCTGAGGAGCGGGAGGAGAACTCCCGCGAGGAGGATTCCCAAGACCCAGAGGTCGAATGGCGGGAGCCAGTCCATCACGAAGCGGCGGGGGGAGAAAGGCCAGAGGAGTTCCACGCCATCGGTTTGGCATGTATCGAGGACAGGATGACAGAGGGATGCGACAAGGGCGGCTGACAAGATGCTTGCGTGTGGGATTTTGTTTTCGGGGCCTTTGGGTTTGAGGAGAAACGGCAGCGTGGCGAGAAGAGTGAACGCCAGGGCCGCGAGGATCGAATGAAAATAAGTGCGATGGAAGGCGAGGTAGGCGGAAGGACCGAAGTAGATGCTAAGAAAGTCCACGTCGGCAACCACGCCCGCCAGGACGACCGCGATCATCGCGCCACGCGAGATGCGAGGGCAGGCGGCGCGCTGAATGGAATACGAGGCCAGGGCGTGGGTAAGGGGGTCCATACGGGAGAAGTTATCTCATAAAGCCGTCCTTAGGTTGCAGGTTTTAAGTGCGGATGCAAAGAAACATTCTTGGTGACAAGGAAGGTATCCGAAGAATGCTACTCCGGTTTGCGAGGGACGAGCAGCTTGAGGGCGCGGGGAACGATGCGAAATTCGACGGGGAGGCGCGCGAGGGGCTCGCCGTCGATTTGCGAATAGACGGGATTGGCATCGAGCGGTTCGCAGAGGATGGCGTCAGATTTGAAGAATTCGACGCCCTTGGTGCCGCGAAGCCGGTTGAGCCAGAGTGCAGGCAAATAGCTGACATAGCGGAGACCGCTCTGCGTCGAGAGCGTCAGGATTTCAAAGCGGTCTTGGAAGAGATCGGCTTCGGTGGTGATCTTGAACGGGCCGCCATAATTCTGCGTGCGGCCGACGATGACCAGCGAAGCGTCGGTTTTGCGGTCGCCGCTGATGACACGGAAGTGCCGGAATTTGTAGCGAAAGACTTCGCGGAAGCCTGCCCACCAATACGCGAGAATGCCGACGCGGGATTTCAGGCCAAGATTGATAGAGTAGACGATGGCGCCGTCAGGACCGGCACCGGCGACACTAAGAAAATATTTTTTCTTTTCAGGCTGCTCGAGCGGAGTCGCGAGGCCGAGTGCGATTTCTATGACTGTGCCGTGAACCAGTTTCTCCGCAGCTTTGGGAATGTCCCAGGGGAGATCGAGTTCCTTGGCGAGAATATTGGCGGTACCGCCTGGTAGAAGGGCGAGTGAAACGCGATGACTGTTTTGATGGGCGGCGAGGCCGTTGACGATTTCGTTGAGCGTGCCGTCGCCGCCGCAGGCGATGACGAGGCCGCGATTCTCGGCGGCGGCGCGCGCGGCGATTTCGGTGGCATGCCCGGGGCCGGTCGTTTCGGCGAGGTCGGCGTCAATGCCGCGCGTGGCAAAGATGTGGCGGGCTTGATCGAGCAAACGGCGACGCGCGCCACCACCGTTTCCGGCGTTGGGGTTGTGGATCAGCAGGGCGTTTTGGAGTTCGGCGGTCATTTGCTCTGATTCGGTGCGTTCCACTTCACTTAGCCTGATCTCTCTCATTCTATATAATTCTATATAATGTGGGGCGAATTCGCGCACGCGTTGCTTGAGCATTGTGTGGAAGAGGGATGCCTCGAGGGCAAGGGCCGTAGCCTCGCAATGGCAGTAAGGAAAAGTCGATTTCAGGCCGGCCATTTGTGGCGAATGCGCGAAAGAACAAAAGCAGATTCCTCGCTGCGCTTGGAATGACAAGCGGGAAATCGCCCAAAAACGGATTTGTCGCTGCCCGCGAAATGACGAGCGAGCGAATGCGTGAAGAAACGAGCAAGAAGAAAAGCGGCGGCAAGCCGCCGCACTCCAAGGTGCAGTCGGAATGAATAGATGTGTAAGGCGTGGCGCCGAAGGGGAATTTCTCACCTGCACCGCGGGTTCGAAATGACCGGTGCGTAGAGTTACGGAGGATTTGTGGCCAAAGCGGCACCGGCCAACATCAAGAAAGAGATTGAAGAGCTGCGCGAAAAGCTGCGCTACCACGAATACCGGTATTACGTGCTGGATGAGCCGGAGATTTCGGACGCCGCGTACGACCGAATGATGGAGCGACTGAGGAAGCTTGAAGCGGCGCATCCGGAGCTGGTGACCCCGGATTCGCCCACGGTCCGCGTGGGCGGCGCGCCGCGTGAAGGTTTTCAGACCGTACGTCACGCGCGACCGATGCTCAGCTTGGACAACGCGTTTTCCTACGACGCTCTGCGCGAATGGGACCGGCGCGTGAGAGAGGGAAGCGGCAAGGAAAAAATCGAATACATTGCGGAGCATAAGTTCGATGGGCTGAGCATCTCGCTGCAATACGAGGATGGCGTGCTGGTGCGCGGGGTGACCCGCGGAGACGGCACCACGGGCGAGGATGTGACCCCGAACGTGAAGACGATCCGGTCGATTCCGTTGCGCGTGGATGGGTCCGCATTGAAAAGGGCGAAGCTGCGGGCGGATTTCGAGGTGCGCGGAGAAGTGATGATGACGCGCAAGGCGTTCGAAGCGCTGAACCGGCAGCAGGAGCGGATTGGCGGAAAGATCTTCGTGAACCCGCGGAACTCTGCGGCGGGGGCGGTGCGCGTGCTCGATCCGGCGATCACAGCGTCGCGAAAGCTGGATTTTTTCGCCTACTACTTGCTGGTGGATGGAAATGTGCCGTTCGCCAAGCATTCGGAGTCCCTCGAGGCTCTGAAGCAATTACGGTTCCGCTCCTCAGACGATTGGAAGTTGTGCAACGGGATTCAGGAAGTGATTGCGTATTGCGAAATCTGGGACGCGAAGCGCGAGAAATTGCCGTACGAGATCGACGGCGTGGTGATCAAGGTGAACGCCACGTCCATACAAAATGAACTGGGTTACACGGCGAAGGCGCCGCGGTGGGCGATTGCGTTCAAGTATCCGGCGCGGCAGGAAACGACCGTAGTGAAAGACATTCTCGTAAACGTAGGGCGCACCGGGGCGCTGACGCCGGTGGCGATCTTAGAGCCGGTGCAAGTGGGAGGCGTCACTGTCAGCCGTTCCACGCTCCACAACATGGATGAAATCGAGCGGCTGGGCGTGCAGATCGGCGACACCGTGCTGATCGAGCGGGCGGGCGAGGTGATTCCGCACGTGCTGAAGGTGGTGAAGCCCGGGAAAAACCGGAAGCCGTTTCACATGCCGAAGAATTGCCCGGAATGCGGGAGCGCGATTCATCACGTGGAAGGGGAAGTGGCGTACCGCTGTGTGAACGCGACGTGTCCGGCGAAGAGGAAAGAGTCGATTCTGCATTTCGCGGGGCGGCACGCGATGGACATCGACGGGCTCGGGGAAAAGATTGTGGACCAGCTTGTGGACAAGGGGTTGGTGAAGGATGGCGCGGATTTGTACGCGCTGAAAGAAGACGAGGTGGCGGGACTGGAGCGCATGGCGGAAAAGTCGGCGCAGAATTTGCTGGAGGAGATTGAAGCGAGCAAGAAGAATTCGCTGGCGCGACTGATTTATGCGCTGGGGATTCAGTTTGTGGGGGAGCGAACGGGGCAATTGCTGGCGGAACATTTTTCATCGCTGGAGGAGTTGGCGGCGGCGAATGAGGAGGAACTCGAACAAGTACCTGAAGTGGGTCCGAAGGTGGCGGCAAGCATCGTGGAGTTTTTCTCGGAGCCGGCGAACCGGCAGCTGATCAAGAAACTGGCGAAGGCGGGAGTGCGGCCCACGGCAGAAAAACGCGAGGTCAAGAGCGATAAGTTGGCAGGGAAGACGTTTGTATTTACGGGAACGCTGGTGAACCGCACGCGGGAGGAAGCGGGAGCGATTGTGCAGCAGCACGGAGGAAAAGTGAGCGGGTCGGTGAGCACGAAGACGGCTTACGTGGTGGTGGGAACGGATCCCGGGTCGAAATATGACAAGGCGAAAGAGTTGGGAGTGACGATACTGAACGAAAGCGAGTTTGAGAACCTTCTCGATTTGAAATGAGAGAGTCTAGCGCCGGGGGTTGCTCCTGCTTTCTCGGCGAAAAAGTCTTGACAATACTGACATGAGTCCGGGCAACGGCCTCTTGGAAATCCAGGGCAGAATCACATAATAAAGATAACCACCGACAATTGAGAACCACAGGAGGCGCTTGAGCCAAAGCGGCATCGGGGTGTGCACCCCAATGGGAGCCCTATACCCGCCTTTTCCACCTCCTTCAAGGAAGATGCCGTAGTGATCTCCGATAATTATGGCGACAAGCAAAAACAATAACGCAATCGCAATTGACCTCGGGGGTCACTTCAAAACCGGCAATTGATGCCAGGACTGGGAACTTCAGAAAAACAGAAGTCGGGCCCACGGAAGACTCATCCTTGCAAAGGACCAAAATGTAGTGGTCTCCTTTGGAGAGTTCCCGCATGACTTCTTTCCATCGACGGGCGCCTTCGGGATTCTCATTCTTGATTCGCTGAAACGCATGATGCATGAGCTTCGAAATCTTGGCCTCGTACTCGTCGTTGTCATACTCGGCTTCGAAGGCGTCGTTTAGCGCTACGGGACCTTCCGGGCATTCGTCTGTCTCGGTGAAGTACATCATTCGTTTCTCAAGGTCCGAGAGCGGTGCGTGTTCGAGGGCGGCCTGTTCGGCGGTTTGACGGACGAGAAAGTCTTTGGCGTCACGGATGCGCGTGGCGGGACAGTAACACTCATTTGACCGAGAGAGGCGGGCCGAGCACCATACCATAGCCTTCTGATCCCATCTGTCCTTTAAGTAAGGGCCTGGGGGGCCAGCGAAACTTCATGAAAGTCTTCCCGGTAACCGTTTTGTTTTCAATACCGGAACCGCGACTTTCGAGGCTGTCCAATTTGGGCCACGAGGCCCGCGAAACCTCATGAAAATCACTCGGGGGTAAAATCGCAACGGCCCGGAGCGGCGAGGTCGAGTACTCAGTGGAGAAGTTGAAGCTGCGAGGCTGT
>Ga0137377_10001978_pt1 | contig 14895 bp, 15 predicted proteins | sample SagtaG_22_FD_104815 | JGI IMG/M metagenome (GOLD analysis project Ga0137377, IMG submission 104815) | Vadose zone soil microbial communities from Sagehorn Ranch, Mendocino, California, USA - Sage2_L_40_16 metaG | ecosystem: Environmental > Terrestrial > Soil > Vadose zone | place: USA... | reverse complement strand
GATGGAGCGATGACCTAGTGCTTTGCACCGACGGCGCGACACTCTCCGAAGATGAGAGCAGACTGTTATCTAAGAACAATATTGCGATTCGTGAGGAACGGATTGTTCGCGTTGAGGGAAAAAACGGGCAGCTTGAAAATATTGTTTTTGCGAATGGTGAAACTCTTGCCCGCAAAGCTATTTTCATTCGTCCGAAACAACACCAACACTCAGTCTTAGCGAAACAGCTAGGCTGCGAATTTACCGATTTTGGAACGGTCAAAGTAGATGACTTCGGGCAAACAAGCGTTCCAGGCGTCTACGCTGGCGGCGATATGATACACCCACTGCAAGCTATCTCCTTTGCCGTGTCGAGAGGCGCACTTGCCGCCGTAGGAATGGATCGCGCATTGCGTCGGGAAGATTTTCGCTAACGCAAAAAGAAAACCTTTATCTCCAACGGCGGCATAAACAGAAGTTAGGCCATCACACAACCAACATGTCAACACTCGCACTCAAAGTTCCACCGCCCATCACTGCCGCAATCTTGGCAGCGGCTATGTGGCTCATATCGTCGGCCACAGTCGCGCTCCCAATGCCCACTACGGTTCGCATTTCACTTGTAGTCCTCTTCGCAATTGCTGGTGCAGGGTTCAGCCTTGCTGGCGCCATTGCCTTTCGGCGAGCGAAAACGACTGTGAATCCAATGAAACCCGAGAATGCGTCATCCCTCGTCGTATCCGGCGTCTATCGCATCACTCGAAACCCGATGTATGTGGGCCTCCTGCTCATGCTGGTCGCATGGTGCGTCCTCTTGTCCGCACCGTGGGCAATCGCTGGACCAGTCGCATTCTTTCTATACATTGGCAAGTTCCAGATCGCGCCGGAAGAACAAGTCATGTCGCAGAAGTTTGGCACGGACTACTTGGCCTACAAGGCACGAGTCCGCAGGTGGCTGTGAGGCCTGAATTGCTGGTCGAGGTTCAGCTTCCATTGGGGACGAGCATTGAGACAACGAGCACCGCGACCAAGAAGATTGAACAATGGCTGTCGCAACAACCCGAAGCGAAGATCGTGACCGCCTACGTCGGGGCGGGTGCGCCACGGTTTTTCTTTTCCTCCAATCCGGAACTGCCCGATCCGTCCTTTGCAAAGATTGTGGTTTTAACGCCGGACGCAAAGGCTCGGGATCGCCTCAAATTGCGCCTGCGCCAGGCGGCCGCCGATGGGCTCGCGCCAGGAGCGAGGATTCGCGCGACGCAGTTGGTGTTTGGTCCTTACTCTCCCTTCCCCGTTGCATTTCGGGTGATGGGGACTGATCCGGTGAAACTTCGCGAAATCGCCCGCAGTGTCGAAGAAATCATGCGCAACGATCCGAACATGCGCACGGTGAATGTGGACTGGGGCGAACGCGTGCCCAAGCTGCATTTCGTTTTGGATCAAGAGCGATTGCAACTCATCGGGCTTTCACCGGCAGAGGCAGCGCAGCAGTTGCAGTTTCTCCTGAACGGTCAAACGATCACGCAAGTTCGTGAGAACATTCGCGCCGTAAATGTTGTCGCGAGAAGTGCTGGGCCTGAGCGATTAGATCCAACCAAGCTGGAGAATTTCACGCTCACGACGCGGAATGGAAAACCAATTCCTTTGAGCCAGATCGGACGAATCGAAATCCAACAAGAAGACCCACTCATCAAGCGGCGGGATCGCGTTCCCACCATCACGGTGCGCGGTGATAATGTTGAGACGACGCAACCGCCGGATGTCTCTTCGCAAATTTGGGCGAAACTCGCTTCGCTTCGAAAAACGCTACCGGAAAATTATCGCATTGAGATGGCAGGCTCGATTGAGGAAGCAACGAAAGCCAACTCAGCGCTCGCGCCGCTTTTTCCAATCATGCTCCTGCTCATGCTGGCCGTGATCATCATTCAGGTGCGCTCCTTCTCGGCCATGTGGATGGTGATGCTGACCGGCCCGCTCGGACTGATTGGTGCAGTGCCGACGCTGCTGATTTTTCATCAGCCTTTCGGATTCAATGCCATCCTCGGCCTGATCGGACTGTCGGGTATCCTGATGCGGAACACGCTCATCTTGATCGGTCAGATTCATTCCAATCAAGCCGACGGCCTTGATCCCTATCATGCAATCATCGAGGCCACCGTTCAGCGGTCGCGACCGGTCATCCTGACCGCACTGGCCGCCGTGCTGGCATTTATTCCGCTCACGCATTCCGTGTTCTGGGGATCAATGGCGTATGTGCTGATCGGCGGCACAGCCGTTGGCACGGTGTTGACGCTCGCCTTCCTGCCCGCGCTCTATGCCATCTGGTTTCGCGTGAGCCATGTAGCTACTAACACGAACACATGAAAGCACTCGTCTTGAAACGTTACGGTGGACTCGATCAGGTTGCGTTCGCCGACATTGCCCGCCCTGCGCTCGAGCCGGACGAAATCCTCGTGCGAGTCCACGCCGTCGGTTTGAATCCGGTCGACACCGTGATTCCGAAAGGAACGTTCAAGCCTTTCCTTCGGTTTCAGCTTCCGGCCACGCTGGGCAGCGATTTGGCGGGCGTCGTGGTGGAGGTGGGAAGCCGCGTGACTCGCTTCAAGCCGGGCGATGCCGTCTTCGCCAGCATTTTCGATCTCGGCACGGGCGCGCTCGGCGAGTTTGCGGTCGTGCCCGAAAGCGCCGCCGCGCTCAAGCCGTCGAATCTGGACTTCGTGCAGGCGGCCTCGATCCCGATGGTCGGACTCACGTCGTGGCAAGCGTTGAAAGAACGCGCAAAACTCAAGCCCGGCCAAAAGGTGTTCATTCCCGCTGGCTCGGGCGGCATTGGCACGTTCGCAATCCAACTTGCGAAACACCTCGGAGCAAAGGTTGGGACGACCACGAGCACGGGTAACGTGGAATTGGTGAAGAGCCTCGGAGCGGATGAGGTGATTGATTACAAGAAGCAGAAATTTGAGGAGGTGTTGCGGGACTACGATGCCGTGCTGGGCACTGTGAGGGGCGATGCGATCGAGAAATCACTTCGGATTCTGAAGCCCAAGAGCAACGTCGTGTCGCTCATCGGACCGCCGGACGCCGCGTTCGCTCGCGCGCGAGGCATGAACTTTTTCATGAGATTCGTTATCGGATCGTTAAGCCAAAAGATCATTCGCCACGCCAAGAAACGCGGCATCAAGTATTCGTTTCTGTTTGTGCATCCAGACGGTCAGCAACTCGCAGAGATCGGTGAACTGCTCAAGGCCGAGCGCATCCGGCCAGTGATTGACAAGGTGTTTCTGTTCGATCAGGCGAAGGAGGCGCTGGCATATCTCGAAAACGGGCGGGCGAAGGGGAAGGTCGTTGTGCGGATGGCTGCAAGCATGGGGAAAGGCAAAGGGGGTTGATGAGCTCAGGCGATGAACAACGTCGGGAAACCTATACGAATTGCTAAACCGCACATCCAAAGCCATAGGGTTGCGTGAAAGTGCTCAGAAATCTGGTCCTTCTCAAGGTTCTTTGGCCGCTAAGACCAAGACGGTTCGCCTAGACGGACGTCCGTTCTGCTTGCATAACGTTCGGAGTCGACACTTTTCTCGCAAATTGTTGTCTGAAATAAAGATGCCGTGAAATAGTGATGTCAGGTTTCCTTTTTGCGGGAATTGAAAAAGGCGGCGAAGACTCCCTCTTACGGCATCTTGTAGTAGGTTAATGCTGACGCATGTGCGCTTGTTCGCTTTTCCAGCATCCGCATTTGTTCCGCGCCAAAGGATTTAAACTGGCGCGCAATACGGACGTTTTCCTCAACTTCGTTAGGCGTCTCACAGCCCACGATGACCGTGCTGACTCCCGGCAGCGACAGGACGTAGCCCATGGCCTCGTCCATCGTGACCCCACCCTGACCGAGCAACCGGCCTTGCGCGCACACCTTCATGCCAATCACCCCGATGCCTCTGCTCACAGCTTCAGGCAACACTGTGTGGATGAACGAACGGCGATGGACATCGGCCGCGTTCAGTGCGACGAGCACGGTGTCGAAAGTGAAACGGCGCATCGCCTCCACCAGGATGGCCGGATCGTGATGGCCCGTCAGTCCCACGAACCGAACGCGGCCTTCCGACCGGGCCCGGACGAGTGCTTCGAAGGCTCCCCCTTTGGCAAAAATGCGATCCAAGTCCTCGGCAGTGCGGAGGTCATGCAATTGCCAGAGGTCGAGATGATCGGTCCGAAGCCGAAGGAGGCTATCGTCGAGCAGCCGAAGGGAACCATCACGGCTGCGGTCGTGGGTCTTAGAGGCCAGGAAGACTTGCTGTCGCCGCTCTCCCAGGGCTGCGCCGTAGTAGTCTCTGCTGCTGGCGTAGGCGGGCGCAGTATCGCAGTAGGTGATGCCCAGATCGAGTGCGCGGTGTATGACTCGGATCGCCCTCGCTGTCTCGCCATGGGTGCGCAATATTCCCTCACCGCCCAGGCCTAGAATGGAAACCTCTTTGCCGATTCGGCCCAAAGGCCTGCTCGGGAGAGCATCGATGCTCGTCCCGCCACGGAGGTTATCTGCCGAATTCATTCAATGGCCATTGGCTTTGAGGATATACGAGCAACACCTTACCCTGGTCAAGAAGTGAACTTCAATGTGGCGGATTGCCTTGGCATTGTAACAATACCGTGTCGGCCAGCCTCTCAGGCCGCTCTTGCCGGAAGTACAGAAAGGCCACACGATTCGAAATCATCTCCGATGTTATAAATGGTCCAAACAGCACCCGACTATGGAACTGACGAAGCTGGGCTGGAATGCTGAGCTCAACCAGCAATTCGCGCCCCAACATGCCAAGGGTCTGGTCCCGGCTCGAGTCGCCGTGGAGGATAAGCATTTCTTCCGCGTCTGGACCACCGATGGGGAGCTTCTCGCGCAAGTCTCCGGCAAGTGCATCCACGAAGCTCGCTGGTCCAACTCAAAACTTCCCAAGGTCGGAGATTGGGTCGCCGTAAAACTCGTACCTAACGAGGAGAAGGCCGTTATTCAGGCTATCCTTCCGCGACGCACTCAACTCTCTCGCAAGATAACCGGCCATGGCGCTACAGAGCAAATTCTTGCCACGAATATCGACACGGCGTTCCTGGTGACCGCCGCGGACATGAGTTTCGACACGGCGGTTTTGGAGCAGATGCTCGTTGTGGCACATGAAAGCGGCGCACGCCCGGTCGTCGTCCTCAATAAAATCGATTTGTGCGAGGACCTTGCTGGGAAGCTCGCAGCTGTTACTGGCGTGGCCGGCGGCGCATCAGTGCTCGCGGCCTGTGCGCTCACTGGTCGGGGCGTGAAGAAATTATCGGAACTGATCAAACCCGGCCACACGGCCGTGTTCATCGGCACATCGGGGGTTGGCAAATCGAGCCTCATCAATCGCCTCTATGGAGAAGACATTCAGGCAACGGTGGAAGTGCGCACGAATGACGCCAAAGGCCGGCATACGACTTCGTGGCGCGAGATGATTTTCCTGCCACAAGGCGGCGTGGTCATTGATACGCCCGGCATGAGAGAGTTCCACATCTGGATTGCCAGTGAAGGATCGAAGCAAGCTTTTCCTGAGGTCGAAGCGCTGTCTCCGCGCTGCCACTTCCGTGACTGTACCCATACGAAGGAGAATAAGTGTGCGGTGCTCGAAGCACTTGCCGCCGGCACGTTCCCGCGCGAGCGGTATGACAGCTTCCTCAAGCTTCAACTCGAAATTCGCTACCTCCGCGAAGCTGAGAAGAGAGCCGCCTGGCAAGACCGCAAAAAGAGCGCCCGTGGGGCCCATCGCGCTTGCCGCCAGAAGGATTGAACCACCCCAGCTCAGTTCTTTGCGGCTGGCGAGCTCCTACAGCACTTTTCAGACGATATGGGTTTCAGTGCGCTGGATTTGTGCGACAGTGAGGTGTGGATTTTCCATCGTGAACATTGCATCCGCCATTTTTGATTGCAGCGCGCCGGATTTGGATTCGTGTCCGGACGAGTCGCTGCCGGAGTTCGCCTTTATCGGCCGCTCGAACGTCGGCAAGTCCTCGCTGCTGAACATGCTCGCGGGCGAGCAGGGAATGGCCCGCGTCTCGTCGACGCCGGGGTTCACCAAGCTGATTAACATCTTCACGATGAACAAATGCTGGCGGTTGGTGGATCTGCCTGGATACGGCTTTGCCCACGGTTCCCGGAAGCACAGGGCCCGGTTCAACGAAGCTGCTGTCGGTTACCTGGAGCATCGCACGAACCTCTGCCTGGTCTTTGCGCTAATCGACTCCAGTCTGGCACCGCAAAAAATCGATTTAGAGTTCGTGGAATGGCTCGTGCACCACGCCGTGCCGTTCGTCCTCGTCTTCACCAAGACCGACAAGGTACCCGCCGTCACGGCGCAGGTGAACCTCGCAGCCTTTACGGATCGCATTTCGGCATGGTTCGAAAAGTTGCCAGCAGTGTTCACGAGTTCCGCAGAGACTGGGCAGGGCCGGCAAGAGTTGCTCGGGGTAATCGACGAGTCGATGACGGCAATCAACGCCGCGTCGAGCGGGGTGCGGGTACATGCCGAAAGCCTAAGCCCGCAAACGCGAGTTCGAGAAAACCGAAAACGGCGCCCCGACCTCAACCGCCCTTGGTGAGGTGGTGGCTATTTGTGGCCCTCCCGACCCCGGCCTCTACAACTGGCAACTGATCTTTTATGGTGCGGAGATTCTTTATGCCATTTGAAAGCAACCACGCCCAATAGCGCCTTTAGACATGATGGGCTCGATGACATCATAGCCTACCACGACCGGACCAAGCATCATCCCGAGCGTTACGCCAATGGACCGGGCGGCCTTGACTGGGCGAATCAGCCAGACCCGTTTCGCCGCTTCAATGGAGCACCGGCGTTTGTGTTGCCGCGGGCAGGTCTCGACGACACGCCCCCTGCGGCTGCCTTGTTCGGCGCGGCGACAGTAACGCCCCAACCGCTCACGCTTGAACGGCTGAGCTTGTACCTCGAGTTGTCGCTGGGTCTTTCGGCGCGAAAGGAGATTGCCACTTCGAGTTGGTATCTGCGAATGAACCCTTCCAGTGGCAACCTGCATCCGACGGAGGCCTACGCCATCCTGTCTGGCCTCCAAGGCTTGCCAGGTGGTGCTGGCGTCTATCACTATGCGCCACTGCATCACGCGCTGGAACAACGCGCGCGCTGGCCGCAAGAAGGAAAACCGAAAGCGGTTGGATTCCATGTTGGTTTGACCTCCATCACCTGGCGCGAGGCGTGGAAATACGGCGAACGGGCCTTCCGCTATTGCCAGCACGACGTGGGGCACGCACTCGCAGCGCTTCGTTTCGCAGCCGCCGCACTCGGCTGGGGGGTGCAACTCTTGCCGGAATGGAGTGCCACGCACCTGGCCCGGTTGCTCGGAGTGGACCGCGTAGAGGATTTTGAAGAAGCGGAACAAGAAACTCCAGAATTGCTCGTCCAGGTGAACGTGAACGAAGCGGCCTCCGCGATTTTATCACAAGCCGCGGACACTGCCATCGAATGGTTCGGACGCGCCAATCGGTTGAGCCATTTCCACGTCGAGTGGCCGGTGATCGATCAAGCCATTGTGTCCTCGGAAAGAAAAGCGATGCGTGCGAAAAATCCCGAAACCGGTGCGTTTATCGCTTGGTCCCCACCGTCGCCCCCCGCCTGCTTGCACTCCGCAGGCAAATTGATTCGCCAACGACGCAGCGCCGTGCACTTCGACGGTGTCACCAATATCTCGCGGGAGAGCTTTCTGGCCATTCTAGACACCACCCTGCCACGGACCTTCACGCCGCCCTTTGATGCTTGGCCGTTTCCACCACGTTTGCATCTAGTGTTGATGGTGCATCGAGTCACAGGACTCGAACCCGGCTTGTACCTTTGGCTGCGCACTCCGGCTGATGCGGATTCTTTGCGCCAGGGTTTTGGCGCGAAGCTCAATTGGGAAGCCGTGACGGGTTCGGCCAACACGACACCGCTATATCGGCTGGGTCGGGGGGATCTGCGTGATTTCGCGCGGACTCTCTGCTGCCACCAGGATATTGCTGCCGACGGTGCGTTCAGCCTTGGCATGCTGGCGCGGTTCGAGTCGGTCTTGCGGCAGAGCGGCGCAGGAGCCTACCGGGAATTGTTTTGGGAAGCTGGAATGATCGGCCAGGCCCTGTATCTGGCTGCCGAGGCTGCCGGTGCTCGCGGCACCGGCATTGGCTGCTACTTCGATGAGGTGCTGCACCGCGCACTCGGTCTGACCAGTCACGATTGGCAGAGCCTCTACCACTTCACCATCGGCGGTCCCGTCGAGGATTTGAGACTGCGTACCGTTCCACCTTATCGGCATCTCGCAGCCGACACACCTTGACGATTCACATGGGCGGCCTTTCGTTCTAGGACGCAGGGCGTGCGTTCTGCTTGCAAAACGGTTGGAGTCGACACTCTTTTGGCACGTGTGGTTGGCAAAAATGACATCGCATCGCTAAGAGCAGGAGCAATTTGACTGGTGTTTTGCTCAGTGCCGTGCACGCGAGTTGGAATGGATGGAGGAAAACTGATGAGGCGGTTCGCGCAGTTGGAATCGAAGATGGCTGGAAAATAAAGCTCCCATGGGGACGAGGTTTTCGTTGAGAAGACCCGCGCGGATGAGGATCGGAATGGCGTGCGCAGCGAACTGAGATACCAGCCGGCTTCCTCAACCTCCAGACGTGCTGGGAGATTTCTTAGGTTGAGTAACTCCCTTCTTTCGTTGTTCATTTGGTTTTTCTCCGTTGTCAGAGCCGGGAACGGCCACTTTAGCTGTTTACCCGGCTCATCACGGGGTCATCCAAGCCAACCTCGGCAACGTTTTCTGCATCGAACCAAGATCAAAGAAAGCCGAAATCATGGCAGCTAGTGATGCTGCGATGAACTCTTCATTTTGCTTCACCTTTCTGGCAGCCTGAAGGAGTGAAAAGAGTCAATCGTCCAGTTTGCAGGGGTTCCATCAGTGCAATCCTCACCGTGTCAGCACTCATCCAATTGCTCGGTGCGGAACAGAGGGAGTCCACCACTTCGTTACAGGAAGCCCGCCGTGGGTTTGCCACGCAACTGGTCCGCAAGCAGAAGGCTGACGAGCCGGTTCCCGATCCTCCGCCGCGGTTCTTCCGGGTGGTGAAATATGATTCTCCAGCGGGCAAACTGGCGGCCTATGTGAGCGTATCGCCGCAGGACGGGAAGAAGCACCCGTCCGTTATCTGGCTATTCGGCGGTTTCAGCAACAGCATCGGAGAGACCGCCTGGGAGCAGGGGCCGCCCGAAAACGACCAGTCAGCCGGCGCGTTCCGGGAGGCCGGGATCATCATGATGTATCCATCGCTGCGGGGTGGAAACAAGAACCCCGGCTTCATCGAAGGTTTCTACGGGGAAGTGGATGATGTCCTCGGTGCCTCCGAATACCTGGCAAAGCTGGATTACGTCGATCCGAAGCGGATCTATCTCGGTGGTCACAGCACCGGTGGAACCTTGGCGCTTTTGGTGGCGGAGTCCACGGACCGCTTCCGCGCGGTTTTCGCCTTCGGTCCGGTGGAAGACGCGAGCAGCTACGGCTCAAAGTATCTCCCCTTCGACAACTCCAATGGCAAGGAAGTGGACCTGCGGGCGCCGATAAAGTGGTTGCAGACGATTCGCAATCCGACCTTCGTATTCGAAGGAACCGAGAAGCGAAGCAACATCGATTCGGTCATGGCGTTGTCGCGTGCATCCAGAAATCCCTTGGTCCACTTTCACGCGGTCAAGGGTGCGGATCATTTCAGCATCCTTGCACCGGTTTCACGACTGGTCGCCTCGAAAATCCTGCGGGACGATGGCGTCGATTCGAACATCAAATTCACCGAGAATGAATTGACCGGCGCCCTCCATAAATGAGATCCAGACAGATGTTATGGTCTGGCGACTTTACTGGTCGCTCATCTTCCGCGTTCGCCATTCACCACGCGCTGCCCATGAAGCAATTCTCGCTTTCTTTCTTCACACTGCTCGCCCTTCTTTGTGGCTGTCGCTCAGCAGGCACGTTTGAGCCTCAGTGGTTGTCCGATCCGAGCCAGGTGGTTTACAGCTCTGAGTATGAGGGAAACGTCCGGGTTAAGTTGAAAGCAAAGGTTACAGAGTCAGAATTCGTCGCGGCGACAGAGAGATTGAAGTTGATACCTCATACGGAGGACAATGAGTATGCTCAAAACTTAGAGGCGTTGCGATGGAAGCGGGGTCCAGACAAGCGATGGGATCCGCTTCCTGATGTTGGCGGCACACTCATTTCTCACCACTTTAATTGGTGGGAGACAGCGAAATATGAGAACGGCTTTCTGTATTATCAAATGCTTGATCTCGAAAAATGAGTGGCGAGTCACCGGAAACTCAACGTCGCCGACTTCGGTCACGCCGCCCGTCAGCGGCTGTGCCTCAGCTGATCATTAGACGAGACAATGGGCGCCCATTCGTCGGCGGAATGGCCTGGCTGAATCAGATTTAGAATCGCTTCGGCGGGACGACAGTGTTTGAAGACAATTGCCGGCCTGGCCGGAGTGGCGTCTTCGTCCAGAACTGTGGAGACGATGTTATCGGCCATTCCCACGACAGAACCGAATTCGTTGAAGACCGGGCAACCACTGGAACCGGGCGCAAAGTCCGCAGTGATCGACATCATCGTCGCGTCGCCGGTCTCCTTCTGGCCGGTGAAATAGCGGGATACAATCCCTTCGGTGAATGAATAAAAGTGCTGTTCGGGATGGCCAATCACGAACACGCGAGAGCCGACCCGAGCCTGTGTGGAGAGTGATACCGGCTTCAAATGCGAGCCTTCGATGCGTAGGATTGCGACATCGGTTGATTCATTTGCGGCCAGCACTTCCTTGACGGGATAGATGTGGCCGTCGCTGGTCATCACCAGGAACACTTTGTGAGTTGGCCTGTTCACGACATGATAGCATGTCACGATCGCGCCGGACTCGGTAAGAATGAATCCGGTGTTCGTCAAGAGGTGCCAGAAATTGCACTCCCCGCATTGATACAAAGAACCGATCACCACCACGCCATCACATCCGCGTTTGTTGATCTCTTCGGCGCTGAGCTTGCGGCCCCTTTGCTTCGGCAATGCAAGCGCGCAATGGGTTCGCTTCAATTGCGATTGCAGCACGTTCATTTGGGGAGCTTCTCCCGTTTGAACGAATTTCACGCCGGCTCGGGCCAACTCGTCTTTGATTTGCTCATCGTGGAAGACCGGTTCGCCGTTGCGGCCGTGTGGAACAGGAACAGTTACCGCTTGTTCAGCAAGACGTCCTGAGGCGCACCCACTGACCAGGGCAGCCGCCAGCGCGACCTGAATCCAAGTTTGTATCACATTCATGGCAGCGGAGCAGAACCCGCCACCGCTCGCAGAACCAACACCGCGAGCGCAATAACCGCCCCCAACACGCGATAAAGCGGAGCGACGGTGTACGCCCCTCTTCGGTTCGTGCTGTTGGCTCGCGTGGAGTGTCACTTCATTTATCCATTCCAGTTTTTGCCAAAACGCTCTAACAGCAAGTCGGCTGCCAACACCGCGAGTAAGGTTTTCTGCGCTGAGCCGCCGGAAAATTGCATCTTTAGCGGACCAATTCATACTCTCTCGTAAATGAATGTGGATTCGTAATCGAAGAGCGCCACCTCCATCCGCTCCCGCGAAAACGAGATCACCTCAAAGTCCGAAACGTCAATGGCCCCAGCTTCCAGACCCGGAGTATCAGGTTCAGGTGGAATGACGACTTTGAATTTCCAGTGGGTATCGTCCACGTACTGCCATGTTGCAGTCAAGCTGTCGACCGTGCCATCAGCCGCTCGCTTTTCATGAACGCCGGTTCCGTCTGAGTTCAGATGCATCCATTCGGAGAACTTGCTCGATTTCCAGTTACCAATGAGTTCTTCGCGCTTCATGGTGAATCCGGCAGCTAACCTTTATTCTGCGACGCGGTGGTTCGCGTTTATGCTTAGAAATCAATAGCAAGATGCCATCTCACTCCACGTTTCTGCGCCTCTTTGAGCACACGCTGACAACCGCGCTCCCCGTCATTCGGTCGAGCGTCGTTAGGCATTCGGGCGCTGCTCATCGGCATCAAACAAGTCGAACCACGTGACGATATCGGATCTCGCTGCCAACCCCGCCGCGCGCTTATCTGCGGCCAAGCCTTCGCTGCTTCCATCCCGCCAACCACGCTTCTTCATAAACGTATTCCAAATCTCAATCTCCTCTTTGCTGGGCTTTCGCCCATTCCTGAAGCACCAGCGCAGAATTTGGAGATCGGAACCACTCCGCAACGTACGCTCTTTCAAAGCACCGTATTTGACCTTGAGGAACCGAGTGCAACGAGAGTCGAAGTCGTACCATTCCTTCGTGCCTGTGTTGTAGTCCGCGGGCAATGCTCCACGCGCTTTGAGCCGGATCTTGTCGAGCATCCGACCGAAATAGACGATACCGCCAACCTCGTCGTACGCGCTTCGGAGACCCGGCACTTTCATTGTCTTTTTCGCCGAACGCAAGTCAGCGACAGGAGCCAGCCGCCGCTGACGTTGGATTGGTTCCTGAGCGAAACGGCTGGCTCCCGTTCGCTGCACCGTCTTGTTGGCGGAAATCCCGAGTCATTTGCTCTTGTCCGGCTTGGCATCTGTTTCGGGTTCCCGTGCAAGAAGCGCCTGCATCGTCTCGCGCACCCCGCGCAGTCTCCACTTGCCATCCACCTTGTGGAACGTCGCTGTGTGGACAAGCAGGTCCCTCCCCGCGATGAACTCACATGCGACCAACGCTTTGTCCTTCTTCTCGTTGTATTGAGGCGGCTTGTTCCCTTGCCATTTGCCGATCTTGATCACCTGTGCCACCTTCCTGCCTGCGACGACAATATCCTCATCCGACAATGGCGCTGGTACCGACTCAATGTATTTGATGGCGGCTTCAATGGAAGCAGCACGATCCTTGTTCTTTCGCCCGACCTCTTCCAGAACCTGCTTGCTTTTGGGGGAGGCAATCAGTTTCAGGGTCCTGATCGCACCGGCGTCTACCCAGAGATCGTCATAGTCGTTCACCGCGCAGTTGCGCAGGAAGGTCCACTCTCTCTCGGTGGCGGGCTCGAGGAGAGCGCAGACAACACCGTAAGCCCAACGATCCTCGAAAAGCTCTCTCTTCGGCGCTGGAACATGATCAAGGAAAAGCAGTAGGTCATCCGGAACGCCGATGAACGCGAGTATCTGGCCTGCCGCTGTACCAACTTTGGGGTCGCTGACCAGTGCTCGCAATCCGGACCGGAACCTGTGCTCCTGAACAAACACTAGTTCATCGAGTCCTGATCCGGAGTTTTCGAAATCTCCAGCTAGCAATTCCCGGAGCTGATTGATCTGCGTCTCCCCTTCGAGACCGGCGATCCGGCGGACGTCGGCAGCTCCAAACTCGCGGTCCAATACGAACTCTGGCCGCAAGCCGGTCGTGCTGTAGCCACTGTACCCTGTCTTGGAAACTTCAACCCAAATGTCTTCGTCTTTCGGAACTGACGCCTCGTCGTACGTCCCCTTGACAATGCCGTCGCGGTCCGAAACCAACTTCACCAAATCGATCTTACGCACGTCGTCCTTGGAGACTGACTTCAGCCAGTGAATATCGATCACGGCATTGGCAACCGGGCGACCAAGCCGATCAATCACCTTGGCGGTCACATCGGCCGCGCAAACGATCACGGGTCGAGCGGCGAGCAAGAGCAGGATTCCGAGGAGTGTATAACGAGGCTGCATGGCGTTCATTTCGGCCAACTTTTATTCTACGACCGATGGTTCGTTTATTGAAGGTCCAAATCGAGCCTCGTTCAGGGCTCATCGGATTGATCTGCATTGCGGAAATCAGAATCGATCTGACGAGAACCATGCGGACCCGCATGTCCGGTGGTGTAGGGGCCGGGAGTTCAATCTTCCCGGCCGCCTGATTCGGCGTCATTGCGTGGAATACTGATACGCGTAGAGCACGAACGAAAGGCACAGCAATGCTCAACCCAGCCAAGCGCACACCCTTGCAATCGCCCTGCATGTCCTCTCGCTTGCGCCGCTGTGGTAGTGCAGAACCAGTAGGGACGACTGCGATAGCGCCGCAGAGCACATCGCTATTGCCAAGAGGTTCTTCGGCCAGCCCACAAGATGCACGCCCCTCGGGTGAAGGGGAGTACCATGCCAATGCCAATCCGCCACTCGAAACACGTGGATAGCCAGGCCCACGAAGACGATCACAACCGATATCCGGTAGATGCGCTCAGCCACGGACATCTTGCTGCTCGCTGCTTCCATAACACCTACTTTTATTATACGATGAGTGGTTCGTTTATTGAAGGTCTAAAATCGCGCTGCAACGCTCGCGGCTCCAGTTCGCTCAGTCGGTCAGGCAAACGACCCAAGTTCAGCGAAGGCGGCCACGCGTCGTGTCGATTTGAATAGTAGCGTGATGCCGCCATTCGCGCGCATGGTCTCCCGAATCTTGACGGGGCGGGCAATCTGACTATCAGCGCGAGATGATCTTTTGATGACTCAACCGGTAGGGCGATGGGCAGGAAGCGGTCTCGGAATACTGACCCTTCTCAAAACATTTCCCCTTTCAGCTTCTTGATCTCTCTCTTGAGCAGGGCAGAAGTACGGAGGTTCGCCAGATAGACCTGTCCAACGTTCACGCCGAGCGTCTGGGCCACTTTGAGCACAGGCCATTTCTTGATGACGTAAAGATCGAACATCTGGAATTGTTTTGAGTTGACGTGGCGCTTCACTTTTTCCATGGCTGCCTCTAGGAGGCTCTTCTTCTCCGTGAGCTTATGTTTCAGCTTGAGAACGTCGATCAAGTCCTTGCAACCTTCCGGCAGCAAGTAACTGCGCTTCGTGTAATCGCAGTCCATATTTT
>Ga0137377_10001972_pt1 | contig 14910 bp, 10 predicted proteins | sample SagtaG_22_FD_104815 | JGI IMG/M metagenome (GOLD analysis project Ga0137377, IMG submission 104815) | Vadose zone soil microbial communities from Sagehorn Ranch, Mendocino, California, USA - Sage2_L_40_16 metaG | ecosystem: Environmental > Terrestrial > Soil > Vadose zone | place: USA... | reverse complement strand
CCCCAGTTGCCACCGTCGCCGATAGCGGTGAAATCGTGATGCTCACCGCAGTAGCCGACGTGATCGTCACCTGGGCTGAGGCGGACTTTGTGGCGTCGGCCTGGGACACGGCTGTCACCGTTACCGTGGCCGGGCTCGGGACTACCGCAGGCGCCGTGTACAGACCCGAACTCGAAATCGTCCCTACTGTTGCGTTGCCTCCGCTCACCCCGTTTACTTGCCAGGTCACTGCCGTGTTGGCCGTGTTCTGCACCGTCGCCGTAAACTGTTGGGTCCCCCCAGTTGCCACCGTCGCCGATAGCGGTGAAATCGTGATGCTCACCGCAGTAGCCGACGTGATCGTCACCTGGGCTGAGGCGGACTTTGTGACGTCGGCCTGGGATACGGCCGTCACCGCCACCGTGGCCGGGCTCGGGACTACCGCAGGCGCCGTGTACAGCCCCGAACTCGAAATCGTCCCTACTGTTGCGTTGCCTCCGCTCACCCCTTTGACCTGCCAGGTCACTGCCGTGTTGGCCGCGTTCTGCACCGTCGCCGTAAACTGCTGGGTCCCCCCAGTTGCCACCGTCGCCGATAGCGGTGAAATCGTGATGCTCACCGCAGTGGGCGACGTGATGGTCACCTGGGCTGAGGCGGACTTTGTGGCGTCGGCCTGGGACACGGCTGTCACCGTCACCGTGGCCGGGCTCGGGACTACCGCAGGCGCCGTGTACAGCCCCGAACTCGAAATCGTCCCTACTGTTGCGTTGCCTCCGGTCACCCCGTTGACCTGCCAGGTCACTGCCGTGTTGGCCGTGTTCTGCACTGTCGCCGTAAACTGCTGGGTCCCCCCGATTGCCACCGTCGCCGAGGTAGGCGAAATCGTGACACTCAGCGAACTAGGGGTTGGCGTCGTTGACGCAGGCCCACACCCAGCGGCCTCCCACGCACTCACCGCTACTCCGGCGAGGAAGAGGCAGAACGCAACTCGGTTTATGGTTTTTGGTTTGCAACCACGGCTAGCAGGTCTCATGGCAACCCAAGGCCTCGTGCAAGGCGGGCGGGCGCGCCGTGAAGTGTAGCCTAGCATCTCGCAGCCTCCCGCTTTCGGATATAACTGCCCATGAACACAATCGGTACATATCCAATATCTAGAGCAATTTCTCTTTTTCCGTCTCCAGGTTGGTCAGGAGGCCGGCCCCTGCGAGGACTTCGCTACAGGATTTCGTATCGGATTTTGTAATCCAATCTAGACTTCGCAATGTCCTCACTGTCCTGCCTTGGTTTCCGAAGCCGGCTGCGGGTGTATGTGGTAGATACGGAGAACTTCGTTATCGAAAAATACATCGGCGTTGGAGTGGTATTGCCGGTAGCTCTCACAAAGTTGTAGCGCCGCCGCCTCCAAGCTGGCTCGCCCTCCCGGTGAGCGATAATTGCGGTACGTGGGGTCAGTCAGCACGGAGAAAGAAACGGTTTGAGGTTCGCGGGAGAAAATTTGAAACGGTTTCTTCTCCACGTAGATAAACAAATCTTCCCGTGCACTTTGAAAGCGGAACTCCGGACTCGAGACCTGACTGCGGTATTTCTCGACGAATCCGGCCAGATCTTCGTGGCCTCCCAGGCCAAATGTTTCGGCCAACTGCTCGACGGGGGCTGCCACAACCCAAGTCTGCCTGGGAAATCTGGATGCGATTTCCTGGGTCGCACGGGCTGCAGTTTCGTACTCGAGGCACCGGCCAGGTAACCTTTGCGGGCGTAGCCAAATCACCGCAACGCTTAGACAGACAACAAGAAGTGCCGTTTCAGCTTTCCTGCCGGCGTTGGCAACTAATGCGGCTTCCATAAGCGCCAGAACGCAGCCCAACAGGACGGCGGCGGCAACCGGCAGGATCGTGCTTATTTCGTCAGGTACCGTGATGCCCGTCGATAAAGTAGCGCAAGCCGCCAATCCGTAACACAGCATCACGAAAGCGAAGAGGCCCGCCATGGGTCGCAGCAGCAGAACGCCCGCCGCGATCACCAAGACTACGAGCAAGACCTGTGAAATGATGCCAGTCAACAACAGGCAGCACGTGAAATCCAGCAATGAATCCCAGCCCCGTGAGTTCCGATACCAATCCGCGAGAAAAACGAGAGCCAGGAGAAGGAACAGCAAGCCCAACGCAAATTCAGGCCGGGCTCGGATGGTTGATGGGGAGCCGCTGAAGACGCTCTCAATTTTCTCCATCGCCGACGTTGCCACAACTGTTTGGTTGCTCGCCGGCGGGAATGCAGCTGCTCCCAGGCAGTACATAGCGGCGACACACGCAACGCCTCCGCGTGCGCATACCTGAATGAGCAACCCGGTGGCCAGAACAACGAACAGGCCAATGGCAGGTGTCACGAAACGCGTTACCTGCATGGGATCCGTACCGCTGAGCAAGGATGTGGCGGCGATCATGGACGGAAATACGAACGGTCGGCCGGCAGGGTGAATATTGAGCATCAATTCCCGGGCACGCAGGAGAGCCGAGTATTGCTCAGGTTGATCAAAACGCAGTTCCCGAACGGCGTGCTCGGTGCGCAGTACTATGGTCGTTCCCAGCACCACAACAAAACATGCGCTCAGCAGTTCCCGGCCTTCCAGGGCTCTCAACCATTCGTTTACGCGTAATCCCCAAGACCGCCGGGCTGATGGGTACAAACGCTTACGGGCCAGGAACAACAAGTCCAACGAGCGGGACTCAACCATGCGCATTACGTTTATCGTTGTTGCTTGCAGGTTGGTCCACAAACCGCGAGGCATCCCACCACGCGTGCGAAACCAGCCCACGGCTATCGCGCCCAAAAAAGCCAAAACAAGCGTGATCGCGCCGAACACCTTCAAACTACACAAGAGAAAAAGTAAGATCGTTACGCACAACACGGTACGGGCCCAGTTGCCGGCAATCCGAATGACTCTGGGCGCATTCGGCCTGCCCGAAAAGAGACGTGTTGGAAGCCAAAAGAACGTTAGAAGGAAGACACCGAGGATCCAAAGCGCCTTGAGTGCATGTAGGGCGGACATCAAGAAAAGCTCACGAAATAGAGTAATGGTAGTCAGGGTGGCGCAGGACACGTCTAACCGCCGCGTTGGCTATCCATAGAACCATAGCGGACCCAACGAGCAGCCCCGCCGCGGCATATTGCACTCCCCACATATGGCTGAAGCCATATCCAATGAGCAGGTTCACTGCGACCCCAACGGCTACCGCCAGCGAGGCCACCGAAATGGCGTTTACACTGGCCAAAATTATGATTTCCAGCAAAGCTACGCTCAGCATGAGATAACCAAGACCCCCAAGCACAGCCGTCTGCAATAATCGGGGAGAGGGGACCAGCCTGTCTGACCGAGAGAAGGCGAACCAAGCACTCAAGGCAATCACAACGAATGCAGCAAAGATAACCAACATCGATTTCGAGTGACGTCTCCCCAGACTGAGCATCAGTCGCTCCCTTGCGTTCTGCGGCAGTTCCGTAGCCAGCCTTTGCCAAAACCGTAAGAAGGAGTCCGCGAGGTATTCCACCAGTGCGGCGGTAATCAGGAAAGCTAGCAGGACCAGATCCGTACCCTCCTTATAGCCGGCGTCAATTCCAAAACTCAAGCCGGAAACCCAGGGAACCGCGCTTCCGGCAGTCAATCTGTCGGCAAAGAGAAAGCTGAAATAAACCGTACCGTAGACATAAAAAGGCACGAGCGAAATGCACAAGACGCTGCCTCGCGGAGGAGCGCTTTCTTGGCTCTTTGGGTTCTTGTTCTTTGCGTGATAAGAGCCTGCCAGCACACAACCGAGCGCGCACGACGCGGCCAGCAAAGGGCAGAGTATCAGCAGGACGGTTGTCCCTGGGTTGGCGAGAATCTTGATCAAACCGCCAACGAAAATGCTGAGGAATAAAACGAGCGGGATACACCAGCCGATCCCCTGCACAGAAAGCACGGCGCAGAGCATCCACAGAAGGCTCAGGGCCAGATAGTTGATGGCGGCCAGCACAAGGTAGTTGGAGGCAAACAAATGAAAGTAAGAACCCGCCGTCATCCCCAGCAATGCCAGAACAAGGCTGCTTGTCAGTCCAATGTTCAAAAGCGAGAAGCACGTACGATGCGCCAAAACCGGCTCTTTCAGCCCGTAATAGAAGTTCCCACTGCGAGAGATCATCTGGACGAAGCCGCCGGTTGTGATAAGACTGGCAATCAGCGAAAGACTTAGGGCTCCCCCGATCTCGGCGGAAACCCGTAGAGTGTCCGGTCGCAAGTACTCCAAAGCCAGCATCACCGTCCAAGGAATAGCGTAGGCCAGGCTGAGCGAAAACTTGCGCATTGCGCATCTGGTCTCAGCCCAAAGGGAGAGGCGCTCACCGTTTGGGCTGGCCCTCTCATCCGACGCAGGGTTTTGCTGGAGACGCGCGAACAGATGCTCGGCCAAAGAAAAGATATCCGGGAAGCCCCACTCTCTCGCGGACCGATCGGTGTACCCCACAGACTCCATCAGGGCGGCAACCTCGCGGGCATGCACGACCCGTACCGTATCTACGCCACTGTCGATCATCCGGTCGTTGTCGTCTTTATGATTCATGCTTCTCCCCGCAGGTCAAAAGCGATCTTCCACCAGGAGAAGTTAACAAGGTTTCGATCTGTTTTGGTTTCACGAAGCCCTCGGAGGGGATAAGATGAAAAGAATGGGTGGCGGTATCTCCGAGGACTAAATAGTTGCCCGCCTTCCTCCAGAAGTGTCTGCCATCAGAGCCGACCGCGGATGAAGGTTCGAAGCCACGGATTAAGGTGTTCTCCACGCTGCAATAATGATCAGGTAAAGCGTTGCTCTGAGCGGCAAAGTTCGGTTCGCCCCAGCCAAAACCATCCAAGCCATAGAGAAAGGCAGTCCACCACGCATAATTGAACTTTTCCGCGCTGAAAGGCTCCGGTTGCGTCGTTGTGGTAGTGGCAAAAATGTGGGCACCATAGCGTCGGCGATATTTGAGGGCCAGGTTCAGGCGGGCCTGCCACTCCGAAACACTTTCATAGTTTCCGTTTCTCACTTGAAATGATTCCAGCAGGAAAAGATCACGCCGGTCCAGGAGCGGAGGCAGCTGATCAGGATTCTTCGAAGTACCATCCGCGTAAGGGAGCTTGTCTTCAAGGCTGAACAAATGGTCGAGAAAGTACGCATTCATGAACGCGCTGAGACCGAGCTCATGGATGATCCGGATGGCCATATTCTGTCGCTCGCGGGTGACCACGCTGAAGTCATAGCCGGCCTCGTCTAGAAAAATGCCTACCGCACCCATCTGCTTCCATAGGCGCACGCGCTCTTCGAGTTGCTTGGGCGTGAGAGATATTTTTTCGCCATTGGGAGATGGAATCTCGCCCAAGCAGACGTAGCCGTAAAAACGCGTTCCTGGGGTGCGCTCCCGGACGGCCCCGATTATCCTGAGGACTTTCTGGTGCTCCTCCGGGTCCCCCGGAGGATAGCGCCCGAACTGTTTATCCGGGAACTCCAGACCACCGCCTAAGATCACCACGTCGTATTTGCTGAACACGCTGGCTGCTTTCTCCGCATCCCCGTGGGCTCCATTTACCAGACTGGGATAGCCGTAATAGATTGCCAGGCGCGCTGGGATCGTAGCAGTAACAGCGGAAACACCACTCTTGGCGAAGAGTAAGCTTGAACTTGCGAGCGTCATAGCGGCCAACCCTAGGCGAGACAACGGCACATGCACCCCGATCACCAGCTGTATGCCGGTAAGAACCGCTGGTGCCGGCGCGACAGCAATTGGCAGTAGGTCCTTCCGTATGAATTCAAGAATTGTTCCTGCGTAAAATGTTGGAGGATGCGCGCCCGGGCCAGCTGGCCCAATCGGGCGCGCTCCGTCGCATTGTTGAGTAAGAAAGAAATGGCCTCGGCCATCGCGTGCGGGGTCCGGGCAGGCACGAGCAGCCCACAATCCCCCAAGGCTTCTCTTACTCCTCCCACGTCAGTCGCGACGACCGCGGCGCCGCACGACATGGCCTCGAGCACAGCGTAAGGAAAGGCTTCTGAAATGCTGGGGAAGGCCATGACGTCGGCGTCGTTGTACACTTTCCAAGGTTCCGTTGTGGACCCGGCAAATCGGACGCAATCTTCCAGTTTGAACGCAGCGACCTTGCCCCTGCAGGCATCGAAATATTCCGGATCGGCAGGCGTCCCATAGAAACGTACTTCCAGGTTGTTGAACTTGGCTCTTAGCTCGGCCGCGGCATGAATCAAATCGAGCTGCCCTTTCAAGGGATAAATATGGCCAACACTCGAAACGCGCGCTCGGGCGCTGCTTTCCTGCCTATCGGGTTGGAATTTCTCGGGATCAACTCCGTTGAAGATCACCTTGATGCGGTCCGCGGGTACGCCTAGTTGCTTTTCCCAGCGCGAATTGTAAGCGCACACCGGGGCGACCAGGTCGGCAAAGTAATAATTCAGTTCGACCACGTTTTCGACTACTCGGCAAAGAAACCACCGGGCGAAGAATGACCTTACTTGACGACGCAGATTCAGATATTGCTCGCGTAGATAGACCCCATGCTCGGTCAGAAGATAAGGTGTGCCATTCGCGAGTTTTGCCAGTACGCAGGGCAAGCCACAAAACGACGCGGCTGATGAATGTGCGATGTCGGCGTAAGGAACGGGGAAGTGAAGCACCATCAGCAAGTGATACAGCAAGCGATAGGCTTGCTTCAGTTCGGCTAGAGTTGGGGCTTCCGTGGCCGGCGGGCGGCACTCCCATGCAGCGCGCACCGCGTGCCAAAGCACGTTCCAGGCGTCCGCGGAATTCATGGTTTTCTGGTAGTCGTACCATTGAAAGTAGCTGTGCAATTCGAGCAACACGCGGCCCAGTTCTTCTTTGTCACAACTAGAAGAGAACAGAAGAGCAAGGAATCGCTCGAAGATGGGTTTGAAGCGTGCGGCGATGACTTGTGGCGTGGTGTTCCATCGATTGCGCAGGACCACGGAAGGTAGCTGGTGACAGGAATATTCTGCGGGTTGTAGGAGGCCCCACTGAGGTACCTTGATCAGTTGGCGCACATTGGGCGCGAGGTCGTATTTTGACTGCGGAGAAGGGTTGGTAACCACCGCGAGCACGGTGAAATCAATGTTTGGCAAGTTGTGCGTGAGCCGGTGGCACCACGTGCTCACGCCTCCCGTGTAAAAGGGATACGTTCCTTCCGTTGTTAGTAGAACGGAAATCGATTCTTGGCGGTTCATGGCCTCATAAACCTAACCTCCGCCGGCTGTCCCGCCACCAGCAAGAGGGTCGGATTATCGAATTCGACTTCGACCATGTGGGTCATGTTTTGAGAAGGGAGGGGATTGATAGCCCCGATTCGGCCTTCCACCTCGCGAGGAGGCAAGGAAGAAAGCCCAACTTTGGCCGATTGGCCGACTCTCAGTTCCGAAATCATCGGCGCTGCCACCGAGACTTCCGCAATCATCTGATCTAGTTTCGCCAGCCGCGCGAAGACCGCGCCGCCGGGAACACGATCTCCCAGGTGGACGGGGATTTCGGAGACCACACCGGCCGCGGTGGCACGCACGATGGTGGCATCGGCCTGCCGCTTGGCGCGCTCGTAGTTCACCTCCGCCTGGCGCAATTGCTCTTGTAATTCCTGACGCGTGACCTTCTCTTGTAGGCTGGCTTGCTCGGCCTGATCGTGCGCCAGGTTTGCTGAGACGGCCGCCAGTTTCTTGGCGTTTTCCAGGTCATCCTGGGCCATACGCAGTGCCGTACCTCGAGCATCCAGCTCTTGTTGCGCAATGAGACCTGCTTCGACCATTTTCTTGGTACGGTTGTAGTCGAGCAATGCTTGGTCGTAAGCGGCGGCGGCCCTTTCTGGAGAATCCCGCCACTGCCGGGTGGGAACTAATTGCTCTTGCCGCTGGGCGATGGCCACACGGGCGTCTGCCTCGGCCAGCTGTAGCCGAAATTTGTCGAGTTTGGTCTTGGCCGCCTCCAGTTCGACACTCGCCTGTTTGAGGGTCAATTGCGCTTCGCGATCATCCATGCGCAGAAGTTGCTGGCCCTTTTGAACGGTATCGCCCACCCGGACCAAAATGTCGGACACCGTCCCGGTTGATTCCGCAGTGATCCGGACTTCGCTCGCCGGGCGAACGGCGCTCTCAAATGCCACTCCGTAGACTGACCGGCTGTTGGCAAATGCACTGCCATGTGCGTTGAAGGCGTGATTTGTTCCCAGCAGTACCAACCCGGTCGCAAAGAAAGCGAGGGCCAAGTAATTTCTGACTTTCTTGTGTGTCCATTTGAATCTGTCGGGAAGCCGGGCGGTAAGGCCTTCGAGTCTCCCGGACACATCAGGGGCCGAGGGAACGATGACCTCCGGCACGACTTCGGAGGAGCCATCTGTGTGCTCCCGCGGCAGGGGTAACCAAGATTTTACCTTGTCCAACTCTGCGTCCTGCGCAGCGGTCAAGGCATCGAATATCCGGCTCATGGCAATCCTTTCACATTGTTGACGTTCGCATATCTCACAACAATACGGAGAGAGTCGCTGATTGACTCGAGTTGTTATACGAAGCCGAGATTGTGGCGGAAGTTGATAAAAGAACTACAGACGTGTTCACCGTGAAGGATGCGCTAGCGCTCCCTGCCGGAACGGTCACGCTAGCAGGTACGCTGGCTGCCGTGCTGTTGCTGGAAAGCATGACTTGCGCACCGCCTGCGGGAGCCGGCCCGCTCAGTGTTACGGTGGCTGTAGAGGTTTGTACGCCCCCGACGACACTGCTTGGGTTCAACGTCAGCGAAGAGACGATGGGGGGCGTCACGGTGAGCGAGGCTGACGGGCTCACGCCATCATAGGATGCGAAGATGGTGGCCACGGTCGATGCGGCCACCGGGTTGGTGCTGATCGTGAACGTCGCACTGGTGCTCCCTGCCGCAACGGTCACGCTGGCAGCTACGCTGGCGGCCGTGTTGCTGCTGGACAGCGTAACCTGCGCGCCGGCTGCGGGAGCTGGCCCGCTCAGAGCCACTGTGCCGGTTGACGATTGCGCTCCAGTTACGCTGCTAGGGTTCAGCGTTAGCGAAGAGGCGGATGGCAGAAGAGGTTCGGCCGGCACTGGCAGTGTAATCGTTTGGCCGCTGCTCACCTTTACGTGCGAGATGTATTGTCCTCCGTAAGCCTCCGCTCCCGCGCTGTACAGGCCGGTGACGGGGATGATTGCGCTCGCAACCGTGGCGGTCGCAGGCACCGTTATGCTGATCGTCTGATTCGATCCAGCGGCGCCTGTGAGGCTTGCCGTGGCGGTCGACAGGTTATAGGCGTTTCGATTTTGCATGTTCTGCCCCAACTGATCGAGCGTCAGGCTGACGACCCCCCGCTTGTAAAGCCGCTCATACTTGGTGAAGGTCTGATCATAAGTATCACTGAGCAGCGAGTGACCTTGCCCGTCATAGTCGTGCAGGTTGGGCTGGTGAAACATCTCCGGATCCATGTCTCCCACCAACATGTGCGTGACGAAGTCCGAGCTCGCCAAATCGAGAATCTGTGGCGCGGTGAAGGTGTTATAGGGTGGCTGCACCGGATTGTTATAGATGCAGTAAAACTCTGCCTGATCATCAGACCAGTTGGCTGCGTTGAAGAAGACATTGTTGGGACGTCGGGGCACTTCGTAAAGGCCGGGGGCGTAGCTGTTCACGATGCCTACGTTCGGCGATGGATTCGGACCGTTGTTCGGTTGCCCGAGGACCGAAGTGTCGGTTACCACGTACCCGACGCCGTCTTGAAACAAATAAGATGGAACGGAAGTATCGTTCAGACCGGTGACTCCCGGGGTTACCAGGTTCGCCGGGTTAAAGTCGGTCAAATGGATGATGCTTACACTGTCGCTGGTGTCTGGATCCAGGTTCTGCCCCGTGCCATTGGCCACATACCTGTTTGTAAGGATCTCCAGGTCGATCGAATCCATTTGCGGAGTGCTGGGATCGCCGTATGGGTCGGACTTATGCAAACCGTTGAGGCTGTTTGGGTGATCGTAGGTGTGACTTATCCAGTGAAAGTACTGTTGATAGTTCTGAACGTGGGTGGTCAAGTCGTCATTCGCGACGCCGGGGCTAGGGAGGCCGGTCCAGTCGGTGTTGCCCGTCGTGCCGACGCCGTTGAAGGCTAAGGTCAGTTTGAAATTTGCGAGCCACGGGTCACTTTGTATCCTGTTCTGCCAATCCACCAAAGAAGCCATGTCAGCCGATTTGATCCTGAAAAACGGCAGCGAGGTGGAGTCCGGAGCCGTGCGATCGTGCGTGATGGGATCGGTGCACGGCGTGCCTGGTACCCATTCAGAGTCGTTGATGAAAAAGTCGTCCACCTGCGCGGCGGCGTACACGTGGTATTCGCCGAGCAAGATGCCCTTCGTTACCCAATTAATCAGACCGTACGCCAAGATCAAGTCGTGCATCAGATAGGGACTGCTGTCGAAGGTCTGCGTGAGATATTGCCGCCCGTCGCCTTGGGTGTAGATCAGCGAGAGGACACTGCCGGAGGTATCTGTAAGCAAGGGCGTTACCGAAGCGCCAGCCGGCGGCGTAGTGAGAGGTGTGCCCTGATAAATGAAGGCGTTTGAGATGGTAACGGGGTTGGCGGTACTCGCATACCAGAAAACGGACGCCCCTGCTGAGGTAAAGCTGGCGTTATCCGAACCGGAAGAGGTGATGGCGCCGTTATAAGGGTAGTTAAACCCAAAGTCATTGTTGGGATACATGTACCAGTTCAGCTGGCGAATCCCGAACTTTTGCTCATAGGAGGTCAGGGTCGCCATCCCAGGGAGCGTGTAGATGTACCCGCCAAACGCGAAGATCACGCCCTGGTAGTAACCGTGGCAAACGCCATCGGACAACATTGAGGAAGTGATTCCGCCGGCGCTGACGGTCATGTCCAACACATCGTAGGGCGTGCCCAAATAGTCGAGGATCTGCTTGATGGCCGGGAAATCCGACTCCGTTTTTCCATTGCTGACCACCAGAAGCTTCATGTCGACCGTCGGTGTCGAGCAGGTCTGGGCTCGCGCGGTCTGTATCGCGCCGCAAAGGAGCAGGAAGCTGAGGACAAGAACTTTAGTGGAGATAGCTCCGGAGCGGAAAGGCTGCTTCATAACCATACCTCCGTTAACTCAAAAATCGGGCCGAGACTTCAAACCGAGGTGCGTCAAGTTGCGGCTACGTCCGCGCAGGTCAGTCCAACAGGGGAGGAGCTGGCCGGTTAATCGCATGCGCAAAACTTGGCCGGCAATTCACCGTCAGGTTAGCGAACTGCGAAGGCAGCCAGCAATCCGGTGATTGTTTCAATTGGCTCGACGAAAAATTCTGCCTATGAAGGAGTAGTCTCATCAGATTAGTCCGGAAGATTAGGGCAAATAGACTACCTCTACTGCAGCTGGGCCAAGATAATTTTGGTTACCATTGCGGACCGGGAAGATACGCCCGTCTTGATCATGATCGTTCGCATATAGGCCTTCACTGTGTTGGGACTGATGCTCATACGATTGGCAATCGCATTGCTGCTTAAACCTTGCAGCAGATATTGCAGCGCTTCTCGCTCGCGTTGCGTGAGGTTGAACTGCCTTGAGACTTGGGACAATGGGGCCAATCCCGCGGGCCCTCGTTCCAGCAGCACAGCTACGCACGGGCGCGAAGAGTCTTGGAGATGGGAATCCACGAAGAAAGCTCGGCAAAAATAACGTCTCCTGCCTGACCGGAATTCATTCACAAAGGGGAATTCACCACGAGCCTCCCAGCTTACTAAGCTCGACCGAATCTTTGCTGCAAGAAGGGCGTTACAGTGCGTTAGGTTTGCGACTTTGTCCGAATAGCTAAGAATTTCGACGGCCTCGGTGTTGTACCAGGTGGGGTGGAGTGAAGAGTCCATCAGGAGGAGTCCGGCCACGTTCTTCGGCTGGGGCTCTTCCTGGTTCGGCACAAACTCAGCTGGCTGTTCGATTGTCTTCTTCACCGTTCAACGAGGGGTTAGACCCCCTGCTGACGAGGCGGCCTCTTTCGGACAGGCGAGGAACAGTGCAGAAGAAAGCCGTCTTTCGCGTTATCTATGCTAGTCTCTCGCCAGCGGAACACCATTCCGTAAAATTTGTATTTTTGAATACAAAAAACCGGCATGACCGGTAGGGGGAAACCCTTAATTTTCGTGAGGCAAAAACAGGCGCTTCACATTTGTGCCACAATGCAGGCGTTTGGTCCCGGTCTAAGCCAAGTTCAATAGCCCCGCCGCTGCCTTTTTTGGGAAAGCCTGAAGTGCCTAGACGGTACGTCACTGTCGCCGCAACCAAGACAATGTGGGTAGAGAGGCAACCGGGAGGAAATGTGAGTACCGCGAGAAATGGAAAGCCGCCGTGTTCCCCGGGCGGGAATCAGAGCTTGAGTTCGGCAGCTTCCGGCCCTACCGGGCGACAGCTCATTACGTCGATAAAGACAACGGCAGGTCCCATAACCACCTAAAATACGGACGGTTTTCCCCCACAGAGTTGAATCACGTGCTTGAAAGCTTTCACGAAACGTCTGGCGTTATCTCCGTTATCAAAGACCAGTTCAACCCGCGTGTGTTTGTTCCTTTCTTCGGCCTTCCCAGGCGACAGAGTAAAAGATTCCGTGACCCTTTTTTCGCTATTTGTTGTTTCCACGACTACGGCATTCTTGAAGGGATTGTCTTTCACCGAAGCTACGCTATTGGGGTCAAGGTCTTTCAGCGAAAAGTGGTAGGTGTGGGTGCCGACATCTTTATAGTTCAATGCAACTGACCACGTTATCGTAGCGAGACAACCGTGACCATCAAAAGTGGTCACATCATGGCGCGGCTCGCAGTTTGGGGTACCCAGCTGACATGCTCCCTTATCAGTATTTCTCTGCCCAGTGACCTGGCTTCCGTTGTCAGCCACAAAATTGTGCATCCACACCAAAGTATCTTCCAAACTGGCGGGTTGTTGGGCATAAGCGGTCACGCTCACAATGACCATAAGGACCAACATTTTTCGCATGGAATTGACTCCGATGCGGGCAAGCGTATCGTGTGAAGGCTCCGCTTTCAATCGCTACTTTTCGGATGGTCGCGGACTCAATGAATATCACCCAGCGGTACCACCACAATGTGGTGTGAGAAGCCGAATCGGCGATTTTATTTGTCAAGAAATGAAGAAGATGCGTCTTCGTTGACTTGCTTACCCGCGCCCCCTAAGATGACCGCCAAGAGTTTTCGACCGATGATTGGCCAAACGCTGGGGCACTACCGGATCCTTGAAAGGGTCGGAGCCGGTGGGATGGGTGTCGTGTATCGAGCACGCAATGAAGAGCTGGAACGCGACGTCGCGGTTAAAGTTCTGCCAATGCGAGCTCCCAGCAATGATTCTGCTCGCAGACACTTTAGGAAGGAAGCCCTGGTTCTCGCCAAGCTCAATCATCCCAATATCGCTACTATTTACGAGTTCGGATCGCAAGAATGTACAGATTTTCTTGCCATCTTCTTGTTGAAATGCACGAGCACAATAAAGCCAGTATCAGTCGTCACGAAGCCGGCGGATTATCGCCTCGTCACGAGAGGCACTCGCCTTGCGTTTCATGGCTTCGCAGTCCTTTGTCTGTAGTCCTTCAGTATTGCAGCGTCAGCTATCGCTGCTGCCGGACGGGCTTCTACTTGCCGCAATAAACTGCAGATCGACCGGGCCACACAAAGACGTAATCTTGGCTGTTGACTGTAAGGTAGTAGCGAATCGTCCCGGTGGGAAAGCAACCCTCAACTGAGCATCGCATCGCATGATAACTGCGAGGATCTCGGATTACCGATGAGACCGTCAACGCCGTTCCAGGGGCAACGACAAAAACTTGTGATGAGGTGTCTGCCGAGAAAATGTTGGCGCTGGAGAGAAAGCCGCTGGTGAAGCAGTGCATTCTCAAAAGTTCAACCACATCTAGCTCGCTGTTGCGCTCCCTCTTGTTGAGCTTCTTGCCAGGAAGAACAACCCAGAGAGGTGCGGCCGCGTGCCCTTCAACGCTGATTCCACCGTATCGCACTGACACCGTTGAATCTGTGGTGTTCACGATGGTTGCTGCATAGTTGAGAAGCGTACCTATTTGGTTGGCGCCGAACCGCTCGAATCCCATCCGAGAGCTCACCTCTATTCGCCCGTAGCTCAATTTGTGTACAGCGTATCCAGTCAGTGGGTCTTGAATGGTCGAAGAGATGGCGCCTGAGCGTGAGTCCTCTCCCCACACAAACGCACTCATTACTTCTGCCTTGATTACCGGAGCGTCTTCTTGGCCAAACACGCCGGGAGTAAACCCGAGAATCGCTAGCACAACTAGGCAGGCCTGCTTCATCGTACAAGTCTCGCTCCCGCAGTTCGATTAAATAACGTAACGCTCGCCTTGCAATTTCGAGCGCAGGCAACTCGCCCGTCACCTGTCAGTTCTCACAGTAAGGAACTAAATTAGGAACTCGATTTCTTCTGCGCTTGAAACCGTCGACCGTCGAATCGCGCACGGATTTCAAAATCATCCTGACTAAATCGCTGTCGTGGATATTGATGGGGACGGTGATCAGGACATAGTCGTCGCTGGAAATTCCGGTCTATTTCTCTTCGAGAGACTAGCATCGCAACTTTGAGAGACCATCGTGCTGGTCCTTTGATCGAGTACAAAGTAATCGTCATCCATCATCTGCTGGGCTAGACGAGATGACAGTACAAGCACTGTTCCGGTCGGCTGCCGGCAGACGAGTATGAGGGTGCATGAGTATTGCAATGCCTGGTAAATATAGTATGATGATCGTATGAGAGAGTATGAGATTTCTCATACGGAGTCGAACATGGCCCAGGGCCAGAAAGCTGGACGTAAGGAGCGCCTTACGCTGTCCCTCGAAAGGGGAACGGT
>Ga0137377_10001971_pt1 | contig 14912 bp, 7 predicted proteins | sample SagtaG_22_FD_104815 | JGI IMG/M metagenome (GOLD analysis project Ga0137377, IMG submission 104815) | Vadose zone soil microbial communities from Sagehorn Ranch, Mendocino, California, USA - Sage2_L_40_16 metaG | ecosystem: Environmental > Terrestrial > Soil > Vadose zone | place: USA... | reverse complement strand
TCGCTCGGCGACCGGCACCTCACGTTCAACGTGGACGGCGAGCCGCTGACGCAAGTGCTCGACGGTATCGCACTGCTCGCCCACGCGCGTTACGAGCGCAGCGGGCGGAGCGTCACCTTCTACCCGGCTCGGGGCGGGCCATGATCCTCCTCAGGCCTCCTTTCGCGGAGCCCCTCGCATGACGCGCCAGCTTACGACCCGACTCGCCTCCAGCGCGGTGTTGCTCGCACTTGCCGCGACACCCGCTGCGACCCAGCTCCCGGCAGCAGACAGCGCGGCGGAGTTCAAACTCGCCGCGACCTGGACCCCTGCCCGGACGAGCACCGTCGCGCCGCTGCGGCGCGCGATCGCTCTGAATCTCGAGGGCGCGAGCGTGAAGCAAGCGCTGCGGGAGATCGGGCGACTGAGCGGGATCCACATTGCCTACGGGGACGACGTGCTCCACTCCGACGCACGAGTGTCGGTCCACGTCGATGGGATGACGGTTCAGGAGGCGCTCGCCGCCGTGCTCGAGGGGACGGGGCTAGACGCGTTCGTGTCCCTGAGCGGCAAGGCCGTGCTTGTTCGCGCGATTGCTCTCGGTGACTCCACGCAGGTCGGGACGGTAACGGGACGGGTGACGGACGCGAAGACAGGGCAGCCGATCATCGGCGCGAGCGTCGTGCTCGGTGGCACTCGCTGGCGCGCTACGACCGGCAACGACGGGCGGTACCGGTTGGAGGACGTGACAGCCGGGGCGTACACTCTTATGGCGAGTCGGATCGGCTATGCGAAGCAGAGCGAGTCCGTCACGGTGGTGGGGGGGCAGGAGGTTACGCAGGATGTGGCGCTGGAGGCCGCGGCGACGGAACTTGAGCAGTTGATCGTAACCGGTACGGTCGTGCCGACAGAGCGCAAGGCGATCCCGACGCCCATTAGCGTGTTCACGGCCGACCAGATCGAACAGAACGGCTACCAGCGCGTGGACCAGATCTTTCGCGGGGATGTACCCGGTGCCATCGCGTGGGATCAGGGCCCTTACAATTACGGCAGCCAGATCTACCTGCGGGGGGCAAGCGGCTTCAACGGTGGCGCCGTGAAGACGTATATCGACGGGGTCGAGATGGCCGATCCCTTCTTTATCGCGACGATCGATCCCGCAACCATCGAGCGGATCGAGGTCTTAAGGGGTTCCGAGGGATCCACCCTCTACGGTTCGCAAGCGCTCTCCGGCGTGATCCAGATCTTCACGAAGCGTGGGACGCTAAACACGCCGACGCCGCAGGTCGAGGCGAAGGCGTCCGCGGGGGAGGTACAGAGTCGGTGGGACCACACTGTGCAGCAGGACGACGAGCTGGCCGTGAGCGGAGGAAGCCCCGACTTCTCCTACCGACTCGGCGGCGGGTTCCTCCACAATGGCGACTGGGTGGCCCACGCGCACTCGACCAATGCGAACCTCTCCGGCAGCCTAAGGGGGACGCAGGGTCCGGTGGCGGTCGAGTTCTCCGGCCGGTTCACGAGCAGGTCCCTCGGTCAGGCCCAGAACCCCGATTTCTACCAGTTCGATCCGTCTCTCTCGCCGGCTTATGACGTGACCAACCTGGTCAAACAACAGACCTATGGGCTCACAGCGGACTACGAGGCGACGCCGCACTGGCGGCACACCCTCGTCCTCGGGTACGACCGAAGCGGGTTCGAGTGGCATCAGAACCGGCCGCTCCTTACGACGCCGGCGGACACGTTCCTGTCCGTCGCTGACGGCGATCAAACGCGAGCTTCGGTGGCCTACCATACCACGTACGGGGGCTCCTTGGGGCGCACAGTGCAAGCTTCACTCACCGCCGGGGCGGACCACTGGACGTATCATCGAAGTGTGTTCTCGGCCTTCAGGGTGACGAGAACCAATGACGCGAGTTTCTACCCAGCCGGGGCGTCCCGCTCCGAATACAACAACAGCGGGTATTTCGCTCAGGGCCAGATCGCCTTCCGGGACGCCTTGTTTGTTACAGCGGGGCTCAGGGCGGAGGACAATCAGAACCTCGGGCAGGACTTCGGGCTCGCTTGGGCACCCCGTGTGGGGGTAGCATACGTGCGTGCTGTTGGCGACGTCACCGCCAAGGCTCGGGTAGCATACGGCAAGGCGATCCGGCCGCCGGATCCTGGTTTGTCGGAGGCGGTCGTTTCAAGTTCTTTCACTCAAGTTGCCAACCCAAATTTGGCCCCCGAGCAACAGGTGGGTTCAGACGGAGGGCTTGAGTTGTATTTCGGCCGGCGGGGGTCCGTCGAAGCCACGTACTACCACCAGACCGCGATCGATCTCATTGACGGCGTGGTCCTGAGCGCCTCGCCACAGAGGTACCAGAATCAGAACGTCGGCCGGATCAAGAACAGGGGGTGGGAGTTCCAGGGGCGGATGAACGCCGGTCGGCTCTCGCTCACTGGTACCTACTCGATAATGAACAGCATCGTTGAGAAAGTCTCACCCACTTACACGGGTTCCCTACAACCCGGCGATCAGATGCTAGACATCCCGAAGCACACCGCGGGCGCCAAGCTGTCATACAGCGTGCGTGGGACTACCGCGACGGTGGGGGTGACGTGGATCGGTGAGTGGACCGAGTATGATTATTTGGCGCTCTACGGTTACTACTATGGCGGGCAGGCGTATCGCGGGTCGGGCCGAGCTTACTGGATGACCTACCCCGCCTTCACCAAGTTCAATCTATCAGTGTCCCAGACTCTGACGGACCGCGTCGGCGTGTTCCTCCGGTCTGACAACCTGACCAACAGGAACGTGTCCGAGCAAAACAACGCCAACTTCAGCATGGGTCGAGTGACCATGATCGGCGTGCGGGTCAAGAGCTGATCTAATCGAAGGCCGGCGTGGGCGTCTTGTCGTTCGCTCGACGGCAGAACCTGACACAATCATTCATGTGGCGTCTCTGAATGCGCACCCCGTCAGGTTTCCACTCACTCCTGGTTGCTTGGTCCCTCACGTGTGCGATTGGCCTCGTCTGCCCGGCGCACCTGCTCTCCGCACAAGCGGCGGCGTCTGTGGCCTCGACGGCGGTCATCGACCGTCGCCGTCGTATCGCGGAATTCGATGTCCGCGAAGTGACAGCTCCCTCGATTGACGTCGCACCCGACGGACGCCGGATCGTCCTCGACATCCTTGGACATATCTACACGCTCGGGATCAATGGTGGTGTGGCGCATGCGGTATCGAGCGGCATGGCGTGGGATACCGAGCCCAGGGTCTCGCCGGACGGCGCGCAGATCGTCTTTGTGAGCGACCGTGATGGGGGTGGGCGGAATCTCTGGGTGATGCGCGCGGACGGGCGGGACATCCGCCAACTGACCCATGAGACGTTCGCCGCGTACCACAGTCCAGTCTGGATGCGTGACGGTCATAGCGTCGTCGTCCATCGGCAGTTTCTCAGTGATACCGGCGAAGTGGATGAGCTGTGGCGCGTGTCTGCTGGAACCGGGACAGGAGTCCGGATCGCCACATCCCGCCCGTACACCATTGCGCCGACGACGGCCCTAGCGACCGAGGACGTCTATTACTGTGCCGCCGGTGCGTTCCGAAAGTATTGGCAGATCGACAAGATCCAACTGGGCGACCAAGCCATTGCGCCCAGCACCGAGGTGACGGGTGACAGTCTGGCCTCGAGCTTTGCTCCCCGGCTCTCGCCGGACGGCCGCTATCTCGCCTTTGTCCGCCGGGCCGATACCACCATGACACTCTGGCTCCGCCAGCTGGCCGACGGTGCGGAGCGCGCTTTACTGACGCATCTCGGCCCGCCGGCTGCTGGATGGCGGGCGACGGAAATCGCTGTCCCGAGCTATGCCTTTCTCCCTGGGAGTGGTGAGCTGATTGTTGCCTGGGATGGGCACTTGGCTCGCGTCGATCTCCGCACCGGGACTAGGCACCAACTACCCTTCCGTGCGCACATTCGGCGGCCGCTCGCGGCGTCGTACCGCGTACCGAGGCGGGTAGGGACGGGTCCAGTGCCTGTGACCACCTGGCGCTGGCCGGCCGTCGCCCCGGACGGACGGCAGGCTGTCTTCAGCGCCATCGGCCGGCTCTGGACGACCGCCGTCAGCGGGGACCGGCCGCGCCCCTTGGCCAACACGGGTGGCCGACAATATATGCCATCGTTTTCCGCGGACAGCCGGTGGTTAGCGTTTGTGACTTGGGCGGATGACAGTGCGAGCAGCGTCGTCATTGCGAGCCGTGACGGGACCGACGCGCGCTGGCTCACGACGACACGTGCGGTCTACGCGAATCCGGCGTGGTCCCCCGACGGGTCGCGGCTCGTCTTCGCGCGCGCCCCGCTCTCGCTCGATCATCGTCCCGACGACAACCGCATCGAGCTCGTGTGGATCAGCCGGGATGGGGGACCAGAACACGTCATCACGACGGCACAAACGATTGGCTATCGCAACTACCCAGTGCCGGTCTTCAGCGCGGATGGCCAGCGGGTGCTCTTCATGCAGCCCGACGGGACCGGTGCGGCTCTTCTGTCTGTCCGGCTCGACGGGACTCACCGGACATTACGGTTACGCCTCCGCACCCCCCCGATGGAACTCATCCCCACTTCCGACGAGCGGACCGTGGCCCTCGTGTGGCGCGAACAGGTGTGGGTTGCCCCCGTGCCGCCGGACACGGCCGACGTGTTGGATCTTGATCTCAATGCAGCGCGGTCGTCGGCGTTCCGCGTCAGCTCGTTGGGAGGAATCCACGTGGGCTGGCAGGGACCCGAGATCGTCACTTGGGCATCAGCGGACGGCGTCTATCGCTACGATCTGGCCGATCACACTACGCGCCGCCTGGCGATTGCTTCCTTCACGGTTCCGCGGCCCGTCCCAAGCGGCACAATCGCATTCGTCAATGCGCGCGTCATACCGGAGGGGGGGCCGGTTCTTGAGCGCGGCACAATCGTGATCCGGAACGATCGGATCGTTGCCGTCGGCCCGGCGGCCCGCGTTCCCGTGCCGTCGAGTGCGCACGTCTTTTCAGGCGAGGGATTGACGGTCATGCCGGGCCTCATCGACGTCCACGACCATATCCATTTGGGGGATCCTGAGCAGACTCCCGAGCGCCTGTGGAAGAGCGCCGCCGATCTCGCATATGGGGTCACAACCTCATACGATCCGTCGGCCCGCACGGCGGATGTGTTCACGGAAGCTGAGATGACGGCAGCCGGCACGCTTCTGGGCCCCCGGGTCTATTCATCTGGGCAAGTGATTCGTGGAATTCGCCGCATTGAAATGGAGTTCTTGGACATTGCCACTCTCGAGGACGCGCGGGCGATCGTCCGGCATCGGGCCCGTGCGGGCGCGATCATGGTCAAGGAATACCTGCAGCCGCGCCGGGACCAGCGACAATGGCTCGTGCAGGCCGCGCGAGAGCAGGGTGTACTGATTACGGCAGAAGGGGCAAGCGACATGGCTCTTGACCTGTCGATGGCTGTCGATGGCTATCCTGCCTTCGAACACGCGCTGCCAGGCCCGCTCTATGAAGACGTGACCACACTTCTCCGTCGAACACAGACTTCGTACACGCCCACACTGCTTGCCAACGGCTATACCATCTCTCCAATTCCGCGCAATTATGTCACCGACACCGGCGTGCTGTCATCTTTTGGCAACCCTAAGGCGTACTTCCTAGCGCTCTATTGGTCGGGACAACAGACGACGTATATGCACTTGGCTCGAGGGATTCCATTAGCGCCTTGCTCGACGTCCGGGGGAGCAGAGTTTGATCCGGCGACGCATTTCCCTGGTGCGCCGTCGGCAGCTAAGACCCTGGCAGACGCAGGTGTCTCCATAGCCGTCGGCGCGCATGGAGAGTGCCCGGGTCTCGGCACACACTGGGAACTGTGGACGCTGCGCATGGGCGGGATGTCGAATGAGGAAGCCCTAGAGGCAGGCACCATCAATGGCGCTCGCAAGATCGGGCTATCGGGGGACCTCGGCTCGATCGAACGTGGCAAGCTCGCCGACCTCGTGGTCCTGACCGCGAATCCGCTGGAGCGCATCGAGAATACGACAAAGATTCGGTATGTCGTGCAGGGCGGCGTCGTTTACGCCGCAGACTCGCTCAAGCAAATCTGGCCCACACCTGACTGACAGCCCGCGTGGGCGAATCACCCTTGACTGGTACCGGGACGTACGCGAGCGATGCTGGGGCGGTCGCGGTCCGCCGCTCTAGCGCACCCTCGGCACCCGGTGTATGCTCGCGTTTCCATGTCGCTCGAGCTCGTCCACTCATGACATTCCCCGTCGGCCAACCCCACCCGTCCCCCGACGCCGCGGCGCGCGACCGCCGGGCGCTCGAGTGGCTCGAGCGGATGCGCACCGGCGACGAGCAGGCGTTCGAGGCGTTGTTCCGGGCGTACGTCGAGCCGCTCTGCGCCTTCGCGTACAGCTATGTCGAGTCGCAGCCCGCCGCGGAGGAGATCGTGCAGGATTTGTTTGCCCGGCTGTGGGAGCGGCGGGACTCACTCGAGGTCCCGCGCAACGTCCAAGCCTATCTGTACGGCGCAACGCGCAACCGCGCCATCAACTTCCTCCGTAACCGCCGCGTCGAGACCACGTTCCTGCAACGCGCCCTGCGGATCGGCCAGGCGCGTGCCACCGCGCCCCGACCCGTGCCGCCCGAGGAGGAGCTGAACGCCCAGGCGCTCGCCGAAGCCGTGGAACGGGCGGTCGCGGAGCTGCCCCCCCGCTGCCGCGAAGTCTTCACCCTCACGCGCGACCAGCACTTGAGCTACGCCGAGGTGGCGGGGGTGCTGCACATCTCCCCGAAGACCGTCGAGATCCATATGGGCAGGGCGCTCGCCCTCCTCCGGGATAAGCTGCAATCCTGGTTGCGGTAAGCGGTAAGCGGGGAAGTGCCAGTTGAATCCGGTCACCGCTCACCGCTCACCGCTCACCGCTCACGCCGTTTTTTCGTAGTTAGGGGTTCTCGCCTCCCGTAGTGTCTCGGGGTCATGCAGACCCCCTCCGACGCTTTGCTCGCGCGCTACGTGGCGGGCGAGTGCACGCCCGCCGAGGCGCGGGAGGTGGAGCAGTGGTGCCGAGCAAACCCGGCGCACCAAGCTCGCCTTGACGCGCTCCGGGCCATCTGGAGCGCCCGCCCGGCTCCGCGCTCGTGGGACGTGGAAGGGATCTGGGCGCGGGTGCGGCGGACGATGCGGGCGGACGCCCGGCGCGCGCCGGCGTTCGGTCGCCATCTTGAGGGGGCGCGTGAGCGCCGGTGGCTCGCCGCGCCGCTCGCGGCAGCGGCGGTTCTGCTCCTGCTCGCTGGTGCCACCGTCGCCATCCGGAACTCACGCCGCGTCCCGCCGCCGATGCGCGAGTACGCCACGTCGCGCGGCCAGCGCGGGACCCTGCAGCTGCCCGACGGTACCCGTCTGCTGCTCGCTCCCCAAAGCCGCCTCCGTATCCCCGCCGACTTCGGGCGCGGTGCGCGCGAGCTGTCGCTCGATGGTGAGGCGCTCTTCACGGTGGTTCACGACTCCACTCGGCCGTTCCGCGTGCGAGCGAAGGGCGCGGTAGCGGAGGACATCGGGACCCGGTTCGATCTCCGGGCCTACGCCGAGGACTCGCTGGTGGCGGTGGCAGTGGCGGAGGGCGCGGTGGCCCTCGGCCGCGGTGTGGTGCCCTCGGCGGCGGCCCGACGCGATGGTCCAGCTGCCGCGGAGGGTGTGCTCGTCCGGCCAGGCGAAATCGCGACGCTCGCGCCCGACGGCGCGGTGACGACCGCCCGCGGCGCCGCGGTGGCCGACTACCTCACGTGGGCGGAGGGACGGTTGCACTTCGCGAACGTACCTCTGCCGGACGTGTTGCGCGCGATCGGCCGCTGGTACGACCTCGACGTGCGAGTCGAAGGCCCGGCGCTCGCCACGCGATCGATCACGGCGGAGTTCTCACTGCGATCGGCCGACGAAATGTTGCAGGCCCTGGCTCTAGCCGTGGACGCCCGTCTCACGCGCGCGGGACGCGTCGTGACGCTCCGCCCCAAGTCATAGCTCATGCGATCAGCCCGTCATCTTCGGAGGCTCCTCATGCGTCGCTTCTGTCCGCCGTCTTCCTTCGTGTTGCTGGCGCTGCCGCTCCTCGTGCGGGGTCCGGCCGCCCTCGCACAGGGCGTTCCGGAGCCGCGCGGGCCGCAGTTCCTGCTGGCGTCGGCGAGCCCGACCAAGGCGCCGGTCGTGGTGGACGCCGGCAGCGTCGCGTCGCTACGGCGGCGGGTCAGCCTGAGCCTGGACGGCGCGCGGGTGGGCGAGGCGCTCGCCGAGCTCTCGCGCGTGTCGGGGCTACAGATCGTCTACGCCGACGGCGTTGTGCCGAGCGAGGCGCGGGTGCACCTCAGGGCAGAGGAGATCACGGTGGCGGCGGCGCTCACGGAAGTACTGCTCGACGCGGGGGTGGACGTCCTCATTTCACCGGGTGGGAGCGTGGTGCTAGTGAAGCGCGGAGTGGTGCAGACGGGGAACGTCGCTGGCCGAGTGACGGACGGGAAGACCGGGCAGCCGATCGTTGGCGCGAGCGTGGCGCTCGCGGGTACTCGGTGGCGTGCGACGACCGGCAACGATGGGCGGTACCGCTTAGAGGATGTGACGACGGGCACCTACACGCTTACGGCGAGCCGGATCGGGTATGCGAAGCGGAGTCAGTCAGTGACGGTAGCAGTGGGACAAGAGGTGACCGTAGACGTGGCGCTGCAGGCCGCGCCGACCGAGCTCCAGCAGGTCGTCGTGACCGGCACCATCATCCCGACCGAGCGAAAGGCCATCCCCACCCCGATCAGCGTCATCACGGGCGAGCAGCTCGAGCAGAAGGGCTACCAGCGAGTCGATCAGATCTTCCGGGGCGACATCCCGGGGGTGATCGCGTGGGACCGGAGCGCCTCCAACTATTTCAGCAACATCGCCATCCGGGGGGCGAGCAGCCTTAGCCTGAATGCCGTCAAGACCTACATCGACGGGGTCGAGGTGGCGGACCCGATCTACATCGCTACGATCGACCCCGCGAGCATCGCGCGGATCGAGGTGCTGCGGGGGCCGCAGGGGTCCACCCTGTACGGGGCGCAGGCCCTGGCCGGGGTGATGCAGATCTTCACGAAGCAGGGCACTGCGACGCCCCACCCCGAAGTCGAGGCCAAGGTCTCGGGCGGGGTAATCCAGAGCCCGTGGAGCAACGCGGGGCAGCAGGACCATGCGCTTGCGGTGAGCGGCGGGGACACGAGCTTCTCCTACCGGCTGGGGGGCGGGTTCCTCCAGTCCGGCGACTGGGTGCCGCACGTGGGCTCGGGCGACCCCAGCCTGTACGGCAGCATGCAGGGGACGCAGGGGCCGCTCGGGGCCGCGGTCTCCGCCCGCTACGCCCGCAAGGCGTTCGGCATCAATAACAACCCGGACTTCGCGGCCCTGTTCCCCACCGTGGTCAAGCTGATTGATGAGTCCTTCGTGGTCACGCAGCAGACGTATGGACTCACGCTGCGGTATGCAGCGACCCTGCGCTGGCAGCACACGCTGGTGCTCGGGTACGATCGGACCGGGCTGGACTATCACTTCAACACACCGGTGTATCGCACGCCGGCCGACTCGTTTCTCTCCGTCGGCAGTTCCGACGAGACCAAGCGCTCGGTGGCGTACCATACGACCCTCGAGGCCCCGCTCGGCGGGGCGGTGCAGGCGGCGCTCACCGCCGGCCTCGACCACTGGACGTACCAGCTCGGCTCGTACTCGGCGTCGAATCTGCCGCGCACCACGGACCCGAAAAATCTCTCGGCCTCGAGCTTCACGTCCGTGACGGGGCAACAGTACAGCAATACCGGGGGGTTCGCGCAAGGGCAGCTCAGCGTGCGGGAGGCGGTGTTCGTGACGGCCGGGCTGCGCGCCGACGACAGCCCGAACTTCGGGCGGGACTTTGGGCTCGCCTGGGCCCCGCGGCTGGGGGTGGCGTATGTCCATGCCTTCGGTGATCTCACCGCCAAGGCGCGGGTGGCGTACGGCCAGGCGATCCGGCCGCCACAGCCCTTGTATGCCACGGCGTTCGTGAGCGCGACGAGCGTGCGGCTGGCCAATCCCAATCTCGGGCCGGAGAAGCAGGTGGGGCCGGACGGCGGGCTGGAGCTCTATTTCGGGCGCCGGGGGTCGCTCGAGGTGAGCTACTACCACCAGACGGTGCAGGACCTGATCGGCAGCGTGGTCCTGAGCCCCGCGCCGGTCTACACGTTTCAGTTTCAGAACGTGGGGCGGATCCGCAACACGGGGTGGGAGTTCCAGGGGCGGCTCAGCGCCGGGCGGCTGGCGCTCACGGGGACGGCCTCGATCGTGCACAGTGAAGTCGAGCGGCTCTCGCCTTCCTACACCGGCGATCTGCGGCCGGGGGACCAGATGCTCGCGATCCCGTGGCACACAGCGGGGGCGACGCTCTCCTACGGCCTGCCGCGCACCGTGGTCGCGCTGGGGCTCACCTACATCGGCGCATGGACCAACTACAATATCCGGGCCTTGTACACCGATTACTACGTGAAGGGGATCTTTACCAACCCGCTCCGGACGTACTGGGCGACGTATCCCGGGTTTGCGAAGCTGAACCTGTCGGTGTCGCAAGGGGTGACGGACCGGGTGAGGGTGTTTCTCCAGGCCGACAACCTGACCAACAACACCGTCCACGAGGTTTACGACCTCAACATGAACACAGGGCGGGTCACGATGGTCGGGGTGCGGGTGAAACCGTGAAGCGAGGTGACCTGCTCGCCGCCGCTTGTCGCCGCGATTCCCGGCCCGCCTGCGGCGAGCGACCTCGGCACGGCGGCTGGCCTCACAGCCACCTGGTAGTACTTTCGACGCGATGACCGCGTTCATGGCCGTATATCGGCGACTGTCGCTCCGCGAGTGGCTGCACAGCGGCCACGGTCCGCCCTGGAGGTCCATGATGCTACGCACGTTCCGCCCGCTCCCGCGGTTTGCCCTTGCAGCCGCGGCGCTCGTTCTCACGAATCGGATGCCCGCGCAACGGCCAGCCGCCCCAAACGCCTCGCCGGTCAAGGCGACCAAAGGACCGACCGTCGAGGGCATCACGGAGTACACGTTGCCGAACGGCCTCCGGTTCTTGTTGTTCCCCGATTCGTCCAAGCCGACGACGACCGTCAACATGACCTATCTGGTAGGATCGCGATCTGAGGGGTACGGCGAGACCGGGATGGTCCACCTCCTCGAGCACATGGTGTTCAAGGGTACGCCCAAGCATCGGAACGTTCCGCAGGAGCTGACCGAGCACGGGTCGCGGCCCAACGGGACGACGGCGTTCGATCGGACCAACTACTTCGAAACCTTCCCGGCGAGCGCGGAAAACCTGGACTGGGCGCTCGACTTGGAAGCCGATCGCATGGTCAACAGCTTCATTGCCAAGCAGGACCTCGAGTCCGAAATGACGGTGGTCCGCAACGAATTCGAGGCCGGCGAGAACTCTCCCTTCAGGGTGCTGTTCCAACGGACCATGGCGACGGCGTTCCTCTGGCATAACTATGGGCACGCCACGATCGGCGCACGCGCGGACATCGAGAACGTGCCCATCGAGCGGCTGCAGGCCTTCTATCGGAAGTATTACCAGCCTGACAATGCGATGTTGACGGTCGCCGGCAAGTTCGACCCTGGGCGGGCGATTCAGCTGATTGAGGCGAAGTTCGGCAGCATTCCACGCCCTGCTCGCACGGGCGCCGCGGAGATCTTCGCCACCTACACGGCCGAACCACCCCAGGATGGCGAGCGGCTGGTGACGCTCCGGCGCGTGGGCGACGTGCAGGGGGTCATGGCGATCTACCATATCCCGGCGGGACCGCACCCCGATTTCCCGGCCCTCAGCGTGCTGGGCCGAGTGCTCGCCGACGAGCCCTCGGGCCGCCTCTATAAGGCGCTGGTGGACACGAAGCTGGCCGCGCGGATCGGTGCCTTCGCCTGGCAGCTCCGTGAGCCTGGCGTCCTGTGGACATACGCCGAGGTCCGCAAGGAGAATTCGCTCGATAGCGCTCGGGCCGCCCTGAGCCGCACCGTCGCCGAACTGGTCACGCGGCCGCCGACGGCCGAGGAGGTGGAGCGGGCCAAGACCTGGCTCGTGAAGAACGTCGAACTCACGCTCAACAATTCCGAGGACGTCGGCCTGTGGTTGAGCGAGTGGGCGTCACTGGGGGACTGGCGATTACTGTTCCTCCATCGCGACCGGCTGAAGAGCGTGACGGTGGCAGACGTGCAGCGGGTGGCGACCACGTATCTGAAGCCCGACAACCGGACCGTGGGACTCTACTACCCGACCGAGAAGCCGGATCGGGCCGAGATGCCCGCGACGCCCGACGTCGCCGCGCTGGTCAAGGATTATCGCGGAGACACGACACTCGCCGTCGGCGAAGCGTTTGACCCCTCACCGGCGAACATCGAGGCGCGCACCACACGGAGCACCCTACCGAGCGGATTCAAGCTCGCGCTCCTCCCGAAGAAGACCCGCGGGCGCGCGGTGTTTGCGACCCTGAATCTCCGCTACGGTTCCGAGCAGGCGCTCATGAATCGGGGGTCCGCCGCCGGACTCGTCGCGAAGATGTTGCTCCGCGGCACCAGGTCCAAGAGTCGCCAGCAGATCCAGGACGACCTCGACCGGCTCAAAGCGCGGGTGTTGTTCTTCGGCAACCCGACGTCCGCCGCCGGGGGGATTGAGACCACCCGTGACAACTTGCCGGCGGTTCTGCGCTTGGTCGGCGAGGTGCTGCGTCAACCGGCGTTCGACCCGAAGGAGTTTGCTGCGCTCAAGCAGGAAGAGCTGGCCATGCGGGAGCAACAAAAGTCCGAACCGTCGGCGCAAGCCATGAGGGCGTTCAATCGGCACCTGAGCCCTTGGTCCAAAGGGCACCCGCGCTACGTCGAGACCATTGACGAGGAGATCGCCAACCTCACGGCCACCTCCCTCGATGACGTGAAGCAGTTCTACGCCGACTTCTACGGCGCCAACGGTGAGATGGCCGTCGTGGGGGATTTCGAGGCCAGCGACGTGAGGCGAATTGCCAGCGAGATGTTTGGCGCCTGGAAGAGCGTGCAACCCTATCGGCGAATACCGCTCGTGTACCGCGACGTGCCTGCGGCCAATGTGACCCTGGAAACGCCCGACAAGGCCATGGCGTTCTTCGTCGCGGGCCAGAACCTCAATCTGCGCGACGATGATCCGGACTACCCGGCCCTCGTGCTGGGGAATTACCTGTTGGGGGGCGGGTTCCTCAATTCTCGACTCGCCGCGCGGATTCGGCAAAAGGATGGCCTCAGCTATGGCGTGTGGTCATCCCTATCCGCCGACCCGTTAGATCGGGCCGGAGGCTTCCAGGCGGGCGCGATCTACGCCCCAGAAAACCGCGACAAGCTCGAAACCGCCGTCCGGGAGGAGATGGATCGGGCCCTGAGGGACGGGTTCACCGCCGACGAAGTGGCGAAGGATAAGGCGGGCTACCTCCAATCCCGTCAGCTGAGTCGGGCACAGGACGAGGAATTGGCGTCGAGCTTGGCGAACGCCCTGTTCGCGGGCCGGACACTGACCTATGACGCACAACTGGAGCAAAAGATCGCGGCGCTCTCCCCGCAGGAGATCGTGGCAGCGCTGCGGCGTCGCCTCGACTGGAACAAGATGAGCGTGGTGAAAGCGGGCGACTTCGCAAAGAAAAAGCCGTCGGCCGCTACACCGTAAGCGACGGCTGCCCTGCGACGCGCGTGGACAGGTGCCTGCCAGCGAGATCGGCTTGCGAACTGATTGTCATGGATCTGCTGACGGGATCGTGAAGCGCGCCGCCCAACGGATCGCGGTTAAGCTGCGGCGCGCTGAAGAAAAAGGTGTCATTCAGTCTCCCACGCGCGCCGTCAGCGTCCGGCTGCTCCCGTGACGTACTTGCGCACCGAGACGGTGCGCGGTACTCTCGCCCCTTCCTTCTCGCGCCCAAGCTCTGTGCCCCTTCGCGCCAAGCCCGTCGCCCAGACTAGCCCTCCCGCTTCCGACGCAGCGGAGCGCGAATGGGTGGCCCGCGTTCGGCTCGGAGACGAAGACGCCTTCGAGTCGCTGTTCGAGGCCTACTATCCCTCCCTCTGCGATTTCGTGCAGAGCTACCTGCACTCGGCCGAGTCGGCGGAAGAGGTGGTGCAGACCGTGTTCCTGCGCATCTGGGAGCAACGGGCGACCTGGGATCCGACCACCGGCGTCCGGGCCTATCTCTTCGCAGCGTGCCGCAACCAAGCGCTCGGCATCCTCAAGCACGAGCGGGTGGTGGTGCGCACGGCCGCGCGCGCGACGCGCGAGGAGCTGGCGCTCGGCATGGGACGCAGCGCGCCGGCGCCCGACGCCGAACTCCACGCGACTGAGCTCGCGAACGCCCTGCGCGATACCGTGCATGCGCTCCCCGAGCGACGCCGCATGGTCGTCGTGCTCCGCTGGCAGCATCAGATGAGCTACGCAGAGATCGCCAGCGTGCTCGGCATCTCGGTCAAGACGGTCGAGGTGCAGATGGGCCGGGCGCTCGCCTCCCTCCGGAAACAACTCGGACACTTCAACCGGTAAGCAGTGAGCTGTAAGCGGTGAGCGGTCGGTGAGTTAGCCGCTCACCGCTCACTGCTGACCGCTCACCGGTTTTGGGGGTGTAGGGGTCGGGCCCGCTCGGCTGTTGTTCCATTGTATGGACCGGAACAGCATCGACTGGGAGCGGCTGGACCGCTACGTGACGGGGCGGGGCACGGCCGAGGAGCTCGCGGCGCTCGAGGCATGGGTGTCGAGCGATCCCGAGCTCCGCGCCATCGCTGCCGCGATGCGCACCGCCGGGCGACCGCCTGATATCGAACAACGGTCGTGGGACGTGCGCGGCGCGTGGCAGCGGTTGCGCCGCCGCATGG
>Ga0137377_10001967_pt1 | contig 14947 bp, 23 predicted proteins | sample SagtaG_22_FD_104815 | JGI IMG/M metagenome (GOLD analysis project Ga0137377, IMG submission 104815) | Vadose zone soil microbial communities from Sagehorn Ranch, Mendocino, California, USA - Sage2_L_40_16 metaG | ecosystem: Environmental > Terrestrial > Soil > Vadose zone | place: USA... | reverse complement strand
TGTTGGGATCAGCGGCGGCAATTCTAGCCACGGCTCCAGCAGGGTCGCGGGCATCAATCATGGGTAAGCCCTGCGCCACCAAATCTGGCCTAACGGCTCTAGCAAGGTTGAGGACTTTTCGGATGTCCTCCTCGGGCCGCGTGCTTATGGCGGCTTTCATAACCTGCTGGTCGTCTACATGGGGCGGCGAGAGGTTAGTTGGGTTGTTAACGAAGACGCCCTTATTGCTATCCCAGTACAAGCCTGCGTGGGGCGCACCGGGGGCATTAACGACTTCTTTGTCAGACAACTCATTACGTAACTGAACAGGTAGCTTCTGTACCTGCGGGAGATCAGCAGCAGAGCTACGAGCTTCGTCTGCCAACGGTTGCGGCATACGGTCCACCATGTTACGCCACACCTGCCGGATGCCATCTATAGAGATGCCAGATCGCACGAAGTCATGCATTACATCAGGGTTGGGCATAAGTCCTGTATGCTCAATGGTATTGTATAGAAGCGTTCTAAAGCGGTCCATGTACATTTGGCTATCGAACGCGGGGTGAGTCGGCTCGTACACAGACTCGGGCGGGGTCCACTGATAGTGAGGCTGCGGAGGCTGTGTCCACGTCGCCTCTTGCGTAGGAACGAAGTGAGGCTGGGCGGCAGTAATAGGTGCAGACGGGGTATCCGGTCCACCCGTTGTGGGAGTGGGCTGGTTAGGATCAGGTTCTACAGGGCCTTGCGGGGCTCCATAATCATTAGCCTCGTCTTGCTTAATTGCCACTATTCACTTTCCATTGCTTGCCTAGCAAACCATTGAACTTCTGGGCTAGCATTGGGGAGTGCCCCTAACGCTCTCCAGTAGTGAGACGTGCCGCCATTGTAACCTCGTTGAGATGGATCGTCCTCCGGCAACAGACCAGCGTTAGGTCCGTAGCCTCGGCTATACTTACCCCCAAGGGGTGCTTTAGGCTGCTGTCCAAAACCATACTGTGGTGTTGGTGGAACCCCCGGTTTCTGCCCCATTTCTCTCTGCGGAGGTTGAGGCTGTTGTTGGGCTGGCTGAACCGGTGCCTTCGGCTGAACGTTAACCGCGCCCCGCTGTAATTGAGATGCCCGCTGTCCAACCGTTCTAGAGGTGGGCGCGGTACCGGGATTGAGGTTTGTATATTGGCTAGCCGAGGGATTCATGCCCTTAAGGGCTGCGGCCTGTCGTTCCTGTTCAGCCTTGGCCCCCCACTGAGCTTGCTGCTCATGCGGGAGGCCGTAAGCGTCACTGTAATCTGATTCTGAACCAGCCATTAACCTTTAGTTCCTCGTTCTATTGGTGCGTTAGGAAGCGGTCCCAGACCGGGAGGCGGTGGGGGAACCTGCTGGTAAGATGCCAGCGGCACGCCACCCGGGCCAGCGGTAGGCCCAATCAGTCCGGGGGGATTCTTTCGGATACCGGCTGCATGAGTGCTGATTTCTGTTGCTCCGCTAGGGAGGACATCAGCAGACCCGCCAGTCGATGAGATGTTCCCCTTACCCGGAGGAGCTTCAAATGGTACAGGAGTGACTTCGATAGCGTGTGCTGGAGGTGTTTTTCCTTTCTCAAATACTAGTTTCCCATTGTATTGTGGCAGTGCATCTATCAGCGTTTTCTTATCCAGAGCGACTGACAGGAACACGTCTATTTTGTCTGCTGCTCCACCGACGATTGCGCCTTTGAGCCAGATGCGACCTTGGATTTTATCTGGTGATAGAGCGCGGATATCATTAGCCACACGCTGTAGATTAAAGACCCCTGAGCCAGCGAAGAGATCGCCGTCTGCTCCGAAACCCTTGCGGGTTCTTGTCGGCGCTGCAAGCCCCGGATCAGGGCCGAAACCGCCCGGCCTTCCAGCCATCGTTGGTGACGCGGGTGGAAGCCCACCGGGTGGGCCAGCGAGCCCCGCCATCCCCATTGCTGGGCCTTGAGGGTTAGGCGGCTGAGGGACTTCACCTTTTCGGAGCGTATGTAAGTCCGCCGCATGGTCAGCAATCGTGCGAGTCGGAAGCCCCTGCGGTAGCATGGGAGGCGGCGTACCAGCAGGTCCGCCCGGCCCACCTTGTACGGGGGCCATCCCCTGTGGACCGGGAGGCCCACCTAGACCGCCGCCCTGAGGTCCCAGCCTGTGGCGGCGCAACCCCGCCCGGTGGAAGCATTCCACCCGAAGCGAGTCCGGCCTCAAGTTGCTCCGTACCGGCAGGCCCCAGAATCGCACTCTGTCCGGGTATAAGACCCTCTGTTTCAACTGGGGAGATAGTGACCAGCTTAGCTTCCTCATAGAGTCTAGTAATCTCAATGTCTTCTTCCTTATCCTGTCTTATTCGTTTGATGATTTGGTCGGGTTCTTTGAGGCCGAGTCCCACAATTGCTGAACGACGGTCAATAAGTCCGGCACCGTAGAGTTGAAGGATCTCGACTGCATCGCCGTGATCGTGGTTATCCCACGTAACGAAATTTCGGTAGTATCCGTTAACGTCTTTACCTTTAACTTTAAGGGAGAAGCTGTCGCCTTCCGCAGATCGTCCATAAAGCTCGATAGTCTTTCCGTATGATCCGTGCTCGAACTGCCAAAGGGCAATACGATTAATGTGCTGGAGTTCTTCTCCCATACCACGGAGCCGGGAGGCAACTCTATCCTGAGTGGGGGCATTGAGTTGGTCTACTGCTCGTCCGGTGAGGAAGCTTTGTTTTGCCTGACCGTAACGAGTCTCCGGCATCCCCTGAACGTCCTGAATGTACTTCCGGGTACGTTCCATTTGTTGTGTAAGTTCGGGTACAGCACCGTGCCACTGTAGCCAGTGGACATCACCCTGCGGGCCTGTCGAGATGACCGAGCCGGGATCGTTAGGGATATCTTCTGGTACTTGGGTAGGTTCTTTAACGACGAGAATAGGGTTAGCAGCGTATGCAAGGATATTCGCCTCCTGTGAATATAACTGATTAAGGTAGCTGTTGAGTGCCCAAGCCTGCTCTGCGGCACCTATGCCGTAGGCCTTACCGGGGCGCTTAAGGAAGTGGACTACGCGGAACGGAACCTCAATAGGTTCGTCATACTGGACGCTATAGTCATTGACGATTTGGTCTTGGATAACAAGGGTCTTCTCCCAAGGCGAATAGAAGATGATGACCTCAATCCGGCTTTGGTTAGGTACCCATTCGTCTGACAGCGACCACACGCCAGTCTGCGTGTCTAACTTGCTGTAACGACCGTTATTGTGCCAAGAGTCGCCATAGGCGTCTTCGACCTGTGCAGGCTCAAGAAATGCTCTCTGAACCCCGTAGAGTATTTCATTGGGACGTCCGAATCGCTCGCGGATATAGTGGGTACCGGGATGCTGAACAATGATGTTCGGGATGCCGGTATCCGGGTCAAGCGTGCTTTCAAGGACAGATGAGCCAAGCAGGGCCAGATACCACGATAGATCGTAGGTCTGCTTAGACATTTTACTGTTTTCCCAGATGCCGTAGAGAATTTTCTCGTTGGTAGAAGCTTGTTCCTGTGAAGCACTGTCCGCAGCATGGAGCGGTGGAACGTGGATGCTTGGCTCTTTGCCCAAGAGGTCTACATAATCGTTAGTCGCGGAAAAGATATAGTTAACAACGAAACGGTAGGATAGGTCCGTCTTATATCTTTTAAGGTGATACTTAAGTTTAAAGCTGGCGATATCGTCGGAGACTTGCCGCCAGAAGTCACCGTCGTAGACGCGCTGGAGGAAGCGATATAGATAGTCGCGGACTGCATACTGTCGGATAAGGTTATTCTTGATATCAAGAATTTGCTTATGGGTCCGGTAATAGGGCGCAACTTCATCACCTTTCTTTTTATCTTTGCCAAAGGCGGTCTGTGCGCCCACAGCAGGTCCACCGGGGCCTCTGTGGCCTTGGGTAAAGGGGTCTGTAGAGGTCTGGTTATCGCTACCGTTCTGGTACTTGTCCAACTGCGTGCCGGGCGTCATAGTTCCGTCAGCTTTATACTCAGCCATTAATGTTTACCCCTTTAGGCAAAATAGGACGGGGCATGAGTTGCGGAACGAATAACTCCGGCTCCGGTTCTTTAGGTGACGGTTTTTGATACATTGGGTTCTTGACGGACGTGCCCCACTCACCATTGCGAGCATAGGCCATCATTGACGATTCGTGGGCCCCATAGACTGCGATCCATAAGGCCATAACTAGGTCTGCGTTGTTAGCAGGCCACATCACAAGGTCGTCAATAAAGGTATCCATTTTACGGATACTTAGGGCGTCGCGGTACGGGATACGGAGCGTGCCGTTCTCAACCATCGGTGCCAGAAGGCTAACGACCCCACTTTCGGGATCAATCTTATTTCGGGCGGTAAGGTGGGGGAGAACGCGCATGAGTGGGTATTTCTCCTTGAGAGCCTGAGCAAGTGCTTTCTGATACCCAACCGTCTCGATACGCACCTGTAGGGGCTGATATTTATCCCAATATTCCGCAATGACCTTCTCCTGTTTGATAAGCGGGATTTTATCCTTGAAGTAGTCTAAGACGTGGACGGTTTTATCCATATCAATGCCGAGGACAACCAAGGCAAAGAACGACGACCATTGAGACTCCCCCAAAGCGGGATCGACCCCGATATAAATCCCCCATGAGTTAGCAACCTCTCCAATCGCTCTTCCCCTATCCAAACAGCGGTCTCTGAGCCATCCAGCTCTGAACGCAAGTATATCTTCGTTAACCGGGATGTTTTGAAACTGTTTTTCAAATGAGGCAGTGCCGATTTCCCGCTTTCGTTCGAGGAGTGAGTCATAACTAAAGTGCTCCTTCCATAAGACTTGCGCTGGTGTGGTCGGCGTGGGCTCTTGAAGGATAGCTCTGTACCGTCTAATGGTCCAGATGGGTGCGATCCCGCTCTTGCGACGGAGCCTTTCCTCCTGAATAATTTGGTTAGTCAGGTCTTGGTGATGCTGCATCGTGGCGACATAGAGCACCTGCGAATCTTCTTCCAAGGTGTTAGTCATTACCTCTCTCCACCACTGGAGCAGCTTGCCTCTGGCGTCCTCCGTAGCCGAATTTCGCTTAAGGTTAGGGAGGTCGTCCACTACCAAGATGTCAAACCTATGACCGAGCCACGCCGACTCATACCCACCCGCCCAGAACGTAGTGTCCTTTTCGTTGGGCGCGTGCCATCCATCGACTATGAGAGATAGTGTAGTCCACTTTACCGGATTGTCAGGCCGGAACTTCCCAAAGTCGCGGACGATAGATGCATTCTCGGTCAGTTTCCGTGTAATGGCTCGCAAAATCGACTCAGCTTGATCTTCTGTGTCTGAGACTATACCAATACGCGGGTGCGGCGGATTGAGCCCTCTACTCAAATCCCACCGCCATTTACAGATTTTCCAGATCGGGTATTCGATTGACAGCACTGAGGACTTAGCATGGTCCCGAGGGGCCAGTAGCATCAACCTTTTTGAGTTTTTGGCTAGTTTAAGCCAATCTGCGTGAAAAGTAGGCATAGGGAGCATACCCCGTTGATCCATGAAGTATCTCGCGTGAAAATACTCAGGATTCTCTAGAGCAGCCTCTATGGCGGCCTGTTGGACTAATGCGGACGGATTGAGTTCTATCTTCCTATCTCCGAAGTCGAGATACCCTTTGCGTACGAGGAACGGAGTTCCGGCGGCGCTTCGAGACTCGACGTAACACCGGGCGGACGGACGCCGCCTTTGGTGATCTTAGTTGGGTCAATATCAGTACGAGCCTCCAACGGCTTCCCCTTCGGCCCATACTTCCGTAAGATCGCATTAACATTGGTCTTCCCCTGCGTGCCATTGCTTTTGGCCCGTTCGTTGACGCCGAAATTTCTGTAGCGAAGGCTAAAGTCGTCATCGCCGATTTCAAAGTTGCCAAAGACAAGTGTAGAAGGCTGAATGATAACCTGCATTAGGTTAGAGTGATGCTGAGGAGCAGGATGGGGGCCTACCTGTATAGACCGACTCTCTTCTAGGACTTCTCCGCACTCAGAGCAACGATAGACGTAAGTAGCCATTAACGGACAAAAAAGTTGTTGATATAGGCTTGTAGACTGCCAGCAGTCATATTTCCGCCACCGGCGAGGCCAGCGGCCATAGAAACGGGCGCGGGCTGAGCAGCGACTCCGGCATCACGACACTGGCCAAGGCTGATAGCTGTTAAAGCTACCTGCCCGCCAGTGGGGGCTGAAATGTTTGCCTTACCTTTAACTACCGCTGCATCGGGCGAACCGGCCTCAATAACCTGTCCGACCACGTTAAGAACGAGATATTTAGACATTGTTTACTCCTCGTTACCCCCTGCTAGGATATATTCGCCTGTACCGTCTTCGAGCAGCATTTCGTTGTCTGCCCGCCGTAAAGAACTCTGAATCGCCGTATTGATGTCGTCTACAGGGCTAACTGGCTTTCGAGCCGACTCCGCAGGCCAATTTCCCTTTCCTGAGTCTGTAGGACCGCTCCACTCGAAGCCGGGGCCGCTCCACGGCGTTCCGTCGTCTTTAATCATAGCCATAGTGAAGCTGACCTCTTTTTTAAGACTCGACTAATCGAGAGCAGGGTCATTCCAGAGAAAATGGCCATCAGCAGACTTGTTATCCACAGTGGCAGGTGGAGTTGGCTGACTAACGGGTTCAGTAGGAAGTTGAACAGTAACCACGTCCACAGCATCGACTGTTTCGTCATTCTTTGCCTCCAATAGCTTTGCTCCCTCGCTCAATTGCCCTAAGATGCTGTCTTGCAGCTTTTGACGAATCTTCGGGTCTTGAACATTGGTGATTTCTTGGTGAATGTTAATCCAAATCTCTTTAGGCGATCTAGGACCGCCTGAACCAGCCATTTCGCTTCTTAGGCGCATAAGCTTTATCAAGGACTCTCCAAACAGTACTGAGGATGGGATCGAAGCCGGGTCCAACAGTAAACGATTCATAGATTCGACCAAAGCGGCGTCCAAAATATGATCTAAGAGCCCGACTAACTCTTTGTTTCCTCTGAGCCTTGAGACTTCTTTCGTAAACCGCGCTACGTCCAACTTTCGTAAAAAATACGGGGAATCTAACCACTCGGGAGCCCGCTCCAAGCCCAAGAACCGCCCAATTTCCGACTTTGAAACCGTACCAGTGGCCTCCTGCTCTAGATATGCGTCCACGGCAGCGTCCAGAATCTTTGGATCGACTTTGGTGCCAAGACCTAATGAAGTTTCGGGTTTCTTGTACGGGTTTGCTGGCATTAGACAAGTCCAGCGGCTTTACGAGCGTTCCAATCTTCATCCAGAGGGCTCTCCTTAGGGGCTGGAGCCCCAAATTGGTCGCTTGAGGCGTTTACTGTGCCTGCGACCGCTGTTTTCTGTAGTCCCTCAGCCTCTAGTTCCATACGGAAAGCCTGCCGGGGACCGATGACTGACGAATCAGTGGTGATGTAGGGGTCTATCCGCCCACATTTGTTACATCTAAGCTTGTATTCATAGTACGTTTGTCCGTCTTTCTCGAACTGGCGCTCCAGTTTAATAGGCTCGAAGTACTCTGTTGAACCGCAGCGGGCACAGGCGTTAGCGTCCACTCTGGACCTCCTGAATTACTCTGTTCCAGTTACCGTCAAAATGAACCGCCTTGTCGTCAACATAAGCTACAGCCGGTCCCTTGACGTTGGTAACAGCATCGAAAGGTATGTTGAAATGACGGAGCCAGTCCTTAATATATGGTTGGTCTCCACGGACAGTAAAAACGATAATCCTGTAGCTACGAGAAAGGTAGCGAACGGCATTGACCGCTCCCGCAGTAGGTTGGCCCATCTTATGGCCCTCACTGACATTTTTGGTGTCGTGAATTGTATCGTCAAAGTCTATATACAGATCAGGTCTATGGTCCATTAAATAAATAGAGGGCGATGGGGTCGGTAGCTCAGTTTTAGGCTAGGCTGCTGGGCGCTACCCGCCCTCTATGGGCCTGCCTCTAATTTAAGTATAGACGAATATACGGATTTGTCAAATTAACCGCCAGAGAGCCCGGCAGGGTCCGTGGCCACGGTAATCCTGTCGGTTGGCCTCTCTCCGGCGGCATAGACGGGTAAGTCCCGTCTGATAAGGCGTCAGCGGCATCTCCGACATTAAGCCTACGGATTGCTCAGCACCTTATCAGAGGGGAGGGGCTACGCAGGATCAGTAACACGGCTGGACTCCTTGCCGGTGAGTCCTGATAGTAGTCCCTGCCTCTATAGTTATTATACCCTAAATTGGTATGTTTTGAATCAAAAAGTGATAAGTGACCCAACCAAGGCCCATTGCCAACAGCCAGCGGGGGACGTGAACTAGGAGGAAATGGGTCAGCGTCAGCTTGTCTTTGTGGGTAAACACAGCCCATAGCTCGTAGGCCGTTCCGACAACTATCCAGACGGCCCAGAAAATCATGCCTGCCTCTCAACCGCCCGCTGCTGGCGCTTGCGGAGAGCGGCCCGGCCCTTACGCTTGTGGGGCTTCAAGGGTACTCCGGGTCTACGACTACAGTAATGTTGGTCTTAGTAACTGGGTCCCAAGCTTTATAATAGCCGCCTACCTCTGCCTGCTCCCATGCACCATCATGGTAATACAGGAGAACGGCCTGCTGTCGGAGGGTTGGGTCGTTTGGGTCGGGCACTGGCTTCTCCTTCTTGATGGGGAAAAATTTGTCTAGGGCAAATAACATAGTTCCTGCAATTCCTACGCATACACAGCTAGCTCCCCAAATCAGGAAGTTAGTCGCTGTTATTGACACCATTCTTGCTCCTTTTCCGGCCCCTCTGTGCGCTGTAGCCGGAGCCGGTTTGCTTTCCGTCTTGTTCGTCTGCTATCGTCTTGTCGAGCCACTCTTGGGCCTGTTGCGGAGTCAGTCTATCCGGGGCAAAGACCTCCCGCCACATCCAGTAGAGGATACCTCTTGTGTGAGCAGCCGGAGACTTCCAGCTATCCAGACCGGGGCTGCCATTCTCTTGACAGTAGGCGGCGAGCAGCTTGAGTTTCTGTCGCTCCGTGTCGGATAGGGTCATCTCAAATCGGAACCTTCTCTTCATATATCTATATATATACCACCATTTCTGGAAATTAAACCCTATTTTGTCGGTATCCTGTATTCAAACATGTCTGTATTCTGGAAACTAGCGGCTATAGTAACGTTCTATATGATATTCCAGAATAAGTATAATAGACTCTGCAAGCCTGCTACTTTCCAGAATACGGTTATAGAGGCCCTTACGGGTCCGGCTGCCCCGGCTCTGAGATAGCGGCCCGAAAGTGGACCCGTAACCTGCGGGTCTGTCTAGCGGTGAGCAGCGGGGGAAGATCAAAAGACCGGCAAAATCTATAAATTTGGCTAAATTTTTACAGGGTTGAGCTTACCTCCTCCTCCCCATCCCCATATTGACATACCCCGGCAAGCGGCCAACGGCTCGCATGTCTATAGCTTGCCGAATTCGCGGGCAGTGGGCCTATCACATTATCTATGGGTACGGTCTATACACAATGGTTATCTATGCTGCCCGCCTATGGCTGACATGCTGGCAGTCAATGGCTAACCGCTGAGCTTGCGCTTATCGGCTGAGCTTGCGTTCGCTTCCTAGCCAACGCGTGCGTACATGCCCGTGTGCGCCCGGTACATCTCGTTCCGAGTTCGCCGTATTCGCTTCGTTTGGTGAATCGCCGTTATCACATTCCGTATTCGGAAACTCGCAAAAGTTTGGGGTGATCGCCTAAAGTCCCGAGATCAGATCTGATATCCGCGATATCCAATTCGGCAGTTGACACGGTTTGAACTCGCATGGTACTAATTTGCCCTCGGCGCTACAGCGGTCCGGTACAACGGGTCGCCTCCTGAGAGGGAGTTCACAGGCTAAAGCCAACGGGCTGGGGAGTGATAGCGAAGGGTAGGTCTGTATCGGGTGACTTGCACGGCAGAGCCTAGGTTGCATCTCGCGGCCAAACGGGAAGGGTTAATAGCCTAGAATCGACGCAAAGTCAGAGAGAAAGCCTCCCAAAGTAGACCCGGAACTCGCCAACGGTACGGCAGGTTCAAAGGGACAGTAGCAAGCTTCGCGGAAGCGGCCATAGTGCCAGCGTATACCCTGAGAGTCACGGCGCCTAACCCGTAAGGCCTCCGAGTTGGAACGGAAGATGAGAGCAACGAGCCCAAGCTCGGTATCTCGCTCACCGCATGTAGTTGGACCTTACCCATTGGGCAAAGCCATTAGTGACGGGTCGATAGCTAAAGCTATCCGAAGCTAGCCATTAGGCTACAGTGTCGCAGTCATGTTTTGTTAGAAAGGGGATTGCACAACTTATGAGGGTAAAAGCTGCGAGGGTAAGGGATAGAGTGACTATAAGCTAGTCGGAAGTATGCCACATATGGCATGTGTCTTTTCCTTACACCGCCGCTATCAGGTTATCAGCCTAGTATACAAATACTGATACTAGGAGTAACACAAATGGCTACACAGTCTCAGATTCGGAACCTCAACAAGGCCCGTGACGCCAAGGCTGCGAAGTCTGCTCTTAAGGCGGCTCTTGGCGAAGCTCTGGCCGAAATGGGCCTCTCACCGCAGGCTGGCGGCCGTACTGTTGCTGCGTCTGCACCCGCTGTTGCACCGAAGACCACCAAAGCCAACGGCAACGGCAACGGACACACCAACGGCCGTATGGTCCTGACGTTCGTTCGTACTGAGCGCGTCTCAAAGGGCGGAAAGCTTATTTTCGAGGGTCGCGACGAGGATAATGGCTATCTCGGTGCCATTTACCTTGACCCCGAAGACGAGGACCGCAACGAACTCACCGTTACTATTAGCTAAGCTCGGCTAATAGGCGACTGCCTATAGAAAACGCTACTAGGTTGATATCCTGATACGGCGGGAATTCGCAGCTTGAGGCTAAGGAGACAACTATGAACCCACTTGAACGTGAAGTTTGGCGCGTCATTGACATGCTTAAAGCTATAGGCATCAACGCTGACTATGCTGACGTTTGGCACACTCTGTTCCCTAGGGCCGTTGTATAAACACAAAAGCCTCAAGTACTAATTCCTGCCGTATCGGCGGGTCGCAGCTTAGGGCATAGGAGTAGTTCTATGTTCACTGTCTCAATTCGTGACAAAACCACCAATGAGTACCTCTATGGCGTAAGCATCCTTAAGGCAAAATCCGAGGGGGATGCTGTGTTTCAGGCAATGTGCCATCTCAGTATGTCTGCTGTAGCGACACAAGATGTGTCACTGCTGCAACGCGTGTCAGAGGGTCGGTGGGAAGCTTTGCCTGCTGGTGAGGTTTCAACACAGCCTAGGGCTGAGCCGCACAAGCATGACCATGACACACTCACTGACGCAGAAGTGTCATGGCAGTTTGGCCGCGCTCACGGCCTGATTACTGTCTAGCAACCCAAACACAAAAAGCCCTAAGCTGCTATCCGTTGAAGCGGCGGGTTTGCAGCTTTGAGAGCATTAGGAGAAACCTATGAATCCTATTGCGATACTCAAAAAGTACTTCGGCTACCGCGAAGGGCAAGGCATTGCTGACTTTGCCAAAGAGATCAAGGCCCTTTCTCCTGAGGAACGGGACTGGTTCGTGTCGGAAGCTGCCAAGCAACTCGGCGTTGACATCACGGCCTGATATGCGCATCAAGCGTATCGGCCCAAGAGCGCCTCACCACAAGCGTAAAGGCAGACTTGCTAAGCGTAACCGCTTGGCAATCATAGCCGCTAAGCTGCAAGCTAAGGCTTAGGCTATGTTCACAGCCAAGCCCATGCCCGGCAAGTTCGAGGGCAATCGCTCACAACTCTTGGCTCAAGTTGTCTACAACGCCTCTTTGGGCGGGAACCTAGAGTGGGAAGCTGGGGATGTTGACCTAGGTGGCTGGTACGGCCTAGTTCTAGGCAAGCAGCATGACTTCCTGATCGAGCTAGACAACCACGGATTTGTGGCAGTCGAAGTGCTTAAGAAAGCTGACACGAAACGTGAAACAGACGGCATCGACGCTGACTTCGCCGAAACGTATTAACAATAGCTCTCAAAGCTGACCCGCTGGCTTACTCACTGCTTACAGGCTAACAGCGCCTAGAGACCTTCCCCTCCTAGGTCGGCTGTTAGCCTGCAACGGTAGACGTAAGCATCTAGGCAATGGAGCATAGCTGCCAGTCCTAGATTAAGGCAGAGTCTACGCTATCGACAGGCTAGCTGCGATTGACCCTACTGTAGGCGGGACTAGAGTGGGGACGGCCTAAGCTCTGTCACTTTGCTCTGTAGTGGGAGGCCATCACCTGTGCCACTACATGACTGAACGATTCGCAAGGCGGCGAGAATACGCTATAGCAGGCCCTTGGCCCCTGTAAGTCTCAGTAGTGAGCGTGGGCTAACACTAGTTCGCCAAGAGGGCTAGGGCCTGCCGACCTTGCTTCACAAATCCGTCTAGGAGGTGACTGTATGAGCCTCATGTGGAACGCTGCATGGTTGCTTTGGTTTATTGCTTACCAATACAATGGGTTCATTAGCTTGATTTTGAGCCAGTTCTAGATTTAAGGAGGGCTAGCATATGGATGAGCTAGCAGAGAAATCACTACACGCGCATGAGCCGCTCGAACCGCGTGTAGGTAGCCTATTAGAGGCTGAACTAGGGCGTTTGTTTAACCGCGAACCGGGCGACATCCGTTGTTTTCGTAACAACAGTGATGCCACAGAGGCCGTGACTGGCATGTTGTTTGAGCGTGGTCTTCGACAGTCACGCGAATACGGGGACATGATTACTAAGTCCCGCAGGCCGCAGTAATGTGTCACCCAGATTGCGGGCCTATAGTGGACCGTAACCCTGAAATGGGTACACATTGGCACGAGAACCTAGACGGTCGTTGTTGGCACTACGATCTTGATATATTAAGTGGCAAAGGGGGTGAAAAGTTGGGAGAGCCATTCGAGATGGAAGCTGCGAAAGCGTTACGACGTATAGCAGAAACCGAGGAGCTATACCACGATGACAAAACGGTACTGATCGGTATAGCTCTGTATTTTGAAGCAAGAGTCCAAGCCGCGTCGCGCCTTAGCTAAACAATTCAGCACCAAGAAGAGGGCAATTTTCGTTGTTGCACACAGTTTACAGAGACGATTACTACGGGTTGATTGAGGCTATTGGCACAGAGGCCACCAAAGAGGAGGTAATGTATAGGGAGTTAGCGAAAGTGATCTCCGCCGGGGTAGACCCATTTCAGTACTTTGACTACTAGGAGAAACCAAATGGATCAGGCTTTGATCGTACACAGTCCCGCCGCTTGGGTTAGCCGTACCCTTCGTAACGGCCGTACCGTCATCTTCAAGGCATTCCGAGACAGACCGCTCAACGGCGAATGCCCTGTATGGGCAATGCTTACGCCCGCCAACCGTCAAAAGCTTTACAGCACGGAGTTCAGCTAATGTGGGAGGCATTGGGCATAACTTATGGCATAGTGGGCCTAGGTTTTGCTCTGGTGTGGCTCATGTACTGTTTCAAAATGTTTAAGGGCTCTACGCCCCGCCATTACCACCCGAAGTCAGACGACGATGACTATGACTATTCTTGTGAGGTGGATTGATGGACCAAGATCACGTACTCGGGCTAGTGGGTATACTGGCCATAATTTGGGTAATTACCCTTGTCATTGTTTGTTGGTCCGCTGATATATGGTCAGCTAGGAGGTAGATTTGTTCTTAAGAGCGCTAGTTCATACTGTCGTTAAACCAAAACCAAATCCCGCCCCCCGTCCCGAAGACCCGTTTGACCCGCTTCGATACTTATCCCCCGTTCAAGGGACTGCGCTAGGCTGTGGGATCGTTCAGATGGGGTCTGTTTACGATAACACAGTGGCTGCAATCATAGAGCAGCTACAGGTAGCACGATGGACTAATGAGGCAACACTGGTCATAGCCTCTACAGGAAAACTCTCAGGCAGAGAGTTAGTCAGCGAAGACAATCTAACCGCCGCAGGCTTTAGGCTCATTGCTGAGGCCCCAAACATGCGCCATGAGTACAACAGTGAGGAGCCAAACCGTCACCACGTTAAGCTGTGGGTTTGTGACGTAACAAACATAGCTAAGCCTGAGGTTGTTCCACCACAAGCGGGTGATTTTAAACGGTATGCGCCGGGGATGAGAGTCTGAGTGTTAAAAGGCACAGCCGTTCAAGTATGGTTCTATGTCTCTGAACCTGAACCTGAGAAAGCACTAAAGGAGATAGAGAAGCTTATTGACAATGGCCTTAAGCGCGACCACTACTCGCCAAACATTAAGTACGTAGCAGAGGTATTGAGATGACAGTACGGGATGGTGCGGGGTGTTACCCTACCGGAAAGCCTATAGGAGGAGACGTGGACCATTGGTACACACAACAAATGAAATTAGGAGAGTGGCCACCAACGGAAGAGAAAGAAACGGATAAGCCGCACATCGTTAATTCTGGGGCCTGCACAGCAGGTTACCTGTCTGGCATCTGGGCATCCTCAGTGGCCCAAATTAGAGAAGTTCTTGCCCTGAATGGGAATTCTTACGGCCTTGTGTTTGCTCTGACGGGGAACAATAACATAAAACACGGGACCGACGAACGCCTTATAGAGATTGGCTTTAAGGAGGTCTTTCAAGCACCAAACTGGCTCCATCAAAACGTTCCCATTAAACTGTGGGCTATCAACCTTACAGAATGGAGGAAGGCAATTGCTGCTGTTAAGCAACCTCGTGCAGTGGCTCGCTAGCAAGGGGTGGAAATACCCCGGGTTTAAACCTGAGGTTTACCTTTCGACCCCCTTTCGGGAAACTCACGAATGTTTCTGTAAGGGCGGCTTATGTGCGGCAACAAACGATAAGGAGTGCATAGCGCACTTGGAGAGAGGGTAAAAGTGTCTTATACTAGTTACGCAAATGTCAGCACCGGCGAGAAACGGAAAGAATGGACGATCAAGCTTG
>Ga0137377_10001964_pt1 | contig 14953 bp, 15 predicted proteins | sample SagtaG_22_FD_104815 | JGI IMG/M metagenome (GOLD analysis project Ga0137377, IMG submission 104815) | Vadose zone soil microbial communities from Sagehorn Ranch, Mendocino, California, USA - Sage2_L_40_16 metaG | ecosystem: Environmental > Terrestrial > Soil > Vadose zone | place: USA... | reverse complement strand
GAGCCAGATGATGAAGCTGCCTTTGTGGATCGCGAAGACGAGCGAGTTGGGATGCTCGAGCAGCATCAGCGCAACGCCGCTTCCGAACAGGCCGATCGTCGACGCAACCAGGGCCGGTGCAACGAGGATCCGCATCACGAGCTGCGGCGGCCCTTTCTCCCGGAAGATCGCGCTGCCCGTGTAGTAGCGGAAGAACCGGTAGAAGGTGCTGCCCAATTTGAGCGCGATCGGCGGGATCAGGGCGACGCCGACGAGCATGTGCAGGGACAGGAACGAGTGGAGCGAGAAGAGCGTCAACCCCTCGATCGGCAGCAGCACCAGCAGAACGAGTCCGGTCGTCGCGGTCAGGCGGGCGTTTCCGTCGGCGCCGGTGAACGCCGGCCGAAGTCCGGTCGCTCGAGCCGGGCGACGTTCGCGAGTGAGCGTTTCCACGCCGGAAGTGGAGCAAGGCCAGATGAGAAGAGCGTGAAAGCCCTCATCGCCTTCTCATTCGCTGTCGCAAGAATGAGGCGATGCGTGTGCTCGTGGTCGAAGACGAGCCGAAGATGGCAACCCTCGTCGCGCGCGGCTTGCGCGAAGAGGGCCATGCCGCAGACGTCGCTTCGCGCGGCGAGGACGCCCTCTGGATGGCCAGCGCCGCACCGTACGACGCCATCGTCCTCGACGTGATGCTGCCCGGACTCGACGGCTTCGCGACCTGCCGGCAGCTTCGCGAGCAGGGCGTCTGGGCACCTGTGTTGATGCTCACCGCGCGCGATGCGGTCGGCGATCGCGTCGACGGCCTCGACGCGGGCGCGGATGACTACCTGCTGAAGCCGTTCTCGTTCGCGGAGCTGCTGGCGCGCCTCCGAGCCCTCGTTCGCCGTGCGCCCGCGGAACGCCCGACGCTTCTGGAGGCGGGCGATCTGCGCCTCGATCCGGCGGCCCGGCGCGCCTGGCGCGGCGAGACGGAGGTCGAGCTGTCGACGAAGGAGTTCGCCCTGCTCGAGCTGCTGCTCCGCCGGCGCGGCGAGGCTCTGTCGCGAGGCCAGCTGCTCGAAGGCGCCTGGGAGCTCGGCTTCGAGACCCGCTCGAATCTCGTCGACGTCTACGTCCGCTACCTGCGCGACAAGATCGACCGGCCGTTCGACCGCCGTTCGATCGAGACCGTACGCGGGATCGGCTACCGCCTCCGCAAGGACGGCGGGACTTGAGCCGGCTTCCGATCCGCCTCCGCCTGACGCTCCCGTTCGCCGTCGGGATGGCGATCGTGCTCGCGGCGGTCGGCTTCTTCATTGACGCGCGGGTGGGCAGCGCGCTCCTCGGGTCGGTCGACCAGAACCTGCGTGTCCAGGCGGAGGAGGTCGCCACCCATGCCGACCGCCCGCGGACCCCGGACCGAGATCGCGCCGACGCGCCGCAGGTCGCTCAGATCCTGCACGCTGACGGCTCGGTTGCGGAGTCAACCCCCAGCGGGCTGCCGCCGATCTTGTCCCGCGCCCAGATCGGCGCCGTCGCCGCAGGCGCGCGGCGCTGGCACAGCGGCTCGATTCGCGGTCTCAATGGCAACTGGCGGACGCTCGCGGTGCCTGCGACCGTCGGCGGACACCCCGGAGTCGCTGTGATCGGACGCTCCCTGGGACAACGAGACGAGGCGCTCGACCGCCTCGTGGATGAGTTTCTGATCGGAGGCCCGGCCGTGCTCCTGCTCGCAATCCTCGCCGGCTACGGGGTCGCCGCCGCCGCTCTCCGCCCCGTCGAGGCGATGCGCCGTCGGGCCGCCGCGATCACGGCGTCGACCGCCGGCCAGCGGTTGCCCGTCCCGCCGACCCGGGACGAGCTCGCCCTGCTGGCGGAAACGCTGAACGACATGCTTACGCGCCTCGAAGCCGCCCTCGAACACGAGCGGCGCTTCGTCGACGACGCGAGTCATGAGCTGCGGACGCCGCTGGCGCTGTTGAAGACGGAGCTCGAGCTCGCCCTCCGCCACCCGCGCTCGCGCGAGGAGCTCGAGCAGACCCTCCAGTCGGCGGCGGAGGACACAGACCGGCTCGTCCGGCTCGCCGAGGACCTCCTGCTCGTCGCCCGTTTCGATCAGGGGCAGCTGCCGATTCGGCCGGAGCGCCTGTCGGCGCGGTCCGTGCTCGAGCGGGCGGTGGATCGCTTCGCTGCGCGTGCGGCCGAGCATGGGCGGTCGCTCACGTTTCACGGCGGGCCCGACGAATACGTCGACGCCGATCCAGCGAGGCTCGACCAGGCGACCGGGAACTTGGTCGACAACGCGCTCGTGCATGGAGCCGGCGCCATCGTTCTCGAGGTGAGGTCGAAAGACGGCGAGGTCGCGCTGCACGTGCTCGACTCGGGACCTGGCTTGCCCGAGCATTTCTCGGCCCGGGCGCTCGACCGTTTCAGCCGTGCCAATGAGGCGCGGAGCGCCGGCGGGGCCGGCCTGGGGCTGGCGATCGTCGATCTGATCGCCCGCGGACACGGCGGCCGGGTGGAGCTGCGAAACCGCGAAGAAGGCGGTTCGGACGTCGCGATCGTTTTGCCGAGAAGCGCTGAAGGGGCACCCGCCGTTCGGGCAGAGCCGAGACAGCTCGCTCAAAGGTCTTAAGAAGCTCTCAGTCGGCGCTCATCGTCTTCTCATTTACGTCTGGTCAGCTTCGACATGGATGAATCCACCTCGAACGCCCATACCCGAAGGACGGCGCGCGGCCATTCGCGATGCCGCGATCGCGCGTGTGCGCCGTGCCACCACGGCCACGCTTGCCCTCGCGACCGCGCTCGTCGCCGCCTTCGCGGGTCTGGCTGCGACGTCGACCCACTCCAGCAAGATCGTCAAGACGACCACGAAGAAGTCGAGCGCCGCGCCGGTTGTAAAAACGCCCTCGGTCTCGCCGCCGCCGCTGCAGCCGAGCGGTAGCTCGACGCCTTCCCCCGCGCCGCCGGCGCAGGCGCCGACGCCTTCGTCTTCTCCGCCGGCCGCCGTCTCAGGGGGCAGTTGAGCAAGCCTGCTCCGATTTCGACGGCGCTGCGTGCGTTGGGAACAACCGCGCTCGTCGCCGTTCGCCGACCCGAGTCTCTCGACCGGGCGCGAGCGGAGCTCGAGGCCGAGCTCGAGGCGGTCGACCGCGCCTGCAGCCGCTTTCGCGACGACTCCGAGCTCGTCCGCCTGAACCGGGCCGCCGGCGAAGAGATGGAGGTCGGCCCCTACCTCCTGGACGCGCTCGAGGTCGCCCTGACTGCGGCCGCGGCCACCGACGGAGCGGTCGACCCCACCGTCGGCAAGGCGCTTCGGCTGGCAGGCTACGACCGCACGTTCGCGCTCGTCCGCCTGCGCGACGGCCACCTCGTCCACGTGTCCTCCGCACCGGGCGGCGCCTGGCACCGGATCGAAGTCGATCGCAAACGCGGGACGGCCAGGATTCCTGCCGGGATCGAGCTCGACCTCGGGGCGACCGCGAAAGCTCTGGCCGCGGATCGCGCGGCCCGCGCCGCAGCGGAGGCAACGGATGACGGCGTCATCGTCAGCCTCGGCGGGGACGTTGCGGTCGCCGGGGACTCGCCCGCCGCCGGGTGGTCGGTCGGCCTGGCCGACGATAATGCCGCGCCGTTTCCGGCGGACGGCCCCGCGGTCGGCATCCGGTCCGGCGGCCTGGCCACCTCTGGGACGTGCGTACGCAGTTGGGCGACCGCCTCAGGGCGCGCTCATCACATCATCGATCCGCGCACCGGGGTACCAGCGGACACTCCCTGGCGAACGGTCAGCGTCGCCGCCGCCTCCTGCGTGGACGCGAACACCGCAAGCACGGCGGCGATCGTGCTCGGCGAGGAGGCGCCCGACTGGCTGGCGCAGCGTCGCCTGCCCGCCCGGCTGGTGCGAAACGACGGCTCGGTCGCGTGCGTTGCCGACTGGCCCGAGGCGCGATGACGCTCGTGGCCGGCAACGGAACTGCCCTCTGGTACCTCACCCGCGCCTCCGGCGTCGTCTCCCTGCTGCTGCTGACCGCCGGGCTCGTGCTCGGAATCCTCGGGACGGTTCGCTGGCGAAGCGACCGTTGGCCCAGGTTCGCCGTCGTCTCGATCCACCGCAACCTGACCCTGTTCGCGATCGCGTTCGTCGCGCTCCACGTCCTGACGACGATCGCGGACGGCTACGTACCGGTCGGGTTCAAGGATGCGGTGATCCCGTTCGTTTCCAAATACCGGCCGCTGTGGCTGGGGTTTGGAGCGGTCGCCTTCGACCTGCTGCTCGCACTCGTGGTGACGAGCCTGCTGCGCGCGAGGATTGGCTACCGCGCCTGGCGCGCCGTTCACTGGCTCGCCTACGCCTCGTGGCCGTTCGCCCTCGTGCACGGCCTCGGCAACGGCAGCGATGCGCGGTTCGGCTGGCTCGTGATCGTCACGATCGTCTGCGCCGGCGCCGTTGGCGCGGCCCTCGCCTTGCGCCTGCTCCGCTCTCCGGGCCCGATGCCCCTGCGGGCGGGAGCCGGAGCGGTGGCGGTCGCGCTCGCGGTTCTGGCCGTGGTCTGGTACCAGGGCGGACCGGGAAAGGTCGGCTGGGCCGCACGCGCAGGCACCCCGTCGTACATCCTTCGCCGCCACTCCTCCTCGTCGACCGTGCAGGGAGCCGTCGATCTCTCCCCCAGGCTGCCGAAGTCGTTCGACGGCCAGCTCAGCGGCCGCTTCGCGCAGTCCAGCGACAACGTTGGCGACATCGGCGTCGCGTTCGGCGCCGCCGTCAAGGGCCGGGTGCCCGCGGTCCTGCGCGTGACGCTCTGGGGGACGGCCGCCGGGCAGGGCGTCTCGATGAGCAACAGCAGCGTCAGCTTCACTCCGGTCGGCCTCGGCGGCTACACGGGCAAGGTCGTTGGGCTGCAGGGCAGCCAGGTCACCGCTGACCTGACGAATGCGTCGGGCGCGCAGCTCCGCCTGACGATCGTCTTGAACCTCGACGCCGCGACGAAAACGTTCACAGGCTCGGTCCACGGGGACGGTTCGGCCTCCGAATGACAGCCATGCGGGCCCTGAGCGCAGCGGAAGTCGCCGGGCCGCCGGGCCTGCCACGCCTGCTCGCCGGTGTCACCTCGGCCGAAGCTCCCACGACGCTGGGCGAGCACCTCGCCGTCTTCGGCCAGCTCCCGCCCCCGGGCACCATCGACCTGCCGGCGCTCACCGAGGCGAGCGGGCTCCAGGGCCGCGGCGGGGCCGGGTTCCCGACGGCCAGGAAGCTTCATGCGGTCGCCGCTCGGCGAGGACGCCCTGTCGTCGTCGCGAACGGCACCGAGGGCGAGCCCATCAGCGGCAAGGACAAGGTCCTCGTCCGGTATCTCCCGCACCTGGTGCTTGACGGAGCCGCCGCCGCCGCACAGGCCCTCGGCGCGCGGGAGGCGATTGTGGCCGTCTCGCGAGCCGACCGCGAAGGGCTCGATGCCCTCTCGGCTGCAATCGCCGAGCGCGGAGCCCGGCTCGACAAACGGGTTCGCCTCCGAGCCGTCGCGGTGCCGGATGGATTCGTCGCCGGCGAGGAGACGGCGCTGGTTCAGTTCCTCAACCGGGGCGTCGCCAAGCCGACCTTCACCCCGCCACTGCCGTTCGAACGCGGGGTCGGCAAGGCGCCCACGCTCGTACAGAACGTCGAGACGCTGGCGCAGCTCGCGCTGATCGCCCGTTTCGGACCCGAGTGGTTCCGCGCGGTCGGAACGGCGGACGAGCCGGGCTCGGCGCTCGTGACGATCTCCGGCTCGGTCGCGGAGCCCGGCGTCTACGAGGTCGCGCTCGGGACTCCCTTGCAAGAGCTCGTCGCCCTGGCCGGAGGAGTGAGCGAGCGCGTTCGCGCCTTCCTCGTCGGCGGCTACTTCGGCAGCTGGCTCGGCGAGCGCGAGGCCGCCGACGCCTCCCTGCTCGAGGCCGACCTGCGGCCGAGAGGCGCCAGGCTCGGCGCCCGCGCAATCGTCGTCCTGCCGACCAGCGCCTGCGGCATCTGCGAGACCGCGAGGGCGATGAGGTATCTCGCCGACTCCAGCGCCGGTCAGTGCGGCCCCTGCATGTACGGCCTCGACGCAATCGCTCGCTCGTTCGAACGGCTTGCGGCGCGACAGCGCCTCGACGAGCGGAAACAGCTGGGACGCTGGATCCAGCAGGTGCGGGGCCGCGGAGCCTGCAGCCATCCGGACGGCGCCGCGGGGTTCGCAACGAGCGCGCTGCAGGTGTTCGCGCGCGAGGCCGAGCAGCATCTTCGAGGCCGCTGCGAGGGCCAGCGCCAAGTTCTGCCAACACCCGCCGTCACACGATGAAGCGCATGCGCGTCAATCCAATCGCGTGCGAAGGCCATGGGCTGTGCGCGGAGCTGCTACCCGAGCGGATCCAGCTCGACGAGTGGGGCTTTCCGATCGTCGATCCCGAGCCCGTCACGGGGGAAGCCGCACGCCACGCCGCCCGCGCCGTCGAGGCCTGCCCGACGCTGGCCTTGCTGCTCGAAGCGGACACACGCACCTGACGCGAAGCTCGGGCAGCCACGACGGTAGGCTCGTGGCTTCGGCTTCGACAAGCCCGGCGTGGGCAATGGAGGGAGGACCGATGATCGACCACGTAACCGCGAATGTCGGCGACGTCGAGCGGGCAAAGCGCTTCTACTCGGAGGCGCTCGCGCCGCTCGGCTATTCGATGCAGATGGAGTTCGAGGGCGGCGCCGGCTTCGGCGCCGGCGAGGGGATGGCGTCCACGATCCGGACGGCAACAACATCGAGGCGGTGAGCCACCGGCCGGAATGAAGATTCGAAGGGCTTAAGACATGGGTGAGTCCGAGCGTGAACCAAGTCCCCTGCGGGCAGCGGAGCCGTTCGACATCACCGGCGTCAAGGAAAGGCTCGCGGCCGACGCCGGCGGCTACGAGGTCGTCCACCGCTCCGCCGGGCTCGAGATCGGCGTCTACGTGCTCGTGGCGCCCGACGCAGACCGCCAGTCGCCGCACGATGATGACGAGGTCTACATCGTGATCGAAGGCAGCGGTGTGCTCGAGGTCGAGGGAGAGGACGTCGAGCTCCGCGAAGGTCATGCGGTCTTCGTCCCGGCGGGTGCCGAGCACCGCTTCACAGGCTACGAGCAACTCAGCCTTCTGGTCCTGTTCGAGCGATCGCGGGCATGATCGCGGTCAGCCGCGACGCGTGAATCCGGACGTCAGGCAAGCCGAAAAGGCGGCAGCGTTCAGGGCGCTCCACGCTGGCGACCCGTTCATGATCCCTAATCCGTGGGACGCCGGATCGGCGCGCGTGCTCGCCGCGCTCGGGTTCGAGGCTCTCGCGACTACGAGCTCCGGGTTCGCCTTCACCCTTGGTCGTCGCGACGGCCGCGTGACGCTCGACGAAGTGGTCGCCCACGCAGCGGCCCTCGACCGCGCGACCGAGCTTCCGCTCTCGGTCGACCTCGAGAACGGCTACGGCCCCGATCCGGCCGATGCCGCGCGCGCGATCACGCGGGCGGCCGAGGCCGGGGCTGTCGGCGGCTCGATCGAGGACTACGACCCCGGCGGTCGGCTCTACGAGCTGCAGCACGCGGCGGAGCGGATCTCCGCGGCGGCGGAGGCCGCTCGCAGTCTCGCTTTCTCGTTCGTGCTGACAGCGCGAGCTGAGAACCACATTCGCGGAAACCCCGCTCTCGAAGACACGATCGCGCGATTGCTGGCCTTCGAGCAAGCGGGCGCCGACGTCCTCTACGCGCCGGGCCTGCGCAGCGTCGAGGAGATTCGCGCCGTGTGCGAAGCGGTCACCCGGCCGGTAAACGTGCTCGCCATCCCGGGACTCTCATTCGCTGAGCTCAGCGAGGCGGGAGCGCGGCGCGTGAGCGTCGGCGGCGGCCTGACCTGGGTGGCGGTCGAGGCCCTAGCCGACGCGGCCGAGGCGATTCGCGACTCGGGCGACTTCTCGGCGCTGGCCACAGCGCTTCCGCTCGACGACTGGCTCGCGGGCTGAAACTGGGCGCTGTCGGCGTCAATCGTCGCCCAAGAGCCCCTCTCGATGCGCCTTCGCCACCGCCTCGAGGCGTGAATGCGCGCCGAGCGCACGCAAGACGTGCCGGATGTGGTTGCGAACCGTCTCCTTGCTCAGGTGGAGCATCGCCGCGATCTGCTCGGTCGACGCGCCTTCACCGAGCAGCTGCAGCACCTGATCCTGGCGTGACGTCAGCTTCGGCGCCGGGGGCGTGCGATCCCGCGGCCTGCCGGGCAGCACGACTCCGAAGACCGCGTGACAGTCATCGCCGTTCTCGATCGGCACCGAGCTGATCTCGGCCCGGCGGCGGCGACCGTCGCTGGTGAAGACGTCCACCTCGTAGTCGGTGACCGGCTCGCCCTGGAGCTTCCGCTGAAGCTGCCGCTGAACGACGGGGACGTCCTCCGGCGCGATGACCGTGGTGAACGGACGGCCTGTGAGATCGCCGAACATTCTCTTGGCCGCCTCGTTGCCCCACGTGAGCGTCCCGTCGCTCGCGGCGATGAAGCTCGGAACCTTCACTCTCTTGAGCGTGCGGGTGAGCTCGATCGAGGCGCGCTCTTGTGCCATTTGACTCGATTCTGCGCCGATTCCACGCCAGGTTCCAGCCCGGCCGCGGGAACGCCGCTTGACCCGGCCGTGTCATGACGTCGCGATCCGCCGAGGGCAGCATCCGGCGAGGGGCTGCTCGCAGGTGTCGGGATGCACACACTCTCGGCGGCTGTGGCCGGGCTCTCTCCAGGCCCCGCGCGAGTTGCCGCAGGCTCAGCGGGAGCAGCCCCACCTCTAGCTGCTTGGCGCAAGCGCGCGGACCGGCGATGGTCAGGAGCGCAATGCCCGAGCTGCCGACCCGACCTCAGCTGAAAAGTTGTCGGCGCCCTTGGTCGACAGAAGCAGAAGACAACGGCTTTCGACCGACGCTAAACGGCTTCCGTTAACGATCCATTAGGCACAAGTTCGGATCTCCGCCCGGGTCTGCGGGTGTGGAAAAGTTGTTGCAAATTCGGCGCGATTGTCCCTTGACGAAAACCGGTGTCGGACACCGCCGTTGAGACACGTCCGCTCGACCGCCTCGTCTACGCGGAGATCGAGCCGATGGCGCTGCTCATGCGCTCGGCCCACGCCAGTCGCCGGCCGGCTCCTCGCGCGCCTCAAGCAGGTCTTTTAGGTGCCCGAGATTCGCCTCGAGCTCACGCGCCGCCATGCGCGTGAAGACCGGCTCGCCGAGCTTGAAGAACCCGTGCCCTTCGATGTCTCCGGTGACGATGAACTCGGTCGATCCGTCGCGTGACTCGAGGACGTAGCCGCCGGTGAACTGCATCGGCCCCGAGACGGACTTGATCGACGACCGGCGCGGCGCCTCGTACTCGGTTACCTCGTAGCCGAGCTCGAAGCGAACGCCGAGGAACCGCCGAACCTCCCGAATCTGGCTGCCAACCCGGATCGGTCCCTCGGTCAGCACTTGCGACTCCACGAGCGTCGTCTGCCACGAGGCGTCATTGGTCGGGTCGAGGACGAAATCGAACACCTCTCCGATCGGACGGTCGATGACGACGCTGCGCTCGATCTTGCTCATCGGTTGCCTCCTTGGTCGGATATCAGCGAGCGAGCCTCGCGACGCCTTGCCTTGTGCCCGTGAGCGTGGGGCCGCGAGGCGAGCAGAGCGAGCACCGCAGCGGCCACGAAGTTGCGGAAGGTCGGCTCGGGCCAGTGCACTTCCGCGCGACCGTTCGCAAACCAGGACGGGTCGACGAGGAAAACGACGCCGGTGATCACGACTTTGCCGAACCAGCTGAGGACGAGAAACGCCGTTGCGAGCACGATCCCCCAGAAGCCGAGCTCCGGCAGTCCGACCGCGTGCCCGAAGTCGAGCACGTTCCAGGCGACCCAGAACAGGAGCGGCGCGAGCAGGATCACCGCCGCGAGCACGGCAAGCGCCAGCGCGAGCCCACCGGCGACGAGCGCGCCGATCCCGAGGATCCGCAGCACGAGACGAACGACCGTGTTCACGAGGGAGAGCTTACGAGGAGGATGCCGCACGCGACGCACAGTTTGAGAATCGCCCCGCCGCGGTACTCACAGCGCGGTGGCTGGACGGTCCAGTCGCCCAACCGCGAGGCGCAACGAGAGGGGAGCGTCCTGAGTTGTCTCGGGGGACGACATCGTTGCTGCGGCTCTCGACCCGCGAACGGCGTTGGGAGCGGGTGCCTCGCAGATCTCGGAGAAGGAGGAAAACGATGCATCGCATCCTGCTCGTGGCCGGGGTTGCCTTCGCCGCGCTCGTCGCCGCAACCCTGGCCGTAACGGCGGCGGCCCCTGGCGCCGGTCCGCCACGCTACCTCGACCCGCACGCGGCGGTCCAGGCCCGCGTCGCCGACCTGCTCGACCGGATGACGCTCGCGGAGAAGGTCGGCCAGATGGACCAGATCGTGATCGGCAAGCTCCGCGACACAAACTCGCCGGCAAACGGTGACTGCAACAACGCCGGCGGCAACAACGACCCGCTACAGACGAAATGCCTGCAGCGGGTGCTGATCGACTACAACACCGGCTCGATCCTCTCAGGCGGCACCGACAACCCGGCCGACAACACCGGGCACGGCTGGGCGGAGCAGTACAACACGATCCAGCATTACGCGATCGACCATTCGCGGCTCCACATCCCGGTCATCTACGGCGTCGATGCCGTACATGGCTTCGGTCACCCCTACGAGGCGACGCTCTTCCCGCAGTCGATCGGGATGGGCGCGACCTGGGACACCGACCTGGCGCAGGCGGCGGGCGCGGCCACCCGCCAACAGCTGCTTGCCACCGGCGGGAACTGGGACTTCGCACCAGTGCAGGACCTCGCCCGGGACAACCGCTGGGGGCGCTACTACGAGACCTGGGCCGAAGAGCCCGAGCTCGCCGGCGCGCTTGGCGGTGCCAACATCCGCGGACTCCAGGGCGGCGGCTTCGACTCGCCCCAGGTCGCGTCGACGGTCAAGCACTTCGCGGGCTACTCGGAGTCGATCAACGGCCACGACCGCGTCGAAGCGCAGCTACCGATCCGCTACCTGCAGGACATCTTCCTCCCGTCCTACGCAGGCGGAATCGATGCGGGAGCCGCCACCGTGATGGTGGACTCGGGGTCGATCAACAACATCCCGGCGACCGCTTCGCACTTCCTGCTGACCGAGGAGCTGCGCCACCGGCTCGGCTTCAAGGGTGTCGTGATCAGCGACTACGGCGACGTGCCGGCGCTGCAAAACACGTACCACGTTGCGGCCGACTTCCCCGGCGCGATCGCCAAGGCGGTCAACGCCGGCGTCGACGTAAGCATGACCCCCTTCGACTACGTCGGCTGGAACAACGGCCTGATCCAGGACGTCCAGAACGGCATCGTCTCGATGAACCGCATCGACGATTCGGTGAGCAGGATCCTGACGCTCAAGTTCGAGTTGGGCCTCTTCGACCACCCGTACGTCGACCCCGCGACGGCGGACGCAGCGGTCAAGGCCAACAAGGACCTCGCGCGCCGGGCCGCGGATGAGTCGATCACGCTGCTGCGCAACGAGAACTCGACCCTTCCGCTCTCGACCAGCAGCAAGCTCGTCGTCACCGGCCCGAGCGCGGACTCGGTCGCGAACCAGCTCGGCGGCTGGAGCGTGAGCTGGCAGGGTGTCTACGACCCGGGGAACCACGTCTGCTGCATGGGGGACCCCAACCAGATCCCGCCTGCGACGACCGTGCTGGAGGGCATCCGGGCCCAGGCCGCGAATGTCACCTCCGTGCCGACCGGCCAGACGGTCACGGCTGCGCAGCATCGGTTCGCCGTCGCAGCGACGCGCTCGGCCGACGCGGCCGTGGTGGTGGTCGGCGAGCGGGCCTACGCCGAAGGGCTCGGTGACAACCCCACGCCGGCGCTTACTGCAGACCAGCAATCGTTGATCGCCGCGCTCGAGGCGACCGGCAAGCCGGTAATCGTCGTGGTGATCGCGGGCCGGCCGCTCGGCCTTGGGCCGGCCGCGAACGCTAACGCTTTATTGATGGCCTACCTGCCCGGGACCGAAGGAGGCGCCGGGGTGGCTGACGTCCTCTTCGGCACAGTCAACCCGACCGCCCATCTGCCGGTGACGTGGCCTTCGGCCTCCGATCACAACGCCGGCGACTTCGACGGCGGCGGGCCGTCTACCGCCGGAGACGAGCCCAAGTTCTTCGACCAGTTGGCGGGCACGAACTTCGGTCAAGGATCCGGCTACAACGCGCGCTACCCGTTCGGCTTCGGGCTCTCGTACACGACGTTCTCAACGAGCGGCCTATCCGTCACAGGCTCCGTCTCGCCTCAAGGCACCGTTACCGCCAGCTTCACGGTGGCCGACACAGGGAGCCGAACCGGGACGGCCGTCGTACCGGTCTACGTGCGCCAGCCGGTCAGCGATGTCGTTGCACCGCCGCGGCGGCTGGTGGGGTTCACGCGAGTGGAGCTCGCCTCGGGAGCGTCGCAGGTCGAACACGTCTCGTTTCCGGTTTCCGAGCTGGCCGTGACTCCCGCCGACATCGACAGCTCCCAGCCGCCGGCAGTGGAGCCTGGCCCTTACCAGGTCCAGGTCGGAGCCCAGACAGCGAACTTCTCGATCACGGGCTGACCATTCAGCTGGGCTTCGTGCTCAAAGGAGGAGGCGGGTCGACCCGCCTCCTCCTTATCTATCTAGAGCGCACGCACCAAGTGCTGTCAGGCGCGCGAGCCGACCGGCGAGCCGACTTTATGGCTGATCTCGTAGTGGTCCACCGAGTCGATCGACGTCCCGCTGGCTTCGGTTCCCCGCTTCCGAAGCTCGTCTGCCTTGCTCTTGCTTGCGAGAAGGTCGTCTTCGCTCTCCCAGATCGTGATCGAAAGAGCCTTGCCACCCTCGTTGTCGACCAGGAAATAGGCGTGGGAGAAACCGTCGACCTGCTCGAGATCCGACGAGACGTTCTTGAAACCCTCGACCAGACCGTCGGGATCGTCGGTCTGGTAAGTGCTGACACGGGCGTGCATAGAGACCTCCTTGGGTGGGTGCCGACATTCTCACGCTCTGGCTACCCAACGCAAGCGCCAGGCGGCGCCATCCGCCCCTGTCAGGTCGCCGCCGGCTGGCGGTGCTCGCTTCGATCCCGGACGAGCCCGAGGATGTGGATATGACCGCCGGTTTCGAACCCGTGGAGTGAGATCTCCGTCGGGAGGAAGGTTCCGCGCTTCGTTCGGCAGGTCAGCTTGATCGTTGAAGCTCGCCCGTCTCGCAGAACGTCATCGAGCAGCTCTTGAAGCTCGGCGAGCTCGGCCGGATGGATGCGGGAGATCGGCGTGTCGAGAAGCTCCGTGCGCGTATACCCGAGCATCGCGCAGCCGGCCTCGTTGGCCGCCAGGATTCGGTCGTGCTCCGGGTCCATGACGTACGCAGGCTCGTTCACGTACTCGAACACCGTGCCGGAGATGAGGTCGCGTTCGAGTGGCATGGTGCTAGCCGGTCATGGATCTCGTGGCTTGCGTGATCGAGAAGGGGCTGCTCTCGGCGGCGAGAGAGGCGAGCCGCTGGTGAAGGAGGCGCTGCCGCGCCGGAGAGATGCTGGCGAGCAGCACCTGGCGGACGAGGTCGTAACGAAAGCGGAAGCGGAGCCCGTCAATGCGCAGGATTCGCTGTTCGCAGAGGCGCTCGAGCTCCTCCGTGAGCTCGGCGGCGTCGGCGTGGAGTAGGTCTGCGAGCGGTTCGGGCTCGAACGGCTGTCCGAGCACGGAGGCGGCGACGAGGACGCGGTGGCCCCACGTGCCCTCGGCCCGGCACTGATCGAGGAGCGCCTCGGTGAGCGTCGGCGAGAGGGCGGCCGAGCGGCCGTTCGCAAGGGCTTCGGTGACGAAGCGAGGATTGCCGCCGGTCGATTCGTGCAGCTCGGGCATCCCGAGCGGCGCGAGCTCGTCGGGCGAGAGCGGTTCGAGCCCGACGAGCGTGTCCGGCTTCAAGCGGCGGAGTGGGTGCTCGCGCGAGACACTCGTGGCTCGCGCCGTCGTCACGAGCGCTGCCGAGACCTTGCCGCCGCGGCGCCGGAGGTATTCGAGCCCAGCGAGGGTTCGCGCGTCCGCCCATTGGAGATCGTCGAGAAGAAGCACGAGCGGCGCATGTTCGGCGACCAGCGCAAAGAGCGCCTCGAGCACGTCCAGCTCCTCGAACTCGGGCTTCGCGTCGCCCAGCGCGAGCTCCGGCAGGATCTGGCCGAGCGCTGGCAGGCGCACGGCGTCGAGCTCGACGCCCGTGAGCGCTTCCCGGATCGCGGCCGCGAGCGGCACGTACGGAAGATGCCGCTCGAGTTCCGAGCAGCTCGCGCGTCCGACGCGGACGCCCTCGAGCTCTGCTGACAACTCGTCAATCAGTCGCGTCTTGCCGAGTCCGGTTTCTCCCTCGATCTGGATCAGCGCGACGCCGCCCCCGATCGCACTCCGGACTGCCTGCGTGAGCGCCTCGAGCTCGGCGGTCCGGCCGAGCAGGCGAAAGGCACGCTCGCCGGCGTCAGCTTGCGCCCGCCGGATCGGCCGAGGCAGCAGCGAGTGGACGTCCTCCTGGCGAATGACGGCCGCTTCAAGCGTGCGCGTCTCCGCGGTCGGCTCGAGTCCGAGCTCCTCGTCGAGCCGCATGCGAAAGCTGCGGTAACGCCCGAGCGCCTCGTGCGGGCGGTCGAGCGCGTAGAGAGCCAGCATCTCGGTACGGTGCGCGCGCTCGCTGAAGAGGTCGAGCGCGGCGGCCGCCTCGGTGTGTGCGAGCGCAGCTGCAAAGTCGAGCTCGGCGAGCGCAGCGTCGGCCGCCTCCAGATGGGCACCGAGAATCCGGCCCTGGTAGCTGCCGCGCAAGTCCAGTGCCCAGGCGGCGTACGGCTCGTCCTCGAACACCTCGCCGCGGACAAGACCGAGCGCCTGCTCTAGAGAGGCGCGGGCGAGCCGTGTCGGTTCGCGCGCGGAGCTCTCGAGCAACTCG
>Ga0137377_10001958_pt1 | contig 14963 bp, 11 predicted proteins | sample SagtaG_22_FD_104815 | JGI IMG/M metagenome (GOLD analysis project Ga0137377, IMG submission 104815) | Vadose zone soil microbial communities from Sagehorn Ranch, Mendocino, California, USA - Sage2_L_40_16 metaG | ecosystem: Environmental > Terrestrial > Soil > Vadose zone | place: USA... | reverse complement strand
TGCGCGTGGTCAACGTCGTCGATCTCATGACACTTTTCGCCCGCCGCTTCCATCCCCACGGGCTGGAGGAGGCCGCCTTCGTCGAGCTCTTCACACGGGACGCGCCGGTCGTCTTCGCCTTTCACGGCTATCAGCGCGCCATCCACGAGATGGTGCATGGCCGCCCCAACGTCGATCGCTTCCACGTGCGCGGGTTCAACGAGGAAGGCACCACCACGACACCGTTCGACATGGTGGTGAGGAACGAGATGAGCCGCTATCACCTCGCCCTGGAGGCGGTGCGGCGGGCCTCGCCGATGGCCGGGCGGGCGGCCGCGCTGGTCGAGCACTGCGAGGCCATGCTGGCCCGCCACCAGACGTGGATCCGCGAGCACCTCGAGGACATGCCGGACGTGCGCGAGTGGAAGTGGACGGAGACATGACGGCGAAGGCGAGCGGGATCCTCTGTCTCAACGCCGGCTCCTCCTCGCTGAAGTTCGCGGTCTACGAACACAAGGCCGCCGCGGCAGGGGGCGACGAGAGCCGGCTGGTGGCGGGCGCGGTGGAGCGGATTGGCCTGAAGGAGGGGCGCTTCCGGCTGAACGATGGCGATGCGGCCGCGACGGAGACGGCGGGCGACTATCCTGACCACGCCACTGCGGTGCATGCGGTCTTCGACGCGCTGGAGCGCCGCGGGCTTTCCGCGCTGGACGCCGTCGGGCACCGGCTGGTCCACGGCGGCGCCGAGCACACGGCGCCGGAACGCGTGAATGCGCAGCTCCTCGAGGCTCTCCGCGGGCTCGTCCCCCTGGCCCCGCTGCATCTTCCCAGCGAGCTGTCGGTCATGGAGGCGGTGACCGCGCGGTTCCCCGCGCTGCCTCAGGTTGCCTGCTTCGATACGGCGTTCCACCATCGAATGCCCGAGCTGGCCCGGCGATTGCCGCTGCCCCGCACGCTCTGGGATGCCGGGATCCGACGCTACGGCTTCCACGGCCTCTCCTACGAATACATCGTGTGGCGGCTCGGGCCGGCCGCCCGTGGACGAACCATCATCGCGCATCTGGGTAATGGCGCCAGCATGGCCGCGGTGAGGGACGGGATGCCCGTGGACACGACGATGGGCCTGACGCCTGCGGGCGGCTTCATGATGGGAACCCGCAGCGGAGACCTGGACCCCGGCATCGCGATCTACCTGCTGAGAGGGAAAGGCTATGATGCCGACCGGCTGGAGCGGCTCGTGAACAACGAGTCGGGCCTGCTGGGCGTCTCGGGATCGAGCCCGGACATGAAGACGCTGCTGGAGCGGCGGGATCGGGAGCCGGCCGCCGCCCAAGCAGTTTCCATGTTCTGCTATCAGCTCCGAAAGAGTATCGGCGCCTTCGCGGCGGCGCTGGGCGGGCTTGACCTGCTCGTCTTCACCGGCGGCATCGGCGAGCGGGCCGCCCCCGTCCGATGGGAGGCCTGCCAGGGGCTCGAGCACCTCGGGCTCCGGCTCGACCCCGAGCGCAACACGGCCCATGCCGACACGGTGAGCCGGCCGGATAGTCGGTGCACGGTCCGCGTCATCCCGACCGACGAGGACCTGATGATTGCGCGGCACACCCTGGCCGCGCTGTCCTCCACGTCCGAGCCGCAGACTTCATAACGCGAGATGGGGTCAGGTCTTGCAATCCAACAGAGGGTAAATCCCAGTATCTCTCCGTTCACACCTTGAGTTGCGAACCGGCCATAGCGACGTGTCTCAGCGACGATACGCTCGCCGCAAGACCTGACCGCACCTGCTTGGCTTCCGAAATCGCGTAACATGGCCTCCTGGAGGAGGAACGATGCCGAACGAGGGAGCCGCGGAGTATCGGTCGAGGGTGCGCAAGCCGCAGGACTTCGACGCCTTCTGGAGCGATGTGCTGGGGCAGGCGGCCGCGATTCCCCTGGACGCGGAGGTCGTGCCCGACCCCCTCCGGACCTCGGACGACGTCGAAGTGTTCCAGGTCTTCTACACGAGCATCGAGCACGTGCGGGTGGCCGGCTGGTATTGCCGTCCGGCGCGGCGCGCGGCACGCACGCCGGCGATCATGTTCCTGCCCGGCTATCAGATGGACCCGCCGATTCCCAAGGAATGGGCGCGGAAGGGCTACCTCGCGCTGTCGGTGGCCCCGCGCGGCAAGCTTCGTAGCATGCGCCAGTTCAATCCTGGGTATCCGAACCTGCTGACGCACAACATCGTCGACCGGCACACCTACGCGTACCGTGGCTTCTACGTCGACGCCTGGCGCGGCATCGATTTCTTGCTGGGGCGGCCCGAGGTGGATCCGGAGCGTATCGGCGTCACCGGAAGCAGCCAGGGTGGCGGGCTGACGGTCACGACGGCCGCCATGCGCTCGGAGGTGCGCGCGGCGGCCGCGGGCGCCCCGTACCTCTGCGGCTTCGTGGATGCCATCGAGCTGACGCACACGTATCCCTACGAGGAGATCAACGACTACGTGAGGCGCCACCCCGAGCGCCGACCGGAAGTCGAGGAAACCGTCGCCTACTTCGACGGGATCAACTTCGCCGACCGGATCGCCTGCCCGATCATCGTGAACATCGGACTGCAGGACAATGTATGCCCACCGGAGACCGGCCATGCGCTGTTCGACAGGATCGGCGCCAAGGACAAGGTCCTGTATCCCTATGACGGTCACGGCCACGACGCCGGACGCGCCAGCCACGGCGCCGTCGTCGACCGGTTCTTCGCGTCCCATCTCCTCGGCCGCGAGCTGAGCGAGTGATGGATCCGACACCCTCCGGGTTTCGCGACTATTGGCAGGAGACGCTGGAAGCGCTGGCGCGCTATCCGGCGCGGCCCGAGATCGACGTCGTTCCACTCCGGACCACCCCGTTTGCCACGCTGTATGGGGTACGGCTCACCAGCGTCGGCGCCTACCGTCTGTTCGGCTATCTGAGCATCCCGGCCGGCGCCGGGCCCTTTCCGGCGATCTACTATTCGCCCAAGTACCAGAGCGTCCTCGAGATCATCCCGCAGGGGACCGCCAATCTGCAGCGGAGCCGCTACATCACCTTCTCGCTGGCCGGACGCGGTCAGCGGAATGCCGACTCGCCCTACGCGGCGATGTTCCCCGGCCTGCTCACCGAGCGCATCGACGATGCCGCCTCCTACGTCTTCAGGAGCATCGTCGCCGACAGCATCAGGGGCCTGCAATTCCTGCTGACCCGGCGCGAGCTGGATGCGACGCGGCTCGTCGTGTCCGGGACCGACCTTGCCCTCATCACGGCGGCCCTGGCCCCCGGAGCCACGCACGTGGTGACCGCGCCGGCGCTCTTCTACGACACGATGGCGCTCGCGCCGAAGACGCACGCCTACCCTCTGGAAGAGATCAACGACTACCTCAGGGCATTCCCGGCGCAGGCCGAGGCAGTGCGGGCGACGCTGGCTCACTACGACTTGCGTGCCTTCGCGCCGCGCGTCAGCGCCACCACGCTCGTGATCGCCGGCGCGCCCGGCACGCTGCTCGATCGGGTCACCCTGGCGCCGCTGATCACGGCGCTTCGAGGTCCGGTGACGGTGCACGAATCCGCACAATCGCTCTACAAGGACGGTCTCGCCACCGAGCGGTGGATGGCCGCGCAGTGTGGCATCGAGGATGTCCAGGCGATCCTTCCGGAGCACTGGCGGAAGGCCGTCTGACCCACATGCCCCTGGTCACGCCCGCTCTCGATTCACCGGCGTGAGCATCAATCTGTTCTGCGAAGCCTTGCCGCCGCGATGAGTGAATTCCCTGGATGGGAGATCTCATGACACGACACGTGTTCGAAGGTATTGCCGTTGTCAGGCGTGGTGGGAGAGGGAAGTTCCCACCAGCCCCGGGATCGGTGGCGCGGTTCCCGAATCCTCATATGAAACCGGTTAAGCCAGCCACGCTGCGGCGCCTGTCGAAACTGAAGATTCCCGTGCGCTACACACCAAGTCGTAAGCTGGCCATCCTGGACCGAGTCGGTATTGCCGTGGGCAAGCTCGTAGGCGATCCTCAACTTTCCGCGCGCGAACCCTGTATAAGCGGGGTCGGAGACCTGTATTTTTACGGCGCCCTCGAATATTTCTCGAAGGACGATCGCGTCATCATGTTGATGAGCGGCGCCACACCGGGAGGATTCATCGTGGTCCGAGCCGCGCCGGCGGCCCCCGGAAGCCGCTACCTGCTGGATGTCCGTCTCTCGGCGCTGGCCCAGCCCTTCGTGCGGTCATACGACGGGACCGTCGTCCGCGCCGATGCTCAGGGGCATGCGCTGTTCGTCGTCACGGCGGGCGCGGATCGCACGGCCGTTCTCTCACTGACGGTCGACGGCACGGGCCTTTACAATTTCCACGACGTGACCATTTCGAGGATCAGTTAGCAATAAGACTAGATGGGGTCAGGTGTCGCAATACAGCAGGGTTCACATCTCCGAGTATGAGCTATCAGCGCCGCCGCCACCCCTTCCACGAACCTGCCGCCACCAGACCGACCAGGCCAGCGGCCAGAAGAGCGAGGGATGCAGGCTCGGGCACCCGGGCCGTCGCCGAGCGAAGCAGGAAGTCGTCGTCGCCGGAACCCGCTGAGGTCGTGACGTACAAGTACCTGTAGGAGCCCGCGAGCGAGATGACGGGGTCCACGCCGCCGGGGCTTTACAGCGAAACCCGGCCTGTCAGTACAGAAGCTTGAGCAGCTCCGGGTAGTTGTAGCTGAAGTGCAGGGAATCTTCCCCGTACTCGGGGTCGAACGGAGTGCTCACGCGCCTGGGATTGCGCGCCCACTCGCCCGGCACCTCGCTGATGGGCAGGCACACCGCGTCGCGGACGATGCGACGCTGGGCCTCGTGGTAGATCGCGGCCCGCTTCTTCGGGTCTCGCTCCTGCCTCCCCTGGGCGAGCAGGTCGTCGATCCCCCGGTAGTGGGCGAAGTTCGAGCCCTTGTTGCCGGTGGCGGGGTCGGGGATCTCGCTCGAGTGGAAGAACAGGGACAGCCAGGGGTCGGCGTCGGGGAGGCGGGTGCCGCCGTACAGCACGAAGGGATTCAGGTTCTTCCTGATGTGTTCGTGGTACGTCGCGTGCTCGACGATCTGAAGCTCCACGACGATTCCCACCTTCCGGAGCTGCTCCTGAGCCAGGGTCGCCACCTTTGGAAAGAAGAACGACTTGCTGACGAAGTAGTTCTTGACCGTGAAGCCGTTCGGGTATCCCGCCTCGGCCAGCAGCTTCCTGGCGAGGTCGGGGTTGTACTCCGGAAGCTCCACCGGGACGTGCCCGAAGTAGCCGGCGGGCACCGGGCTGACCGCGAGCCGGCCGAGGCGGCCCGGGTACATCGTTTCCTTGATGGCCTTGCGGTCGATCGCGTGCATGAACGCTCGCCGCACGCGGATGTCGTCGAAAGGCGGCTTGGTCATGTTGATGTAGAAGCGCTCCTGACTGCCCGGGCCCCGCCGGTCCATGACCGCGCCCATCTTCTGGACCTGTGCCTCGAAGTCGGCGGTGACCGCTTCGGGGTAGACCAGATCGAACGTGCCCTTTTCGAGACCGATCAGCTTGGTGGCGTCCTCGGGCACGTCGAACCAGTGCACCTCGTCGATCTGCGGCCGGCCCCCGCGGAAGTGGTCGAAGGCCTTGAGCACCACCTTCTCGCGCGGCGAATGCCGATCGAAGTAGAACGGCCCCGTGCCGATGGGATTCCACTTGAACTGCTCGCCGTGCTTCTCGACGGCCTTTTTCGACACGATGTAGCCCTGCTGGTAGCCCGCCATCCGAAGCGGGAACACCGGGTCAAAGGCCTTGAGGGTGATCTGCACCGTGTACGGGTCGACGACCTCGATGGCCTTGATCACCTCGAGGTTGACGCCGAAGCGCGTGCCCGGCGCCCTCCTGATCTGCCGCTCGAAGCTGAACTTCACGTCCTCGGCCGTCAGCTCGCCGAAGCCCTTGTGGAACTGGACTCCGCGGCGAAGCTTGAACGTCCACAGGGTGCCGTCGGGCGAGATCGTCCAGCTCTCGGCCAGATCCGGCTCGACCTCGGCCGTCGTGACCTTGCCGTCCTTGATGGCGAACCGCGTCAGCCCCCGGTACAGGAAGCGAGAGATCGCCTGCGACTGGCCGATGGTGCTCGAGTGCGGGTCGAGAGTGTCGGGCTCCTTGGCGGCGATGCTCACGACCTTCTTGCGCTGAGCCTCCGCTCCCGGCGGCGCCCCCAGGATCAGGAGCGTGAGGGCGGCAACGACGGTAAGGCCCGCAGAGAGCACCAGGGCGAACCGTCGCCCAATGTCGCGCGGCATGGGCCTTCCCCTTTCGCAGGCCAGGAGCTGCAGCGTCGCGGGCCCTGGCCCCTCGTCGGTAGTTGTCTGCAGCCAGCATGTTACGCCCAATCACCGCGCACCCGACGCGGCAGCGCACGATCCCTGGTCGCGATGGGGCGGCCGCCGACGGCCGCTCCCGACACACCACGGGCGCCGAGGAGGCTCGGCGCCCGTGGACGGTCAGGGTTGGACCGGCGTCATTGACGGAGGTGTGTCCTCCGATCAGCGGAGCCGCCGACGCAAGCTCAGGCCAGCCAATCCGATCAGCCCGGCGCCAAGCAGCAGGAGCGAACCCGGCTCGGGCACACCGAAGACGCCTATGCAACCGAGAGGGCAGATGTTGTTCACGGCGGTTCCGAAACTGCCGCCGAAGGGCACGAAGACCTCGCCCGAGACCGGGTCCACCGCCACGGAGTGGTCCCCCGGCGTCGTGCGTACATTCTGCAAGAAAGTCTCGGTCAAGCCGTCGATGATACCCAAGACCGGCCCGCCAGGGTTGAGACGGGCGGCGAGGAAGTACCTATTAGTGGTGGGATCGAACCACACCATGTCCTCCCCGCTGACCTGAGGGAATGTCTTGATGGACCCGTTCCCACCATTCGCATTCGGGTCCAGGAGGATCGACTGGCTGGCAACGCCGCAGCCGACCATCAGCTTGCCTCCCGTCCCCAGGGCCAGGCCCGCGGGAGAGCAGGCGGTGACGGCCCCACCGCTCAAGGTGGCAAAGTCGTACAACTTCGTCACATTCCCCGTGAGCGGGTCGATCATGGCGACGCCCCCAGGGCCCCCGCCATTGAGCTGCGGGATGGAGATGAAGAACCTCCCGCCGTGGCTCGGATCCCACACCGCCTGCTCGATGCCATTGGTAGCGTTGGGGGCGTTGTGCCCGTCGGCGTTCGCTCCATTGAAGGTGATTTTCGTCACGATGGCCCTGGTCTGCGTGTCGACGAGTGTCGCGAAGGGCGGGTCCGCGGCGTTGTTGGCGACGAGGAGCAAATGATCCCGTGGGTCGAACGCCATCTCGTCGACGCGGGTGGCCGGCACGGCGCCGGTGTTGATCGGAGTGCCACCGAGTGGCGGCGAGCCCGGCACTGTGAGGTCGAACCCCTTGAGCAGGCTGGGACCGTCCCCCGCCCACAGCTGCTTGGCGCCGCCGAAGTTCGCGACGACCACCCCGTCAGGCCCCGAGATGTCGTTGTTGACGGTGGCGGGATTGACAGGCTGGGGTTGGATGCCGACGAAGCTACCCACTCTTCCCACGAAACTATTCGTCTGCGCAGAGAAGATGTCGACTGATGCGTTGGATCGATCGGCAAGGTACATCAACTGGGTGGTCCCGTCGAAATACGCGATGTCGTAGCCGGTGAAGGCTCCGCCTTGGACATTCCCCGCCGGGTTGGACGGGACCGGGATGGTGGTGAGCAGGACGTAGACCGGCGCCGCGTGACCAGGGGCGGCGCCGAGCCCAAGCATGAGGAAGAGCAAGACCAAGAGCAGCGACCAAGTCGTTTTGCGGGGCATCGATGGGTCTCCTTGATCTTATGAGGACGGTGCGGACTCTCGGGTGCCTCGTCACTCCAGGCGATGATTCTGTCAATCTCTCCGTCATCGGTATCTTGCGTGGCCGAAGCAGGGAGAGAAGGATGTCAACCACGAACATCCCGTCGGGCATGTGCAACTGCCCCCAGCCCTGGGCTTGGCAGCGCTCAGACGAGGCTCGCCAACCAGGACGTTCCTACTCCAGGTGTTGTCGGGTATGACTCGCTGACTAGGCGATCGGGGGACTACGACTCGGCGGGAGATCGAACGAGTGCGAAGGATCGAGCGAACCTGCAGGCGAAGGTAAAACTTGCCATGTGCCGTCGGAGCCTAGAGCGGCGGAGGGTGAAATCGTCACTCCGTCGATGGAGAGCAGAGCGAGGACGGCGTCATCGAAGTCGCCGTGGTCGTAGATGCCGGGAATCCAGGTCGGATCGGGCGGGCTAGCGTGGGCGAGACAGATCACCGAGACAACGAGAGCAACGAGGAAGAAAATACCGACCGCGTAACTCCGACGCACCACTCGCTGGGCTCGAGACGTCAGTGGCCTCTCACGACGATGACGGAACGAGGAGAGCAAAGCCGCCACTCGAATCCCCTGTCGAAAAGCTGAACAAGAGCAAGGTTTCCGGCCGTCGATTTCCTTCGGCAGCATCCCGGATGCCACGTGATCGATCGCCGTGTTCTCCGGAGGTTATGCGCGGGCCGATGGTGGACCTTTCTGGCCTTGTAAAGTTGCCCGACGACACTTCTCCGGCAACGCGAGCGCCGCTGGCGCCGTGGTGGTAGGTTGCGGGCTACATGCGACTCCGGTTCATCTGGTATCCGACAAGGCAGATCACGGACCGCCCTGATCGAAGGAGGCATCCAGGGCAATGACGTCTCTCAGCCGCCAGCTCGCCCGGTGGGTCGCTGCGCTACGCTATGAAGACCTGCCGCCGGCCGTCGTCGATCGGGCCAAGGGCGTCACCCTGCACAGCCTCGCCTCCGTGCTCCTGGGCTCTCGGACGCCCGGTGGCCGGCAGGCCGTGAAGCTCATCACCGAGGAAGAAGCGGGCGTGCGCAGCGGCGCCACGATCATGGTGGACGGGGCCACGGTGACGAAGGGCGGGGCCGCCTTTGCCAATGCGGAGATGGCGATGGCGGGTGGCAAGTGGGACACGTTCCGGATGCTGACCCACCCGGGCACCAGCATCCTCCCGGGCGCCTTCATCGCGGCGGAGACCGCGGGGGTGTCGGGAAAGGATTTCATCACGGGCCTGGTGGCCGGCTACGAGGTCATGGAGCGAATGGCCGCCGACTTCATCCCCACCGTGATGGCGCGCGGGTTCCACGCCGGGGTGGTGTTCGGGATCTTCGGGCCCGCCGTCGCCGCCGCCAAGATCCTCGGGCTCACCGAGGACCAGGTGAACAGCACGATCGCTCTGTGCGCCAGCCTGGCGAGCGGCAATCTGGAAGGGGCCCGGAGCGGTGGGCGCGCCCTGCGCGAGGGCGCGGCCGTGCGCAACGCGATGCTGGCCGTCGCCCTCGCGAAGGAAGGACATCCCGGCGGCGAGACCGTGCTCGAGGGCGACGCCGGCTTCTATCATGCCTACGCCGGCAACAACCGGGGACAGCTCACGTACAGCTTCGTGGGCGACACCCGGACCAGCCTCGACAAGATCACCGCCGGACTGGGGACGGACTGGATGTTCCTCGAGACGCTCTACCGGATCTATTACACGGCCGGCTACAATATCGCCCACGTCGACGTCACCGCGAAGCTCTGCGAAGAGCACGACATCCGCGTTGCTGATATCGATCGCATCGAGGCCGTGGTGAACTGGCTCGAGACACAGTATCCGAGCCCGGCCTTCCCGAGTCGGCGGGAAGACACCGTGGCCGAGCCGGGAAGCACCGCGTATTTCACCGCGTACGGCGCCGTGAAGCGCGGATTTTCCGCGGTGCGACAGGCCGACCCGAGTGGCGCCGGCGATCCGCCCGAGGTGCTGGAGCTCATGAAGCGGGTGACGATCATTCCGTCGCACACCATGACGCTCTTCGGTCCCCGCATCACGATCCACACCAAGGACGGTAAGACCTACACCAAGCAATCCACCGGGCGCGAGTTCATGTGGGGCTTCGACGAGGAGGTTCGACGGATTCGCGAGATCGTGCCCGCCTTGCCGATCCCGGCGGCGCAGTTCGAGGAGATCATCGCGACCTGTCGCGACCTCGACGGCCAGGACCGGGCCGATCGGCTCGTGCGCCTGACGCTCGAGAAGCGATAAGATTGGAGAATCACTGACATGAACATCCCGCTGGGAATGTCGCTGCCGCATCGCTCTCCCGATCCGATCGACATGACGGCGGTGCGCGAGGTCGCCCAGCGCGCCGAGGCCCTGGGGTTCCGCGACCTGTGGGTGACCGAGAACGCGGTGGACCACGTGTATTCCTTCGATCCTGCCGTCGTGTTGACATACGCGGCGGCGGTGACGACGAAGATCCGCCTCGGGGTGGCCGTGTCCGTGCTGCCCATCCGCAATCCCATCCACGTCGCGCACCAGGTGGCTACGCTCGACTACGTGAGCAACGGCCGCGCGATCCTGGGCGTGGGGCTGGGCCGGGACCATCACTACGCCGAGTTCCAGATCCCGACGGAGCGGCGCGTGCGGCGATTCAAGGAAGGGGTCGAGCTGATCAAGGCCTTGTGGACCGAGCCGAAGGTCACCTACCGGGGAGAGTTCTACAAGCTCGACGCCGGCACGATGGTCCTCAAGCCGGTGCAGAAGCCGCACCCGCCGATCTGGCTCGGCGGCGACCATCCCGACGCGGTCCGCCGCGCGGTGACCGTCGCCGATGGCTGGATGGGCTCCGGCGGCTCGAGCACGGAGACGTTTTCACGATGCGTTCCGATACTGAGGGCGGAGCTCGAGAAGGCCGGCCGCGATCCGGCGACGTACCCGATCTCCAAGCGCGTGTTCATGTCCGTGCACGAACGCGCGGACGTGGCCAGGGACGAGCTCAACCGATGGTTCACCACCGTCTATCGGAACCCCGCGGGGACCGACGCGTCGGGCATCCACGGCACGGCAGACCAAGTGAGGGAGCGCCTGGAAAAGCTGGTCGCTCTCGGCGCCAACCACCTCCTTCTCAACCCCGTCTGCCGCTACGCCGAGCAAGTGGAAGCCCTCGCCGCGCTCGTTGCATCATGAAATGCGCCCGAGGGCTCTTCGCCGCGCTGGTCATCCTGGTGCTGTCGACCGTCGCTGCCGCGCCCGCTGCCGCCTCCGAAGGTCAGCTGACCTGGGCGATCCACTTCTCGCTGGCCCCGACGTTCTTCGATCCTGCCGAGACCCCCGGGATCATCACGCCCTTTCTGGTCCTGTACGCGCTTCACGACGCGTTGGTGAAGCCCATGCCGGGAAAGCCGCAGGCGGGGAGCCTGGCCGAGTCCTGGAGCGTCTCCCCCGACGGCCTCGTCTACGAGTTCACCCTTCGGCCAGGCGTCAAATTCCACAACGGCGACCCCGTCACCGCCGACGACGTGAAGTTTTCGTTCGAGCGCTACAAGGGTGCGGCGGCGACGACCTTGAAGAATCACGTGGCGGCCGTGGAGATCGTCGACCCGCTCCGGGTCCGGTTCCGCCTCAAGACTCCGTGGCCCGAGTTCATGACGTTCTACGGGACACCCGCCACGGGGGCGGCCTGGATCGTGCCCAGAAAATACGTCGAGAAGGTCGGCGACGATGGGTTCAAGAAAGCGCCCGTGGGCGCCGGTCCCTATCGGTTCGTCTCCTTCACGCCCGGCGTCGAGCTCGTGCTCGAGGCGTACGAGCAGTACTGGCGCAAAGCCCCGAGCGTGAGGCGCCTGGTCTTCAAGTCGGTTGTCGACGAAACCACCCGGCTGGCCATGCTCAAGCGCGGAGAGACCGACATCGCCTACTCGATCCGCGGAGAGCTCGCCGAAGAAATCCGCCGGACGCCGGGCCTCGCCCTCAAGCCCACGGGGGGCGCGTTCACGGAATGGGTCGTCTTCATCGACCAGTGGGACCCCAAGTCCCCCTGGGCGGATCGGCGCGTGCGGCTGGCGGCCAACCACGCCATCGATCGCCAGGCCATCAATCAGGCGGAGTACCTCGGCCTCTCCAAGGTCACGGGGAGCATCATTCCTGTCGCCTTCGAGTTCGTCTGGCCCGCGCCGCTCTATCCCTATGATCCGCAGAAGGCGAAGCGGCTCCTCGCGGAGGCAGGCTACCCGAACGGCTTCGATGCCGGCCAGATCTCGGCGGACCTGGTGTACGCCCCCATCGCCGAGCTCGTCGGCAACTCCCTGCGGGCCGTAGGTATCCGCGTCAAGCTGCGACCGATGGAGCGGGCCGCCATCATCAAGGCGAATCAGGAGAAGAAGCTCAAGAACCTCCATCGCCAGGGCAGCGCCGCCTTCGGCAACGCCGCCACTCGCATCGAGGCTTTCGTGGTCAGCGAGGGCATGTACGCCTACGGCGGCTACCCCGACATCGACGGGCTCTTCCGCGAGCAGGCCGCCGAGCCGGACCGCAAGAAGCGCGAGGCCATCCTCCACCGGATCCAGCAGCTCATGCACGAGAAGGCGATGTTCGCTCCGCTCTTCGAGCCCGCCTTCCTGAACGGTGTGGGTCCGCGGGTGGCGGAGTCCGGGCTGGGCCTGATCACGAACCACGGATACTCCGCTCCCTACGAGGATCTGAAGCTCAAGGCGCGATGACGGCGAGCCAACGGAGGCGTCCCTTGAGGAGCGCATCGTGAAGCTGGTTCTCTTCGAGCTTCCGGGAAGAGGTGACGTCTGGCCGGGCGTGCTCACCGATCAGGGCGTGGTCAATGTGGCCGATGCGGTGCGGGTAGGCCACTCGCCCCAGCTGACGATGCAGGGCATCATCGACGACTTCGATCGGCTGCGTCCAGAGCTGGAGCGGCGGGTCAGGACGAGTGAGACCCTGCCCCTGTCCTCCGTCCGCCTACGCGCGCCCCTGCCCCGGCCCGGCAAGATCCTCGCCTGCATCGCGAACTACTGGGAGCATGGTGCTCTCGAGGCCAGGCCGCTCAACATGTTTCTCAAGAGCTCGGATGCGGTGATCGGGCCCGGGGACACCATCGTCCTGCCGGAATTCACCGAGCCGTGGATCTTCATGCACGAAGCCGAGCTCGCCCTCGTCATCAAGGGACCGGCCAAGATGGTCAAGCGCGAGGATTGGCGGCTCGCGGTCTTCGGCTATACGGGCATGATCGACGTGTCCGCGCGCGGCGAGGGCCGGCGGACCTGGAAGACGGGGAGCTGGCTCGGGAAGTCGTTCGACACGTTCGCCCCCATCGGCCCGTGCATCGCCACCGCCGATGAGATCCCCAACCCCAACGATGTGCACGTGCAGTTCTGGGTGGATGGGCAGCTCCGTCACAACTACAACTACAACACGGACGACATGGAGCACCTGGTGCCGGAGCTGGTCGAGTTCGCCACGACGATCATGACCCTCAACTCGGGCGACGTGATCGCCTGCGGCACCAACCACGAGGGCCTGGGTCCGCTGCAGGACGGCGAGGTCGTCGACTTCGAGATCCACGGGATCGGCCGCATGCAGCTCCGCGTCCGTGATCCCCTCACGCGCTCCTGGGAGAAGGGCATCTACATGGGTGCCGACTCCACGAATCCCGAGGCGGTCAAGCGCAATCGACCACAGCCCGCGCCCTGAAGGCTCGCGGTTGCCGTCGTGGCTACCAGCAGATAGAATTCCGCTGCATGAGCATCGTCGACGAGTGGGTCATGGGGCGCGGCGTGTGCGAGCGGCTCGGATGGCCGCCGCCGAAAGAGAGGCCTGAATGAAATTCACCTGGTTCAACCTCATGCCGTGGCCGTACCTGCCGGACGACTTCCGGGAGAAACACCGCTCCGTGTGGGTGGACATCCCCAGCACGCTCTACGACCCGCGGAAAGGTCACGAGGTCTACCACACGTACCTCGACCAGCTCGAGTATGCCGAGTCGCTCGGCTTCGACGGCATCGGCTGCAACGAGCACCACCAGAACGGCTATGGATTGATGCCGTCGCCGAACCTGATTGCCGCGGCGCTCGCTCGCCGGACCTCGCGCGCCGCCCTCTGCGTGATCGGAAACTCGATCGTGGGCTACAACCCGCCCATTCGAGTGGCCGAGGAGTTCGCGATGCTGGACGTCATCTCCGGCGGGCGGCTCATCGCCGGGTTCCCGGTCGGGACCCCGATGGACACCAACTTTTGCTACGGGCAGATCCCCGCGCTCACGCGCGACAAGTACCGCGAGGCGCACGAGATGATCATGAAGGCGTGGGCCAGCGACGAGCCGTTCGCCTTCGACGGCAAGTACAACCAGCTCCGCTGGGTCAATTGCTGGCCCAAGCCCATCCAGAAGCCCCACCCGCCCATCTACATCCCCGGCGGCGGCTCCATCGAGACGTGGGACTTCTGCCTCGACTACGACTACAACTACTCCTACCTGTCGTTCTTCGGGTACCTGCGCGGCAAGTCGCTGCTGGACGGCTACTGGGAGCGCGTGGCCAAGCGCGGCAAGGACGACTCGCCCTACCGCGCCGCCTTCGCCCAGATCATCTGCGTGGCCGACACCGACGCCGAGGCGGAGGCGCTCTACGCCGAGCACTGCCTCTACTTCTTCAACCGATGCCTGCACGTCTTCCCGCCCTTCGCCGATCCCCCGGGCTACCGCACGATGGCGACCGTGAAGTACGGCGCGCTGTCGCAGCTCACGCAGGCGCGGCAGAAGATCCTCGAGAACCTGACGTGGAAGCAGCTCGTGGACGAGCGCTTCGTCATCGCGGGCAGCCCCGAGACGGTCCGGCAACAGCTCGAAGAGTGCATCAAGGGTCTCCGCATCGGCCACCTCTTCTGCCTGTTCCACAACGGCAACATGCCGGACTGGAAGACGCGCCATTCGTCGAAGCTCTTCGCCGAGAAGGTCATGCCTCACTTACGCGACCTCTGGCCCGAGTGGAAGCACGACGAGCGCTGGTGGATGCATCCCATGGACGAGCGCGTCCGTCCGGAGGAGCGACGGCCGGGGGCGGAGAAGTCCGGCGCGGAGTGGAAGCGATGAAATGGCAGACGGTCGAGACCAAG
>Ga0137377_10001954_pt1 | contig 14968 bp, 15 predicted proteins | sample SagtaG_22_FD_104815 | JGI IMG/M metagenome (GOLD analysis project Ga0137377, IMG submission 104815) | Vadose zone soil microbial communities from Sagehorn Ranch, Mendocino, California, USA - Sage2_L_40_16 metaG | ecosystem: Environmental > Terrestrial > Soil > Vadose zone | place: USA... | reverse complement strand
GCCGCGAGCACGATCGCGAAGCAGCCTGCAGCCTGTAGCTCTAGAGCGTCCCGAATCAGCTCGTTCGGGCGGTCGGCCGTGCGACCCTGCGCCTTGAAGCCGCCGAGCACGGTCGCCGACTGCGGGGTCAGGCCGATGTGGCCCATGACCCCGATGCCCGCGCCGGTGATCGCGCGCACGCGCGAGAGCGAGGAGCCGGCGCGCTCGAGCTTGACGACGTCGGCGCCACCCTCCTTCACGAAGCGCACGGCGTTGTGCACGGCGTCCTCGTCGGAGGCCTCGTACGTCCCGAACGGCATGTCGCCGATCACGAGCGGCCGCTTCGCCGCCCGCGCGACCGTCCGCGTCATGAAGAGCATCTCGTCCATCGTCACCGGCACCGTCGACTCGTGGCCGAGCACGACCATCGCCGCGGTGTCGCCGACGAGGATCAGGTCGATCCCGGCTGCATCGGCGAGCCTGGCTCCGGGAGCGTCGTACGCCGTGACCATCACGATCTTGTCGCCGCGCCGCTTCAGCTCTACGAGCTCGGGCAGCGCGAGCTTTCCTGGCGCGGGCGTTGCGGGCCCGGGCGTTTGCGGGCGGGTGCTCATGCTGGCTCCTTCTCGTCGAGGACGACGTTGTCGATCAGGCGGGTCTTGCCGACCCGGATGGCTGCGGCGAGGACGCGCGGCTCGAAGTCGGCGACCTCGAGGTAGTCGATCTCGACCCCGTTCAGAGCGGCGCGCGCTTTGGCCGGATTCTTCGTCTGGAGGGCCCGGGGGAGGGCCAGCGCCGCCTGGCGCTCCTCCGGTGAGAGGTAGGTGTTCCGCGAGGAGAGTGCGAGCCCGTCCGGGTCACGAACGGTGGGAACGACGCGGATCTCGAGCCGGAGCCCGAGGTCGCGCACCATCTGCTTGATAACGGCTGCCTGCTGGGCGTCCTTCTGGCCGAAGTAGGCGCGCCGGGGCCGGACGAGGTTGAAGAGCTTGAGGCAGAGCGTTGCGACGCCGCGGAAGTGTCCGGGCCGGTGCTCACCCTCGAGTCCGCGGCCGAGCTCTTCGACCTCGACCCAGGTCTGGAACCCGGGCGGGTAGATCTCCTCGGCGCTCGGGACGAAAAGGACGTCGACGCCGGCCTGCTCGGCGACGCGGGCGTCGGCCTCCTCGTCGCGCGGGTAGCTCGCCAGGTCTTCGCCCGCGCCGAACTGCGCAGGGTTCACGAACAGGCTGATCACGACCGTCTCGTTCTCGCGCCGGGCCTGGTCGAAGAGGGCCACGTGCCCGGCGTGGAAGGCGCCCATGGTCGGCACGAGGCCGACGTCGCCGCTGGAATCCAAGGCCTCGCGGAGCTCCACCCTCGTTCGGACCGTCCTCATCGTGCGGTCGCCTCCGCGAGCACGCTGTAGAGCGGCTCGAGCTCGGGCCGCTCGGCCCGGATCGCCCGCAGGTGCGCTTCGACGGTCTCGTGGTCGCCGCGCTCGATCGGCCCGGTCAGCTCGAAGTCGTTCTCGATCGTCCGGCGCATCAAGGGGACGAGCGCCTCGGGCGGTGCGCCCGCGGCCTCCAGGAGCTCGGCGGCGACCCGGTGCAGCGTGACGAGGTAGTTGGCCGCGATCGCGGCGCCCGCGTGGTAGAGAGGTCGGGCATCGTCGGCGAGCTCGAAGGGCTCGAGGCCGAGCAGCTGCGCGAGCTCGAAGCCGCGACCGCGTGCCTCGTCTGTTTCCGCCGTCACGGCCGCGTAGGCCCCGTCCAGCTGCTCGGGCCCGCGCGAGCGCGTGAAGGTCTGCAGCGGATGCAGGCTAAACCGCCGCTCGTGCGGCTCGAGCGCCGAGAGCGGCGTGGCGCCGCTAGTGTGCGCGACCCACGGCCCGGGGGTCAGGCCCCGGGCCACGTCCCGAATAGCCATATCGGGGACGCAGAGCAGGACGAGCTCGCCGTCGTCGCGCAGCTCGACGCCGCGCTCCTCCAGGCGCGCCGCGACGGCCGAACCAACACGGCCGCGACCGATCACGTTGACGCTCTCGAACATCCGAAGCTCCAGTTCCGTAGCGGATACCGGGCGCCGGAAGTGTAGTCGCTGCGACGTGTCCGGCCGAGTGCCTAGACTGCCGAGGCGATGCCGATCTACGAGTATGTCTGCATGGAGTGCGAGTCGCACTTCGAGGAGCTCGTCCGCAATGGGGAGGCGATCAACTGCCCCGACTGCGAGGCCTCGAACGTGCGCAAGCAGTTCTCCGTGTTCGCGACTCACGGCACCGCCGAGCAGCAGCCGAACTTCGGCGGATCATCTGGCGGCGGTTGCTGCGGCGGGAGCTGTGGCTGCGGCTGACCGCGGCCCCTCGCCGGCGTCGGCTCCCGCCGGGCGGAGCCCGGCTCCGCCGCCGCCTGACACCGCTGACGGCCCGCTCCTCTCCGGGCCCGTACTACTCAGCACTGTGCCCTCCGGGAGCGAACCGCCAGCGGCGACCGAGGAACCGCGCGAGCTAGCTGCGTTCGCGGACCAAGTCGCCGGGTGCACCAAGTGCCGCCTTGCTCAAGGCCGCACTCAAGTGGTCTTCGGCGTCGGGAACCCGGAAGCCGACCTGATGTTCGTCGGCGAAGCGCCCGGCTTCCACGAGGACAAGCAGGGCTATCCATTCGTTGGCCAGGCCGGAAAGCTCCTCGACAGGCTGCTCGCCGGGATCGGCCTTTCCCGCGCCGACGTCTACGTCGCCAACGTGCTCAAGTGCCGCCCGCCCGGAAACCGCGATCCGCAGCCCGATGAGATCGAAGCCTGCGAGGGACACCTCTACCGCCAGGTCGAGCTGATCCAACCCAAGGTCGTCGGCACGCTGGGGAACTTTTCGACGAAGCTCCTGTCCGGGAAGCCCACCGGAATCACGCGCGTCCACGGCCAGGAGCAGAAAACGAAGATCGGCGGCCGCCCGGTGCTCCTGTACCCGCTCTACCACCCGGCGGCCGCGCTCTACACCCCGCCGATGTTGAAGGTGCTGGAGGAGGACTTTGGCCGTCTTCCCGAGCTGCTGGGCCGTGCGCTCGACGAAGCTGCGCCCGGGCCCGCACCTTCGCAGGTGCTCGCCGGCATCGCGCCCGAGCCCGCAGTCCAGCTCGGCCTCTTCTGAGCTTGCAGCTCACGTCGTCTTCGCCTGAAGAGACGGAGCAGATCGCGGCGCGCGTCGCAGCGGAGCTCGAGCCGGGCGACGTCGTCACCGTCGCGGGAGAGCTCGGCGCCGGCAAGACGACGTTCGTCCGCGGAGCCTGCCGGGCGCTCGGGGTCACCTCTCCCGTGACGAGCCCGACCTTCACAGTCGGCCACCGCTATGCCGGCACGATCGAGGTCTCCCATCTCGATCTTTTCCGTTTCCAGGGCTTTTCAGCTGCGGAGTGGGGCGATCTCGAGCCGTACTTCGACAACGCGATCGCTTTCGTCGAGTGGCCGGAGGCCGCGCACGAGGCGCTGCCGCCCGTGCGGGTCAAGGTCGGTTTGCGCCACGTCGATCGCGAGCATAGACTGGTCACGCTCGAGTCGGACGAAAAATCCCTGCTAGAACGCGCTTTTCGGGGTGCTGATACTCGCATTTGACACGGCGACCCGCGTTGCCACGAGCGCACTCGTCCGCGACGAGAGCGTGCTCGGCGAACGCGTGTCTCGCGCTGTCTCGGTGCTCGAGGACGCGGACTCGATGCTCCGCGACGCAGGGCTAGCCGCGCGCGATCTCGATGCTCTTGTCGTCGGGATCGGCCCGGGCAGCTTCACCGGGATCAGGATTGGTCTCTCGGCGGCACGCGCTCTGGCGCTAGCCCTCGACGCTCCGGTCGCCGGGGTCTCGACGCTCGATGCTCTCGCGGCGGGAGCGCCCGCCGCCGTGCCGGTGATCGATGCCGGCCGGCGCGAGATCTTCGCACTCGTGGACGGCAGGGCCGCCTGCCTGAGGCCCGATGAGCTCGTGCTGGAGCCGGGCACCGTGTGCGTCGGGGACGGGGCGCTTCGCTACCGCACCCAGCTCGCGGCTGCCGGTGCAGAGATCCCGCCCGAGAGCAGCGAGCTCCACCTGCCGCGGGCCCGCCATCACGCGGAGCTTGCTTCCGGCTTCGGCCCGGCCGAGCTCGTCGAGCCGCTTTATCTCCGGATTCCGGACGCGGAGCGCGCGGCGTGACGACGATCCAGCTCCGCCCGCTCCAGATGCGCGACCTCTCGTCGATCGAGACGATCGAGCAGCTCTCCTACCCGACTCCCTGGTCGCGCTCGATGTTCGCAAGCGAGCTCGCCAAGCCGTCCTCGATCTGTCTCGGAGCGTTCGACGCCGAGACGAGCGAGCTCGTCGGCTACCTCGTCATCTCCCGCTACGTCGATGCCTGGCACGTGATGAACGTCGCGGTCGCCCCCGAGCAACGGCGGCGCGGAATCGCAACAGAGCTGCTGGAGCGATTGTTCGAGCTGACCGCCGGGCGCGGCCGGCGCGGCTACACGCTCGAGGTGCGGGTCTCGAACCGTGAGGCGATCGCGCTGTACGAACGACTCGGCTTTCGCCCCCGCGGAGTTCGCCGCGGCTACTACACGGACAACCGCGAGGACGCGCTGATTATGTGGAAAGACCCGGTACACGAGACCGCGAGCGCCTAGCTGATCCTCGCGCTGGAGACGTCGTGCGACGAGACCGCGGCGGCGCTCGTCACGCATGAGGGCGAGATCAGGGCGAGCGTGGTCTCCTCGCAGGCCGACCTGCACGCGAAGTTCGGCGGCGTTGTTCCCGAAGTGGCCTCGCGCCGACACCTCGAGCTCCTGCTGCCGGTGCTGCGGGAGGCGCTCGCGGACGCCGGCGCCAAGTTGGACGACCTCGACCGCATCGCAGTCGCCCAGGGCCCCGGCCTGATCGGCGCTCTCCTCGTGGGCCTCGCCGCCGCCAAGGCGCTTGCCTGGGCAGAGGAGCTGCCACTTGCGCCGGTCGACCACCTGCACGGGCACGTCGCCTCGCTCTATCTCGCACCTGATCCTGTCGCGCCCCCGTTTGTCTGTCTGCTCGCCAGCGGCGGCCACACGATGCTCGTCGACGTGCGCGAGCAAGGCGGCTTTGATGTCCTCGGCACGACGCTCGACGACGCTGCCGGCGAGGCTTTCGACAAGGGCGCGCGCCTGCTCGGGCTCGGTTATCCGGGCGGCGCTGCGATCGACCGCCTCGCACGGGAGGGCGATCCTGGGGCGTTCGACTTCCCGGTCGCACGTGTCTCCGGTCTCGATTTTTCCTTCTCCGGGCTCAAGACAGCACTCCTTTACGCTGTTCGCGACCTCGAGGAGAACGAGCTCGAACGTCGGCGCGCCGACCTCGCTGCGTCCTATCAGCGGGCGATCGTCCGCGCCCTCGTCGAACGGGCAGAAGCGGCGGCGGACCAGCTCCGCGCCGACCGGATCGCGGTCGTCGGCGGAGTCGCGGCCAACTCGGAGCTTCGCGCTTCTCTTCCGGACGCCGCGTTCGCGCCGCTCGTCCTGTGCACGGACAACGCGGCGATGATTGCCTCCGCGGCACGGTTCGTCGAGCCGATCGCCTATCCTCGTTACCTTGCCCTCGACGCGTATGCATCGGCGGTCTGACGCGCGCCGAATCGCGCCGCTGGGGCTGATCGCGCTGTCCGCGACGCTGCTGCTCGTCGGCGCCGGGACGAGCAATTCCCGCGAGCCGTCTCTCTACGCGACCGCCGCGGCCTGGCGCGGCCTCGTGGGCGGACCGCGACCCGCGGTCGCGGTGGGACAGCGCATGCTCGTCGTGCTGAAGGCGCCCTCGCTCGCCAACCGCGTCGCGCAGGCGGGCGGCCGGGCGACCGAGCAGCAGGAACATGGCTGGACGGCGGCTGCCTTCGCCGCCCAGGAGCAGCTGATCGCCGAGCTGGCGCAGAAGTATGGCATCCAGGTTCGAGCAGAGTTCCATTACGCCCGGGTGCTGAACGGCTTCTCGGCGGCTCTCGATGCCCAGGCCGCCTCGTTGCTGGAGCGGCGAACCGACGTCGCGGGTGTCTACCGGATTCGCGCGGCTTACCCAGCCTCGCTTTCGTCCCGGCTCCTCGGGCGCGAAGGCCTTGCGCGCGGCGCGGCGCACAGCCCTCAGATCCTGCTGCCCGGGTTCGATGGGCGCGGAGTCACGATCGCGCTCCTGGATACGGGCGTCGACCGCGCGCACCCGTACCTACGCGGGCGCGTCCTTCCCGGCATCGACGTCCTCGGAGACGACTACGGCGCGCTGCCCGCGCCGAAGCCCGGTGAGAGCGGCCGGCTCGAGCAGCACGGCACGGAGATGGCGGGGCTGCTCGTCGGCGCCGGGGGACCCGCAGGACTCAGCGGCGTGGCGACGGGGGCGTCCGTCCTGCCAATCCGCGTCGCCGGCTGGCAGCAGGACGCAACCGGGGCTTCGTCCATCTACGCCCGCACCGACCAGCTGATCGCAGGGCTCGAGCGTGCCGTCGACCCGAACCAGGACGGCGATGCCCACGACGCGGCGCGAATCGCGCTCGTCCCGCTGAGCGAGCCGTACGCTGGCTTTGCCGACAGCCCCGTCGTGCGAGCGGTGCAGGGAGCGCTTCGGCTCGACACGCTCGTGGTCGCACCCGCGGGAAACGACGGCCCTGCGGGACCCGCGTTTGGGAGCCTCTCCAGTCCGGGCGGAGCCGCCGCAGCGCTCACGGTCGGGGCAGCCGACCTGCGTGCGCACACCGAAGAGCTCCGCGTGGTCGTTCGCACCGGCCTCACGGTCGTTCTCGATCGAATGCTCCCGCTTGCGGGTGCCGTGATCCCGTCCAAGCCTCTCCAGCTGGAGATTGCGACGCCGGTCTCGTCGGGCAAGCCGGGAGCGGCACCCTCGCTCGGCCAGTTCTTCGACCGGCACGGCTTCAGCCTCGTTGCGGGCCGTGCGGCTCTCGTCCCGCTCGGCGACGATCCTCAGTCGGCGGTCGAGAACGCGGCGCGCGCGGGCGCGTCGGCGGTTCTCCTCTACGGAGGCCACCTGCCTGCCGGCGGGCTCGGCCTCAACGAAAGCGTTCCCGTGCCCGTCGTGGGGATCGAGGGCGACGCCGGACAGACCATCCTTGACGCTCTCGCAAGCGGCGCTCGCCCGGTCGTCTCGCTCGGCGTGCCGCGTCTGGCGCGCAACGGCTCTGTCGACCGCATCGCCTCTTTCTCGTCACGAGGCCTCGCGTTCGATGGACGCGTCAAGCCCGATCTCTCCGCTCCGGGTGTCGCCCTGATGACGGCCGATCCCGGCGTGAACGACGACGGCGCCGCCCGCTTCGGCACGGTGAGCGGGTCGAGCGCGGCGGCCGCGATGGTCGCAGGGGCCGCGGCGGTGCTCGCGCAGGCTCGGCCGAGCCTTGACGCAGCCGCGCTTCGCGGCGCGCTCGCGGGCTCGGCGCGACCGCTGGGGAACGAACCGGTGACGGCCCAGGGGAACGGGATCGTCGACATCGGAGCCGCCGCGGCCGCCGAGGTGGCGGTCGATCCACCGACGCTGGCATTCGGGCGCGCGACGAAGCCTGGCTGGAAAGCCGCGCAGGCGATCGTCGTCCGCAACATCACGACGCGGCCGCTCAGGCTCTTCGTCGGCACCGGCGAGGCCGGCGGCGCCGGCCTCGTGATCACCGCCAGACCTGCGCGACTGCATCTACGCCCGGGAGGGGCTGCTCTCGTGAGGGTGCGGGCGCGGCTCGTGGGTGGCTTGCTCGACGGCCCACCCGCGGCCGGCATGCTCGAGATCGCTTCGCTCGCGAACCCGCCGCTGCGCGTGCCGTGGGTGATCCCGTTCGGCGCTCCGCCGGCTCCGCTCGTGGGCGACGTCGCGCTCTCGGCCCGCCGTTTCACGCCTTCCGACACGACCCCCGCCGTCCTCTCGCTGCGCGCGGGACGACTCGCGCCCTCGCATGACGGATCCCAGATCGAGCCGGTCGCACGCCTCGACGTCGAGCTCTGGAGCTCTGACTATCGGAGCCTCGGCCTGCTCGCCCGCGTGCGGGACGTGCTCCCTGGCCGGTACGCGTTCGGGCTCACGGGCCGTGACCCGGACGGCAACGTCCTCGTCGCCGGCACCTACCACGTAAAGCTCGTCGCCTTCCCGATCGACGGCAGCCCGCCGAGCCGGCGGTGGATCCCCTTCACGATCCGCTAGCGCCGTATACTTTCGCCCGTTTGCGGCCCTTTTTCGACGAAGGAGCGAGCTAGTGACCACAGTCGAAGCGCCCGTCTCTCACCTCCGCGAGAATCCGTTCGAGATCGCGCGCGAGCAGTTGCGTCGCGTTGCGGAACTGTTCGAGATCGACGCGCGGCTCGTGAACATCCTGCAGGAGTGCAAGAAGTCGGTGGTCGTCTCCATCCCGGTGACGATGGACAGCGGAGGTACCCAGGCGTTCGAGGGCTATCGCGTCACGCACAACATCGCGCGCGGCCCTTCGAAGGGCGGCATCCGCTACCACCCGGACGTGACGCTCGACGAGGTCAAGGCGCTTTCGATGTGGATGACCTGGAAATGCGCGCTGATGAATATCCCGTTCGGCGGCGCGAAGGGCGGAGTGGTCTGCGACCCAAAGCACCTGTCCCGGCGCGAGCTCGAGGCGATGACCCGGCGCTACACGACCGAGATCATCAACGAGATCGGCCCGGAAAAAGACATTCCGGCGCCCGACGTCGGCACGAACGCGAGCGTGATGGCGTGGATCTTCGATACGTATTCGATGAACAAGGGCCACTCCGTCCTGGGCGTCGTCACCGGGAAGCCGCTGAACGTCGGCGGCTCGCTCGGGCGGATGGAGGCGACCGCGCGCGGCGCTCTCTACTGCATCCAGGAAGCGGTGCGGAAGAAGGAGATGTCACTCGAAGGCCTGACCGTCGCCGTGCAGGGCTTCGGCAACGTCGGCAGCTTCCTGGCGAAGTTCCTCGCCGAGCAGGGAGCGACGATCATCGCGATCTCCGACTCCCGGGCCGGCCTCTACAACCCACGCGGGATCGACGTCGCGGCAGCGATCGCGCACAAGGAGGAAACCGGCAGCCTGCAGGGCTTGAAGGGTGTCGAGCCGATCTCCAACGAAGAGCTGCTCCTGCTCGAGTGCGACGTGCTCGCGCCGTGCGCTCTCGAACAGGTGATCACGGGCGAGAACGCCGGTCAGGTGAAGGCGAAGATCATCTGCGAGGGCGCGAACGGCCCGATCACGCCGACGGCCGACGAGATCCTGGAAGACCGTGACATCCTCATCCTGCCGGACATCCTCGCGAACGCCGGTGGGGTCGTCGTCTCCTACTTCGAGTGGGTGCAGGGTCTCCAGGAGTACTTCTGGAAGGAGCCCGAGATCAACTCGAAGCTGCGCGACATCGTCACGCGCGCCTTCAACGAGACCTGGCACACGGTCGAGGAGCGGCAGACGTCGATGCGCCTCGCCGCCTACGGCGTCGCCGTCGGCCGGGTCGCCGACGCAACCATCACGCGCGGCCTTTATCCCTGAGGTAGTCGTCTACCACGCGCAGGGCTGTAACCTCTGCGAGCGCGCTTGTGCACTAGTGCACAAGCTTCAACAAGAACTCGGGTTCGAGCTGCGCGAGGTCGACATCGGCGGCGACCCGGAGCTCGAGGCCCGGTACCGGGAGCTGATCCCGGTCGTCGAAATCAACGGTGAGCAGGCCTTTACCTACTACGTCCATCCCGAGGCGTTCCGACGGAGGATCGCACAAGGTGGCTGAGACTCGCTTTGCTTGTAACTCCCTGCCGCACACGGTTAGGTGGACTGGCAGAATGGTTGTGCGGTGTTACAAACCTCGGTCCAGAGTTCGAGCTCAAACGATCGCCTGACCGTAGGCGTCGCCGCCAGGCTCTCGCGCTACCTCCAGGTCCTGACCCAGGCGAAGAAGATGGGCAAGGACCGCATCTCTTCTCAGGAGATCTCGGACTACACGAACATCAACGCGACGCAGATCCGGCGGGATCTGTCGGCGTTCGGGAAGTTCGGCAAGCGCGGTGTCGGCTACAACACCGACGGGCTCCTCGGCGAGATCCGCAAGATTCTTCGCACCCAGGGCCAGCACAACATCGCCCTTGTCGGCGCGGGCCGCCTGGGCGAGGCGATCGCGAGCTCGCCGATCTTCGCCGAGCACGGGATCAACATCGCCGCGGTCTTCGACACAGACTCCGAGAAGGTCGGCCGCACGGTCGGGCACGTCGCCGTGAGCGACTATCGCGAGCTGCGCAACGTCGTCCGGGACAAGAACATCATCGTCGGCGTGCTCGCCGTCCCCGCCGGGAACGCCCAGAACGCGGCCAACGACCTCGTCGACTCGGGCGTGAAGATCATCTTCAACTACACCGAGGCGCTGCTCGATGTCCCGCACGACGTCGCGGTTCATACCTCGAACCCGGCCGTCGAGCTGCTGCACGCGCTCTACTTCCACTTGACCTAGACAGAAAGAGTCCCACCGAAGCGGGGCTCTCTAGAACGTGACCCGCGAAGCTGAGGTCTTCTTAGCTTCGTGGAAAGTGCGCGGCACTTTTCACGATTATCTCGCAGTGGCGGAGGACATCCTTTTTGTCGGCTTTGACGCGGTCCTTGCCTGCGTCACACTCGACGATGTCCCGTTGGCCGTCCTTCGAGTTGATCGTGTCGTTGCCGGCCACCGTTGATTCGGTCCTTGCCGGAGCCGCCGGTCAAGTTGTCCCTGCCCGGACCGCCGTTCACGACATCGGCGGGCCGCTCTCATTGCTCGTCCAAGTGAGGGCCGACTACCGTTTTACGGTGATCGAGTGAGAATTCTCCTTTGGCACGGCTACCTGCTCGCCGGAACGGGGTCGAACATCTACACGCAGTCGCTCGCGCGCGCGTGGGCGCGCGCGAGGCATGAGGTGGTCGTCTTCTCCCAGGAGCCGCACCCCGAACGCTTCGATCTCGCCGGCGCGGAGGTCGTGCGCCCGCAGCTTCCTGACCGCGTGTTGCCCGTGTTCGTCGTCGACCGGTACGAGGGGCTTCAGCCGCGTCTTCTTCAGGAGCTCTCCGCCGCGGAGCGCGAGCGCTACGTCGAGGCGAACGCGGACGCGGTCCGGCAGCGGCTTCCGGCTGACGTCGTCTTCGCGAACCACGTGCTCCTGGGTGGCCCTGTGGGTCTCGCTTCGGGAGCGCGGTTTGCGGTGAAGGCTCACGGGTCGGAGCTCGAGTACTCGATCCGCGGGAATCCTGAGCTTCAGGAGTGGGGGAGGGATGCGCTTGCCGCGGCGCACGCGACCTTCGTCGGTTCGGGCCACATTCGCTCAGTGCTGGAGGACGTCGTAGGCCATGTCGACCGGGTGCACGAGGTTCCGCCGGGCGTCGACGTCGACGAGTTCCGGCCGGAGTCACGCGACGAGGCGCTTCAGGCACTCCTGGTGGAGCTCCGAAGCGATCCGCCCAATCCGGGGAACCGGAACGAGCGGCTGCCCGACGAGGGGAACGCGGACAGGCTGGAGCGGCACTTCTCCTCCGAAGAGCCGACCGTCCTCTACTTCGGGAAGCTTCTCTTCAACAAGGGCGTCCACGTGCTCTTCGAGGCGATGCGCGCGGTTGACGCGCGACTCGTCGTCGTCGGCTTCGGCGACTACCGCGCGGAGCTGGAGGCACTCGCACCGCCGGGCACGCTCTTCACCGGTGCGCTCGAGCACAGGCACCTCGCGCACCTGCTTCCGCTCGTTGACGCGGTTGTCGTCCCGTCGATCTTTCCGGAGGCCTTCGGGATGGTCGCGGCCGAGGCCGCCGCAGCCGAAACGCCGCCCCTCGTCGCGCGCCACTCCGGGCTTGCCGAGGTGGCCGAGGGACTGGAGAGCGCCTACCCGCCCGAGCACCGTGGGCTGGCGAGCTTCGAGAGCGGTGACGCGGCCGGGCTCGCGGCCAAGCTGAGCGCGCTGCTCGCGCTGCCGGCGGGGGAGCAGAAGGCACTCGGGGTGGCGGCCCGGAAGGCGGCGATCCAGCGCTGGTCCTGGGACACCGTCGCCGAACGACTGTTGCAACCCTTCAACTAATGTAGCCGCGATGGGCGACAGCCAGCGTCTGACGCCGGAGGAGCAGATCGCCTTTGCGCGCGAGGCGTACGAGAACGGCCGTGACTTCACGGTTGCGGTCGAAGAGGAGTTCGCCATCCTCGACCCAGAGACGCTCGGCCTCGCGAGCCGGTTCGAGGAGCTTCAGGCCGCCGCTCAGGGGACGCCGCTCGAGGAGCACCTCGTCGGCGAGCTCATCTCCTCGGAGGTCGAGGTGCGCACGGGCCGCTGCGAGCGCTTCGAGGAGGCGGCGGCGCGGATCGGCGAGCGGCGGGAGCAGCTCACGCAGCTCGCGGACGGCCTCGGGATCGCCCTTGGCGCCTCGGGAACGCATCCATGGAGCCCGTGGCAGGAGCAGAAGATCATCGACACGCCGCACTACCGGCGGAACGACGAGCTCCTCCGCTACGTCGTCTGGCGGAACAACTCGTTCGGCCTCCACGTGCACGTAGGGATCCGCGGACCCGACCGCGCGGTTGCTATCTGTAACGCGCTGCGGAACTACCTGCCGGAGTTGCTCGCGCTGTCTGCGAGCTCCCCGTTCGTCGAGGCCGTCAACACGGGTCTGCACTCGGCTCGCACGCAGATCTTCACGCGCATGTTCCCTCGCTGCGGCGTGCCGGACGCCTACGACGGCTGGGACGGATTCGAGCGCTACGTCCGGTTCCTCTACGACACCCGTTCGATCGACGAGCACACGCAGATGTGGTGGAGCGTCAGGCCGCATCTCGCCTTCCCGACCGTCGAGATCAGAATCTGCGACGGACAGCCCGACCTCGGCGAGGCTCGCTTGCTCTCCGCCTTCGCCTACGCGCTGACGGCTCGCATCGCGCGGGCGCTGGACGAAGGAGAGCCGCTGTCGAACTACCCGCGCCGCCTGATCGAGGAGAACTTCTGGCGCGCGATCCGCTACGGGCTCTCGGGCGAGCTCATCGAGCTCGCGACCGGCGAGGTCCGGCCCACGCGTGCGCGCCTCGAGCGACTCGTCGGTTGGGTGCGGCCGGTCGCCGAAGAGCTCGGCGCGGCGACGTATCTCGACATTCCGGCCGCGAACTCCGCAGAGCGGCAGATCGCCCGGCACGAGGAAGGCGCTTCGCTCGAGGAGATCTACGCAGAGCTCGTCCGTCCCAAGGAGCCCGTCGGTGGCTGAAGAAGAGCGCACCCCCGCCGACGAGAAGCTCGTCCAAGAGCTTGAAGCCGAGCTGAACAAGCTCAAGGTGTCCGATCTGCTCCTGCAGACGTTGTACACGGTCTCCTCACTCGGCTACCGGCGTCTGAGCGGCGAAGCCAAGGACCTCGAGCAGGCGCGCCTGGCGATCGAGTCGCTGCGGGCGTTGCTCCCAGTCCTCGAGGGCGCGGTTGCCGAAGACGCTCTGCGCGATTTCAACCAGGTGCTCGCGAACATGCAGCTCTCGTACGCCGACGCGGTCAAGTCAGCAGAAGCCGAAGGCGAGCCCCCGGACGCCTGACCACATCTTCGCCTGAGCGCCTGTGATAGAAAACGCCCGCGCCGAGGAGCACCTCGGCGTTGACTTTGTGAAGGGCAGCAGCAGGTGACCGACTTCTTCCGCAGGCACGCCGTTCTCTTTGCCCTCCTGTGCGCGGGCGTCGCGGTCGCCTACGGAATCGGCCTCACGATCTGGCTGCTCGGACGCCCGGCCGGCAGCGAGCGCATGCAAGAGATCGGCCGAGCGATCCAAGAGGGCGCCGCCGCGTACCTGAAGCGCCAGTACACGACGATCGCTGTCGTTGCGATCGTGCCTTTCCTGCTGATCGGCTTCTACAACAAACTCGGCTGGGGCACCGCGATCGGTTTCCTGGTCGGCGCGATCCTCTCCTCCGCGGCCGGTTTCATCGGCATGAACGTCGCCGTGCGCTCGAACACCCGAACGGCCGAGGCGGCGAAGGGCGGGCTGAGGCCGGCGCTGAACGTCGCCTTCCGGGCGGGGTCGGTGACGGGACTGCTCGTCGTCGGCCTCGGGATGGCCGGCGTCGCCGGCTACTACGGAATTCTCACGGACTGGCTCGGTTATTCGCGCGGCCGGGCGGTCACCGACCTCATCGGCCTCGCCTTCGGCGGCTCGCTGATCTCCGTCTTTGCGCGTCTTGGCGGGGGGATCTACACGAAAGCCGCAGACGTCGGCGCCGACCTCGTCGGCAAGATCGAGGCGGGGATCCCCGAGGACGACCCGCGCAACCCGGCCGTGATCGCCGACAACGTGGGCGACAACGTCGGCGACTGCGCCGGGATGGCAGCCGACCTGTTCGAGACTTACGCCGTGACGGCGGTGGCCGTAATGCTGATCGCGACCCTCCGCTTCCCGGCAACGAGCCTCGTGCTCTTCCCGCTCGCGATCGGAGGCATCTCGATCCTCGCCTCTGTGGTCGGAACGTTCTTCGCGCGCGTCGGGCGGGGTGGCTCGATCATGAACGCGCTCTACAAGGCCGTTCTGGTCGCCACTGTGCTCTCGGCGATCGGGTTCATTCCCGTGACGGCCGCGTTCGACGGTGGCCGCTTCAGCTTCACCGACCTTTACGCCTCGGCGATCGTCGGCCTCGTCGTCACCTTCTTGCTCGTGGCGATCACCGAGTTCTACACCGGCACCCGCTGGCGCCCGGTGAAGTCGATCTCGCGCGCGTCCGAGACCGGGCACGCGACCAACATCATCGAAGGGCTCGCTGTCGGGATGCAGGCGACGGCGCTGCCCGTGATCGTGATCGCGGCCGGGATTCTCATCGCGCACCACTTCGCCGGCCTGTACGGGATCGGCGTCGCCGTGATGGCGCAGCTCTCGATGACCGGCCTGATCGTCGCGCTCGACGCCTACGGGCCTGTGACGGACAACGCGGGCGGCATCGCCGAGATGGCGGATCTCGACGAATCGGTGCGTGCGATCACCGATCCGCTCGACGCCGTCGGCAACACGACGAAGGCGGTCACGAAGGGCTACGCGATCGGCT
>Ga0137377_10001943_pt1 | contig 14999 bp, 13 predicted proteins | sample SagtaG_22_FD_104815 | JGI IMG/M metagenome (GOLD analysis project Ga0137377, IMG submission 104815) | Vadose zone soil microbial communities from Sagehorn Ranch, Mendocino, California, USA - Sage2_L_40_16 metaG | ecosystem: Environmental > Terrestrial > Soil > Vadose zone | place: USA... | reverse complement strand
CGCGGAGGCCCAGCCAGACACCGAACCTGAGCCCGCGGAGGCCGTCCCGGCCTAGGTAAGTGGCTCGCCCGACCAGATCCGCCGGCCTCTGGTGCGCGATAAGCGTTGCCAGCCCGCGTCCTCAGTCGCGCCCGTACTTTTCAAGTACGAACGCTCCCTGCGTCCTTGCCTGGCTTGCTTCTCGCACTCCAGAGACTCGGCAATCTGACCGGACGAGCCACTAGTGGCTGACGCCCGCCGCATCTTTTCCCTCTCGCTCGTGACGCCGGAGGGCGCCGCGTTCGAGGGTGAAGTCGAGCTCGTGATCGTCCCCGGCGATGCAGGCGAGATCGGAGTGCTTGCACGTCATGCGCCGCTCGTCGCGATGCTGAAGGCGGGCTCGACCCGCATCCATGTGTCCGCGAGCGAGGTCCGCGAGTTCGCAACCGGACCGGGCTTCTTCAAGGTGGAGCAGGATCGAGCTCTCGCGCTCGTCGACGACGCGGTCGACGCCAGGGAGATCGACGACGCGCGCGCACGCGAACAGCTCGACCAGGCGCGAGCGGAGCTCGAGAAGGTCGAGCGCGGCGAGTCGGACGCGGACCGCTGGCAGCTCGAGCAGCGGATCCGCCATGCGGAGAACCAGCTCGCCGTTTCGGGGAGAGCATGAAAGCCTTCGCGCCCGGCATCTATCCGCGCTCGGAGGCGCTCGTTCAGGCAACGCGCGACCTCGACCGCGGCCGCACCACGCAGGAGGCGGTTGACCGGCAGGTCGCCCGCGACCTCGAGCAGCTCGTGCAGGCGGAGCAGAGCGCAGGGCTCGATCTGCTCGTCGACGGCATGCTCAGGTGGCAAGACCTCTTCCGACCGCTGGTCGACCAGGCGGAAGGTCTGGAACGCGGCGCACTGACCCGCTTCCTCGACACGAACACCTTCTACCGCGCACCCGCCGCGACCTCGGCGAGCCCGAAGCTCGCCGCACCGCTGGGCGAGGAGTACGTCGCCCCCCTTCCAGGCCCTCGGCTCCTGACCCTGCCTTCGCCGTACGCGCTCTCGCGCGGGACGGGTGCCTCCCCCAAGACGATCGCCGAGAGCGTCCTCAGGCCGCAGCTCGAGGCAACCGAGGCCGAGCTCGTCGTTCTCTCCGAGCCGTTTCTCGCTCGGGATGAGGAGGGGAGTCTCGACGGGTTGGCGGACGCGCTCCAGACGCTCGCCGGCGCCGGCCCGAAGCTCGCGCTGCAGATCACCTTTGGAGATGCCCGCAAGCTGCTCGAGGCCGGACTCGCCGACCTTCCGGTCGATGGGATCGGGATCGACTTCTACGCCACGCACGTGACCGACGTGCCGGAGGGGCTCGACAAGCTCCTGCTCGCCGGCGTTGTCGACTCGCGCAACTCCGTGCTCGAGGATCCGCGTGAGCTGGCGGCGTTCGCGGAACGCCTCCGCAGCGAGCGCGGTGTCGAGCAGATCGCGCTGACGCCGAACGGCGACCTTCAGTACGTTTCCCAGCAGATCGCGCAGGAGAAGCTGGCGCGGCTGGGCAGAGCAAAAACCGCAACCACAGAGGCTGCCGCATGATCACCGCAAAAAATGCTGCGCATTTTTCGCGGGACCGGTGTGTGCCGTCGCTACGCTCGGGAGACGATGGCTGAGATCAAATTTTTGACGCACGAGATCGGCTCGCTCGCGAAGCCGCCGTGGCTCGTGAAGACGAACGCCGGCTCGCCGCTGGACGAGAGCGATCGCGAGCACGCGCGTGCCTGGGGCGAGAAGCTCCGTGTGAAGGGCTACGAGGAGCTGATCGCGCTGCTCGAGGCCGACAAGCGCGACCCGGACGAGATCGCCCGCTGGGCGAGCCGCTACGCGCTCCGCCTCCAGGAAGCCGCGGGCGTCGATTACGTCTGGGACGGCGAGCAGCAGCGCAGCGAGATGTACGCCTGGGCGATCGCCCACTCGAACGGCTTCGAGCCGCGCGGGACGATCCGCAGCTTCGACAACAAGTACTACTCGAAGTCCGCGGTCACCGGCCCGCCCAGCCTGCGAGTGCCGTTCCACAACGAGGAGTTCTCGTTCCTGACGTCGGTCGCCGAGCACGAGCTGAAGATCCCGATCACGGGCGCCTACACGCTCGCGGTCTGGTCGTACGACGAGCATTACGCACCGCAGACGGGCCGGCTCGGCGCCGGCCACGGCCGCTCGGAAGAGCTGGAGGCCAGGCGCGAGTTCACGCTCGACATCGCCCGCAACCTCGTGCGGCCGAATCTCGAGGCGTTGATCGAGCTCGGGGCGACCTGGATCCAGATCGACGAGCCCGGAGCCTCGACCGAGGCCGACGAGCTCGACCTCTTCGTCGAGAGCTTCAACGTCAGCGTCGAGGGGCTCGACTGCATGTTCTCGACGCACCTCTGCTTCTCGGACTACAACCTCTTCTTCCCCGCGATCGAGGGGATGGCCGAGTGCCGCCAGTACTGCGTCGGCTTCGCCAACTACGACCGCACCGAGCTCGGAACCTCGGGCGCGGACCGCCCCGGCTACGAGGTGATCGCCAAGTTCCGCGACCTTCCGTACGACCCGATCCTCGGCCTCGGTGTGCTGGACATCCACACCGACTACATCGAGCCCGCCGAGCTCGTTCGCGACCGGATTCTCTATGCGGTCGACGTCTTCGGCGACCCGGCCCGGATCCACGTCTGCCCGGACTGCGGCCTGCGCACGCGCAGCTGGGAGGTCGCCTACGAGAAGCTCTCCAGGATGGTGGAGGGGACCCACCTCGCGGAGGAGGCGCTGAACCGGGCCCACGTAGCCGCGCGGTAGGCTCGGGCCGACCGGGAGGTCGGTTATCCTGGGTCGAGGTGGGCGCCGATCACGGCGTCCTGCGTTTTCCAGGGATAGATGCGCACGACGCTGAAGAGAGGCTACGGCCGCGCCGCCGAGACGAACGGCAACGGACGCGCGGTCCTGCCGCCTGGCGTGCTCACGCCCGTCACGGTCTACCACCAACCACCCCCCGCACAGCCCGGCGTGGGCATGCTCGTCGGGAAATTCTTCCTCTGGCTCTTTGCGGCGGCCTTGGTCGTTGCGGCCGGGCTCGTCGGCGGCGCCTACCTCTGGGCCCACGCAAAGGTTGCCCAGACCGGTGCGCATACCCGCGACGTCAAGAAGGCGCAGGCGCACCTGGCGAAGGTGCCCGACCCGACCCAGCCTGCGAACGCCCTGATCATCGGCCACGACCACCCGGAGGGCGTCGGCGACCGGCCTCGCTCGGACACGGTCATGCTCGTCCGCGCCGATCCACGGACGAAGACGATCTCGCTGCTCTCGTTCCCGCGCGACCTCGTCGTCCCGCTCCACTGCCCCGGACACTCGCTGGGCTCCGAGCGGATCAACGTCGCCTTCCACACGTGCGGCTCCACGGGGACGATCGAGACCGTCAAGGCGCTGACGGGGCTTCCGATCAGTTACCTGATCAGCGTCGATTTCCGCGGGTTCAAGGGCGTCGTCAACCATCTCGGGGGCGTCTGGATGGACATCGACCGCCGCTACTTCAACAACAACGGCGGCCGCACCTACGGGACGTATTCCGAGATCAACCTGCAGCCGGGCTACCAGCGCCTGTGGGGAGCAAACGCGCTCGCCTACGTCCGCTTCCGCCACACCGACTCCGACGTCTACCGCGTCGCACGACAGCAGCAGTTCGTGAAGGCGCTGCGGGAGCAGATCAAGAATTCATTCGGGATCACGTCGGTGCCCGGGCTCGTGAACACGCTCGCGGACAACATCGAGCTCGGGATCGGCGGCGGCCGCAAGCCCGACCTCGGTCTGATCGAGCAGTGGGCGCTCTTTGGCTACCGGCTTCCGCCGGGGCACGTCTTCCAGGTGCGGCTCGACAACCTGCAGCAGTATGGGCCGAGCGGAGCAGAGCTGATCACCGACCAGTCGAACATCGACAATGCTGTGCAGCAGTTCCTCAATCCGGATGTGCAGGCCTCGACGAAGGCGACAGATGTCGCGCTCGGGATCAAGCCGAAGGTGCCCCGCGGGCCCGCTCCGAGCAAGGTTTCGGTGACTGTGCTGAACGGGAACGGGGTCACGGGCTCGGCCGCAAACGCAGGCTTCCTGCTCGGCAAGCGCGGCTACCGGATCATCGTGCCGCCGAACGGGATCCCGGCCAACGCGCCCAACTGGAGCTACTTCCATTCGGTGGTCAACTTCGATCCGCGCCAGCGCGGCGCGCGCCTCGCATCCCTCCAGCTGGCGAAGCTGTTCGGCGACGCCGACATCGTGGCGATGACGCCGGCAATGAGGCGACTCTCGAACCAGGCGATGATCGAAGTCGTCGTCGGGCAGACCTTCCACGGGACGCTGGCGCCGCAGCCGATCGACGAGACTCCGAAAGCGCAGCCGCCCTACGTCTCCTACGAGCCTTCCGTCACGGTGCCTCTGCTCCGCTCGGCACGCGGTCGAGTTCCGTTCCGGCTGGAGTTTCCGAGCCTCCTCGAGCGCAGCTCGCGAGCCGACTATGAGGTTCCGATTCGCGTCTACCGGATTACACCGAACGAGAAGGCCGTCCGTCTGACCTTCAAGACCGGCCAGAGCGAGTACTGGGGGATCGAGGAGACGAACGCCAAAGGGCTCCCCGTGCTCGCAGACAAGAGCATCCGGCACAGCATTCACGGGCGAATTTTCGATCTCTACTACTCGGGCCCGCACCTGCACATGGCCGTCCTGCACGCGCACGGCGCCACGTACTGGGTCATGAATACGCTGCTGGACTCGCTCTCGAACGAGACGATGTTGGCCGTCGCAAAAGGCCTGCGCCCGCTATCGAAGTAAGCTGAGAAACGTGGCAGGCTCGTCCTCCGCGCGCATCGGAATCTTCGGCGCCGGCTACGTCGGCCTGGTCACGGGCGCCTGCCTGGCCGAGCTCGGCCATTCGGTCGTCGTCCGGGACGTGCTCCCCGAGCGGATCGAGACCTTGCGCGCAGGCGAGCCGCCGTTCTTCGAGCCGGGGCTCGCCGACCTGCTGGCCCAGAACTCCGAGCGCCTCACCTTCACGCTCGATGCCGACGAGGCTGCGGCCGAGGCCGACTTCCTCTTCGTCTGCGTGGGCACTCCGACCACCTACGGCGGCGACGCGGACTTGTCTGCGGTCTGGGCGGTGCTGGACGAGCTGCCCCACCGTGACAGCCGGGCGATCCTGGTGATGAAGAGCACGGTTCCCGTCGGCACCGGCGAAAAAGTGCACGAAGCGCTCGGCGCTCGTGGCCTCGTCCAGTTCGGCTACGTCTCGAACCCCGAGTTCCTCGCCGAGGGAAGCGCGTTACGCGACTTCTCCCGCCCCGACCGGATCGTCGTGGGCGCCTTCTCCGAGAGCGATGGAGACGCCGTCGTTGCGCTATACGAGCCGATCGACGCGCCGGTCGTTCGCACCGATGTCTCGTCGGCGGAGATGGTCAAGCTCGCCTCGAACGCGTTTCTTGCGACCAGGATCAGCTTCATCAACGAGATCGCGAACGTCTGCGAGGTGACGGGCGCCGACGTGGCAGAGGTTGCGCGCGGGATGGGCCTCGACCATCGCATCGGCCCGTACTTCCTGGCGGCGGGGATCGGGTACGGCGGCAGCTGCTTTCCGAAAGACGTCAGCGCGCTCAAGCAGTTGGCGGGGAACTCCGGCTACCAGTTCCAGCTCCTGACGGCGGTGATCGAGGTGAACGAGCTGCAGAAGCGGCGCGTGGTGGGCAAGCTCGAACGCCATCTCGGTCGGCTGCGCGGCAAGACGATCGCGCTGCTCGGGCTTGCCTACAAGGCGAACACGAGTGACCTGCGGGAGGCCTCGAGCCTTGTGCTCGCCTCGCGCCTGCTCGCCGAAGGCGCCGAGGTACGTGCCTGGGATCCGGTCGCGGATGCGACCAGCGTGCTGAGCGGCGTCACGTTCAGCGACACCGTGCTCGACGCGGTCCAGGGGGCCGATGCAGCGGTGATCGTGACGGAGTGGCCTGAGCTGCGCGAGCTGGCGCAACCGGAGATCCGCGACGCGATGCGCCGGGCGATCATCGTCGACGGGCGCAACCTCCTCGATCCCGGTCTCGCTCGAGCCGCCGGCTTCGTCTACGAGGGGATCGGCCGCACAGGCTCCGAGCTCGGAGCGCTGCCGAAGACCCCGGAGCGCGAGCCCGAGCTGAACCGATGAGCACCGGCCCGACCGAAGCGCTCCTGCTCGCAGGCGGGAAAGGCGAGCGGCTGGGCGAGGCCGCCGGTGGCAAGCCGAAAGCGCTCGTGGCCGTGGCCGGGAGACCGCTTGCGGCCTACCAGGTCGCCCGCCTCGTCGGGGCCGGAGTCAAGCGCGTGCTCGTGAGCTGTAGCGCCGGCTCGGAGGGTCTCTTCGCCGAGGCGCTCGGCGGGCTCAGTGCGGAGATCGTCCCGGTCCCGGAGGCGGAACCTCTCGGTCGCGGCGGCGGCTTCCGCCTCGCTGCGGCCCGCCGCAGCGACACCGGCCCGGTGTATGCGCTGAACGCGGACGACCTGCTCGACGTCGATCTCGGGGAGCTCTCGAGCCGCCACGCAGACCGTGGAGGCGCCGCTACGATCACCGTCGCGCCGCTGCCGACCGGCTTCGGCGTCGTCGAGCTCGGCACCGACGATGCGGTGACCGGGTTCCAGGAAGCCCCCACGCTGCCGCACTGGGTGAACGCCGGCGTGTACGTCTTCGGCGAGGAGACTCTGTCTCGCTTGCCCGAGCGGGGCGATCACGAGACAACTACCTTCCCCGAGCTCGCCGCCGAGGGACGCCTGTTCGCGTTCCGCCACGAGGGCGTCTGGCTGACCGTGAACACGCCGAAGGATCTTCGCCGCGCCGAGGAGTTCGTGCGCGGGCACCCCGAGTGGCTCCTTCCCCCGGCGCGATGACCGGCGAAGGACTAGGCTCGCTCCCAGTGCCCAACCTTTCCTCGCCGAATCTGGGCGGGCTGGAGAGCTTCGCGTTCGAGCCGTACCGGATCGAGAAGCCATGGGGCTGGGAGCTCGTCTGGGCGAAGACCGATCGTTACTGCGGCAAGCTCCTCCACATCCAAAAAGGAGGGCAGCTAAGCCTTCAGTTTCACCGCGAGAAGGACGAGACGGTGTACGTCCACGAGGGCCGAATCGAGATCGAGATCGGGGCTGCCGGCGACCCGATCCCGGACTCGGAGGTCGTAGGCCCCGGAGCGTCTTTCAGGATCGAGCCGGGCACGGTCCACCGGCTCCGCGCACTCGAAGACACGCTTGTGCTGGAGGTCTCGACGCCCGAGCTGGACGACGTCGTCCGCCTCGAGGATCAGTACGGTCGAGCCGACGAGTAACGGCCAGTAAACTGCCGGACATGGCGACGACAAGGCGTTTCGACGTGCGCGATCTCAAGCTGGCCGCCGACGGCGTCAACAAGATCGCGTGGGCCGACCGGCAGATGCCGGTGCTCGCGGCGATCCGCGAGCGATTCGAGAGCGAGCAACCGCTCTCCGGCTACCGGATCGCTGCGTGCCTGCACGTCACGAGCGAGACCGCGAACCTGATGCGGACCCTCAAAGCAGGCGGCGCAGACATCGTCCTCTGCGCGTCGAACCCGCTCTCGACCCAGGACGACGTCGCCGCGGCGCTCGTCGAGGAATACGAGATCTCCGTCTTCGCGATCAAGGGCGAGGACAACGACACCTACTACCAGCACATCGAGGCCGCCGTCGACCACAAGCCGCAGCTGACGATGGACGACGGCGCAGACGTGATCGGCGTGCTCCACTCGCACCGGCGCGAGCAGCTGGGTGACATCCTCGGCGGCACCGAGGAGACGACGACCGGCGTGATCCGGCTCAAGGCCTTGGAGCGGGACGGTGCACTCGGGTTCCCCGTGATCGCGGTCAACGATGCCAAGACGAAGCACCTGTTCGACAACCGCTATGGCACCGGCCAGTCGACGATCGACGGGATCGTCCGCGCGACGAATGTCCTGCTTGCGGGCCGTGTCTTCGTGATCGCCGGCTACGGCTGGTGCGGACGAGGCGTCGCAATGCGCGCGAAGGGCATGGGCTCGCACGTCGTGGTGACGGAAGTCGATCCCATGCGCGCGCTCGAGGCCGTGATGGACGGTTTTCAGGTGCTCGCGATGGAGCAGGCGGCCGAAATCGGCGACATCTTCGTGACCGCGACCGGCGACAAGTCCGTGATCCGGCAGGAGCACATGGAGAAGATGAAGGACGGCGCGATCCTCGCGAACACGGGGCACTTCAACGTCGAGATCGATCTGCCGGCGCTGCGTTCGATCGCTCAGGAGACTCGTGAGATCCGGCCGTTCCTCGAGGAGTTCACGCTGGCGGACGGTCGGCAGGTCTACCTGATCGCCGACGGGCGGCTCGTCAACCTCTCGGCGGCGGAAGGACATCCTGCGCAGGTGATGGACATGTCCTTTGCGAACCAGGCGCTCTCAGCCGAGTACGTGGTCGGAAGCGCCATGACCCTCGAGCGGCAGGTCTATCCCGTGCCCGAGGAGATCGACAACGAGATCGCGCGGCTGAAGCTCGAGACGATGGGCGTGGGGATCGACACGCTCACCGACGAGCAGGCCCGGTACCTGGATTCCTGGGACGAGGGCACCTAGGGCGCGCACACGCCTAAGGCGCACGCGCTGCGCCGCCGGCCCGACTTTTCACTCTTCCGGCACGAGCTCGTTCCTCTTCGGCGAGTCCCCGCGCGGTACCCTCTTTGCCCCGTGGGAGGGTGGGGGATTGGGATGGCGAAGAGGCGCGCGGCATGAAGGCAGTCATTCTTGCCGCCGGCTACGCGACACGGCTCTACCCGCTCACGCTCGACCGCCCCAAGCCGTTGCTCGAGGTCGGCGGGCGGTCGATCCTCGACCGGCTGATCGAGCGGCTGGCGCCGATCGAGACGCTTGACGGCCTCTACGTGGTCACGAACTCCAAGTTCGCTCCGCATTTCCGGGACTGGGCGGGGGCATATCGCCCTGCGCGTCCCGAGCTCGCTCCTACGGTGATCGACGACAGCACGACCGACGAAGAGAACAGGCTGGGGGCAATCGGTGATCTCGCCCTGACCATCGAGCGCGAGCAACTCGACGACGATCTGCTCGTCGCGGCCGGCGACAGCATCTTCAGCGAGGACCTGGACGACTTCGGTCGTTTCTCGGGCGAGCGGAACGCCCCGGCCGAGGGTGTCTACGACGTCGGAGATCGTGAAGCGATGAAGAACTACAGCTCGGTCGTTCTCGACGAGGACGATCGGATCATCGCGTTCGAGGAGAAGCCTGAGCACCCGGAGGGCACGCTCGCGGGCATCGCCCTCTACTTCTATCCGCGTTCGGTCCTACCGCTCGTCCATACCTACCTCGCTGAGGGCAACAACCCGGACCAGCCGGGCCGCTTCGTCGAGTGGCTCTACCCCCAGCTGCCGGTGTTCGGCTGGCGCGTCCCGGGTCGCTGGTACGACATCGGTTCGAAGGAGACGCTCGACGAAGCCGACCGCGCTCTCTCGTGGCCGGGCGAATAGTCACAGACGCGTCACGATTCCTCGCCAGACCCAGGCGTAGGCTCGAGCCATGCTCGAGCTGCTCCTGCCCCAGCGCTGCCTCGGCTGCGGGCGGCACAGCGCGCAGCTCTGCGAAGGCTGTGTCGAGCGCCTCCCGCGGCTCGAGCCGCCCCTCTGCGCCAAGTGTGGCGCTCCGACGGCCTGGCCCGTAGCGCGGTGTCGCGAGTGCGCCGGAAGGAGAATCCCGTTCGCTTCTGCACGCGCCGCGCTCGTGTACGAAGGCGACGTGCGTGTGCTCGTCTCGGCCTGGAAGGAGCGCGGCCTCAGACGGCTCGCCTCGGTTGCGGCTGAGGTCGTCGTCGGCGCGCTTCCCCGGCCGAATGCCACGGTGATCACGTTCGTCCCGGCCGATCCGAATCGGGGGAGCAAACGAGGTCACCATCCGGCGGAACGGCTCGCGCACGAACTCGGTCTGCGCTGGGAGTTGCCCGTCAGCTCGCTGCTCGGACGCCCGAGACCGGTGCGCCCCCAGCGGGGCCTTCCCCTCGCCGAGCGTCGCCGCAACGTCGCGGACGCTTTCCGCGCAGCCGCTCACGTTCCCGCTCGCCTGGCACTCGTCGACGACGTCTACACGAGCGGAGCGACCGCCGCAGCTGCGGCCTCGGTCCTTCGCAAAGGTGGGGCTCGCCGAGTCGAAGTGGTGACTCTGGCCAGGGTCGTCCGATAGGTTTTATGCAGTGGACTTTCAGGTCAAGGGGCGAAATCTCGAGGTCAGCGAGTCGATTCGGAGCTACGCGGCCGCGAAGCTCGGCAAGCTGGAGCGTCATCTGAGAGACCCTCTGCGGGTCGAGCTCGAGCTTTCCCTCGAGCGGAACCCTTCGATCTCGGCCAACCACGTCGCGGAAGCAACGGTCTGGACGAAAGGCCCCGTCCTGCGCGCGCACGAGGCCTCCGGGGACATGAAGGCCTCGATCGACCAGCTCGTAACCAAGCTCGAGCGCCAGATCAAGCGCTACAGCGACAGGCGCCGGCGACGGCCCTCCCGCCGCGACGGAGCCGCCGCGGAAGCGCCCCAGGGCGACGAGCCGATGATCGTCAAGACGAAGCAGTTCGCGGTCAAGCCGATGAGCGCCGACGAAGCCGTGCTGCAGCTCGAGCTGATCGGCCACGACTTCTTCGTCTTTCGAAACGCCGACACCGGCGGGGTGAATGTCGTCTATCGCCGCCACGGCGGCGGGTACGGCCTGATCGAACCTCAGTGATCTTCCGGCGCGAGCCGCTGCACAGGAAGCTTGCCCGCGAGGCGCACCTGGAGCAGGAGCTCGATGCCTCCTCGCCGATCGACCCCGGGCCGAACTGGGGCGTGACCGGGATTCATGGCGTCGCGCGCCCACGGCGCTGGGACGCCGTTGCCGCAGCAGATGCTCCCGGCCTGGCCGGTGACGAGGTGCACTTCGTCACGCTTCCGAACGGCGATCTCGTCGTGGACGAGGACGAGCCCGAGGACACGCTCGCGCCGCTTGCGGACGCCTTGGAGGAGACGATCCAGCCGCCCTACCGGGCCGAGGCCGTTCGTCGGGACGGCGACGTGTGGGCAATCGCAGCGCGCCGGATCGAGGTGGCCGAGTTCGACGCAGAAGGTGAGCAGATCGAGCTCGCCGTCTCGCCGGAGGGGCACAGCCTGACGGTCGACGGCGCGCGAGAGTTCGGAAGCGTCCCCGAGCTGGAGCGAATCGGCGCCCGGCTCAGCGACTCCTACGTCATTCGCGCGAGACGACTCGACGAGGGACTCTGGGAGGTTGAAGCGAGCCCGCTCTAATCGTCCTACTAGAGCCGGGCGAGCGGGACGAAGCCGAGCCTCGTGCGACCGCGCGTCCGGTAGAGGACGGACAGCCCCGTCGAGTCGATTGTCGCGGCGATCGGCCTCGTGCCTCCGGGCGCGAGCAGCGTCCTCTCGGAGCCGTCGCTCAGCCGGACGAGGTGGAAGCCGTGGGCGCCGAACACGGCGAAGCGGCCGTCGGTGCTGAGGGCTGCGAGGCCGGACGCGCGCGCGATCCGCCACCGGTGCAGGCGCGCGCCGCTCTCGGCGTCGTAGATGTCGAGAGTCGTGCCACCCGCGCGCACGACGACGACGTCGGTCCCGGAGAGCGCGAGGTCGTCATGCGCCCCGTTATACGGGATCGAGAGGTCATGGGCCCTGTTGTCCGGCTCCACGATCGCCGCCTCACTGTTGCCGGAGCTGACGAGGAGCCGGCCTTGCGACACCGATTCCACCGTGCTGACGTAGTGGCCCGTGTTCGTGCAGATGTGCGCCGGCGGAGGATTCGAGACGAGGTCGTCCTGCGCGGGACACGTGTCCGTTCCGGGCTCGGACGCGGCTCGCGCAACTCGGTAGACCCGTTCGTCGTAGTTCACAACGCCGTTGGTGTCAGGTGTCTGGGACTCCCAGCCGAAGGCGAGTGTCGTACCCGCGCCCCCGAGCGTGAACAGCTGCGTCCCGTCGTTGGCAAAGAGATCGATCGACCCGCTCGCGATTACGCGCGGCTTGCCCGAGCCCGCCTTGACCACGAGGTCTGTCTGGACCCGTGACGCGTGTGAGACCGACTCCTCGCGGATCCAGGCGAGGCGGTCGCCGGCGAGCGCGACGACGTCGAGACCGCCACCCCAGTCACGCGGCGTCGCCCGGCACGGCTGGACGAAACTCGTTTTCGGCTTGCCCGGCCTCCAGAGGCGGATCCCACAGACGGGGCCCACCGCAGCCACTCTGCCGGCGTCGGCGACGAGGCCGTCGTAAGTACGGGGGACAGCGACCGAGCTCGACGGCTTGAGCCTCAGCACGGTTGCGCGTGACCCGGCCGAGGGCGAGCCGGCGGCGAGCGCGCCTGCCAGGAGGGCGAGCGCAGCAATCTTCATCGCGCAAGGTATAACCCAAACCCAACCCGCTACCCTAAGACCGGGTGTCCGATTTCGAACGTTTCCTCCGCGTCGGCGAAGGCCGGCGCCTGAAGCGGCTGCGCGAGCAGGCCGACTACGTTGCCACGCTCGAGCCCGAGTTCGAGAAGCTCTCGGACGAGGAGCTCGCGGGCAAGACCGTCGAGTTCAAGGAGCGCCTCGAGCAAGGAGAAGCGCTGGAGGATCTCCTGTTCGAGGCCTACGCCGCCGTGCGCGAGGCGTTCAAGCGCACGCTCGACGTCCGCCTCTTTGACGTGCAGGTGATGGGCGGGATCGTCCTCCACGAGGGCGACATCGCCGAGATGAAAACTGGTGAAGGAAAGACGTTCGTCGCCGTCCAGCCGCTGTATCTGAACGCGCTGACGGGCCAGGGCGTTCACCTCGTCACCGTCAACGACTACCTGGCCAAGCGCGATGCCGAGTGGGTCGGGCCCGTGTACGAGAAGCTCGGCATGCGAGCCGCCCCCATCGAGAGCATGATGCCGTTCAACGAGCGCAAAGAGGCGTACGCGGCCGACATCACCTACGGCACGAACTCCGAGTTCGGCTTCGACTACCTCCGCGACAACATGGCCGTCGCGCTCGAGGGTCTCGTCCAGCGCAGCCACGAGTACGCGATCGTCGACGAGGTCGACTCGATCCTGATCGACGAGGCGCGCACGCCGCTCATCATCTCCGGCGAGCCCGAGACTTCCTCGGACGTCTATTACCAGTTCGCTCGCATCGTGCGGGGGATGAGCGCTCACGAGAGTCTGCCCGGCGAGGCGAAGGGCGCGGGGGAGGCTTCGGGCGCCGATTACGAGTACGACGAGAAGCACAAGACCGTCTCCCCGGGCCAGGGCGCGATCGAGAAGGTCGAGCGATCGCTCAAGGTCGACAACCTCTACGACCCGCGGAACGTCCAACTCGTCAACCACCTGATCCAGGCACTGAAGGCCGAGTCGCTGTACAAGCGCGACTTCGACTACGTCGTCCAGGACGGAGAGGTCAAGATCGTCGACGAGTTCACCGGCCGGATCATGGAAGGCCGCCGCTGGTCGGAGGGACTGCACCAGGCGGTCGAGGCGAAGGAAGGCGTGCAGATCCAGGAGGAGCACGTCACCCTGGCGACGATCACGCTCCAGAACTACTTCCGCCTCTACGACAAGCTCGCCGGCATGACCGGTACGGCCAAGACGGAGGAGAAGGAGTTCGTCGAGATCTACAACCTGCACGTGGTCGAGATCCCCACGAATGTCCCCGTCGCCCGCGCCGACGAGAACGATCTGATCTTCAAGACGAAGGACGCCAAGTTCGACGCCGTGCTCGACGACATCAAGGGCCGCCACGAGCATGGCCAGCCCGTGCTCGTGGGCACGATCGCGGTCGAGAGCTCCGAGCACCTTTCCGAGCGGCTCAAGCGCGCCGGGATCCCACACAACGTCCTGAACGCGAAGGAGCACGAGCGCGAGGGCGAGATCATCAAGGACGCGGGCCAGCCGCACGCCGTCACGATCGCGACCAACATGGCCGGCCGAGGCGTCGACATCAAGCTCGGCGAGGGCGTGACCGAGCTCGGCGGACTGTATGTGCTCGGCACCGAGCGTCACGAGGCGCGGCGGATCGACAACCAGCTCCGCGGGCGCTCCGGCCGCCAGGGCGACCCCGGCGAGTCACGCTTCTACCTCTCCGGCCAGGACGACCTCGTGCGCCTGTTCGCGGGCGACAGGATCTTCTCGATCATGGACCGCTTCAAGCTCCCGGACGACCAGCCGATGGAGGCGGGCATCCTCTCGCGGCAGATCGAGGGTGCGCAGAAGAAGGTCGAGGAGCAGAACTTCGTCATGCGCAAGAACGTCCTCAAGTACGACGACGTGATGAACGTCCAGCGCCAGGTGATCTACGAGCAGCGCCGGCGCGTGCTCGAGGGCGACGATCTCTCGGACGACGTCCGCGGCTGGATCGAGGAAGCGGTCGGCCGCGTCGTCGCTGCCTACACGGAGAACGAGTTCGAGGAGGAATGGGATCTCGAAGGCTTGTGCAAGGCCATGGCCGACCTGTACGCATCGGACGAGCCGATCACGGTCGAGGAGTTGCGCGAGGAGGGCGTCGAGCTCACGCGCGAGAGCCTGAACGACGAGTTCATCGAGGACGCGGTCGAGACCTACGCCGACAAGGAGAAGGAGCTCGGCTCCGAGCTGATGCGCGAGCTCGAACGCTTCATCATCCTCCAGGTCGTCGACACCCGCTGGCGCGAGCACCTCGAGAACATGGACTACCTGCGCGAGGGCGTGCACCTGCGGGCGATGGCCCAGAAGGACCCGCTCGTCGAGTATCGCGCCGAGGGTCACGTGATGTTCGAGGAGCTCGGCCGCGGGATCCGCGACGAGGTCGTCCAGATTCTCTTCCACGCCGAGGTGGCACCCGAGGAGGCAGGCGAGCTACAACAGGCCCAAGAGGCGCAGGCGGTCGACGGTGGCGCGCTCGCCTACGAGCACCAGTCGCTCGCGGGCGCTCAGGCGATGGGCGCGGCCGCAGTGGACGGAGGCGGCAACGGCTCGTCGTCGGTCACCGCTGGT
>Ga0137377_10001942_pt1 | contig 15003 bp, 14 predicted proteins | sample SagtaG_22_FD_104815 | JGI IMG/M metagenome (GOLD analysis project Ga0137377, IMG submission 104815) | Vadose zone soil microbial communities from Sagehorn Ranch, Mendocino, California, USA - Sage2_L_40_16 metaG | ecosystem: Environmental > Terrestrial > Soil > Vadose zone | place: USA... | reverse complement strand
CGTTCTTCCACACATTTGGTGATAAAAGCTCATTAGCATGGTACATTGAAAACGTCCATCCGCTCTAACAGCGATTTCTGGAAGTGTATTCGTAGCTCTACAGTATTCGATTCACCAAATGTGTGGAAGAACGGCTCTTGGCCCAAATTACCAATGCCCACACTCGATTTAGCTTTTAGAAACCATACTATTTTTACCGAGAAGATGCATGAACTTGCTGCTGTTCCTTCTGGGACATACGCTCTGTTTTACCATGATGTACACGCTTATGAGCGGCTGTATAGCTTATGAGGTCTTGAGTCAGTTACTCCATGAGGAGCTTGTATCTGGACTCCACCGCACTTCTGCATAACTCTTGAGACGTGCAGCTTTGGTCTCATTGCCCGACACATCAGGGCGTACTGACAAGACGCCCGTTCTCACCCAGTCCTGCCGGGTAAGAAACGTTCGCATCGCGATATTCCGTGCTCCAACCAGATCAGCATGCACCATATAGGGGCGCCCCGTTTGCAAGCGGTAGGGACATTGCTCATGTTGACAGATGAACAGGAGTCCTTTCCCGGGACGATTGCGTTTGTCTCTATAGCTGCAGTACGGACAGGTCTGGCTGGTGTAGTCCGCATCCACCTTTATGGCAAGGGAGCCTGCTAATACGGCCTTGTAGGTAACCATACCGTGTAGCTCAGCAAATGCCCACTTAGAGGCATGGCGATTGGCTCGATGTGCTTTCTGAGAAACGGGTTGAGTACCTTTCCCCTGTTTCTTGCGTCGTTTCCTACGCCTCTTCGTGCTTTCGCGGATGCCAGTGAGTTCCTCAAGGCCGATCAAGGTGTGCGGGTGTGTTTGGATAATCGATTTCGCGATAGTGTGATTGACTTGCAGTTTCAACCGTCTCTCTCGTCTGCTAATCGCAATTAATCGTCGAGTAGCGGAGCGAGTGCCTTTCTTCTGCAAGCGTTTACGCAGCCGGGCGTAGTGGTCAGCACGCGCTCGGACTCGTTTACCAGGATAGAACTGGCTCTGATTGGACAACGTAACAGTCGTCGCCAGGTAGCGTTGCCCAACGTCCACGCCTACAACCGCAGGGAGCATGTCAGGGGTTGGGTCAGCAATGTCCAGTTCCAGGGAGACCAATAGATAAAACTGCTTGTGCGCCTTGTCATACCAGAGTTTGGCCGCGCCAATCGTCGTGCCATGTTGGATCAGGGCAACATGTCGCTTGTAGCCCTGGTAGGGCAGAATGATACGGCCTTGTAAGGTCAGCATGCTCACTTGCTGCCCTGGCTTGAATGTGTAGTCGTAGCCATAGTTGTAGGTCACGGTCGGGGAGATATACTTTGGGGGCTTATCCAGTCCTTTATAGCGTTTCTTGGTGTAGCCTGCCCTGCGATGTTCGATATTCTTCCTGAGCTTGGTCCAGAGTCCCTTGTAGGCCCCTGCTACTTGGCGGGGCACATTGCAGGCCATCTGTGAGGGGAGCTTGTAGCGTAGGCGGATATCGTCATAGGTCCCTTGCTGTAAGCGTTTAGCGCTGGAGAGCTTCCCATGCGCAAAGGCATAGCGACTTACATAGTTGAGCGCATCACGATAGGCCAGTTGCGCCTGTCTGAGTAACCGACACTGCTCGGGTGTTGTGTTCAGTTTGAGCTTGGCGGTGATAATCTGTTGCATGAGCGGTACCTATGCTTGTCGCTGTTCGGTAGCTTGTCTGTCTGTTGTTGACTCACCCATTTCTTTCTTCTCTCTGCATCGGCTCTACTCCGTTGCGTTATACTGGCTTGCCTTGTTCTGCCCAAAAGCGCATCTTGACGAACGCGCGTGCCTCTGTTGCCTTGACCAGCCTGGTGGTCATGCCCAGCCGCCGACTAACTTCCATTAAGGCAGCGGGGTGTCCTCGGCATCCTCTGTTTGCCCAAGCTGGTAGCGTAGCTCGATGACCTGCCGTTCCTGTGGGCTGAGATGCTTCAGCAGCTCTGCTACAACTGTCTGCTAACGGTCAGGTGACAGGGAAGTAACGCCTGAAATTGTGCTTTCGAGGGCTATCATAGGTACTACTTCCCCAGGAACCCCGCTCCTTGTATATGTACTCACCTCCTTCCTCTTTTTCTTGCGTAACTGTTGGAATATGACTTCCTCTTACCTTCGTACTATCTACTCATTGAGAGCTACCTATGGATGCAACAATGTTACTTAAAGTTTTCAATAGATTGCGAGTGAATTATAGAATATTCTTGAATATTTATCAATAAGCTTGAGCCTAATTGTTCTCAATTGGCTACTTGAGCTAGATTTTGGTATTCATTTGTGTTACACTGATTTCTCGTAGAACCAAATCTACTCTTGAGAGGTATATCAATGAGATTGGAAGACTTCCGTATCGATGTAGTCAGATTATCGCGCCCTGAACTCTCGGCTCTTTCAGGTGTGTCAGTATCCAGTATTAAGCGAGCCGAGGAAGGTCAAAAAGTAGATAGATTAACACAATCACGTATTTTGGCCGGATTGAGCCAACATCTCGGCAGAACAGTTACACGCGATGATATTGATGAATTTGCTGAGAATTAGTAATTATCATTCCGCCTATATTTCACTATTTTCGACCAGCTGAACAGACTATTGACAAGTCTGAAGGCAGGGGACTCCATATTGTCTACTCTGTTGAATACATCAAATATCTTTCTACCCGATTGGCTGGCCCGCTGTGCTGAGAACCGCCCAGGACATCTCGCAGTACAATGCGACGGGGTGCAATGGAGCTTTGCAGAGCTTGATCGCCAGGCGACAAGACTTGCACGGCAACTCGCTACTATTGGCGTCCAGGAGGGAAATCGTGTGGCCCTGCTAGCCGCCAACGGCTTGCCCTACGTCGCGTTTGTTCACGCGCTGACACGGCTTGGTGCTATCCTGGTGCCTCTTAATCTGCACTTGACCCCGGAAGAGCTATGCTGGCAGGTTTGCGATGTGCGTGCCTCGCTCCTCGTCTGTGATGCAAATTATGCGAGTTTAGCCCATGAAATCGGACGCGTTGTGCCGCAACTGCCTCTTGCTACGTTGGCAACCTGGTCAAAGAGGGACGAAACGGTTTTAAGTGAACTTCCTGAAAACGATGTTCCCCTGCGAACCCTCATTGACCTCGGCGCGCCACAGTCTATCCTGTACACATCAGGTACAACTGGTCAGCCGAAAGGTGCCATTATCACGTATGGAATGCAGTGGTGGAATGCCGTTGGCTCTGCTCTCAATCTTGGGCATAGTCCTGAGGACCGCTGGCTTATTTGCCTGCCACTCTTTCACATAGGCGGCCTCTCCATCCTGATGCGCAGTGTCATATATGGCATTAGCGTGATGGTACATAAACAATTTGATCCTTTAATCGCCAATCACGCCATATTTGAGGACAAAATAACCATTATCTCGGTGGTTGCCGTGATGCTGCAGCGAATGCTCGCTGCTCTCGACACCAGCGGGAGCGGAGCCGGCTATCCTGCAACGCTACGTTGTGTACTGCTTGGCGGCGGTCCCGTTCCCTATCCACTACTTGAAGAATGCCTGCTCCGTGACATCCCCATGGTACAGACGTATGGCCTGACCGAAGCTTGCTCGCAGGCAGTGACAATTTCACCAGCAGATGCAATGCGCAAACTTGGTTCTGCAGGACGCCCTCTTCCTCCTGTCCAGCTATGCATTATGCATGAGAACAGACCAGCATCAACTGGAGAGCCGGGTGAGATATTTCTGAAAGGGCCGACAATCACTCCTGGGTATGCAGACAGACCAGAGGCAACGACTCAAGCGTTTCAAGACGGCTGGTTCGCTACAGGTGACATTGGCTATCTTGATAAAGATGGCTACCTCTATGTTCTTGATCGCCGTGCAGACCTTATTATCTCTGGCGGAGAAAATGTATACCCTGCTGAGATTGAATCTGTCCTGCTATCTCATCCCGGCATACAAGAGGCCGGCGTGTGTGGACAAGCAGATCCACGGTGGGGACAGGTACCCATCGCCTTTGTTGTTCTCAAAGCCGGTAGCACGGTAAGTGCCGAGGAGTTACTAGGCTATGCAGTGCAAAAACTGGCTCGTTATAAACAGCCCCAGGCTATCTATTTTACTGAACAACTACCACATACTTCTACAGGGAAGCTTTTACGCAGAGAACTACCTTGCTTGCTACAAACTCTATATAACAAAATGGAGCTTTAAAACAACTACTGTCCCCTTGAGCTCCTTAATTTATAGGTGCTTTGCCTGCTCATCTTATGAGGATAATTATGCTCAGTGAGTACACAAGGTAGTGATTGCAACAGCTAGCTGCACGCCTGCCCCTGCGGCTTCAACGGTGACCCCGTGAAAGAATGCAGTGCCGAAATGGGACCAACCGAAGTGGCCAATTCTGCTTTTTCGAGAACGATCTAGATTTCCCGTTTGTGTTCTAATAGAGTCGGACGTGCTGGGCGGTTCCTTCATGACTGGTTGGAATAGAGGAGGTGGCATCCATTCTAGGACTCTTGTATAGTTATGTTGTGTTTATCGTATGCATCAGATATATTATAGCTCGGTTCTTATTTTTGATTGAGGAAAGAGCGACATGAGAATGTTTTGGCTTTATAGATAAGATCCAAAAATACTCTACGATAGATGTATTATAGATGAGCTTTTCATAATGGTTCTGGAGAAGGAAGTTACTTATTGCTCCATCACTCTACTCTCAAATTGTGTGGAATGGCTTCAGAAGTTCCACGATTGAAAGGAAGCACACAGAGGGTCGCCGTAACACTTCACGCGCAAGAAGCCTGCGCCTCTCATTGGGAAACAACAATCGAGGTACCAATTGAAGCGTTTACAACCGGGAGTTAGTAGATGACTGAGCTTATAGGAAAACGATTGGGAAGTTATCGGCTAATCAAGCAACTCGGAAAAGGCGGGTTTGCGGAGGTCTATCTTGGTGAACAGGTGCATCTGAATACCCCGGCGGCTATCAAAGTATTGCACCAGGTACAATTGTCGAGCGAAGATGAGAAAAAGTTCCGCACTGAGGCAAAAACCATTGCTAATCTCAAGCATCCGAATATTATTCGGGTCATAGATTATGGTATACAGGAGAGTACCGGTATACCTTATCTTGTAATGGACTATGCGCCTAGAAATTTACGGCAACATTACCCGACTGGAACCATAGTACAGCCGTTCCAAATTTTGCCCTATGTCCGGCAGGTTGCTGATGCCTTGCAGTACGCCCATGATCAAAGGGTGATTCATCGTGATGTTAAGCCAGAGAATATGTTGCTGGGTGAAGACAACAAAGTTCTGCTCAGTGATTTTGGTATAGCCGTCGTCTATGAAACATCACGCACCGCACTTACACTGGATAAGCTTGGTACCCCTCCTTATATGGCCCCTGAACAATTTCAGGGCAAGCCTTTGCCTGCCAGCGACCAGTACTCTTTAGGCATTGTTGTTTACGAGTGGCTTTGTGGGACTCGCCCTTTCAACGGGCCACTTGGGGAACTCATTCGTCTTCATGAAAGTGCCACGCCGCCACCAATGGCTGAGAGATTGCCATCCCTGTCATCAGCTATAGAGAAAGTAGTACAAAAAGCGCTTGCCAAGGACCCCAGGAAGAGGTACCGGAGTGTACGGGACTTTGCTCAGGCTTTTCAAAAAGCATGCTATGCAGATAATAGCATTCGAAACACCTTCACAATGCCCGCCATCCTGGAGCAAGCAAGACCTATTGTGGTCACTCCACCAGAGGATTCGTCTGTAATCTGGAACGTTCCCTACTACCGCAACCCTTTCTATACAGGGCGTTCCCACCTGCTTACCTTGTTACATGATATCTTCTGCTCTGGAAAGGTGACGACCCGGACACAAGCTCTGAGTGGTTTGGGTGGTATCGGGAAGACACAAGTTGCGCTTGAGTATGTGTATCGCTACCACAACGAGTATCAAGTTATCCTATGGGTGCGAGGTGAGACACAAGAGAAGATGCTTTCGGATATCTCCTCTTTTGCTACCATGCTGAAGTTGAAAGGGCAACATGTACAAGAGCAGCACCATCTCATCGAGATGGTGCGATCCTGGCTGAAGAAAAACACAAAATGGTTGCTGGTTATCGATAACATTGAAGATATTAAGCTTGTGCAGAAGCTCATTCCTTCTACTGCCCGAGGCCATATTCTGCTGACGACACGAACACAAACGACAGGGAATATAGCACAGCACATCGATTTGGGAAAAATGACGCTGGAAGAGGGTGCTTTGTTCCTACTGAGGCGCATAAAGATGTTGGCACAGGATGCGGCTCTTCAAGACGCTTCAACAAGCGACTGCCAGATGGCGAAAGCCATCGCTGAGGCGCTTGATGGCCTGCCACTCGCGCTTGATCAGGCTGGTGCATACATCGAAGAAACTGGATGTACCCTCTCTAACTACTTCCATCGCTATCAAGCGAGACGTATGAAGCTCCTCGACAAGCGCGGTGGCTTTGAACTTGGCCATCCAGCATCTGTCACGGCCACATTTTCCTCTACCTTTAAGAAAGTCGAAAAGATCAGACCCGCGGCCATAGAACTTCTCTGTTTCCTTGCCTTCCTTCATCCTGATGCTATCCCAGAAGAGCTTATCATCGACGGGGCTTCTGAACTTGGCCCTGTTCTACAACCTGTGGCTGGCGACCCCATCACGTTAGATGCAACTATTGTCACGCTCCGCAGGTTCTCCCTGATTCACCGCAATTCAGGCACAAATCTGCTCTCTATGCATCGCCTCGTGCAAGCAGTGCTTCGGGATGGTATGAATGAGGAGACGCAGCGAATGTGGGTCGAGCGGACAGTGCGAGCCATCAATCGGGCGTTGCCCGATGTCAGTGACTTTCTCATGTGGCAGCGTTGTCAGCAATACATGCCGCACGTACAGCATTGTGTGGCTCTTATTAAGGAGTTGAAGATCGTATCGACAGAGGCAGCGCGATTGCTTGAGCAAGCAGGAATATATTTGCAGATACAGGCGCAGTTTACGCAAGCATATGCACTCTTTGAACAAGCATCAAATGTACGTTCATTATTGAACGAAGCAGAACCTGTGGCAACAGTTGCTTTCCTCAGCCATCACTTCTGGCTCCACTATTATCTCGGTCAGTATGCCCAGGCAGAGCCGCTCATATGGAAAGCATTAAGGCTCTTACAACAGTTACCTGACGCTGATCAACAGTCGCTTGCCTCCTGTCAGGAAGCGATTGCATATTTGTCCTATCAGCAAGGGAAATATAATCAGGCTGAAGATTATTTTCTGCAGGCTTTAGCCACTTATGAGAAGCAAGTTGGGTTGCAACATCCTTCGGTCGTATGCACATTTTGTGGATTGGGGAAGCTCTATCTTGCTCTGGCTAAGTACGACCGGGCTGAAGAGTTCTTCTGGGATGCCCTTAGCATCTGGGAGCAGATGCCAGAGCCGCAGCATCCATTAATGTGTACAAGTCTCAATGGCATGGCACAACTTGCCTTAGAACGTGGGAAATACACGCAAGCAGAGTTGTATCTCCAAAAAGAACGTACATACCTGGATCGAACACTGCAGCACCCACATCCTACTCTGGCATCCAATCTGAACAATTGGGCCTTGCTCTTTATTGCTCAGGGGAAATATCATCAAGCTGAGCCTCTCCTCAGGCAATCACTGACGATGTTGGAGCAGACAGTTGGTTTACAGCACCCAATCGCCGGGTGCACATTCGATATATTAGGGCGGCTCTCCTTTCTGCAAGGTAAGCCTAAAGCAGCAGGCCAGTTCTTACAGAAGGCGCAGAGAATCCGTGAACAGGCCTTAGGAGTAGAGCATCCGGAAGTTTTTCCCACGATCAACAATCTGGCAGATGTTTACATGAAACAAGGCAAGCTGCACGTGGCAGAGGAACTCTATAAAGATGTTTTAGCTGCTCGTGTACGCATATTGGGAGCAGAACATCCTGCTGTGGCCCAAACATTTCATAGTATGGCGCAACTGTCCTACAATCTTGCACAGTACCCCTACGCTGAGGATATGTACAGAAATGCACTTACTATTCGTGAAAAAGCGCTTGGGCCAGAGCATCCCAGCGTTGCCCAGAGTCTTTTTGGCCTGGCGCTTCTCTACTATTGGAAATGGAAGAAGTTTGATCTGGCTGAAAGCTTCTTCCAGCGGGCGTTAGCTATTTATGAAAAAGCACAGGTGCCAGAGCACCCTGAAGTGGCTAGAATCCTGATAACATACGCCAGTTTCTTGATGGTGCGTGGTCGCAACTCCGAAGCGGCAGAAGCCATGGCACACGCTAAAGCCATTCTCGCGAAACATGCGCTGGCCAGTGATACATTTGACCAATAAATTGCTTTCACCTCAGGCACCTTGCGTAGACAACCCTGACTACATTTCTCATGGAGAGGCGGGTATGAGGGTATACATCTTTAGCATATTCACAACAAGGCAGCTACAACTGTTAGTCGCTAGGCCTCTGCCTGGGTATACTCTCCTCGTTGCTTTGTGGTACTTCCTGGATGGAGCAAGACTGCCGGATTTCGATTGACATGTGGTACTCTCTAGGCAATAATGCTACCATGCTTGAAAAGTTTGGGTCTATCTTGTGTCCAACAGAGACACTTACTCAATGAGGCCTTTAAGGGGAGTCTTTAGCCGTCTCATTCCAATTTCTTTCAGAAAAGAGAGGGTTCTGTGACCCAGGAAGCGAATAGGGATCAATCTATCACCGCCGTCCCATCGATGAAGTCTGCAACTGAGTCTACACCTACATTATTGGTTTTGGGAGCTGGCCCCAAGGGAGTCGCAATCGCAGCGAAAAGACATTTGCTGGCGAAGTTAGGCTATCCCGTGCCGCACTTGCGTATTATTGATCGGCAAAGCGTAGCTTCCCATTGGTCTGGCCGGGCGGGATTCACCGACGGCAATCAATTCCTGGGGACCCGACCGGAGAAGGACGTTGGCTTTCCCTATCTCTCCTCCTGTTGGGGAGACAAAGCGCTCAACAGGGCAGTCGCGAAGAAGATGGTGCTCCTCTCCTGGCCTAGTTATCTCATCGATTCGATGCGTTATTCCGACTGGATTGATCGCGGACGCACGCGCCCGACGCATGCTGAGTGGTCAAAGTATATTCAATGGGTTGCTGAACAAGTGGAGCTTGACCTATGCCTAGCCGAGGTGACGCGTATCGGCATATCTGCTAATCAGAAACACTGGCAGTTGATATGCCAACCTTCAGCAGGTGGCACACCCTTTACTCTGAATGGCGAGGGCCTGGTGATGACAGGCCCTGGGACGCCGCTCACCATTCCAGGTCAGCCAGAGAAGCATCCTTGTATCATGGATGGAGCTTCATTCTGGCGGCATATTGAGGAGTTCGAGAAACTCCGATGGCAAGTCAAGAAGCCGCTGAATATTGGTGTGATCGGCACAGGTGAAACTGCTGCCGCTATCGTGGTGGCCCTGGTGGACGCCCTGCGAAGTTCGGCATTCATTGAAGTAATCAGTCCATCTGGGGTAATGTATACACGTGATGAGGGTTTCGAGGAGAACAGGTTTTTCTCCGACCCCGATGGCAAGCTCGCTAGTCTGTACGGTGGTCACCGGCACGCTGCGAATTGGCTACAACTGAGCGAGCGTGACCGGCGCGAATTCTTGAGACGCACGGATAGAGGCGTCTTCTCACACCAGGCGATGGAAGAGATCAGCAACGCCGAGAATGTGCGCTCCGTTCTCGGCACAGTGCAGCGCATTCATGCGAACGATACGACAGTGCGGGTCGATAGCGAATACGATGGCAAGATGAAACACGATGAGTACGATTACGTTGTGGTGGCGCGCGGCTTTGATGCTCTCTGGTTTAGAAATCTGCTCGATGAGGATACACACATACGTATGGCTGCGGTCACGCGATCTTTTGATGCGAGAGCCGTTGAGCACACTATTGCTGAAGACCTTTCCCTTGAAGGTTTAACACCCAGACTACATCTGCCTATGCTCGCGGGTCTCGCCCAGGGGCCTGGTTTCCCCAACCTCAGTTGTCTGGGTTTGCTGGCAGACCGTGTTCTGGCAGCTTATTAAGCAGAGACGCCGCCAAATCGAACCGTCATACAGCACTGGTAACGGAGAAAGCTAGGGAGCCATCATCGTTTGTTTAATCGTTCGCTTTTTCTATAAAGGAGGTATTCTGGTAGACTTCCGCAAGAGGGAAGCGAATACCAAGGCTGGTTAGCTCGATAGCGTCATCCGGCCCGAGGGTATATAGCGCCCAGAAACCATGTTTCTCACGGCGGAATACTTCAACGAGGGGAAATTCAGAGCTGATAAGCAGGTATTCTTGAATGCTTGGGCAGGAACGATACTGTAAGGACTTTTGGCCTCGATCACGAGCTTCGGTTGCAGGAGAGAGGACTTCTACAACGAGAGAAGGATAGCGGATGACTTCGCGCGCTCCTCTATCTCGTGGATCGCAACTAACGGTGACATCGGGACAGACACGATAGTGCTCAGACAATTGAAGATAGACATCCGAATTATAAACAATACAACGGCGGTCACGCAGACTATCTCTCAGAATCCCATTCATGTTGGAACCGATGATTGAGTGATCAGGGGTTCCACCAGTCATCATGTAGACACGACCATCCAGATATTCATAGCTGTGCTCGGGGTCTTTCTCTAAGAGGGCAAAGTATTCTTCAAGGCTTATTCGTTCGTTGCTTGCGTTGTGCTTTACTACCATAGGTCGTTTCTTTCCGGTATTGTACAGTGATAAATACACTTGTCTTGCTATCGGCTTCATTATATCATCTACGAGAGGCTAGCCGACAAGCGACAGGTCGAAGATTCAAAAACCATTCGCGCGAGGGTACAGGCTGCACGAGAGCGACAGTTGGAGCGCTTTAAGGGGCCGAAATTGACCTGCAATGCCGAAATGGGACCAACCGAAGTGCGCCAAGTCTGCCAGAACGATGCGTCGGGGGAGAAGTTGTGGAAGGCAGCGATAAGGTAATAAGCATGGCAAATCCTCTGTGAGGATGGCCTGGTGTTCGTGGTATACTACAGGCGACATGACCGAGCAGTAGAAAGTCTGCATCGACTTTCCTCTTTGAAGGGGGTGTGATATGGTAACCGAAAGGAAACCGAAGCGCTTGACGATAGAGGAGTGGCGCGAGCTAGAGCGGGCGAACCCGGACGTAAAGTACGAATATATCGACGGGCAGGTATACCTTATGTCAGGGGGGAGCCTTGCTCATTCGCGCATTGGCAGCAATACCGTGAGGGCTCTTGAGGATGCGCTGGGAGGCGAGCAGTGCTATGTCTACAACTCAGATGCAAGCGTGCGCCTGTCAGAGACGCGCTATACCTATCCTGATGCATCGGTGTCGTGCGACCAGCGTGACCTGCCGACAACCGAGCGGATACAAGTACAGGCCCCACGTCTGGTTGTCGAAGTGCTTTCAGACTCAACCGAAGGCAAAGACAGAATCACGAAGGCCCATGTGTACCGAGCCTGCCCCACCATCCAGGAGTACATGCTGGTCGCCACAAAATACCAGGCCGCAGAGGTCCAGCGCCGAGCAGGAGATGAGTGGACGCTCCATTTATTCGGGCCAGCCGATGAGATCGAACTGGTGAGCATTGGAGCACGATTCCCGCTGGCCGCACTCTACAGAGGGACGGCAGTAGCGGAGATGCCGAACAATCAGGAGGACGAGGAGCGAATATAGACCCGTGGGCTACCCGTGTATGATGAACACTCCCTCCTGACGGTTTTGAGATACCTCTTGGTGCGGTCAATCGGCCGCCTGTCCTTTCTGCCGCATGACACGAGCGGCAGTCGGCAATACGGGCCGCGTAGAGCATTCTCAGCGTCCCATCGTGTTCAGGACGCCGTTTCTGTAAATAGAGCGTAGCTCCTTGTGGACAGCGCAGCGTCCCATCAGGCGTCAATCACCTCATAGGTGCCGAAGCGCTTGCGGGCGAAGCGCACTTGGTCGCTGAACGTCGTCAGCATTCCCAGTTGGGTCAGAAAGTGACGACGATGGCCACTTCGCCAAATCAGGCAGGCACGGCGGGAATCTGCTCGGGAGAAGTCTGGACGCTGACAGATGCTTGCTCGATGCTGTTCATGTGGTCTCCGCGTAGGGAACAATGAGACTCGCCGACCCATGATGCACCTCTGTCGACTTCATCGTCGGCTTCCTCTCATGCTTCCCCTCTTTCCTGGTGCCCCTTCTCTTCTTCTTTGTGCAAATGCGAGGCCAGCCGCCGCTCGCGCATGATCGATGCACACAAGGCGAAGAGGAAAACCGCAATGGGATAGAGGATCTTCAGGCCAATGCTCATCAGTGTGGCGAGGAGGAATACGAAGAACACACCATAGACAAGACGCTTGCCAGAGCTCCGCGTGACGCGCAAGTAGGAGACGAGACAGAGCAGGTAGAGAAACAAGAAGACAGAGCTTGCCACGGTGAATACACTGACGAGCAAATTTGGGAAGACGGCAGTCATCCCTGTCATGACCACAAACACGATACCCAGCAACAGGATCGCGCGTCTTGGAAGACTGCGGCTATCAAGCTGGGCAAACCAGCGCGGCAGTCGTTTTGCCCGCGCAGAGGCGTAGATGAGGCGTGACATCCCCCAGAGCCAGCTCGCTGCATTGAGCTGCATGATGGTGAGAGCGAAGACCACGATAATGCCAGTGGCGAGCCAGGCAGGTGAGATACGCTCAGCAAGCTGGAAGAGTCCACTGAAGTCACTGACTCGGTTACACGGGATGAGTGCTGCGATGATCACCGTGAGTGTGACAGCCAGCCCCCCATAGACAAGGAAGGCGACGATCATGGCGAGCGGATCGTGTCGTCTCTCTCAGGGGGGATTCCCAAGCCTTGAGCCCCCCAAGTGCGTTTGACATACAAAATCTTTTAGGGCACACGTGGCTGAGATCGGCGATGGAACAATGGCAACGGAATGCACCTGTCGTTATTCGCCTCACGCGAACGCAGGCGGAACGGCTCCAACGGGACTGGTATTATCGCCATGCCAGATTTGAAGAGAGCGACGGCAATCAAGTAATCATGACGATTGGTGAGGAAAACCAGACGATTGTCTTCGAATTGCTGCGCTGGCTTGGGCCAGGGGCAGAATTGGTAGAACCGAGAGCTTGGCGAGAACAAATGAAAGAGGAACTGCAGCAAATGGTGTCGATCTACACCATTTCAGAGTGAGAGGGGCGATTTTGGGAAAATGACGAAAACAAAACGATGCCACGCAACGTCGGGGCCCCAATGTCTTTCATCTCTCAGGAATTTCTCGTCTCTTCTGTGGGAATGGTCCTCTTGTTTTTCTCTACGCTTGCTTACATGTATCTCGTTGCGCATCACGTGGGACACAGCGATACAAGTGCGACAACCGATACAAGTGATACAAACCTCATTGGAAGTACGCTAGACGGCATAGGGGAATTCGTGCTATCGTCTATCGCTGGCGCTGCCAGGCATGCGATAGGCGATCGCAAAGAGCAGCGGATAATAGTCATGATAGGTTTTTTCGAGGCTTTCTTGTTGTCCTATGTTCTCGCTTTGCCCTCCCCTTGCAAAGTCTCTCCAGCCGATTAGTGGCGCACGGACTGCAACGCACGAATATACCGCTCGGCTGAGCGTTGGACTGCATCATGCGCATCGTGCGTCACGACCCGTTCGAACCAGGCTCCATACAACCGCTCGAACTGGTATGGCACAATCGTGTCCCGAATACGCTGTATTTCGGCAGCAGGAAGCGGAATCAGGTTGGGATAGCTGTACATGAAACTGACCCACCGGCGATCAGCTACCACTTGAATAATATCGCCCGAGAGCAGCGCGCCTTTGCCATCGGCTCCCTGCTTCCAATGCAGGACTGTGCCGCCGGGGAAATGGCCTCCCAGCCGGAGCAAGGTTATGCTGTCTGAGAGAGGATAAGTCTCCCCTGACCAGAAAGTGATGCGCTCGCTGGGACGCATAACCCATTCCCGGTCTGCCTCGTGGAGATAGATGGGGATGTTAAAGCGATCGGCCCATTCCACCATCGTCGAATAGTAGTGTGGGTGTGAGATAGCGATGGCGGTAAGACCGCTCAGCCGCTCGATCTCCGCGACCGTTTCATCATCGATCAAGCTCATGCAGTCCCACAGAACGTTGCCCTGTGCGCTCTGCACCAGCAGGGCGCGCTCGCCAATGGCGAATGAGGGGGTAGTGCCAATGCCGATCAGGCCCGGCTCATGCTCCCTGAACTCGTTGCGAAAGCCATCCTTCTGCATCTGGGCAAGCGTCGTCCACTGCTTTCCCTCATATCCGACGTATTGGCGCTCATCGCGGCATATTGGACATGCCTCTGGCGGCTTTTCGCTCGGCGAAAACTGTGTCCCGCATGTCTTACAGATCCATTTTTCCATGGGAAAATCTCCTCGCTTAAGGCTGATGTCTCTAGTATAATCGAAAGCCAGAGAAAATGCTCTGTTCGGAGTGGCTCTTGTATCCAGACCAATTTTGTTTACAATGAATAAAGGAGCGTTCTTTGACGCTTCTCGTGGTCATTTCTCGATAGAACACGCTCGTCTAAAGAGCAAGAGGAAGGGTATAATGAGCATGCCTGGCAATACGTCGCAGACCCGTGCGGATATCATCCGCCAGTTTCTTCCCACATCGCCCTATGTAGGCCACCTCGGTATTCAATTGACCGGCATGCAGCCGGACATGGCAACGCTCACGCTCCCATTCGCCGACTCGCTCATTACGATTGGTACCACTATTCACGGCGGAGCCATAGCTTCGCTGATCGACACCGCAGCCATGGTTGCGGCCTGGTCTGATGACTCAGTGCCCGATAACCTGCGCGGCACCACCGTGAGTCTGACCGTCACCTATCTCGCGCCAGCGGAGCATGAGGATATCCAGGCCACGGCCCGTGTGCTGCAGCGGGGGCGCAACCTGGTCTACCTCGATGTCG
>Ga0137377_10001929_pt1 | contig 15031 bp, 9 predicted proteins | sample SagtaG_22_FD_104815 | JGI IMG/M metagenome (GOLD analysis project Ga0137377, IMG submission 104815) | Vadose zone soil microbial communities from Sagehorn Ranch, Mendocino, California, USA - Sage2_L_40_16 metaG | ecosystem: Environmental > Terrestrial > Soil > Vadose zone | place: USA... | reverse complement strand
CTCGCCTTTCTCTCTTATGCGCGCCCCAGTTCATGCATTCGCCGATGGATGGCCGCCTGCGCCTCCAAGAAAGGTCGTTCCAGATAGTCCTCATGGTCCCCTTCACCGTGATGGTGCGTCACTGTCCCTGGTCGATCCCGTGGACTCAGTTCGCGGATGTAGGCCAGACTGCCGTCGATCAACGTGAGCATGTACTGCGCCGTCTCCTGGTCGAAGAGCCACCAATCGTCGCCACAGGCCACGTAAATCGGCGAGGTGTGCGCCATCACCCCGCGCCTCCAGACATCGTGATGCAGGATCGGATTGGTATAGCCGGGGCCGCTCACACGGGCGGCCAGCCAGCTATGGCCGTCCACCTTGACACTCGTCTTCAACTCCAGTCGGCGTGGGCCTGCGCGATCCACCGTCTCGGCGACCACGCGCCCCTGCTGGACGATCTGAAGGGTATGGATCGGAAAGATCGACTCTGCCCACGCCTCCACCTCGACCGTCCCGCCGTTTCCCCTCAGGCGTAGCGTGTCCCCGATTGCGTGGCCGTCCACGCTGAAGGAGATGATGGGCCCGCCACTCATGAAGGTCCGTCCTGCCGCCAGGTTGGCGCACCACGTCTCGTACGTGAAGTCCTGCTCCGGTGGAATGAAAACGTAGGTGCGATACAGCCCGATGGGGACATCGCTGGACATCTTGTCGGTGCCACCCACCAGCGGGAGGCGATACCCACCGTTCAGGTAGCGATAATACTCTAGATGATTGTACATATTTCGCACCCATTGGTTCCCAACCCCATGGCGGATGAATTCCACGGCATCGACGCGCCCCGTCGCGATCATTGCCGCCGGTTCCCCGTTCGGGTTAGGCAGGTGCGGCAGAATCACCGTCCCGCCCTGGGCGTGGCAGCGGTCGGCCCAGTCCGACATCGTCACCTCCAGTGTCCCGCCCATCTCGGCCTCACTCGGACCATCGCTACACCAGGGCATAACCGGTTGCTTCAGGCCGAGCAGGGTCAGATGCCCGAGCATGTGCTGGCGATTCTCCTGGGAGGCATAGACGATCGTGCGGCCATCGCGCGAGACGCTGGGGCCGCCGATGAACTCTTCCGTATTGGTAAACAGATGGCCCCACTGGGAGAGCAGCAGGTTCACGACGTTGAGATCTTCGCCCGACGCCTCGGTGTGGCTCCCATGCGTCGAGAGAAAGTGAACGTGCGTGTCGCCGCTGAACCAGCGCTGGGCGTTCATGTTGCACCAGCGCTTGAGACGCAGCGTCAACTCCTGCTGACCCGGCGCGATCGTCACCCGCGTGCGCAGGGGCTCGTACTCGAAGCCGCGGGCCACATCGACCAGCACCTCGCCGCGCGGTAGCCAGCCCTGGCACGTGCCATCGTTGTAGGCGTAGCTGATGCCGCCGAGCCGAACGTCTCCGCCGACGTCGATATGCCAGGTGTCCATATTCGCATTGATCCGGCTGTGGTGGCCATGCGGTTGGTAGGGAATGCCGTCCGGGGACCGGAAGTGTACCCGGCAAGGCACGACCTCGCCGGTCTCGTCGTCGACTACCGTCGTGCGGACCCAGTTCCGGCCGGTGTCCAGCAGTTCCAGGCGCACACGTGGCAGTTCCACAACCTTCTTCTCTTCGATCTCACCCCAGCACGCCGTGCCAAGTACCTCGTTGCCCTGCGTCACTGTAACCGTCGCCGAAGGGAGTGCCGCAATCTCGACCGAGGCGGGGCTGCTCTGCTCATTGAGCGCCTCGCCCCAGCCAGCCAGGGGATCGACTAGGAACTCGCCCGACGACTGCCGGGGCAGCGGATAGGGGAATGTGGCCACCCCGCGGTCGACTGCCACCGCGAGATCGAACGGCTGCACAGCCGCCGCTGGATCGGTGATCGTCATCTTGAGGGGTCGTGCGCCAGCACGCACAAAGGGATATTCAGCGGCGTGGCCAAGTGTCATGCCAGCAATGAGGAAGCGTGGCCCGGCAGGAATTATAGTGAGCGCGGCAAGCGGTTGTTCTGGCCGCGGGTTCTGCCAGGCCCACAGATAGTAGCCGCGCGCTACTGCCTGGTTCACCTCTGTCTGGCGCTCTCCGCTCTGGTCAAAACGGCCAGCGTCTCGCGGAGGCCTGCTGTCGCTTTGATCGGGGACGGCGCGGAAGGGGAGTTGCCCCCAGGCGGTCGGGATCTCGGTGATTTCGAAGCGGTCGAGGATCGTCACGCGCACTTCGTCCCCGCTTTGATAAGTGAAGACGTAGTCAGCAACGGGCTCACCGACGGGGCTGCCAGCAGAGATGCCCGACCTGAGCAGGCGGTGGGCCACGATAACCGACCACGCTTTCTCAGCGATGGGGATGCTCAGGGGAGCTTGCTGCAGCCCATCTCCAAACGCGACAAAACAGTGTTGCGGATTGGTGCCGACCAGGAACGGCAAGCCGCGAAACTGCTGGGGCCCAATGGGGACAGTTCCCTGCTCTCCCAGGAGCGCCAGCCCGGCGTTATAGAACGCCATTAGGTCTATAGGAGTGTACTCGTCCATCTGTCTCCTCCTGCGGAGTGTGCTATCGAACGTGCCTGCTGTACGAGAGACCCAGAGTTGGGAAAGGGAAACGATTCCACGCAGCATCCAGCCCTTTAGCCTGCTCTGGGTAGGATTGCTGTGCTCAGTCTCATTCTAGCACAAATCAGGGGCTGTAATGGCTACCTAGCGTAGCCTTTCGAAAAAATGACAATTTCGTCTTTCCCATCCATCTCTATCCTTGCCAGGTGGAACTCGATGAAGGAAGGAGTAAGGGTGTTCAGCGGCACTTATTATTGCGGTCGGATGCGCATTACTCTAGGGATTCTATATATCCCGAGGGAATAGTATCAGATTGCGAATTATGATAATGTGGTTAGGGTTTCGCCAAATATGTGTGACGATAAGCTAGGTTTCGCCAAATATGTGTGAAAAAAGCTGCCAGAAATCTATGACGATAAGTGCGACTCTACGCTTAACACTGCTGAGCTTCTGCCAAATATGTGTGATAATCACCATCGGTTTGCTTATTGTAACCAATATTTGGCTTAGTATCGCGAGTATTTGTTACAATCACCATTGGTATCGAGCTAACAATACAAGCTATTGCGTCCTCATTTCTGACACATCCAACTAGATGGCAAGGTGCGTAAAAACACATTGAGGAGTTGCTGCGGGTGCTAGTGGGCTGATAGGAGCGGATGGAAGACTAAGTGGTGCGAGCGAACGATATCTCAGATGAAAGCACGAATACCGCGTTTACGGCAAGCGGCAATATCGATGACTCGTATAAAGCCGCTAGAATCATACAGAAAACGCTCGTGGAGTTTGTGCTTGATTGCAAACTGGTGGAGTCGGTTTCCCTCCGCGAGCGCTTCCGCAAATTTGACACGCTCTTCAGAGATCATAGTGATATCCAGGAAATCCGAGATGTTGCCGTCTTTCCATATATGCCAGCCAACAAAAGCATGAGCCGGGGAGACAGATGACTCACGAAAGAGTACAAGCAATGGCTCCATGCCGATGTTTTCTAACAGGCTTGCAAACAGAATAGCGATATCAAGGCAACTAAATTGCCCTATATGGTCGGGCGTTTTCGGCAGTACCTGGAACGGGTAACGTATTCTCTGCGTGATCTGACCAGGTAATCCATTATAGATCATAGGCGAGAAAACGTAACGAAGGCCGACTGTTATCATAGTATCAAAGAAAGCCTGCGCTCGTGTTCGCAGGATGCGACGAATCTCATCTACGTTCCCAGCATTGACAGCATCTGCCTGATAGCCATCGAATGACTCGTTTGGATGCTCATTAGTGGCATCACCCACAAAGTCCTTCACTTCCTGCCGCTGTGGAGTGACAAAAACAGCGAGAAAGTCGGCAATATCCTCCAGCTTTCCTTGCTCATTCAGCATAGCAAGCAGAGCGGTATCAATGGTTTGCATCTCGATATCGCTTGTTGTTTCGTAGATAGGAATCAATCCTTGTTCCGTATGTCTCTCCACCAGGATGTTACAGGAGGCTATATCTCCCGTCGTCAGATTCGACAACACCTCCTCGCGGCGCAATCTCGGCAGCAAAGGCTTTCGCTCGATTGAACCGGATGGAACATCGAAAGTATCGCTGTCGGTGTAACTGTAGCCGTGAATGGTAGCCTTGATTGTGAATCTCGCGTTTGTGCAACAGAGACAAGTGTTGTCAATTATCAGCATAATTAATGGAAAACGGTCTTTCTTCATCAGATGCCAGTAGGCAGTGGGGTAGACGGGTGTGATTTCAAGCTTGATATCGGGCTTACAATCTAAAAAATTGGTCCGAGGAACTCGCGTCGATAGTGGAGATGTTGGAGATGTTAGAAATGGCAGTTTCTCATCAGCAAACCAGTTTTGAAAAAGTCGACCTGTCACGCGATAGTGTTCCCATGAACCATCATTCTGCACCAGACCATGATAGCAAAGTTTGTATAATGCAAGCCCGACTTTTGGAAGCAATTGCCTATCCGGGATAGCTTGTTCTATCTCTGGTTGAGTAAGCCAGTCGCCAGCTTCCGACAGTATTTTGTATGCTGCCATACCCGCTTCACCAATATCCACGCACCACTGTTCTAAGTCGTTGATGCGATCAGCGCGAAACTTGTTCACAATGGTGGATAGTACTGGTGCAGTACCTTTTTGCAGGCTGTCCCAGGCGTAATGCATGATATACTGAGCGAGGAATGGATGTCCTCCACATTGTATCAGCACGGTCTGCTCAAAGTCCTCCGGCACATTACCAGCGAGATGGATTATTTTTTTGATCTCGCCATCATCGATGACGTTCAGTTTGACAACTTTGAGTATATTTAGTAGCGGAGATCCTTGTTCCCGTATCTCAACGATTTGTGAAGAGCCAGCAAGTACACAACGTACATTATCTCGTACCTTGTCCGCGTAGATCAGGGAGCGTAGATTATCGAAGAGATTTTTTGTCCACTCCTGATCGAGAATCACGTCAACCTCATCAAGGAGAAAGACAATACGGAGCAAGCCATAACGGATGAGGAAGGCGTTGATTACATCTTCGATGATGTCCGAGAAAAGTTCCAGAGTACATGTCGTTTTTTGGCTCTGTTTAAAAATAGCCAGTTGCGTCTGGCTCACCTCAAACTCAAGAGAGAGACCAATCTTTCTTCTCAGCAACGTGGATGTACAATAATCGTAAAAAATCCTGAGCATCAGAGCAAAGACACCCTCAGGAGAGAATGTAGAATTCCCCAGGCTTTTCAGGTCGACTAGTACAGGGAAAACATACCATGTGCCGGGTTCAGTATCTGTAAGTTGCTTGATCAATCTGCGTTGTAGTGTTTCAAGGAAGCTACTCTTGCCGAATCGACGACCACCGACCAGCATTTGAGATAGCCCATCAGGATTAGAAAGGTCGTCGGTCATCTCCTCCACCTGTTCCCGACGCCCAAAAAATCGCTCTCCTGAGACGGAATTACCATAGTTGAAAGGATTATTGACCATACCCCTCTTAACCTCCAAATATACCTAATCAAGAGCCATTCCCAATTGGCGAAAACGAATCCAATTCCTCAGCAAGCCGAAAGTGATTTGGTAGTATCCTGAGTTATTGGGTGAATGGATGAGACTACGCTCTTTTAGTGCGTAAAGCGCCTCCAGCGCCACGTTTCTATCTAGCTTCGCACATAACTCGTTTTCTGATAATTCCTGGCTGGCTGCTGCAAGTCGAAGTAAGAGTTCGTGATTCGCCTTGCCGACCTCATCTTTCCATAAGTCTAGTTGACTTAATTCTCCCCACAATCCTCTTTCATCGAAATAAGAATTCAGTTCGGGGTTGCTCACAAATTCCTGTACTGCTTCCCCAATCATCTCTACAGAGACTGAACGAATATCCCGATGCCTTTTATGAGCAAGACTACAGAGACGACGTGCTAGAAATGGATGAGAGCCACTCATCTCTAAGATATAGTCTAGTGCCCTCTTGTCATATTGCAGATTGATTTGCTGCCCCAAGCTACTAATCATGTTTTTGCAATCTTCTTCGTCCAATGGTGATAAGAATCGTTCCGCAATTATCTGATGCATGGGATTTTTCTGATTGCCCCAGAAGTAGTTGTAGCGGGCGATACCTGGATGAACTCCAGCGACAAGCAAGCTAATGCTCTGCGTTTCCTGGTATAGTCCTCGGAGGGAATCCATCAAGTCAATAAACAACTGCAATGCCTTCTCATCACCCTCCTCTGGCACAATATGTTCGATTTCATCCAGAAATATGCCTAACATAGGCGTTGTACCTGTCATTATGTTGAGATAGGCGAGAAGATTCTTTGTGGTATCATCGAATATACTTGGGGTAATCGTATCAGATGAAAGTTGTGGTGCTACCCATTTGAAATTAGTAGGATATTTGATGCGTCCATTTAGCGTCCAATCCTCGAGAATACGCTTATAGATACCATTCAATGAATCATTAGTTTTCAAGTAGACATACGCGACCGGAAACTCGATACGCTTTCGAAGCTGTTGTAGCACAGAACTTTTTCCCATTTTCTGAATGCCAAAAAGCCCCAGCCGTTGCCCACGTCGCAAAGCATCTGAGAGTTCTTCTGTTAGACGTTGGCGACCAAAGAAGCTTACTGCATCAGAGACCGGATCAACAACACTATAGGGATCGAATCCATGTCCCAGGCGTTTATTGACATATTTTTGGAACTCGAGCTGCTCTTTATGGGTGGCAATGCTTTCCAGTATGAGCGCTTCATCGATTAGCAGGCAGACAAAGTGACGCGATCCGTGTTCCCAACGTAAGATATTGATTTCAGCCGTTCCACTGAAGTCTGGTTGCTGATTGATGATTACCAAGGCATGATCTATCCCATAATATTTAGCATCGCGAGAAATGGCTCGCACTGTACGCTGGTCTAGCGTATTATCTAATAACACGCAGATATACAGTCCTCTAGGGAAGTATTTTCTCCAGGTGGATATCTTGACGCGAGCTGGAAATCCGATCTCAGAAGAGGATATTTCAAGTTCAAAACCTGCTCTTGTAAGAAATTCTTGTACAAGTTCAACACGAGTTTGCGATGCCTGTATCTCTATAGCCTCATCGCGCAAATTGAACCTAGTTGCAATGTTGCTCCCCTGGTGGATTGCTTGCTGTGTAAAATACACTGATTCATCAGCAAAGCCGAGAATGCGTAAAATCGTAGCTTTCTTCTCATAGGCACGAGTATTGTTTGGTTCAAATATAATAGCGGTATCAAATGCGGTCAAAGCCTCTTCGTATCGCTTCAATTGCAGAAGCGCCTCGCCCATACCAAGGCGAACAGGAACATTCTTCGAGTCAATTTTGACAGCCCTACTATATGCCTTTAATGCCTGCTCGTATCTTTGCAGTTGCAGAAACAGATCGCCCTTGCAAAGTTCTATATTTATGTCGTTTGAGGAAATTTGACTTGCCATTTCATACGCTTCCAGCGCTTCTTCATAGCGTGCGAGTAGGCGTAAGGTATTGCCGAGGCTCAAATAAACGACGCTACTGTTAGTAGGAGACAATCTCAAAGCGTGTTGATAGGTTGCGATAGCTTCTTCATAACGTTGCATGTCAGAGAGGACTATTCCCATTTCACTATATGCAACTGCGTCGGAAGGGGCCAGTTGGATGGCTTGCTGGTAGGAGCTAAGCGCTTCAACAAATCTACCCAGCTCACGCAAAGCGCGTCCTCTCATGATATAAGCAGAGGCATTGTCAGGTTCCAGGCGAATGGCCTGTTCATATGTAAAAAGAGCTTCGGTTGTTTGACCCAGGCTGCTCAGTACATCACCTTTTCTGAGATAAGCATCAGTTTTATTAGATTCCAGACGAATGGCCTGTTCAAAGGCATCTAAGGCTTCTTCGTACTGGCCATCTTCTATAAGCTTATTCCCTCGATCTACCCAGTCTATCTGGACTACAAGTGACTTCTGAAGCTCCAAGACAACTTCTCGTATACCCTTTACAATATCAATAAATGCCTCATCTCGATTTGCCCAACGTATTACAGATTTGCCGCCTTTTGGTAATACTTGTAATTTTCCAAATGGAGTATCATGCCATATAGTAGGACTGAGGATAATAGGAATAACACGTGCAGTTCCTTGTTCATGTCTTTCCATTGCTCGCCTCATTTCTTTGCCATATGTGTAATCTGAGGCCATGAAATCGGGGCTGACCAGAAGCAGGATGATATCTGCCTTATTCAACTGAGATGCAATTGTTGATTCCCACTCAGTTCCTGCACTAATGTCCTGATAAGACCACGGCTCGATCAGACGGGATCTTATAAGTAACATGAGATGAGTTTCTAACTCGTTTACAAATGCCTGATCTTCATGAGCATAGCTGTAGAAAATTCTGATAGGTCTTACTATCTCCGCCATTAGTTTGCTCCTTCCAGGTGACATGAAACACTACACAGTTCATGACGATAGCTGATTATCCATAAGCTTTGCCGATCAGGGTAAAAACTACTGACCAGAAAACACCAGCCTGGACAAACAAACCGAGTTGGACAACGAATGGGGAGTCAGGTTTTATGCCTTTTTTGCCGATAAAGGGCATGAGGATCAGACCAACAATAGCAGAGAGTATCACAGTGGACGCAGTGATATTGAAATTGACAGCTTTACCCGACTGGAATTGTATGACACTAGAGCTAAATAATACCCCGATAACCGTCCCAAGGTAGAACACCGCCTGCTCCCATAACCCCAGGGCACGAGCTGCATGTCTTGTCTGTTTTGTTCGTCTCCTTCCAGCGCCGAAAGGTACTGGTTGAATGGCTTCTGGAAAGGAGTTGTCGCCCACAACCACCTGTTCGTGCTGGCCTGTAGGTACTGATGATAAGGGAGTAATAGCTTCACGATTATTCAGATCGAAGTAGGCCAGAATTGCGTTCACGTATTTTGCTCCTTCAACCAAATGAAATAAGGGTCAAGCCCCACTTCATGCTTTATTGTGCTAGTTATTATATCAAGAATGACTTTCTAAGTATAGAGGTTTACTTGAGACTCACAGATAAAATAAAGAGCTGTTTCGTCGCCAACTTTCGTCATATCAAAAAGAGCGAAAAAAGGCCACAATAGGGGTAAATCATGGATGATCCTTTTTTGAAAGGGCTTACAACTTGAAATATCAGATACGGCTTGGCCAGATATTTGTGACAATCACCAATATTGTAGCTCTACGTGAGGTATACTACTGTATATCCATCTCGCGAATCTAAAAATGTATGCCTAAATGCATAGCAAGAAGTAACCCTTAATTCTCTAACTGTTATTCCTTACCTTGTTCGTGAAGAAGATTTGAAAAATACAGGCACTCTGTATCCAGGAAGGCATGTTTACTGCAATTCAGTACGTTGGTTCTTAGAGCGTAGCGAAAGTGTTACTACCTGAAGGAGTCCATGATGTCTGAAGCCATCAGCCCTCACTTTCATACCCACCAACTTGGCAATGGTCTTCAGATCGTCGGTCAGTCCATGCCTGACTTTGAATCGGTCGCACTCTGCTTTTATGTGCGCACTGGCACTCGTGATGAAGAGGACACCCGTGTAGCGGGGATCTCACATTTCCTCGAGCACATGATTTTCAGAGGCACCAAAACACTTGACTGGCAACAGTTGAAGCAAGAGTTCACCAGGATAGGAGCTGAGAAGAATGGCTCAATTTCAGTTGAATATACCGTGTACTATCTCCGTGTGCTGGGGGAGTACCTGGACCGAGCTTTGAAGCTCCTGAGTGAGATGATGGTTCCGCGCCTGGACGAGCACGATTTTGAGACAGAGAAAGAAGTCATCGTCAACGAAATTGCACGGTCAGAAGAACTACCTCGCGGATTAGCCTACCGACGTATGATGCACACCTACTTCGGTGAACACCCCTTGGGAAACTACGTGCTCGGCTCGCGTGAGAGTATTCGGAGCATGCGAATTGAGCAGATGCATGATTACTGGAAGCAACGTTATGTTGCCAATAATCTCGTCCTCTCAGTAGCGGGTAACTTCGATTGGAACCATGTCGTTGATGTAGCAGAACAGTATTGCCATTCCTGGCAAAGCAGCAATCGAGCAGGGCGTCTGGTGACACCATATGAACCAGCAAAGTCTACCAATCATATTCTGGTTGATACCAAACTCAAGCAACAAATTCTGATGATCACAATGCCATCTATCGATGCGAGAGATACCGATTACGAAGCGGCAGTCCTGGGAGCAAGCATTCTGGGGCGTAATAACGGGTCGCGCCTCTACTGGAATATTCGTCAGAAAGGTCTGGCAGAGTCAGTCGGTTGTTCTATCCGTACATTGGAGGGAACAGGAATTCTTTTGATAGAGGCCAGGACGACGCCAGAGAATGCCTCAGTGGTGCTCAAACTGTTACGAGCAGAGTTCGTTCGTCTGCTTGAAGAGGGCATAGGTGAAGACGAGTTGCGCCGGGCGAAAGATAAATGGATCAGCAACAAGGTACTGAACGGTGAGTCGACCTATGCTCGAATGCACTCTCTCGCATCTGATTGGATGACATTTGGTCGCCTGTTTAGCATCGACGAAGAGATTGAGCGCATAGAAAAGGTTACCACAGAGGATGTGATGCGTACGCTCCATCGCTTCCCTTTACGAAATAAGCAGGTTTTGACAACCCTGGGACCCCTCAGCGAAATGGATCTGTTGGCATAATCCGCGGTCTAACTATCTGCGAGAGATATCTATCATGTTGCCGAAAAAACCTCTCAATAGTTATACCGCGACATGATTCTATATAAACATTCTGAGATGAAAAACATTTCCCGCTATTTTCCATCGACTGAGCGATGACTGTAGAAACATTGTCAAGGGTAACTTTGTCTGAGATCAAGCATTGATCAGCGAGAAAAATGGATTTCCTCCTTTTTCTCTCCGAAGAGACGAGAAAGATGGTATCAAGTTGAAGAGAATTCAATCTTACAACATGACAGGATTACGATGAGATTTTATTGCTAAAAGAAGTTTTTCCTAAGGTCCTACGAGTTGTTCTCATTCAAGGCATAATGCCAGGCTTTAGACAAGACATCTCAACGGTTTTGTGTGCTATAATATCGCAATCCAGTTTCTTGATGCTGGACATTATAGAATTTTTGTTCTATAATAATCATTGTAATCGCGTAATACTTGTGAATAGGTGTGCTGCGGTATTACGCCTAATGTGGGGATGATATATGGATCAGCTCAAGCACTCCTATTACGAGGTAGTATTTGAAAGAAATTACTTGAAGAAAGGTGGGAATGAATTTCAAGACTTCTTTTCTGAAATAATGGAGAAGTGTCATCCCGGTGATTTTCAGCGTGTTTGCCCATGGGGAAGTGCTGGAGATAGAAAGAATGACGGTTATTTACCATCGAAACGTATACTGTTTCAAGTCTATGCTCCGAACAAGATGATTGCCAAAGCAGCCATTGCTAAAATTCATGAAGACTTCCACGGTGCGTTACAGTATTGGCAGAAGTACTTTAATACTTGGATATTCGTTCATAATTCTAAGAAAGGCCTTGGGCCGCAGATCACAGAAAAGCTGAATGAGTTGGCAACTTTTAATGTATCCCTGAAAGTAAAACCATGGGGCTTTGAGGAGTTGCGACAAAATGTGTTCACGCTCAATGAAGCAGACTTGGCCTCGCTTCTAGGTCCAGCGCCTTCGGCTAGAGATATGCTTGATGTTCGATATAGCAACGTTCAAGAGGTTATCAGCCATATAGCGCGGCAGGAGCCTCCTTTACTTCAGGATATTCGACCTGTTCCCCCTGATAAGCTGAATAGCAACCACTTATCTCCATATGTACAAAATATGCTTACTTGGGGTATGCAGAAAGCAGATCTTGTTGGAAATTTCTTTCATGATTGTTCTAACCCCACATATGGGGACGAGATTGCAGCAGCTTTCAAAGAGGAATATAGCAAGTGTAGCAGGTTGGAGATGGATCCCGATACCATATTTCATAAGTTGCAAGCGTTCACTGGAGGATCCGAGAGGGGATCTCCAACTGACGAGGCAGCAGTTCTCGCTGTGCTTGCATATCTCTTTGAGCAGTGTGATATATTCGAGCGACCACCGATAGAGGTTGCACTATGATCCTTCCTACCAAGCGACTCGGAGTTGAACGTGCCATGCTTGCAGTTGGCGCAGAAATACTTGAGCTTCTCACTGAGCCGAAGACTGTTTCACGGCTTTGGGAGGAACTAGGGCATGTGATGAGCGGACGTTCCTCAACACGAATGGTGAATTATGATTGGTTCGTGTTGACTTTGGATCTTCTTTACATGTTAGGTACTTTAGAAATGGATCACGGTAGAATACGGAGGACAAACCAGTGATCTATCGAATTTACAGTAATATGCCAACTTTTAAAGAGTTCCAATTATATCAAGGTCTGAACTTGATTTTGGCGGACAAAAGTCCAGGGGCTACAGAAAGACAAACCCGCAATGGTGCGGGAAAATCCAGCCTGACTGAGTTGATCCATTTTTTGATGGGAGCAAACCTCTTCAATTCCTCAATTTTTAGAGCACCAACATTGATCCAGTACTTTTTTGGCATTGATTTTGACCTGGGACAGACGAAGACACGAGTTGAACGTTCTGGTGATGCTTCAAGTAAAGTAATTATACGAGGGGCCAATACAAGGAGCTGGCTATTCGAGCTGATCAAAGACAAATTATTTGAATCTGAATCTGAAGTCATATCCAATTCCCAATGGCGAACAGTGCTTGGTAACCTCATGTTTGGCTTGAAGGAAGTTGATGAAGGAACACAAACTTCCAAGTTTGGCCCAACGTTTCGTTCTCTATTTTCTTATTTCATTCGACGTCAATCTGCAGGGGGTTTTACATCACCTACAAAAAATTCTATCCAACAACAGACATGGGATGAGCAAGTAGGAATATCGTACCTGTTAGGACTTGATTGGACTATCCCTCAACAATGGCAACAAGTCCGTGAAAAGGAAAAGACACTGAAAGAATTAAGGAAGGCAATTAGCGAGGGAACATTTGGCGCGATTGTAGGAAGCAGTGCAGAGCTTCGCACAAGGCTAACTCTAACTGAAGAACGCTCCCGTCAGTTGAGAAAACATGTAAGCAGCTTTCAGGTAATTCCTGAGTATCGAAATCTGGAAAATGAGGCCTCTCAGCTAACACGCGAAATGGGAACCCTGGCAGATGAAAATACGATAGATCGTCAATTGCTTTCTGAACTACAAGAAGCCTTTTCTTACGAGGTTGACCCCTCTGTTAATGATCTCACGCGCCTTTATCAGGAAGCCGGTGTTATACTTTCCGAGTCTGTAGTCCGCCGTTTTGAAGATGTAAAGCAGTTTCATGAATCTATCATTGAAAACCGTAAGTCATACCTTAACAGTGAGGTCATAGCTGCAGACCGAAGAATCAAGTCTCGAGAAGAGCAGATGATTACAAAAAACAATCGACTAGCTACAATAATGGCAATATTGCAGTCGCATGGAGCTCTAGACCAATTCGTTAAGTTGCAATCGGAACTGACAGCGCAGGAGGCTAAAACAGAGGCTATTCGTCAACAATTTGCTGCAGTCCAACAACTTGAGGGACAAAAAAGTGAACTAGAGTTTGAACGTCGACAGTTAGAGCTTCGTCTTCGCCAGGATTATCATGAGCAGGAAGAAACATTACGACATGCAATTCTGGTTTTTGAAAAATTTTCGAGCGCATTATATGAGGAGGCTGGTAATCTCACCATTGATGCATCTACAAATGGTCCTCGATTTGATGTCACTATACGTGGTGAAAAGAGTAAAGGTATCAGTAATATGCAGATTTTCTGCTTTGACATGATGCTGATGCAGATCTGCGCTGAAAGACATATCGGCCCTGGCTTCCTCGTGCATGATAGCCATCTATTCGATGGTGTAGACGAGAGACAAGTAGCCAAAGCACTTCAACTTGGAGAGAGAGCGGCTCGTGATTTGAAATTTCAATATATCGTTACGATGAATTCAGATGCTGTGCCACGTGAGCTTCCTGATGACTTTGATCTCAACAAATATATCTTGCCTGTCCGCCTTACAGACGCAACTGAAGAAGGTGGCCTGTTCGGAGTGAGGTTTTGATATTGCATTTGAATTTCCCCATAACTTTTGAGTCTTCCGCAAGTTGATTAGGCTGGACCCATTAACTTGGGCAATAGCACATGAGATTATTTAGGCTGGTCCCACTAACTTTGTAAATAACAGAAAGGTATTCCCACTAACATTGATGACTGATAAATGAAGTCAATCTACCCATTTCTTTTTATGCTCACCCAGTCCCACTAACTTTGATGGCAGTCTCATTAACTGTGAGATCTTACATAGGATCTTGTAAATTCTCATAAATAATTGGCAGATTATCAAAAAAATTTGGCATAGATTGTCACAAATATCTGATCATCACACACAACGGGAAGCTTCTGCCATTTCGAAGGGCCGATATGTCATCTCTGAAAGTGGGCTTCCCTGTTCCAGGGAGGACTGCCTTTCATATAGCGTCCTGATGCTGTTCGGACGGCTCAAGGCTTCGAGCGAACGGTATCCCCTCCAATGCTTTAGCCCAACCGCTCGAGTAACGCGGTGAAACGTGCCCGATCAAACGGCTTGTGGTCATGCATTATGGCCCAAATTTCTTCTGCCAGCGCAGACCCAATCATATCTATGCCCTGCTTGCGCGAGTACCCTGCAGCCAGAAGTCGCTCAAGCGTCTGCCGCGTTTTAGGAGGATCGCCATCACGAATCTGATTCTCGACTACCTCCAGGATAGCTGCTTTCAGGTGAGGATTTAAAGGTGTTTCCTCATCGTGCGGCTCGCCGACTTCTCTGGCCGCTCTGCTCGGCTCACGGCTCTTCTTTCGCTTATTTCTCACTTTCTCTGATTCCTTTTCCTCAGGCAACTCTCAACCATATTTACCATATCACCTTTCTGCTGTTGTGGACAAGT
>Ga0137377_10001928_pt1 | contig 15043 bp, 18 predicted proteins | sample SagtaG_22_FD_104815 | JGI IMG/M metagenome (GOLD analysis project Ga0137377, IMG submission 104815) | Vadose zone soil microbial communities from Sagehorn Ranch, Mendocino, California, USA - Sage2_L_40_16 metaG | ecosystem: Environmental > Terrestrial > Soil > Vadose zone | place: USA... | reverse complement strand
TGGATGCCCAGATTCCCGACAGGTCCGGGCGGCCATCGGACAATCGCGGAGCCGGCGCGGCGAGATTCGGTTTTCCGTCGGCCCCCTGTGGAATTGCGCCGGCGGGTACCTTCGTCCATTGTCCATGAACAGGCGTGCAAATCAGCGCCAAGAGCGCAATCGAAGCGACCCGAAGCAAGTTTTTCAGGCTTAGCAGTGTTGTCATGTTGGCCTCGCACTTTTAATGGTTGCCGGAATTATAGCGAAAGCCTCAGGTGAGCGAAACCGGACGATTATTGAACGATCTAGTGACCGCGTTCCAATTCGTCAAGGGACAGAATCCGAACACCGACAACAAGAGCCATCATTGCGATGATCCATGTCGGCGCGTTGCCGGGCACGCCAGCCGGTGCTCTGGGTCTCGCCCAAATCGAGAAGCAGGCGCTGCGCGAGAAACTGCGCACGCCGTCGAGTTCATGCGAGGGGATGCCGTGATCGTGACCGGAGGCCTCACCGGCGATCCACCAAAACTGGCCGACATTGCTACCGTAAAGAAGGGAACACGGCTGCCAGTTTATCTTGGCTCCGGCGTAACAGCGAAAAATCTGAAACAATTTTTCCCATTCGCCGATGGCCTCATCGTTGGCTCGCACTTCAAGGAAGACGGCCATTGGTCGCGACCAGTCGACGCCAAGCGGACCAATCAGTTCATGTCTGTCTATGTCAAGCTAGCGAGGATCGACTGACTCGGTACTAGGCCTGACCGGATGCGCCTGGAAGATGCGCTCCCGCTATCGACGTGATCCAGGTCGTGATCGCCGCGTGCGGACTCGTTCATTTCCTGGTGCCGCAGTCGCCTATCTGAGCGTTCCGCCCACAACGTGAAAGACATCCAGGTCTGTCGGCGGAACAGCGGATACTTGCGTCCGGTCCACCAAACCGCTTATTCTGTACCGCAGTCAGGTATTCCCGGTATCGTCATCTTAAATGGAGGCGACCCTTATGTTTTCAGAGCGTAATCTGCGAAATCTGATCGCGGCAGCTGCGATAGTTTTGGCAATGGCCGCTACCGTGCGCGCGGCTGATCCATTCACCTTGACGTCCACGACCTTCAAAGACGGCCAGATGATGCCAAGAAAGGTCGCCAACAATTTGTCCAACAATCCGAACTGTGTCGGCCAGAATGTGTCGCCGCAGTTATCGTGGACCGGCGTGCCGGATGGCACGAAGAGCTTTGCCATACTGATGGAGGATCCGGAAGGCCGCGGCGGTGCGGGTGTGCACCACTGGGTCGCATACGGCATTCCCGCTTCAGTGACCAGCTTCGCGGAAGGCGAGCTCAGCAAGCCATCCGACAAATACGTGGGGGGAAAGAGCACACAGGGCGTCGGGTATTTTTCAGGTCCCTGCACACCGCCGGGTACGCCTCATCACTACACGTTCGTCGTGATAGCGACCGACTTCGATCCAAAGGAATTGCCTACCGGCCTAACCCGCGAAGAGTTCTTGGCAAAGCTCGCCCCACCCGCTCCGACGCCCTCTCACGCGAAGGGCGCGGCTGGGCTGGTTGGGTTATTCGTAAAGCCGCAGTAGCGGCCCACCGCCGCAAGAACGGTGGTCCATGGCCGGAAGAGCTGGGGCAGTGGCAGTTAGGCCTGACACCGGCGAACCGGTCGGGATTGCGGCTAAAATCGTTTATACGGGCACTGATCCTCGCGCCGCCTTTGCGGTAGCGCAAAATGGCATACTGATCTATCGAGCAACAGCCAAACCCGCCTTACGGTTTCACTTCAATCGATAAACTGCTCGCCGACCGTCATTAGCCAATGGCGTAACCCAAAAAAACCGCCATCCAACTCGCCCGGCGGCACGATAAAAATGATGACTTGCCAGCAAGGGAACAACGCCATTTCACGCCTTATCGCGTCACGTCGCGCCCACGTCTTGACGGGCACGCCCATCGATATACGCTGGAATCGTCCGCTTGGCAAATTTACCAATGGAAGGTCTGTCATGAATCACGGAACTACACGAGACGACGATTTCGTCACATATGAATTCTTGGTTCGGGCCCCCGGCCTTCACGTCGAGGAACCGCAAGCATCGCTACCAACTCGGCAGAGTAAGCGGTTTTCCCTGGTTCCGGGCGGCACGCTCCCTGAAGCGTCGAGGGAACAACACGATCTGAACGTCCCTGTTCTTCGGAGGTGTGGCGTGGACAACGCACTATTGGCAACCGTTTTTTCCATTTCGCAGGCGATTCAGCCGGCTCCCACCGCTACGAGCCCCGAGAGCGTGAATTCGCTCTTGCTGAATTCGATGGATGCCAGGCAAATCGTCGAGAAGGCGCGGAACCAGGTTCCATTGAGATGCGAAAAGAGCGCGGCACCCGTGGAGCTCAAGGTAGAACGCCTGGGAACCGACAGAATCGTCCTCTGCACGACGTCGGGCGAGCTGATATTAAAGGCCGATGACACCTTGGCCGGCGCGGAACAGGTCCAGGCTCCTGCGCTCCCCATGACGGCGAACCCCAAGAGCGAATGTCTTGCCTCGGTCGAAAACTCCGTCACGAGATCCCTCGCTCGCAGCCGGTCCGAAGCGTGGTTGAGTCCAGGCTGTGCGAGCGCAAGCGAAAGTTCGACCCAGTCTTTTGAACTTAGCGCCCAGGTCAAGAGTGACGGCATGCATTGGGGTCCCGCGATCGCTCAGACTCTTTTCTTTACCGGCATCCAGCAAGCCTTTCGCCTGCCTCAGCATGGCACGAAAAAAGGGTTGGGAGGACCATTTTTCTCGGATTGGTTCAAATCGGTTTCTCCGCTTTGGAAGGATCCGCACTGGGATGACGGAGACCATTTTTTCACGAACTATGTCAGTCATTCGGCGGGCGGGTCGACCTATGGGCATATTTGGCGGCAAAATGACTCGAAGATGCGTGTCCGGGAAGTCGCCTCTCCGAAGGACTACATGAAAATCATGGGCTTGAGTTTTCTCTCCGGCCTTCAATTTGAAATCGGGCCTTTGAGCGAAGCATCGATCGGAAACGTCGGCATGAACCCGAAGGCGCAAGGCTACGTGGATATCGTAGTCACCCCAGTCCTGGGAACCGCGTGGATGCTGGGCGAGGACGCTCTGGACAAGTTTCTCGTCAAGAAATTCGAGGAGAAGGTCCATAATACCGTGGCGCGAGCCATCGTCCGGATCGGCCTCAATCCGACCCGCAGCATGGCCAACCTGTCGCGCTTCCAGAAACCTTGGTATCGCGCCACGCGCATCCCAGCATGGCATCGATTTTAGAGATCAGGTCTGCCTGGCGACGATCGCATCCCCAGCTATTCAGAACGTATGGGATAAAGGTGCTCGTGGAACCCAAATTCCGGCGTCACTTCACCTTATCAAACACGGCGACGGTATCTACGGATCAACCGCGCGTTCGGGTGGGTTGGAGAGCCGTCGCTCTCAAAAGTCAAATTTCAACAATTTTCCGGACATCCTCCCCATCCGAAGACCCGAGCCAGTCAGCAGACCAATGAACGTGGCATGCGTGTGTGGTCGAAGCGAGCCGCGTAGGCCCAGAAGCTCGGCAGCATGGATGAGTGCCGCGATGTCTTCCTGCGAATAGATGTATGGGTTCGGACGAGTTGGTCCCGCAACCGGATTAAAGGGCTACTTTCTCCTAAGCCAGATATTGCCGCCTGCATTCTTGAGGCTAAGAGGCATTAATGCAGAAATCAAATCCTGATGAAAATTCATTAGATAAGAACTAAAAAGGGTGATTTCAAAGTCAGAGTTAAATTGCAAAAAAGCGCGTAAGACATAAAGTTCGCTCCAGCCTCTATTCTCATAAATCCAATCCATCGGATATTCAAAGGGGTAAAAAACATCGTGGAAGTGTATTAGTACGCCGCTCGTTAGTCTCGGGAGCATCTCGAAAAATGCGAAATTCACGTCACTGCCCACCCTCGCGACATGTGTCGAATCGATCAATAAAATGTCATTTTTCTGGAGACTTGAGAATACAGCCACGTCAACTTCCTGTAGGTCCTTTGCAAGTAATTGTATAGTTTGTAAATCATCTTGTCTCAGTAACGATGCTAACAAATCGGGATATGGTTCAATGCAAGTCAACTCAAGTTGGCCTTCAAGAAACATCTCTTTAGTATCAAGAATGAGGCACGTAGTATAGCCAGAGCCAACCTCTATTATTCTTGCAGGCTTGAAATGCCTGATCATTGAGTGGAGAAAAATACCATCCAGATATGAATAGGACGGGTTTTCGAAAAAGTATCTTAATGGATACGTCTTTGCCGCTTGAAAAGGTTGCGTATCATAGTACTGCTTGAAATTTCTCACCAACTCAAGCTGATGCTTTTCACGCAAATCGATCCCAGGAATAGACTTCGGTAGGGGGGCGAATATTCGCTGATGGTTCTTTCTTATGTACTCAATGGAAGGGATCGGAGAATGATAGTGCCCAAGAGGAACATACGTTCGTACATCGTGAGCCTTATCGTTGGGTTCGTTCTCAACCGCAACTGGCTCAGCAGACCTAACTGGCTCGTTAGACTCAACTGACTCAGTAGATTTGCTTTCATTTCCTTTCAGTGTAATCAGCTTCTTTAGAATCTTGTACACTTGCCAGTACTTCCGTAATTATGGATTGAAAGGACAAGCTAAGGTTTTGCAAGCACCGATGTCATCGACGGTCGCAGTCCAACACAACCGTGAATGAATTAATCCAGCGGGGTTCCACCCGCTAATCGAATCCACCCCCATTATACCGGCTAACCGCGGATCCAGTTCCACACCCTGTTTCGCCAATTCGAGATCGGCAAAGCTGATTTGAGGTTGGGGAATTCTAATGTCCGATACATTCATGGGGCTACCGGACATGAGTGGTCCAACGGATGGATATTTTCTCAGCGATACGCCACATCCAACCGTTCCCGAGAGAATACTGCCATCGCTTCCTTACCCAGGAGCAGCGAAAATGTGGTCCCTGAAACGAAGACCATGATTGCCGTCGTCGGGCTTTATTCTCACAGATGACAGACACCTATCTGGGGCCGCTCAAAATTGTTATGATCTGGCGGTGATTTCCGATCATGACGATCTGCTGCCACCCCTCGAATTGCTCTCGGACGGGACTACAAATCTCGCAGACTACACATCAATCGGGGAAAACTTCGTCAACTACTTCCTGATAGGTCATGCCCAGCTCCGTCCACATGAGGCGGTGCTGGATGTAGGGAGCGGCATTGGGCAGAAGTCGCGACCCCTGTCGCGATATCTTACGAATCGATACGAAGGTCTCGATGTGATGCCTGATGCTATCGAGTGGTGCAGGCAAGCCTACTCCCGGTTTCCCAACTTCAACTTTCAGGTCGCCGACCTTTATAGTACCCATTACAACCCGGCCGGCAGATTGCGCTCCGAGGACTATACCTTTCCCTTTAAAGATGGGACATTTGACCTGGTGTTCCTGTCGAGCGTGTTCACTCATATGCTTCCCCCCGGTGTAGCGCGCTACCTCTCCGAAATCCATCGAGTGCTGAAGCCCGGCGGAAGATGTGTCGCGACGTACTTCTTGCTCAACGCTGAAGCCCTCTACTGGATCGGGAAGAAGAAGAACGTGATCTCGGCCCCGCATCAATGGGGCAAAGGGTGTTTCGTCGCGGATCTTTCAACTCCGGAGACTACTGTAGTCCACGAAGAATCGAGCATTCGCCAAATGTACGTTAGTTGCGGAATGGATATTTTCGAGACTACTTTCGGATTCTGGTCTGGAAGGACAGATCTGATTAAGTGCCTTCAGGATGTGATTATCTCTGTGAAACCCCAGTAGAGTGGCTGCCAACCAGCCGCCTTGGGATCAAAGACCAATTCAAGCGCTGCCCTGGCCCCCTAGATTCTTCTCCTCAGGACATAGACCTCATTCATGTATCCCATAACGGCAATCCCACGAGCCTGGAATCGCCGGACTTCAACGTCGAAGGGAGTGTTCCTTTGAATAAGCAGAGGAAGATCGTAACCATAACGCCAGGTTACTAAAGCTCCATCTTCAGGATGTTGCGGATTGGCATGGTACTCGGCCTCTCCGACGGTTCTCACGACACCATTTTCCACGAAGGCAACTTGTTCACTCTGAAAACGGGCGTGCTCTGTAGGGGCTGTGAACAAACAGTAGCCTCCCAACCTCAGGGTCCGGTGAATCTCATTCAATGCCTTGAAGGGTTCAAAAACATGTTCCATCACGTCAAGGTGGATAACAACATCAAATACACCGTTACCGAAGGTCTGGGCCTCAAGATTCTCATTTTTGATTTCGCCTACGAAATCACCTGGTGGGATCGTCGGATAGAATCCGGACCTGACATAGTGTTTCGCATTCACCGTCAGCCAAGCGGAAAGGCCCCTGGGCATCGGTCCGGCTTCATGAATGGATAGATGTCGGACTGACTCTCTATCAGAGAGAGTAAATAGAACATGAGCCAATGCGCGCTCTCGAGTAATACACCCACCCAACCCACAGTTTTCGGACTTGAGTTCATCTCTGCAAGACCAGAAATCATCCCTCGACGTGAATTCGTGCCTGTCTTCGCAGATGGGACAATATGCCTGAACTGAGAATTCCATTACTATTCCAGGCTTTTTAGACCTAGCTCCTTGCTTAAGCCGTTCTTCATAAATCAGATGCTCCAAAAGGGCCAAGTCAGGCCACCAATGGGGCTTTTGCCTTTGGTCCAGCAAGATTCTCGATCATCACTGTTTTCATTGCATCTTGAAGACGAGCCTGCTCGGCTTCCGTACGGTCACGCCTCGGCATCGTGCAGGCGCGGCAAAACGGATGAACGTATTTCGCCGCGAGTATTTCGTTTGCCGTCATCTCTAGAAATTTACCAATGCGCAGCGATGGATAGTTCGGCATCGCGCAGCAGATATAAACGTCCCCCACGCAATCGATCGTCATCTGCCGGAACATCAACTCACAAGCCTTTCCTTCATCTTCCGGAGATGGTTTATCCGCTGCAGCCGCAGCTTCTCTTACGAAGTGCGCGTCATCCATCTGAGTGAGCCAATTTGATTTGGGATTGCCGACTCCATTGATCACTTCAAGATTGAATCCCATCCGTTCGGAATATTCACGAAGCGGCTGTTCGTGTCCGGCGTTATAGTCAAATTTCAACAATCGTAGATCGACGCGCAAGGACATCGGGTTGCGGAGTCTGATTTCCCGCACAAGATTAAGATTATTCATGACATAGTTAAGCTCGCCCCCAACATGATTGATCTGATATGTTTCTTGATCGATGCCAGAAAGCGATACGGTCAATAGATCGACGCCGGCCACAAGGGTTTCTTCAAGATTATCGATATGGCGGAGCGATAGTGTCGATGAGAGAGTTATCCAGAACCCCGAGCTTTTCGCGACCGCCACGTATTCGTGTATTTTTTGATTGAGAAATGGTTCCGTCCAATTGAACAGGCCGATCTTCACAAATCCTTGATCGCGCAGTCTCGCTACGATCGCCGCAAAAGTGTCGAGCGACATTTTGCGCGACGAATTTGGCAAGCCCCGCACGCCGCGAATACAGGTTGGACATTTAAGTTGGCACACATCAATCGTATCAACCCATGCGATATCAGGGACACCGTCCGTCATACCAATTGCCCTCACGCAATCAAAAATCAGAGTAATAAATTTATCCAGCATGCGCCGGATAAACCCCAAACTGACGATAATGATAGCGGCTTTTTAGCCTAAGCGGAAGCTCAGGCGGATGAGCGAAATATCGCGCCAAGCAAAGCTTGGGAGAGGGGAATTCCAAATGAGGGGATGAAACATTCGCGCTATTGGAGTCGTTTTTGATAGCGCTGCAAGCGCAGCACTCCGAACGGATAGCAGGCGTCGATTTCACCCCATGCTTCGTAGCCCGCATCTTCATAGTACTTTCGCAGCACCGGATTATTAGCAAAGCAGTCTAGACGAATATATTTCTTGCGGACGCGCGACACCTGCTGCTCCGCCCAGAGCAAGAGCTGACGGCCCAGCCCTCGGCCACTCCAAGCACGTCGCACGACAAGATTTTCAAGATAGAGCGAGTCATCGTCGTCTATGTCAGGCCAGACTGGCCTATCATCATGCACCAGACGAAACGAGCCCACGAGGTTGGTGCCAATAAGACCCAGGTAGACCTCGCCGGCAGCAATCGAGGCAGCGTAGTAATCCGCAAATTGCCCGTAAGTTCCGGGCGGCAGCTGTCCAACTCCTCGGCTATTCAGCCATTCAGCGACTTCCTCGAGCAAACTCAGGTAGGATTCGAAATCGGTCGGCCGAGCCAAAACAACACAAAGCTCTGAACCCCAAATTCCCATTCTTGCGGTGCTCTCTGACATCATATTGTGTGCGATTGTTTACCATAATTGCTTGGACACGTTGAACAGAACCATCCGGACGAAACTCGACGATCGTCACGTCGTTTCGTTCTTCTGTTTCGCAGGCGTCAGGTCCACATCCGTGCGAATACCAGGTTCGATGAACTTCGCAGAGCTTCGCTGATCCGCGTAAGCCAAAGCGATCACGATCCGTCATAGTTAATAGTCTGCCAGACGTGGCTACAGAAGCGGGCGTCGAACCAGAGAAACGTTAGCCTGTGCAGCAGCGGGCGGCAAGCTGGTAGTCCCCTCACTTGGACATCCTGAAGTTTCCACTCGTGGCGGGATAGGCACGTTTGGCTGGCCCCTAAGTACCCTCTGAGGGGTCGCGAAAGACGCACTCGTCAATATCATTGCAAGAGCGAGGAAGAACACGAGCGTGATGTGCAATGGTTTCATGGCCATTCTCACGGCAATGCAATTACTCTGAGTTCGCGCTCAACATTTTGTCCGTGTGAAACTTCCACCTGCACTCCAAGACTGAGATAGGGCGTTACAAATTCGGGATTCATCCAGGCTCGTGCCTCCACGCGTTGTGCAACCGCATAAGCAGTGTAAGTCCCCGGCCGCAGACCAGAGATATTGAAGCGGCCGCGATTATTTGTGACTGTGTTTTTGTATGCGGTTTGGTCTTCGCGAAAATCGATTGGAGGAACGAGCACCACTTGAGCGCCGGCGACGGCTGCACCATCTTTGTCTACGACCGTACCCCGCACCGTTCCACCCGATCCGCTCACTTCAAGTACGAGCGGCCCAGTGGTATCGCTGTTGACTTCGAACGGCCTACCCAGAATATTTTCGGTCCCCAGCCGTGCCGATGCGAGATGAAGTCCGGGAGCACCGCCCAGGACCATGGTCAAAAAATAACGGCCGCTTGCAGCATTCGGAATGACAAAGGTCCCGTTGTCCTGCACGAACAGTGACCGTCCAAGACTCGCCGTCGGTGACAGAATGCCGGGCATGCCATCGAGAGCGGCAAACAATGGATGGAGTCTTCGGATGTCTGGATTGGCGGCGCGCGCAGTCTGATCGAGAACAACCTGTCCGGTAATGTCGGTGCCACGCTCGATGGCAACCACCAATTCCGTCACGTCGTGGTCGACGATGTCGATCGAAGCGCGGCCGGTATAAAATTTAAAATCGTTGGGACGTTCTCCCGTCCGAAAACTCACATACAGCTCGTACGATCCCGGTCTCACATCCCTCAATTCAAATTCCCGTTCTTTATCGTTGTGATTGGGAACAGGCTGCGTGAATTCCGTCAATTTTGCGTTTCGTGGAATGAGGTAGTAATCGTAGATGCCTTGTCCCGTTTGACTGAGGGGATTGACGATTCGGCCGGAGATCTTCATCGGCGATACGGGGGGTAACGTGAAATCGATTGCGCGGATATCGTTGCCTCCAGCTACTTTGATCGAAACGGCTTCGTCTGGCCTGGTCACACCAGGATAATAAGTCGGTGCAGCGTTGTTTGCGCGTACCACAACTCCGGCTCTGCGCGCCGGTTCGGCCCCATATGCTGCGCGAATGTAATATTCGCCCGCCGGAATCCCTGAAAAATGATATTCCCCGCGATCGTCGGTCTGAACGGTTGGGCGGCCATCCGGTGTTGGGGAGACGATACTGAGTCTTGTTAAGATCCGTTGTCCGAAGCCACTATATTGCGAGAACAGAATTTGAATTTCCGCGTTCGCCACAGGCTGCCGGTCTACATCGTACACTCTGCCGCTAATACGGGCCGTACGAACCAAGCGAAATGAGACGGGGTAATGCCGTCCCGCCTCGATGTTCATCGATATGGGCACCGGCCTCGCATAGCCTGTGGGCAAGGGGTTGGTGATATACCCGGTGCGCTCCGGGTGCAGGAGATAGGACCCGGGCTGAATGTCTTCCAGAACAAATAAACCTTTATCGTCGGTGACGACCTCCTGCTGGTTTCCGGAGCCCCTGTCCTGCAGAATGACTCGTGCATCTTTCAGGGGCTCGCCGGTCACGCCATCCAAGACCTGTCCGGAAATGCGACCGACTTGAATGGACTGCTGTCCCGCTCTCAAGGTCGTCCCGAAAACAATTAAGAGGAATGCGAAAAAAAGAACTATCCGGCCACGCATCTGTCCTCCTCAATGGACGAGAGCCGTCGTAAACTGGGTTTAGAGTTTAAGACATTCAAACGTACTTTTTAGTTTCATCCAATTTCCGCCAAGGAGGGTAGTCCGAAACCTCTGTGGTTCACATTGACCGCGTACTGAAGCTGCAGAGCATGGAGTGAGGGTCATGTTGGTACGTTTTAGAACTCTGTTCTCAAAAGTTGTGGCCGTCTTTCGCCGCTCGCGTCTGGAACGGGAACTTCGAGAGGAGATAGAGAATCATCTCGCCAACTTGGAGGATAGATTCGTAGGCCAGGGAATGAGCCTTGAAGAGGCTCGCTTTGCCGCTCGGCGGGCCTTCGGAGGGATCGAGCAGCTAAAGGAGGCTCTCAGAGAAGAGCGATCATTCTTATGGCTTGACCATATACACCAAGATCTTCGATTCGCGTTTCGAAGTGTGCGCAAAAATGCTGGGTTCGCCCTCGTTGCTATTCTCACTCTCGCGCTTGGCATCGGTCTTAGACCGATCGAAACAGTAGTCCAAAAGATGTATGCTGCCAACGAGGCCGGAAGATGGAGTTCAGCCTTTACGGGAAATCAGCAGCCGCTACAGCGAAAAGTTCCGCGATGATATGAGCAACGAGACATCCCTACAGTCAGGCAAACAACCCGCCTTTGCGGCGCTTCATCACCGAAACTTTCGGTTCTTTTTTGTGGGCACCATGCTCGCAATGTTGGGCGACAACATCGAACATGTGGTGAGCTATTGGTTACTGTTTCAGAAGTTCCACTCGCCGGCGTTGGCCGGATTTGCCGAAATCAGCCACTGGACTCCGTTTCTCTTCCTTTCAGTGTACTTTGGCGCTCTTGCCGATCGATACGATTGCCGAAAGGTCATCCAGGCTGCGCAGGTCTTGTTCATGGGCGTATCGCTGGTCTGGGCCATGCTCTTTTATACGAATACGATTCAGGTGTGGCATGCCGGCCTTCTTCTGATAGTCCACGGCATCGCCGGCGCAATGTGGTCACCCGCTGAACAACTGGTGATCCATGACATTGTCGGCGCAGAGCATCTTCAGAGCGCCGTGCGCCTCAACGCCACGAGCCGGCAGTTGGGAATACTCTTCGGCCCGGCCGTTGGCGCCGGGTTGATGCTATGGCTGGGTCCCCCGCTGGCTCTTGTGGCGAACGTGGTCATCTATCTTCCCTTGACGATTTGGCTGCTGTACGTCCCATACACCGGCCACTTCCGAAAAGGCGCCCCGCCGAAACGAGCGATCGGTTGGGCCGACGCCATCCATGTTTTGCGGGAAGTGGCGCACAACCGTCCCATTGTCACCATGATCGTTTTGGGCGGCAGCGCATCATTGCTCGTCGGTAACACATTTCAGACGCTGATGCCCGCGTTCGCCGCCGACCTCGGTGCGGGCCAGGCCGACTTCACCTACAGCGCGCTGCTCATGGCCAGCGCGGTGGGAGCGGTGTTTGGCGGATTCCTTCTCGAAGGCAAGGGGTGGCTTCAGCCCAGAGTCCGGACCGCCATCATTTGCGCCATTATCTGGTGCGTAGCGATCACGGCGTTCGCGTTCTCGACTAATTACTACCTATCGCTGGTACTGCTGTTTTGCGCAGGAACCTTGAATCTCGCTTTCTATTCCTCGGCGCAGACCATCGTGCAGCTTCTGGCGCCCGCCGAACTGCGCGGCCGGCTGATCGGTCTCTTCAGTATGTCCGCACTCGGCCTGCGCGCGTTCAGTGGGGTGACGGTCGGCATCGTCGGCGGAGTGATTGGGATTCACCGCTCGTTGGGTTTCAGCGCAATCGCGCTTCTGGTTGTAACCGCCTCGCTTTTTGTGTTCGCCGTTCAACGCCAATCCGACTAGCCCGGCATCTGCCGGCCTTACGCAAAAAAGAAATCCGTTGGCTGTAGGCGATCCTGACTTAACGCTGCAGCCGGAGCTCGATCTCTGAGGGTGAGGTCGATACGCCGCCGCCCGCAGAGAGCACTGTCGCGCGAACCCGTACCGACGCTGCTCTTGCCAGTTCTTCCGAAGTGACTTCGGCGAGCCCTTCGGCATTCACACAGACCAGGCGCTTGGGTCCGCTGTTGGTCTGAGAAGGCTCATTCCTCCAGCGGGAAAACTCCCTCAGGTCCCACGGTCGGATTTCGAGATTAATGCTCTGCGTGAGGGTGTTCTGAATCGCCAGGTTTTCGATGGCCCCGCTGCAAACGAGGTTGTCGCTGGCGTCGAGGTAACTCGCGGTCACCCGGATCTCCGCCGGCAGACACACATCCGTGGGTTTGCTGATGGTGCTGAAGAGGTTCAACCGGACTGCAGTGGCACTGTTTGAAGGGACAATCTTTTGTTCGCTGCCATTGACCCAGCGGATTTCCGCTGAGCAGACGGAACGCTGGAGCATTTGCAGCAAGCGGCCCAATTGCAGCTGTTGCTGCTGCAACTGCTGGAGCGCTCCGTCGACGGAACCAATTCCTAGCAGCAAGCGGCCCAATTGCACTTGTTGCTGCTGCAACTGCTGCTGGATTTGCTCGATCTGTCCTTGCTGCCGCTGGAAGTGTTGTTCTATCTGTTGCTGTGGCGCTAATAGCAGGAGGAGAAGTTGGATCATCATAATAGTTTATAGACAGCCGGGAACATTTTATGGTTCTACAAAGGCGCGCAATAATTCGACATGTTGGCAGAATTGCGGCCTGTGGCCACTCGCAGGTTTACACCTACCACGCAGACACGCCACGCTTCTCGGCGTAATAAAACAGGATGTCAAAGTTACCGGGAGTATAGCCAAGCATTCTGAGCATGAGTGCCACCTGTCCACGGTGATGCACGGCATGGTTGGCGCCGTGGTGCAGCAACTCTCCTATCGGCATCGAATACCTGCCTCGCTCATTGAAGTATTCAACGTTTCGCAGAAGATCCGCATCACTAAGCGTAGCCAAGAACTCACGAACATATCCGTCAACCCTGTTCCAGTGCGTGACGACGGATTCCAGCGCGGGGTAGTCCTCGCCTTTCAGTGCAGGCCCGCGCTTTGCGCCACCGCAGCGATCCAGCCATCCCCACTCCGTGCTCAGCGCATGGACTAGGGTGTTGCGTATGGAGCCATAGCTGCCCGCCACCGGCTGCGCGAACTGTTCCGGTGTAAGCTGCGAGGATACAGCAAATAGCTTTTTATTTGCCCACTCGCCGTAATCGTACAGGCTTTCAATGTCTTTAATGGTCATCGCCTGCTCCAGAAAAAATGATTTTTGCGAAGCACTGTATGTGGCGATGCATACCGGGGTCAATATCGGCAGGACCACCACAACGGCAGCCAACCTCAGGACAAAGTGAACAACATATCTAAACTCAATATCTGCTAGGCATTATTTGTTCACGGGCGCAGGAACAGCGATGAACTATGTGAACAACCCGGCGACGCCGGGATGATTGGGAGCATAGTTCAGGTTGTTCACCTTTGCTGCCTTGCGCCACGAGTCCTGGACCTTCTGGGCGTAGCAACGGCCCTCTATCGGGGAAACCGCTCAAGCAGAGGCGACTCGCCGGGCACGACCGGCGTGCGCGCCGTGTTGAGCACCATCCCAATCAGCGAGTAGTGGCCCATCAGGCCGATGGTGTCGAGGAGGGCGCGCTCGCCGAACTTCGCGACCGCGCGGGCATAGGTGGCATCGCTGACGCTGCGGTTCTGCAGGAGCTCCGTGCAGAAGTCATACAGCGCTTCCTCATCCTCCGCCATGGCGTGCGGTCGGCGGCCGTCGCCGATAGCCTTGGCGATCTCCGGATTGAGGCCACCCTTGACCGCGAGCGGATAATGCGCGGCCCACTCGTACGCCTGAGACCACTGCCGCGCAGTAATGAGAATGACGAACTCGGAGAGCCGCGGGGGCAGGGCGCTGTTGAAGCGCACGTAATCGCTGAGGCCCCTCACACGCCCCATCAGTTCCGGACTGCGCACCAGCACACTCCAGGGGCCCGTCAGCGACCCGCGCGCCGCGGTATGGTCTGCCGCCGCCTTTTTCTGAGAGTCGGTCATCTTCTCGGCGGGGATCGGCCCCATCCGCTCCTGCGCAAAGGCGGTCGGAGAGAAAGCCAGTGAGAAAACCAGCACCAATACGTATCTAATCATGTCTGCCTCCCTTCAACAGGAACGGAGTATACTGCGAACGATAGGCTGATGACGAACACATGTAGTCGTGGGCTTCAGCCCGCGTTGCTCCAAAGTAGCCCACCACCCAAATCCTTGACTGCTGCAGAACTGTCAGCTTAAATGCTTGGCGTATACGTACTGCGAGCGATGGCTTGCTCGAGGCCTTTCACGATGTGACGGTGATCGTGAATAAGTAAACTGATGTTTCATCGAAGAAACTTCGTCTTGCTCATGGGAATGACTCTTGCCGGAGCCTTCACCTGTGCTTATGCGCAGTGGCCGAACTATCCTGACTCGCGCATCCCGCGTACGAAAGACGGCAAGCCGAACCTGACTGCTCCCGCACCCCGCCTGAACGGCAAGCCCGATATCTCTGGAGT
>Ga0137377_10001927_pt1 | contig 15046 bp, 14 predicted proteins | sample SagtaG_22_FD_104815 | JGI IMG/M metagenome (GOLD analysis project Ga0137377, IMG submission 104815) | Vadose zone soil microbial communities from Sagehorn Ranch, Mendocino, California, USA - Sage2_L_40_16 metaG | ecosystem: Environmental > Terrestrial > Soil > Vadose zone | place: USA... | reverse complement strand
TAGAGGCGCAGAGCCGTGTCCATATCAGTGAAGATAACGCCTAGCTTCTCCAGGTCCTCACGTACTTTGTGATAAACCGCTTCACTCTCATACTGAGCTGTTACGCCAGCGAGGAATTTGCGCTCGGCCTCTGGGATGCCCAGGCGATCAAACGTGTCTTTAATCTCGGTGGGAACTTCTTCCCAGGTTTTGCCTTGCTGCTGAACTGGCTTAATGTAGTAATAGATATCGTCGAAGTTAATGCCGGACAGATCAGCGCCCCAGGTTGGCATTGGACGTTTCAAAAAGTGTTCCAGGCTCTTGAGGCGGAACTGCCGCATCCAACTGGGTTCGCCTTTCATTTCGGAGATCTGTTCAACGATCTCACGGTTAAGTCCTTTCTTGGACTTGAATGCATAGTTTTCGGCTACATGGAATCCAGCGCTATATGTCTGTTCCACTCCGTATGCCTGACTCATAAGATTCACTCCATCTGCTGGCTGCAATCTCGTAATATACGTAGACAGAAAGCAGAGACTTTCTGCTAATCCTTAGTTATCTAGTCGGATTTAATGGTATTATATGTCCTTTGGCTGGACTTGTCAAGGGATGCGGGGATGCTGCAATACCGTTGTCGCGCTACTGACGCCCGTTCGTTCTGGATGCCTGGTAGCACAAGACAGCCTTTGCAAGGGGAATAGCTGTCCAGGAACAATCAGGCTAAGGGGGTTAAGGTGGCCAAGGAGTACGAACTATGACGCCAGCGGAGGGACTCGAACCCTCGACCTAGCGATTAGAAGTCGCTTGCTCTATCCACTGAGCTACGCTAGCACAGGGACAATATATCACTAATGTCAAGAGAAGGCCCAGGATAATTCACATGAGAACGGAAAAGGGACGGCTTTGACGAGCCGTCCCTTTTCCGTTCTCAAAGGATGGAGAAGCACTACTTTCTCTGCCTGCGCTCGCCCCTGCAGGTCCGGATCGCTTATATTCAGGCAGTTCTGGTTCACTTTGATGTTGGAACTCAGATTCACGGGGCAGGCATTGCTGCCACGAGGGGTGTAATTGCTGGGCTCTGATTTGCTGGTATCCGCGTTGGCGGGATTAAGCTCAAGGTCGGCAAAGCCGGACAGGATGCGTTTTTGGATCTGGTTAAGGCTCGAGTAATCAAGGGATCTAGCGTGTGCCGTGTTAGCTTTAGGGGCTAGCTGAAAGCTGAACACGGTACCGAGCAGCAGGACAAGGATAGTCGCTGCTGAAATACAGATGCTGCATGTTCGGATCGTCATCAAATACCTTCTTTCCTCATTGAGCATAGAGAAACATGCTGGGAGCCATTTCATGCTATAATCAATGGTGCGACTCTTAAGTTCATGCTGGGTAAAACTCCTAATTTTGCTGCCCTATCCAGTTCTTTAGAATCAAAGTATTTTCGGAGAGTAAGTATGTCATCATCTGATGCTGAGCTAATGGCGAAAACGCTGCGTGTAGCCATCCTTGGTTATGGTCTGGCGGGTGCAGTCTTCCATGCACCGCTCATCGCTTCCACACCCGGTATGATGGTAGCGGCGATCGTGACCGGGCATCCTACGCGCCAGGAGCGTGCGCGTCATGACTTTCCCACAGCCAGGGTCTTGCCCACGGCTGATGATCTCTGGCATGATCCTTCCGCTTATGACCTGGTTGTAGTCGCCACACCTAATCGCACGCACGTGCCCCTTGGTATAGCAGCTATGAAGGCAGGTCTTCCCGTCGTCGTTGACAAACCTATGGCTGCATCAGTTGCTGATGCAGAGCAGTTAATAGCAACAAGTAATAGTGCAGGCAAGTTGCTCTCGGTCTTCCAGAACAGGCGTTGGGATAATGACTTTCTAACGATACGGCAGTTGTTATCTACCGACCTGGACCTGCTTGGCCCGCTTACACGCTTTGAATCGCGCTATGAGCGTTACCGGCCAGCACCGCGTCCTGGCGCCTGGCGCGAACTGCCAGCTCACGAGGAAGCGGGGGGACTGCTCTATGATTTAGGTAGTCACCTGATTGACCAGGCTTTGCAGCTCTTTGGGAAGCCCATCCGTGTCTATGCAGAGGTGGTCACACGTCGTCCGGGTGCGGAGGTAGATGATGATACCTTTGTTGCACTTGAGTTTGGCAGGGGTGTGCGGGCGCATTTGTGGATGAGCGTGATTGTCCGTATTCCGGGGCCACGGGTACGTATTAGCGGTCTGCGCGGTACATACGAGAAGTGGGGACTGGATCCGCAGGAAGATGCCCTTCGTGCGGGTATGCGACCAGGAGAGCCCGGTTGGGGGCTAGAACCACGCGAACGCTGGGGGCGGCTCTCTACCGAGATTAGCGGTGTGCGTATTGATAGTCCTATAGAGACTCTTCCGGGCGCTTATGAACAATACTATGCACTCCTGCGTGATGCTCTTATGACGGGTGGACCGCCGCCGGTGAACCCTGCTGACGTGGTGGACACTTTAAGGGTAATAGAGGCTGCTCAGCGGAGCGCGCAGATTAATGCGATAGTTGATATGAACGTTTGAGATGTGGCGACTACTGGTTGTATACGTTTTTCCTGCGAAGCCGTATAGTAGCATAGATGGGGATATAGAGTTAAGGAGTTTTCCAATGGCAGATGAGCACCAATCACCTCAATATTTACTAGCTAGCCCACAAGATATAGAGTCCTTAGCAAACAAGCTTACGGAGTTTGGCCAGGCACTCAACCCACTAGAGCAGGCACTTTTCATGGAACGCATCAAGCGGAGTATACCCGCTATGGAAGTTCAGGAATCTATCACTCCTGTCCCCAGCCTGGAGGTATTCGCAGCCTGGCTCAACTCAGTTGTCCCCGGCGGCTCGCGTTGGTTCCCTGCGTAAAGCTGGAGGACACCAGAAAAACTAACAACAAGAGGCACCCCGGAAAAACGCGGGATGTCTCTTGTTGCTGCACAGATTTAAGGAAACGCGCAGATCGGCTTAGTTGCCGGTGTAGCCGATGACATCGGTGCCACCTTGCCCCCCATTGAAGACGAAGTACTGGGGACGTTCAGCCACCAGCACCGCGCCGGCCCCCTGCGCCTGCACCAGGGTCGAAACGGCCCCGCTGGCCCCTTTAGCCGCCAGGTCCACATCCACATCAATGGTCGTGCGGCTGTGGGCCACCACCGTGACCTGCTCTTGATACGCTTTGGTCGGCGTATAGAAGGTCACCAGGGCGGTCTCATTGCTACCGGTCGGGTTTTGCAGGGTGATGAACTCGGCGAAGGGACGATTGGTATAGCCTTCGGCAAAGGCATAGGTACTTTGCGCCGCCGGCGTGCCCACCACATCGGTGGTGCCCGAGATCTTGGTCGCCCCAAAGTGGAAGTACATCAGCCGCTCGGCCACGATGGGATGGTCGGAGGTCACCTCCGCCGAGACCGAACCGGTCACCGCACAGGGAGCAGGCACGCAGGTGCCCGGGTGGGCATTGGCATTGTTGACATCGAAGCGTGCAAAGCCCAGGGCGGGTACGGGCACCGAGACCGTCTGGGTATCGCCATTGGTGTACTCCAACTTGATGTTGGCCGTCGCAGGCGTGCTGCCAAAGTTGGCTAACTTATAGTACTCCTGGAAACCACTGCCGGTGTAGCCCTCAGCGAAGAGCCAGTCCGTGCCAGGGGCGGTGGCTCCCACCCCCATGATGGCTCCGGTGGTCCAGCCGACGTTGGCGATATTGTCCTTGACGTAGAGCAGGCGCTCGGCGATGATGGGGTTGTCGGAAGACACCACCGAAATGGTGAATTGTTGATGGTAGCCCAGCCCAATGGTGGGTTTCAAGACTTGCCGTTGTAGGGGAATGAGACTGACTTGCTGCGTCGGACAGGCCGCTTGTCCTGAAGCCCCGCACACCCCGGTATAGTAGGTGATGGTGGCGTTGGCGTTGAGGGTCGAGCTGGGATTGAGCACCGAGACGAAGGTATTGTAATCGGGCTGGCCAGGCGAGGGGGCATTGGTGGAATCGGCTTCGGCGAAGTAGTAGGCTTTTTGGGGCGTGGTGACGCCAAAAGTATCGGTACCGCTGTTGACGCCCAGGTTGTTGAAGTACCAGGGCCGCTCCACGATGATGCCCGGGCCGCTGGTCACCTGCACCAGGGCGGCCGCATCAATATGAGGACCATTGGTCGTGGTGCCCAGGTCCGCATCCACATCGAAGGTCTGGCGGGTGGCGGCGGGAACAATATGGGTGACCTTGCGCACATGGGTGGGAGTGGTGGGCGGATTGGCCTCCAGGAAATAGGTGATGGTCACGTTGGCATCCACGGAGGGGTTGGGATTCTGCATGGTCAGGTATTCCTGGAAGCCGCCGCCGACACTACCCCCATCAAAGTACCAGGTGGTATTGGTGGGCACGGCGGTGGGCAATTGACTGCGCGTCAGGGAGACCAGGCGGCTGGCCGGGGCGGCCTGACTTTTCACATAGAAGGCCAATCCTCCCACGATGAGCAGGATGGCCAGCATGGGGATGACTACCAAGGGGTAGAGGCGGCGGGTGTTGTCTCCCACCGGAGAAGATGTAAATGGCATAATTTGTTTCTCCTGAATATATTTGCTGGTATAGCATGCAGTTTCAGCGCGTCACACAAGTTATGTATGCTGTGCCACTATCGCTCGATTGCTTGCTCTAGAGTATAGGGGATTGGCTTCTCTTAAAGGGGTGGCAATGCAGTTATGATTTGGTTAAGATATGCTGAGATTGATGAAGGTTTTTGTCCTGCTACCAACGTTGAGAGATAGCCAGGTTAGAGGCTGGCAGCGTCGTTAAAACCTCTCTACTGAAAATGCCTCTATAATCTCCGGCGCTTCCCCCGTTACCACCAGGTCAGCAATACTCTTCCCAGTAATGGCGCTTAGTATGATACCGACGCTGCCGTGGCCGACGGCCAGGGTTACATTCTCCCAGCGGGGGGCTTTTCCCAGGATGGGTAGATTGTCGGGCGTTTTGGGGCGTAGACCTGCCCATACCTGGTCGATGGTGCAGCCGTCAAGGCCTGGCGCAAGTCTTATGGCCGTGCTGAGTAACCAGGCGATGCCGCCGGCGGTGATGTGTTTATCAAAACCTACTTCTTCTTTCGTCGCGCCTACAATAATTGTGCCATCTTTTTTAGGGGCGAGATAGACGGCTTCACCGAATATCAAGTGCTGCAGAGGGTGCGGTGAAGGTTGTTTTAAGGTAAGGATTTGACCGCGTTGTGGATTAACCGGCAATGGGGTGTCGAGCCATATCCCACAGTCGGCCGACCATGCTCCAGAGGCAACAACGAGGTGGTTGCAGGCAATAGTTTCACCCTGGGCGGTGTACACAGCTGTTACTCTCCTATCCTGGCGTGCAACGCCAAGTATTTCTTTCTGACTGTAAAAGGTTGCACCTGAATTGGCAGCCGCTTGTGCGAAGGCCTTGACGAGTTGAGGAGCTTTGATTTGAGCTTCTCCGGGCGCGTAAATAGCAGCACAGACATCCGAGGCTAAGAGCGGTTCGCGCTGGCGAGTCTCTTCCCCGCTTAACCAGTGCATCTCAAGGCCTAGTGGCTGCCATTCGTTCATGCGCTTGCGCAGGTTACTGGTAGTCTTGGGGTTGCGTACGATGCGCAGCGACCCTGTCTGTTGGTATTCGAGGTGGAGATCGCTTGCATTTTCAAGCTCTGCAACAAGCGAGGGGAACATGTTCCAGCTGGCGAGTAACAGGTCAGCGAATGGGCCTGGACCCGAGAGTGAACCCAGGGGTGCAAGCAGACCAGCCGCTGCACTTGAGGCCTGGGTGCCGATTTCGCCTTTCTCTAGAACGATGACGTCTACACCTGATTTACGCAGGTAGTAGGCGATGGCACATCCTATTACGCCGCCTCCGACAATGACAACATCTGTTGTGGCTTCCATGCTGCTGCTCCTTGCACTTTTTAGATTGGTCAAATGTAGTCTACCACAATGCAGGGTGTTTACCTTTGAGGCTCTCTGTACGTCTCTATAATAGAGTGAGAAGTTCCTTAGAATTTCCATTGTTGACTTGAGGAATTCTAAAGACCTTAGCTACTTTATAGGTAGCAAAGAGTCAGTGATAAAATTTTTTATAATGCATTGGCACTATCAATAACTCGTTGATATCTGTCAAGAGTTTAGTAGTGAAGAAACAGGTGGATGATCAGCCAAGAGAAGCATCAAGCTCTTTTTCTCGACCGCGACGGGACACTGGTTCATCCTGGCCACTATCCGTCGCGACCTGAGGATCTGCATCTCTATGACGGCATCGGTCTGGAGCTACGTGTTCTTCAGGAGGCAGGGTTCCGACTGGTGATGATTACGAATCAGGCAGGTATTGCGCGCGGCTACTTCACTGAAGCCGACCTGCAACGTATGCACGCATATCTTACAAGTGAGCTTGCCCGGTCGGGTGTACACCTCGATGGTATCTACTACTGCCCCCATCATATCGAGGGCGTGATTCCAGAACTTGCCATACGTTGTAACTGTCGCAAGCCGCGGCCTGGTATGTTGCTGCAAGCGGCTGCCGACCTCAATATCGATCTTCAGAATTCCTGGTTTGTGGGGGACATCCTCGATGATATTGAAGCAGGCAACCGGGCGGGATGCCGCACTATTCTGGTTGATCTTGGTACAGAGCAAGCTCCTACACAGCCTCTACGTCGCCCCAGCTTTGTTGCACGCGATACGCTGCATGCTCTCCGCATTATTGCTGCAATCAAACAAGCAGGTCCCGCGGTGGATTTGTCTTATCGTCCCGCGACATGGACACTGACTCCTGAAATTGGAGTTGAGGCATGATTGACAAGAGATGGTCTCACGTTAAGCGGATTCTGGCTATTCGCCTTGATAACCTTGGTGATGTGCTGGTAACGACTCCTGCACTGCACGCGATCAAAACGTCTCTACCTGGCGCTGCCTTGACTCTGCTGGCGAGTCCTGTGGGAGCGCAAGTTGCGCGCCTCAATCCCGATCTTGATGATGTTATCGTCTATCAAGCTCCCTGGATGGACCCGTGGCATAAGCTACCGCAAGATAGCCAGCGCGAGCAGCAGATGATAGCGACTATCCGCGAGAGGCGCTTCGATGGAGCCATCATTTTCACTTCGTTTCGCCAGAGTCCATTGCCAGCGGCCTATCTGTGTTACCTGGCAGATATTCCGCTGCGTGTAGCCGCGTCAATTGACGGGCCCGGTTCGCTGCTGACCACTCGCCACAAACATCCAGAACGGATGATGCACGAAGTTGAGCGAGGACTTGACCTGGTGGGAGCCATTGGTCTGACCACCAACGACGTTGACCTGGTTTTGCATGTGCCTGGAGATGCTCGAAGATACATTGATGACGTGCTGGCTACCTACCGCCTTGATTGCCAGCATCCTTTGATTGTGGTTCACCCTGGATGCAGTATGCCTGCACGTACCTACCCCTGGGAGATGTATGTCAAGGTTGTTGACTTGCTGGTTGAACACCTTGGCGCTGCGGTTTTCCTCACCGGAGCTGAGGATGAGCGGGAACTGGTCGAGCGTATACTCAGTCATGTGCAGGAAAATACGCGGCGGGCGGTCTACTCGCTGGCCGGTGTACTGTCCTTTCCTGCCTTGTGCGCGCTTATCGAGACTGTCGACCTGGTCATTACCAATAATACGGGGCCGATGCATATCGCAGCGGCGGTCAAGACAGCGGTGGCAGCTCTCTTTGCCCTGACCAACCCGCCGGAGCAATGGGGTCCCTGGCAAGTACCACAGCGACTGCTCAATGTTGATGTTCCCTGCCGTATCTGTTATAGCCGCGTCTGCCCATATCAGCACGAGTGCCTGCGCCTGGTTACACCGCAGATGGTTGTCGACGCGGCCAGGGAGTTATTGGAGGAGGGGGAAAAGGAGCAGAAGGAGGCTAGCTGATGAACGAGTGGCTTGCGGCTAAGAACATTCTGGCAGTCCGGCTGGACAATATTGGGGATGTTGTCATGCTGGGGCCAGCATTACGTGCGGTAAAAGAAACTTCACCGCAGGCGCATCTCACGTTATTAGCCAGTCCGGCTGGTTCAAATGCTGTGCCTCTTCTCCCGTGGATTGATGATGTGATTACCTGGCGCCCGGTCTGGCAGGATGTGGGGACCCTGTCTGGGGGACAGGTAAGGCGTATGCCTTTCGATCCTGAGCGGGAGCGAGAACTCATTAGCATGCTCGCTGAGCGGAAGTTTGATGCGGCACTGATTTTTACCTCATTTAGCCAGACGCCGCATGTTCCCGGCTATGTCTGCTACCTGGCAGGTATAGCGCTGCGAGCCGGGGAGTCAAAGGAATTTGGAGGTAGTACCTTAACGACCGAGCTGCGGGGAGCCCCTGATGAGCTGCACCAGGTTGAGCGCAACTTGCGCCTGGTCGAGCACCTGGGATTTGTTGCCAGGGACCGGCGGCTGATGCTTGTCATCCCTGAGCAGGCTCGCCAGGCTGTACCGTCGCTTCTTGAAAGGGTAGGGTTTGATCCTGCTGCACCGTTTCTGCTCGTACATCCAGGTGCCAGTGCCCAGGCACGGCGTTATCCAGTAGAACGATTTGGTATGGTTGCTCGTTTACTTAGTAGAAGAGGCTGGCCAATACTGGTGACCGGCGTTGAACGGGAGGCTGCACTGCTAGCGGAGCTTATGCAGCACGCGCCCAATGCTCGATGCCTGGTTGGTGGAACAACTGTGGCTGAGTACGCAGCATTGGTTGAACGTGCCGCTCTGGTGATCTGTAACGATACCCTTCCCATGCATCTTGCCGACGCGGTAGGAACGCCTGAGGTTGTCCTATTTTCCGGTACCGACTATGAGGAGCAATGGCGGCCGCGCACAACGGTGCATAGGCTGCTGCGTCGCCCAACGTCGTGTCATCCTTGCTACCTCTTTGAGTGTCCTATCGGATTATCGTGTCTTGATATCTCACCCGAGGAGGTGGTCGAAGTGGTTGAGACATTGCTCGAAGAAGTTGGGGCCGTTGACATGGCGTAGAAACCCAATTCATTGTGGTTTTCACTTATAGCCGGAGGAGATGGATGATCGACCGGACAAGGCAAACGAATATGGTTGTTGACCATGGTATGACGCCTGGACGCCGGGCGAGCACACGCCGGGCGACCACAAGGGTCGCCCCTACAATGCGACGTGGAGGAGGCAAATCGTCCGCAACAAGCCGGGCGAGCACAAGCCGGGCGACCACAAGGGTCGCCCCTACTATGGCACGTGGAGGAGGCAAATCGTCCATAGTAGGGGCGATGCCTGGTGCTCGCCCTGTAAATGGTCGCCTTGCACATTTGTCCCCGCGGAAGATTGTCGTTTTTCGTGCGTTGTACCTGGGGGATCTCTTGCTGGCGGTGCCTGCGCTGCGGTCGATCCGTAGTGCTTTTCCGGAGGCCGAAATCACCCTGATAGGATTGCCGTGGGCTGCGTCATTCGCGCGGCGCTTTTCGCGCTACATTGACCGGTTTGTGGAGTTTGTTGGGTATCCAGGTATTCACGAAGTGGATGCTGACCCTGAGAGTACGCAGCGTTTCCTTGAGGAGCAGCGCGCCTATGGTTACGACCTGGTCATTCAGATGCATGGCAATGGGCGAGTGAGCGATCAATTTGTGCTTGCGCTCAACGGCCAGGTAACGGTGGGTTACTACGAGAGCGTGCCTCCTGCCGGGCTGACAGTGGGAATGCCTTATCCTGAGCATGAGCCGGAAGTGCAGCGTAACCTTGGCCTGGCCGAACTGCTTGGTTGCCGCAATCTTGACGCAAAACTAGAGTTCCCGCTCTTTAATGAAGACCGGGGTGAAGCTGCTCGACTTTTGCGCAGGTTTTCCCGGGCGAACCGTCCCTGGATTGGGCTGCATGCAGGTGCGAAATCGCCGGTACGCCGCTGGCCTGTCGAATACTTTGCCAGGGTCGCTGATCATTTTGCCCAACGCTTTAACGCGCAGATTATCTTGACGGGTAGCCCTGTTGAGGAGTCAACAGTACGAGCTCTAGCAGAACGCATGGAACCCTATCTGGGGGGCTCTCACACTACGCAACCGCTGAGTGTCGTGGGCCAAACCTCGCTTGGTGGGCTGGCTGCGCTGATTAGTGAATTGGATCTCTTTATCAGCAACGATACCGGGCCTGCTCATATTGCCAATGCTGTAGATACGCCGAGCGTTACCATCTTTGGCCCGGCTGATCCCCGGCGTTGGGCTGCGCTGGATCAGTCGCGCCATCCCAGCGTCTGCCAACCAGTGGCGTGCAGTCCTTGTGAGTACCGGGAATGTCCTATTGACCATCGCTGTCTGCGTTGGATCAGTCCAGAAAGGGTCATTGCGGTAGGCGAAGAGTTACTTTTGAAGGGGGCTATCGCATGCAACGCTTAAAGATTTTGATCTGGCATATTCATGGCAGCTACCTCAACACCCTGGCACGCATTGATGCAGATTGGTATCTACCGGTCAAAGCGGGCCGCCCCGAGGGCTATGGTGGTCGGGGACCAACCTTCGATTGGCCGGCTTATGTGCGAGAGGTGCCCGCGGAGGCGGTACGTGACTTGAAACTAGACCTCATCATCTACCAGACCCCTAAGAACTACTTTGAGGACCAGTTCGAGATACTGAGCGCTGAGCAGTGTCAACTACCCAAGATTTACCTGGAACATAACACCCCGAAGCCTCTTTGCATTAGCCACAAGGGAGGCATAGACGAGACGTGGCGTAATGCATTTCAAGTCCCAGGCGCCGTGGATACTCGTCACCCTATCGATGATCCCAACGTGTTACTAGTGCATGTTACTCACTACAATCGCCTGATGTGGGATAACGGTCGGACGCCAACTATAGTCATTGAGCATAGCGTGGCCATTGATCCCTCCATTAGATATAGTGGGCACATTGAGCGGGGCATTACGGTGATCAATGGCATGCAGAAGCGCCCTCGCATCGCCGGATACGACATCTTTCTCCAGGCGCGCCAGGTAGTACCACTTGACGCAGCCGGCATGGAAACAGAGGCCCTAGGGGGGCTCGGTGATATTCCGTATCGTGAGTTGCATCGTCGTGTAGCTGAATATCGCTTCCTGTTCAGCCCGATTCGTTATACCAGCCTGCCACTAGCGGTAATCGAGGCAATGACGGTAGGGATGCCTGTGGTCGCCCTGGCAACCACTGAACTGCCAACGGTCATTGAGAACGGCGTGACAGGTTATGTCTCCTGTGACATCGACAGGCTGATCAATGCCATGCAGTTTTTGCTTGCTAACCCGGAAGAAGCTTGTCAACTTGGTGCCAGGGCACGCGCCCTTGCTTGCGAGCGTTTCGGCCTCGATCGCTTTATTCGCGATTGGAACAGGGCATTTGCGCTGTGCAAGGGGGGCCGATAAATCGGCGGTGGGCGCGATAAATCGGCCCCTACAAGCAATTCATACACCCGTGCAGGGTGCCGATTTATAGTGCCTCATAAGGTAGGAAAAAAGAAAAGGAATGATACCGATGGATCGATCAACACGGATAGCGTTTATCAGTGAACATGCCAGCCCCGTTGCTCTCCTTGGAGGTGCGGATGCAGGCGGGCAAAACGTGTACGTGGACGAGGTGAGCCGCAACCTCGCTCGTCGCGGTTATGCTGTAGACGTCTTTACCCGCCGCGATATCCCTGACACATCTGAGATCGTCGACTGGGCGCCAGGCATGCGAGTGGTGCATCTGCCGGCGGGCCCGACCCAGCCGCGTCCTAAGGATGAACTCTGGCCGTTCATGCCGGAGTTCCGTGACTCTTTCCTGCGCTTTATGGTGCGAGACGAGGCCCGGTACGATCTGATTCACGGTAACTTCTGGATGTCCGGGTGGGTCGGAACCGAATTGCGGAAACGGCTGAATATCCCTGCTGTCCAAATATTCCACGCCATGGACAAGACCAAGCGGCGGCACCAGAAGAAAGTCGATACCAGTCCTGGGGACCGTATCAAAACCGAAAAGGACATTATACGTGAAGTCGATAGACTGATCGCCCAGTGCCCGGCAGAACGAGCCGAACTGGTCAACGATTATGGTGCTGATCCAAAGAAAGTCGTTATTATTCCGTCAGCAGTCAACACCAAGGTATTCCGGCCTATGCTGCAGGCTGAAGCCATGAGCCGCATCGGAGTCGAGCAGCAATGCAAGCTGATTGTTTACGTCGGTCGAATGTTGCCACGGAAAGATATTCGTAACATTGTTCGCGCGCTGGCTCTGCTACTGCGAGGGGACGAAAGCATTACAGGCTCTTCTTCGATTACGCTGATGGTGGTTGGAGGAGAAACTGTGGAGCCGGATGCCGTTGCCACGCCTGAGATCGGAGAGCTACAGCGGCTGGCGGCAGATCTCAACGTTGCAGGACATGTGCGCTTTATCGGCAAACGGCAGGCGAATGACTTGCGCTACTACTATAGCGCGGGCGATGTCGTGGTAACGACGCCCTGGTACGAGCCGTTTGGACTGACTCCTCTCGAGGCGATGGCCTGTGCTCGTCCCGTGATTGGCTCGGCAGTAGGCGGCATTACATACACTATCAAGGAGGGTGAGACGGGTTTGCTCGTTCCGCCGCGTGATCCTGAGGCGCTCGCCAACGCCTTGCAGCAACTACTTGGCCAACCAGAGTTATGTACACAAATGGGACTGGCTGCACGGAAGAGAGTGGAGCGTGAGTTTACCTGGTCGATTGTTGCCATGCGTACCGCGGCCCTGTACGAGACAGTCCTGGCGGAGCGCAGGAGCGAGACGTGGCCGGTGGATATAGAGACACTATCACTAGCATCATTGCCAAAGGTACCGGAAATCAATCCATAGTAGAGTGCCGATTTATCCAGCACGGGGCTAGAAAGATTCTATCGTGGCACTGGTTGATGTACTTATTCCAACATATGGACGCAAGACGGGCCTGGCAGTGGTTTTGACCAGTCTGCTGGGTCAGACCTTCACCAGTTTTAATGTCATTGTTTCGGACCAGACAAAGGATGACGAAACGTATCTTGACAGCATCGAGATACAGACGCTGGTACAGGCTTTGCGCTGGCATGGACACGATGTGGCGCTGCATAGACACCTGCCTCGACAGGGTTTAGCAGAGCACCGGCAGTTCCTGCTTGAGCAAAGCACAGCCTCCTACGTTCACTTTCTCGATGATGATGTTCTGCTTGATCCAGCGGTGATGGAACGGATGTTGGGTGTGCTACAGGCTGAGAAGTGTGGTTTTGTTGGTTGCCCGGCAACAGGCCTGAGCTATCTCAAGGATGTTCGTCCTCACCAGCAGCAGATTGAAATCTGGACGGAGCGAGTCGTGCCCGAACCTTTCGAGCCCGCTACCATTCCCTGGGAACGCCATAAAGTGAACAATGCCGCTAATCCTCTCCACCTGGAGCAGCGGCTGGTAACTAATGGCCGGGTGGTGCGTTACAAAATCGCCTGGGTCGGTGGCGCTAATGTTCTTTATGATCGTGCCAAGTTGTTGAGCGTGGGCGGCTTTTCCTGGTGGCGTCGTTTGCCGCCAGAACATGCAGGGGAAGAGGTTGTTGTCCAGTTTCTTTTGATTCGCAAATACGGCGGCTGCGGTATCCTACCAAGCGGGACTTATCATCTTGGTCTACCGACCACGGTGGAAGACCGCAGGCACAACGCAAGCGAGCTGTTCGAGGAGCTTATCCGAGAATACAATGTTGACCCTGTATTACCGATGGAGGTAAATCCGTAGAGGACTGAATGCATGTGATGAAGCCCCCCAGGCTTCATTACGCCACGTCTAGCTATGCGTCGCTTGTGGCTAATGCAAGGAGTAAGGAAAAAATAGATGAGTGATAACATCTTAAAAGGAAACGTGGCTCTGGTTACCGGTGCTGGGAGTGGTCTTGGCGAGGCAACAGCTCGTGCCTTCGCACACGCCGGTTGTAATGTTGTCTGCATGGATATTAATGGAGAAGCAGCAGAGCGCGTCAGGCGTGATCTGGCAGGACAGGAACAGGATATTAAATGTATCGCACTACAATGTGATGTGAGCAATGCAGAGGCTGTCTTTAAAAGAGTGGAGGCGGTGGAAGCGCATTTCGGACGCCTGGACATCGTGGTCAACTGCGCGGCGGTAGATCATACCGTCTCCGTCAACGAGATGACTGTTGAGCAGTGGGACCAGGTTATTAACGTCAATTTGCGCGGTCCGTTTTTGCTTGCGAAAGCCGCGCTGCCGCTGATGCGGCGGCAACACTCTGGACATATCATCAATATTGCCTCGACTGCGGCGACTCGTGCCTGGGCCAATGCAGCGGCCTACCATGCCTCTAAATGGGGACTGGTCGGCTTCAGCCGCGGTCTCGGCGTCGAAGGACGGGCCGATGGTATTCGTGTGACGACCATTATCCCCGGCGGAATGCGTACTCACTTCTTTGATCGTTTTGCTGGACAAGGGATCCCTATGCCGGATGAGCATAACCTGCAGGACCCGGCCAACGTGGCCCAGGTTATCGTATTCGCGGCGCAGGTACCAGCGGAGTCGGCCCTCCAGGAAGTGATAATAACCCCGGTAACTGAGACGAGCTGGCCTTAGGAAGTTAAAGAAAGAATATCCCAAGTCATCAGCACTGGAGGCAGCCGTATGCTGACTCTATCTACATACACTGTCCCAAAAAGTTCCATCAGCGTATAGCTGATCCTCTCTTCCAATACAAGTTCCTTATGCTCCAATGCATCAGAATCTAATAGGGGTGTGCTGGAGCAGTGGGCTTGAATATGAATGGAGGAATATGGTTGTTCTATTGGTGGATGAGTCGGCCAATTGATCGTGACCTCGTCTACATTCACTTCCTCGAAGAGATCCAGTAGTATCTGGCCCACAAGGTCTTCTACCATTAGCTCAGCATGCTCCAACTCGTCTGATAGGACTTCTGAGAACTGATCAGCGCATCGAACATCTATTTCAATGAGGTACATGACTAGCCCCTTTCGGAAATGAGACTTGTATCCTGTTGCCTTTTCTCCTCTTTTTTTCGACTGCAGCAATTTGCAACCTCTCTAAGAG
>Ga0137377_10001925_pt1 | contig 15050 bp, 7 predicted proteins | sample SagtaG_22_FD_104815 | JGI IMG/M metagenome (GOLD analysis project Ga0137377, IMG submission 104815) | Vadose zone soil microbial communities from Sagehorn Ranch, Mendocino, California, USA - Sage2_L_40_16 metaG | ecosystem: Environmental > Terrestrial > Soil > Vadose zone | place: USA... | reverse complement strand
TACACTTCATCCAAAAATCATGGCCACGGCAATAGCATCCCCAATACCAGCCAAGAGTGAGAAGCGCAAGAAAAGCGCGTGGAAGAGTCTTCCGGACGTCTGGGCGCTGATGAAACCGAGACGCGGACTGCTGGCGCTGGGCCTCGTGCTCATGGCGGTCAACCGCCTCGCTGGATTAGTTCTGCCCGCTTCGACGAAATATTTGGTAGATAACGTCATCAACTTGCGGCAAATCCAGCTGTTGACGCCAATCGTGCTGGGCGTCCTCGCTGCGACGGTCATTCAGGGATTGACTTCGTTTACGCTGACGCAACTGCTCTCCAAGTCCGCGCAAAAAATGATCGCGGACTTGCGCCGCCAAGTGCAGGCGCACATCGGCCGGCTTCCGGTTTCGTTTTACGACGCCAACAAAACCGGCGCGCTCGTCTCACGCATCATGAGCGACGTGGAGGGCGTGCGAAATCTCATTGGCACAGGCCTGGTGGAGTTTGTCGGCGGGATCATGACCGCAGTCATCGCGCTGGTGTACTTGATTCATACGAGCGTGACGATGACGGGCGTGGCGTTTGGCATCCTGCTGGTTTTCGGATATGGGATTAACAAGGCGTTTGCGACAATTCGTCCGATTTTCCGCGCACGGCCAAAAATCAACGCGGAAGTTACGGGGCGCCTTACCGAATCGCTCAGCGGAGTCCGCGTGGTGAAGGGGTACCACGCCGAGGAGCGTGAAGAAGGCGTCTTCGCGACGGGCGTGCAGCGGCTGCTCGACAATGTTTTGAAGACACTTACCGCCACTTCGCTGATGAGTCTTTCCGCCGCGGGCCTGATGGGAATTGTCAGCGCCATTATTATGGAGCTTGGCGCGCACAAGATTCTTGGCGGCACGATGACGCTGGGGACTTTTTTTGCGTTCAACATTTTCCTGGGCCTGCTGGTTGCGCCGGTCTTTCAGATTGTAGCCATTGGCACACAAATTACCGAGGCCATCACGGGTCTGGAGCGCACGCGCGAAATCCTGAACGAAAAGCTGGAAGATGACGAGCCGGGGCGGACGAAGACGCTCGATCGCGTGAACGGGCTTGTTGAGATGGAAAACGTAAGCTTTGCTTACGACACGCGGAAGGAAGTTCTGCACGACGTGAGCTTTCGATCGGAACCGGGAACGGTCACGGCCTTAGTCGGTCCTTCCGGGGCGGGCAAATCAACGATCATCGGACTGATTGCGGCGTTTTACGTGCCTTCGAGCGGGTGCGTCCTTGTGGATGGCGTAGATCTTTCGACGGTGAAACTGAATTCCTATCGGACGCAGCTTGGCGTGGTGCTGCAGGAGACTTTTCTCTTCGATGGAACGATCAGGGAAAATGTGGCTTTTGCCCGGCCCAACGCTACGGAAGAAGAAATTCTCGCCGCTTGCCACATCGCTCGCGTCGACGATTTCGCGGAGTCCTTTGAAAACAGGTATGACACGGTCGTCGGCGAGCGCGGAGTAAAGCTCTCCGGCGGACAGAAGCAGCGCGTGTCCATTGCGCGGGCGATTCTAGCTGACCCGAGGATACTGATCCTGGACGAAGCGACTTCCAGCCTGGACTCGGAATCGGAGGCGCTCATCCAGGAGGGCCTGCGCTACCTCATGCGCGGGCGCACGACGTTTGTAATCGCGCACCGGCTATCGACGATTCGACGCGCCGATCAAATTCTGGTGGTGGAGGCGGGGCGGGTGATTGAGCGTGGCACGCACGAAACTCTTTACGCTCTGGGCGGACGTTATTACGACCTGTATACCAAGCAGCACGCTGTCGAAGCGAATCTCTTCCTGGCGCCTGGCGAAGGCAGCGACCAAGATGATTCGACGGGCGTGGAAATCCAGGCGGGGGGCAATAGCCGGGGCGATGCCGCTTTACCTGACGCAATCCGCATCATTCGCGGGCAAAATAGTTGAACCCTGCATTTTGAGAAAACGGAAAGAGCGCGGCAGAAGAAGTGGGCTCCCTCTATCAATTCCCATTGTGAAAGCGGTCAAGCGGTCGGACGGCGCACGATCAACTTCTTCGCTACGGGCGGTGGAATCAAGGTGGCCATTTTGCGGATCATGGCCAGCACCAGCCGCTTGTCCCCGTCGGAAAGCGTTGTGCTGTACTTCTTGATCTCCGCCAGGAAGCGAATTTCGTCCTGCGAGAGCTCCCCAAGCGCTTTTTGCGTTTCGCGATCGCGCGGCGTTTCCGTGCCGGGGAAAAAATCCGCCAGCGAAATATCCATGGCTTCCGCGATTTTGGCGAGCGTTTCGAGAGACGGGACGGTGTGTCCGTTTTCGACGCGCGAGAGGTAACAACGCAGCAGTCCGGTGCGGCGCTCGATGTCGCCCTGCGACAAACTACGCTGACTGCGATAGCTCTTGATCACTTCTCCGATATTCACTCGAGGCTTTTCTTTTGGCATGGTCTCCCCACTAGAGGGGGTAGCTTACTCACTAACAGTAGGAGTGGCAAGGGGGAATTTCAGCCGGATGGTTCCAATCCGACAACGTTGAAGGAGACGCGGCCGGGACGCACTTTCAAAGCAGGAGGCGACGGGTAAAGAAAAAGGCGAGGCGAACCCTTTTCTAAAGCCCCGCCCGTATTTCCGTTTCGTAGCTGCGGGAATCAGGCCTACCCTTGGGTTGCCGCCACCGTTACCGGTTGTTGCAGGCGGAATTCCAGCAACGTCTCGCTCGGCACCTTCACCTGCTGGCCTTTCGTCAAGACCTGGACGCCAGCGCCAGCCGCCGAGCCCACGCCCGCACCGATTGCCGCGCCTTTGCCGCCGCCGGCAATCGCACCGATAATGGCGCCGGCTACCGCGCCACCACCAACTTTCTTGGCGGTGTCCGAGCCACGGCCCTTCCCTTTCAGACTGTAGTCGCTGCTGACGAGCGTGTAGTCCTTGCCATCGATCACGATGCGGGTCAGTTCAAGCTGCAGCTCACTGCTCCCGGAAATGTGACCCGCTTCCTTGGCCTCGGCCAACCGACCGTAGACATCCGTTCCCTTGCGCGCAACCACGGTGTTGCCGATGGTCAGGTCTGTTTCAAGGCTAGCGTGGAAGACGTCGCCGACATGATTTTTCGAAGAGTCCACGCCATCGATCATTCGGACCAGCAGGGATTGCCCCGCGGGAATAGTCATGGTCCCACCGGGAGAGGGATCCGGCGCAGCGGCCGCAGGCGCAGGAGCCAATGCCGCGGCCGGTGTTGGAGCAGGTGCAGGCGCGGAAGCTGCCGGACGACCAGTGAAAGTCAACGCCACGATGTCCGTAGTATTGAAAGTCTGGACTTCTCCATTGATCTCAAAACGCAGCACAACTTGCGTGCCACCGAGGTACTTTCCCTTCAAAACACGACCGTCTTTCAATTCAAGTGTGTCCGCCGTCGCTGCACTCGCCATAAACAGTCCGAGCGCGATCACGGCCAGAAAACGATTCCATTTGCGCATTGTCCCCTCTCGTTACCGGAGGTCGCGATTGGCGCGATCTCCACATTTCCCATTATGCCAGTGCCGCACAGTGATTCTACCGCATTGGATGGCGGAGAGGTGGCGAATGGTTGCGCCTTTCGACTTGAAGGGAGCCTATAAAGTGAAAGCGGAAAGACACCTTGGGAGAGGTCAAGGAAAGGCGTTACGGTCTACGAGAGCGCCGAGCTATCCCGCGAAAACGATTCGATTCACGTAAGAATTCCAAACGGGGCAAATCCGGCGGGAAGTGTTGGGTCCACGAAGGGCGTTCCAAAGAGTGCCGTGGGGTAAACCCGGCGTCATACGCTTCAACATCATCGGAGTTGAAATTAGCCGCGAGGATGAAATTGCCGGAGTCGTTCTCAACAAGGGCGAGCCCCTTGTAGACAGCCCCCATGGTGGAATTGTCCACTACAAGGAAGGCGTCTGTGCCGGTGCCGTTCCAGCCGGAGACGGTCCCGTCTTCGGTAACAAAAATGAAGCGGCTGGCGACACGATTGACGTTGAATCCGAAAACGATGCCGTTGATGAGGTTGGCGACGATTCCCGTGGGAGTGGACGGATTGGAGCTGCCCGTGGGGGCGGGTACACCGAGCGATCCCATCGGCACGCCGTTCGGATCGTAGACCATAGAGTTCCCGCCCTTGTTGTTGGCGATCCGGAAAGGCTGACCAGGCACAAAAGCGACGGCCCAAGGATTGTTCAAATTCGGATCTGTGTTAGCAGCAATTCCCGGGGAATCCGAGACCAGGTTGGTCTGCTTGAAACTGTTGGTTTGGGCGCACGCCGAATAGATGGGAAACGCGATGGCGCAAATAGCCCCAAGTACAAAAACCGCGAAATCTCTGCATGAAAACGTTTTCTCCTCTTTGAGATACGACAGGCGCAACGAGGGGTGCCCGATCGTGCTACACACTTAGACGATAGAGTCGGCCGGGAATAAATCATGTGAAGAACAAGTCTTTCTCAGTACATAGCCGCTACATGTGAATAGCCTTAGAGGGAAAGCTCATGCACGGGCGGCCCGAACGCAAAGGTGGCAGTGGCTCGGGGCAGCTGGTCACAGGAAGGAAAAATGATGGATTTTGCAGTCGCCCCACCGATGCTGCGGTTTGGGACGTTTGAAGTCAATGTTCACTCGCGCGAAGTTCGCAAGCACGGAATGCGCATCCGAATGGAAGAAAAGCCCTTTCAAATCCTGGAAATGTTGTTGGAACGCGCCGGGCATGTCGTAACACGGAGAGCGCTGCGCGAAAAACTTTGGCCGGACACGGTCGTCGGCTACGAGCACGGCCTGAACACCGCCATCAATAAGCTGCGCGACCTGCTCGGAGACTGCGCGCGAAGTCCGCGCTACGTAGAGACCCTTCCTCGCCTGGGGTACCGCTTCATTGCGCCGGTGGAGGAGTCTGGGAAGGACATTGCAACGGCTGGCAAAAGAATGCTACTTGTCCTGCCGTTCGAGAGTTTATGCGGTGATGACGAGCAGGAATACTTTGCCGAGGGATTGACGGAAGAGACGATTTCGCAACTCGGCCGGCTTAATCCCAAGCGCCTGGGCGTGATTGCTAGAACTTCTGCGGTTCAATACAAGGCCACGACGAAATCCATAGGAGAGATTGCCGCGGAGTTGCGCGTCGACTGCGTGCTGGAGGGAAGCGTTCGATGCAATGGCACGCGCGTTCGCATCACTGGCCAGTTGATCGAAACGCGCGATCAAACTCACTTGTGGTCGGCCACCTATGACCGCGACTTGCATGACGCTCTCGCGGTGCAGACGGATGTGGCGCGCCAGATTGGAAAAGCGCTGGCGCCCGAATTGCTCGCCGACTAGGGCGTCGTTGGCTCCACGTCCCAGCCTTCCACAACCAGTTCGGGAGAAGCTCCTTGGAGTGAAGCGGAATCAAATTTAGCGGTGACGGATTTTTTCTCACCCGGAAGCAAGGAGAAATAGTTGTCGCTCCAGAAGATGGGCGTGACGTCGTCCCCGCCTTTGCCGCGAATCAGACGCGGATGAACCATGAACGCGACGCTGGTGCCTTTGTTTTCAGCTGCTACGGTGACGGTGGAGTCGGTCCCACTCATATGAACGGTCTTGGAGATCGTCACTCTTGCCACTGGCAGGCTGTTCAGACCGGTGAGGTCGGCGAACTCCTTCTGCGGTGTGTAGACGGTGTCGCTTCTCTTGGCCCAGTCGAGGACATCCGGTTTTGTCGACAACCAATAGAAATTCTCACTAACCAACTTTCCAGCGGAGTCGCGGAGTTCTAGCCTTAGGAAGTAGGTCGGCGTTAGTCCATCCGGATTGGGAAGATCGAAGGCCTTGGTGCTGCTGTCCGGGCTGAGATCCAGCGTTGCTTCTCGGAAAGATTTTTCTTTTGCATCAATGTTATAGATTTTCGCACTCGCTTTCGCGCCTTTGAGCGTCTCGTAAGTTCCGTTGATCACCGCAACAGAATTATCGTCGTAGGAATACTGCACGTGGACCGGCTCACAAGCTTTTTTCGTGCCGAAATACCCGCCTGCCGGCACAAGGTAATAATCGTAGAGATGCCAAATCAGGGAAGGCCATGCATTATTCAGCATCCACTGAATCACACCCGTCGATGTGTATTTGTTCCGCGCGTAGGCTTCGAACATCGCTCGCTGGCCGTCATAGGTCATCGCTTGCGCTTTGCGCTCGTAATCATCGAGCGACGACACCTGTCCGTAGCGGTGGTTCAAACCATCGGTAAAGATATTGACTGTCGTGAAGCGCTCGCCGCCCGCGTGATAATTCCAAACATCGTCGATCGGCCAGAGATGATCCTTGGGGATGAATTTCTCAAGCGATTCTCGCGGCGGAATCGCCGGCCCCGGACTTGTCTCCGTGTTGTAGCCGTGAGCACCGCCCGCTTGCGTATCGGCCAGCCAATACACGGGCGGCACATACTCATAGGGGCCGGTCATTTTCACGCCGGATTCTCCACTGACTACGGCTTTCTGTTCCGAAGCGGATGACATGATCGGATTGGGCCAATCCAACTCTTTCTCGATGTTTAGATACACACTTTCGACTTCGGCAGGCGGCGGATTGTCGCTGCCATTTAGCCACACAAAAACGCTTGGATGATTCCGCAGCCGCGTGATTTGGTCGCGCAAGGAAGCCGCCGCGACTCTGTTCTGATCGCCATTCCAATTCTTCCAGCGCTCCCAGGCATCGCAACACGTCCAACCGGGCATGACGAGAATCCCTAATTGGTCCGTTTTCTCAAAAAACTCGTCGCGATCGAGACGTCCTTCCAGACGGATGGTGTTCATGCCCATATCGCGCACGTAAGCCAGATCCACATCGAGCCGCTCCGACGACCAGCGGAAAAGGAGATCCGGCGCCCAGGCCGCCCCACGGATTAACACTTTTCTCCCGTTCACTTTGAACAAGCGGTGTCCCTTGTCCGTTAGTTCCGAAGTAACTTCGCGTATTCCAAAAGTCAAGCTCGCCGCGTCCGAAACCTGCTTGCCGATCTCGAATGACAGCTTGGTCGTATACAAATGCGGAGTTCCCATTTGATACGGCCACCACAATTTCGGATGCCTCAGCCTCAGCTTTGCGAACTTCTCCGGCGCAAACTTTACGGTCTTCGATTCCCCTGCGGCCAATTCAACAGACTGTTTCAGTTCTGTCCCATCGAGTTCGGCGCGCAGCACGCCTTTCACGGGTTCATTCGAAACGTTGCGCAGCTCCGCGCTGATGGTCAACTCGGCCGTCTTGTATTCCGCATCCAGCTTGGAAGCCACGAAGGGATTCCTTACGGCTACGTCTCCGCTCGAAGTCATAAAGACTTCCTTCCAAATCCCCATGTCCTTGTCAGGCGGTGTTGGATTCCAATCCACCCATGTAATTCCCAAATCGTATTTTCCCGGAGCGAACACTTCGACCGCAATGGCGTTCGCCTTGCCAGGTTGTAAGAATTTGCTCACATCGAATTCGTAGGAGCGATACGTGCCTGCTACATCGTTCGCGTCGGCTATCTTGTGCCCATTGATCCAAATGTTGGCCCGGTAGTTGATGCCCAGAAAATTCAGCCACTCCGTTTTCTTGGCCTCTCCGGCAGGGGGAGTGAACTCCGTGCGATACCACCACGAACAGCGAAAGGGGCTGCCCTCTGGCATGTCCTGGTTGGCAAACAGATTTTTATCGGAATAATTCATCCCCGGAAAGGACTTCAAATTTGTTCCATAGTTTGGATCGGGATACGTCTTGTCCGTCACCAGCGCACCGACAACCGTGGCTGGAATGTCAGCTTTGTGCCAGGCATTCGCATCAAATCCAGTCGAGGAAATTTGTTCGCCTATTGCCGTCACCTCACAGGAAGACTGAATCTGCCAATTCTTGTGCAGATAGATCCTCGCGGGCTGGATTTCGGGGGCACCGGCAACCATCATCGGAAGCAAGAGTGAAACGAACAACCCTTCCATCAGGCGGGTTGAGAATTTCCGCGAACGTGGCATAGATCTCCTCAATGGGATCGAAATGTAAACGGCAATCGACCGGAGTTGTGCGTGCCAGAAGACCGGCATACACGATATTAAACCGATTCAATGCCCACGTTGAACATTTATTTCAAGGCGGGAAAGGCAACACAAAGAGATTTCCCAAGAACTCAAGCAGGGAGTCATCGATTCGCGAGAAGGCGAGCCACGGTGAGGCCGCTCGGAGGCACGACACGACCTCACCGCTGGCTCTTCCCCCTCAGGAACAACCAGTGAAGTCCAACTCCGCCGCAGTCGAGGTGGCTCCTGCGGTCACCTTCAACGGCATGGCGGCCGAGTCCTTGCTCGTGGTTTGAGACGACGGTGAGCACATCGCGGCGTTGGACGTGGGGTCTGTCGCATCCGCTTCGATCATGTACAGAACGTCGCCTGTTGCAGGTGGCGTGATTGTGGTCTTGCCCGCGGAGAATGTGCCAACGCTCGGATTACTCGCCGGAACGACCAATGCATAGCTTCCGCAGAAGGCACCCTTGGGGGCTCCGGTTGGGCACGATGTGCTGGACGTCACCATAACGTCCGCCGCATTCGACTTCGGGAACAGCGGGACTGTAAACGTGTGGCTTGTGCTCGATACCGTTACGCTCTGCAGCGCGCTAACGTCCGCATCGATGCTTGCTCCCGTTGTTCCGTTAATCGCAGTGATCGTCCCCTGAATAGTTCCTGGTCCGGTCGAAGCACCGACTGCCGCTGGCGTCTCCGCGACGAGAGGCACTGCGCCGAGGTTCGTCCCTCCGACAACGTTCAAGACGACGGTAACGTTGTATGCCGTGCCCGAAGAGGTAAGCGCATCAGACACGACATCAAACACCGCGCCTATGGCGAGCGGGCAGAAACTGAAGTGGCCTGTGGAATCGGTCTGCTGCTGCATCGCGATGCGATCAATGCCGGACTTGTCCGCAAATTGTAGGGTGACGATCGCTCCGGCAACGGGTTGCGACGTAACGCTATCCACGATCTGCCCGCTGATCCCGGTCTTGTTTGGGCTCACGACCCCCGCCGTAAGCGCAGGCTTCAAGCGAAAAGCGCCGTTGCCCTGCTTAACAATGGAAGCACAGGTGTTGAAATCGATGTTGAGGTCCACGGACTGCCCCGCGGCCACATGGACCGGGCCACCCATTATTTGCCCGGACGGAATTTTAAGCCCCGTGTTTGCCTCGCTGCTCAAATCCAGCGTGTGCGTGCCACTACTATCCACCACACAGTTGAAGACGTCGCCGCCGAGCTGCTTGAAGCATGCATTGCTGCCGGTCGACGGCGCCGGGCCTCTCGGTGCTGCGTTCGCCAGCAAAATCAAACGAATCTGCTGATAATCGCCCGCAGGCAAAGAGGTCGAGCCAAGTTGTTCGAGCAAGCATTGCCCATTGGCCGGTAGATTCAAGAGATCGACTTGCACGGAGGCGGAAACCAGTTGCGGCGCGAGTTCCTGCCATCCGGAAGACGTGTCGTCGGCAGTCGCGCTGATGTGCGCCTGAATAGAACGAATCGTCACAAACACGCTGGTAAATGTACCGGCGGGCGCGGCGGTACCTCCGGCGATTGCGGCAGTAGCGCCGGACGTGGACGCCGCGCAGGAGGGCGGGTCGCTCACGGACACGCTTATTGCGCCCATGCTTGAACTTTGCATGGGGGGGACATTCCCGCCGCAGCCGACGGCCATCAGAACCACCACTGCCACCATGAAAACGGGGAGAAAACGAGAATCTAGACGTCCCTTGAAACGGAACAGGGCGTTGGAGATCATAGGAGCCTCCGCATGCCGAAGATGAACTTGATTGTTGGCAGCCCGGTGTGGGACAGAATTTGAATTCGCGGGGTGACCATCCGGAGGGATACGGAAAGTCAGTACTAAAACTGCTATGAGTATTTACCCCGTGGATTCTACTGGGCAGCCTTCCCCGATTCCAGCACAGCAATCGCCGAGCCTAGTTCCCTTCTTTAGCAAAATATGGCGGCTCAGTGCTTTAGAGTGAACGGCGCCGAAGAAATCGCCCAGTGGCTGAGTCAAAACTACGGCATCCTGTGTAAATTTGCGCACCGACGCGGGTGGCATTAATGCGCAACCAATCTTCTAACTCGGTGTTCTACCTATTTAGGACGTTGAGATTCTCCAGAGGACGCTGATATTCTGTGGCCCCCAGCAGGCGACGCTAGCCAATATAAGTGTTCCAAAAAAGGCAGCCAACATGGACCCCGATAAACTCCGGATTGCCCGTGACAAGCTCACGCGCGTCTTCCGCTACCTGGAAGCACTCAACCAGCACCGTAACCCGGCCAAGCGCCAGATTCGCGAGCAGCTTTGGAGTCTTTGGTTACGCAACCTACCCGAGCACCCATCCATAAAACGCGGAGCGGCTAAGGCTGGCTCCCCAAGGGCCAAGGGCAAAGAAAACCAGGCCACAGCTGACAACAGCGAGGGATTCGTTTTAAAGGTCCAGCGGCCATCGCTGACTCGACCTCCTGAGCCTCCTAATGGACTTGCTGCCTGGCTTGAGGCGGGGTGGGAAGACCCTTCCGAAGAGATCCTCGTGCGCCAAACTCGAGAGGAACCAGATGCAGCAAGCAATCCTCGCATCATGAACTTTGATGATGACAGGACAAGGTCCGCAGCCCTGCAACGTTGGAAACTCTCGCGCGATGAGTGGGCGAAAAACGAAAAGCCCGCTCGTAGCGCTATGAAGATCTTTGAGGCTTTGTACGCTCTGTATGGGCGCATCGACCGGGAGGCAGAGCGTGTCGAGCTTGTTCTGGGTGACGGAATACTGAGCTGGAGCCGGCCCGAAGGCAACATTTATCATCCGATTCTGCTGCAACGGCTCCAACTGCAGTTCAATGCAGCCGTTCCGGAATTCACGCTCTCCGAAGCTGATTATCCCGTGGAACTCTATTCGGCGCTTTTTCAGTCGATGGCCGATGTTGACGGACGGGCGATAGGCCGGTGCCGCGAAGACCTGGAGCAGGGCGGATTTCATCCTCTGCTGAACGGCTCGACTTCCGGATTCCTAAAGCGCCTGGTAGTGCAATTGTCTCCGCGTGGCGAGCTTATCGAAGATGAAGCGCCGGGCGAGGACGAGAACGATCCGCGCATAGGGCGCGATCCCATTTTATTTCTGCGCTCGCGCACACTGGGTTTCGCCGCCGCAATCGAAGGCATCCTTTCGGACCTGCGGGTTCGCGAAGACTTGCCCTGGTCTCTCCTGAACATCGTTGGAGAGGAATCGCCGGTGTCGGAACTTGGAGAAGCCGGTACACCTGGTAGTCAATACCATGAAGCGGATGCCGAAGTCCTTCTAAGCAAACCTGCAAATCCGGAACAGGTGCGAATCGCAAAGCAACTGGAGGAGTACGGAGGCGTGCTGGTTCAAGGCCCGCCAGGCACTGGGAAAACTCACACAATCGGGAATCTTGTCGGACATTTGCTGGCCCAGGGAAAGAGCGTACTCGTCACCAGCCATACGACAAAAGCATTACGCATGGTGCGGCATCATATCGTCCCTGAATTGCGGCCCTTGTGCGTAAGCCTGCTCGAAAGTGATTTGGACAGCCGCAAGCAATTGGAAAGCGCCGTGGGCTCGATTGCTGAAAGGCTATCGCGAGCCGATGCTGGTTCGCTTGAGATGGAAGCAAGGAAATTGGAAGCTGAGCGCTTGGACCTGCTGAAAAAACTCGAGGAAATTCGCAACCAACTTTCGGACGGACGCGCGGACGAGTATCGGGACATCGCCATTTCCGGAAAGACCTGGGCTCCTGCCGATGCCGCGCGCAAGGTGGCGCAAGAAAAAGAAACTCTCGGCTGGATCCCCGGGCCCGTTGCAGCAGTTGCTCCCGTGCCGCTTTCTCCCGCTGAATTGACGGACCTTTATCGCACGAATGTTTCTCTCTCCCGCGAGGACGAAAGCGAGCTTTCCGGCCATCTTCCAGACCTTCGCGATCTTCCTGGCCCAGAAGACTTCGAAGCCTCCCTGAGCGAGCGAAATCGCTTAAGCGTGGAGGATTTGGAATTCCGTTCGGATCTTTGGCAATCCGGCGCCGTGCAAGGTTCACCTGAGGAACTGGAGGTTCTCTCCGCCAGTTTGAGGCAAGCCGTCGAACCTCTTTCCGGGAAAGAAAAGTGGAAGCTCGCGGCAGTTTATGCCGGAAAGTACGGCGACGCGCACCGCGAGCCTTGGGATCAGTTGGTCAGCTTTATCCGTCTCGTACACCGCGAAGCGGCAAAGTCGCAAGAATCTTTCGTCAAACATGGCCCTCATCTTTCGAGCAACATCTCTTGCGAGGATCAGGAACGCATCGCTGGCGAAATCCTCGCCCATCTGGACAATGGGGGCAGGCTCGGTTCCGTCACGCTCCTGACACATAGGGCCTGGAGCCAATTCGTCGAATCGACGAAAGTCAACAAGGCACACCCACGCTTAGCTGAACATTTTCAAGCTTTGGAAAGAATGGCGCGTCTCAAGAATCTGCGTGAGGAGCTGTCCGGCCGATGGGATCGCCAGATGGCAACCCTGGGCACGCCGCCCTCCGGCGAGATGGGCGAAGAAATCGAAAAGACATTGTTGCAGTATTGCGACTCGATCGAGGACTGTTTGAGCTGGCACAGTCACACCTGGCGACCGCTCCAGCAACAACTTGGCGACCTTGGCTTTCGGTGGGAAAAATTTCTTGCTGGGCAACCGGCCGTTGTCGGGGCCGACGGAGAATTGGTGCGCATCGGCAAAGCGGTCAACAATTCCCTGCTGGCCATTCTCGACTCGCGCTTCAAGAAACTGAAGTTGGTTCAACTTGAGGAGGAAATTCGCGATCTTAAAGCGCGGCTTAAGCTTGCTGCGCGTGTCGCTAAGTCGTCGAAGGCAACTGCCAAGCTCCTTGCGGCCGTGAGTGATGAGGATTCTGGCGAATACCGAGACGCCTACGAGCGTCTCCTCGAACTCAAGAGCCGTCAGGCAGACCTCGATCTGCGCCGTGCCTTGCTCAGCAAACTCGAGAGCGCCGCCCCTGCGTGGGCAAGCGCCATCCGCAATAGAACCAGCGTCCACGGCCGTGGCGAGCCGCCGCGCGATCCGACCGGTGCATGGACCTGGCGCCAGCTCAACGACGAACTTGATCGTCGTGCAAGCGTTTCGCTCGAAGCGCTTCAGACAAAAAGCGAAAAACTCCGGGAGCAACTGCGCCGCGTCACGGTAGACCTGATAGACAAACGCGCATGGTCGGCACAAGCTCGGCGCACCTCCCCTCGTCAGCGTCAGGCGCTAGTCGGCTGGCTGGATACCATTCGGCGCATCGGCAAAGGCCACGGAATCCGCGTTTCTCTGTTACGAGCCGAAGCCGCCAGAAAGATGTCCGAGTGCCGCAGCGCTGTCCCTGTTTGGGTTATGCCTCTGTCCCGCGTGGTGGAGAATTTTGACCCGCACATCACACGCTTTGACGTCGTCATCATCGACGAAGCCAGCCAGAGCGACGTCATGGCGCTCGTGGCTCTCTATCTCGGGAAGACCGTTCTAGTCGTCGGCGACCACGAGCAGGTGAGTCCCTCAGCAGTTGGTCAGGATCTTGGGATTATTCAGAATCTTATCTTCCAATACCTGCCTGGAATTCCAAACTCCGATCTCTACGACGGTCAAATTTCCATTTATGATCTTGCGCGTCAATCCTTCGGCGGCACGACCTGCCTGGTTGAACACTTCCGCTGCGTGCCGGAGATCATCCAATTCAGCAACATGATTTCCTACGATCACCGCATCAAGCCGCTACGCGATGCCAGCCGGGTCCAACTCCGCCCTCACACCATCGCCTATCGGGTGGCTGGCTCCAGCCGCGACGGCAAGATCAATCGTCAAGAAGCCTTGGGCGTCGCCTCATTGCTCACCGCCGCGATGGAACAGCCCGAGTACAGGAAAAATGATGCGGGCCAACCCACTACGTTTGGCGTGGTCTCGCTTGTCGGCGACGAACAAGCTCTTGAAATCGATAGTCTGCTCCGCAAACACATCTCGCCGGATAGTTACGAGCTGCATCGCCTCCTTTGCGGAAACGCGGCTCAATTCCAGGGCGACGAGCGCGATATTGTCTTCATCTCGCTCGTGGACACCGCGCAACGAGGTCTGCTCTCTCTTCGTGACCAGGAATTATTCAAGCAGCGTTTCAACGTCGCCGCCAGCCGGGCGCGCGACCAGATGTGGGTTGTCCACTCGCTTAGCCCTCAGAACGACTTGAAGCCGGACGATCTTCGACGCCAACTCATCGAACACGCGCAGGACCCCAGCCGTCTCATGCACGCACTTGAAGAAAAAGAAAAGCGCACGCAATCTCCTTTTGAGCGGGAGGTCATGAAGCGCCTCGTTGCTGCTGGATATAGAGTGGCCCCACACTGGCGCGTTGGCGCATTCCGAATCGATCTAGTGGTGGAGGGCGACGGGAGACGGTTGGCAATCGAGTGCGATGGTGACCGCTACTATCCGCTTGAGAAACTCTCGCAAGACATGGATCGACAGGCAGTGCTCGAACGTATGGGATGGATCTTCGCCCGTATCCGCGGGACTGAGTTCTTTCGCAACCCAGAGCGGGCCATGAAACCTTTGTACGACAAGCTCCAGCACCTGGAAATCTCGCCTAATGGCATGAGTCCGTCGACTGCCAAAAAATCGCAGCCTCTAGCCGATCTCATCGAGCGTGTTATCAGCCGGGCGGAGGAACTACGCCGTGCGTGGGGGAGTCCCGAGCAAAATTCTTCCCGACGACAAGCTTCATCACAGGCCGCCGGACAAGTCACGGTGTCGTGAAGTACGAGCAAGTCGGCGAACCAGTGACCTCTGCCTAGAAACCTTATCGCCAGATTGCGGTGAGAGGTAGCAGTGGATTTTGTTTCTATGCTCGGCTACCTACATTTACTGTCGAGGGTCATCTCAGTTGCACGCATGGGGCGCCGCCCATTCCAGATGAAGGCTCTCCTGCAAGAGTTCACGCAGGCGCCTGCGCGCCCGGTGAAGCTGGGCCTTCGAATTGCCGATGGACCAATCCATGATTTGGGCGATCTCT
>Ga0137377_10001923_pt1 | contig 15056 bp, 16 predicted proteins | sample SagtaG_22_FD_104815 | JGI IMG/M metagenome (GOLD analysis project Ga0137377, IMG submission 104815) | Vadose zone soil microbial communities from Sagehorn Ranch, Mendocino, California, USA - Sage2_L_40_16 metaG | ecosystem: Environmental > Terrestrial > Soil > Vadose zone | place: USA... | reverse complement strand
GGTCGCCCGCTAGCTCGACTCGAATGCCGCGCACCGGCCGGCGGCCTGGCATCGGCGGCACGCGGGACAAGATCCTCGCCGCCGCACGCGCGCGCTTCGGCGAGGAGGGCTACGACGGGGCCACGATCCGCGGGATCGCCTCGGCGGCGGGCGTCGACCCGGCCATGGTGCCTCATTATTTCGGGTCCAAGGAGGGCGTCTTTTTGGCCGCGGTCGAATTCCCCGTCGATCCGGCGGTATTCATTCCGCGACTGCTCGAGCCAGGCCTCGATGGGTTGGGCGAGCGCTTGGTGTCCTTCTTTCTGGAGACCTGGGACTCACCGGCGGGCGGATCGTTGCTGGCGCTGATCCGGTCAGTCGTGAGCAGCGACCTGGCCGCAGATCTGATGCGGGAGTTCGTCACCCGGGAGGTGCTCGGCCGGCTGGCGGTGGCGATCAAGCTCGACCACCCCCAGCTGCGCGCGGGCCTCGTCGCCACGCAGCTGGTCGGGCTGGCGATGCTGCGCTACGTCATCAAGGTGGAATCGCTCGCCGGCGCGTCGCGCGGAGAGCTCGCGCGATGGATCGGTCCGAGCATCCAGCGCTACCTCACCGACCGGGCGGTCACGGCTCGCCGGCGATGACCACCGCCAACCGGGCAGGTCAGTAAAGCTCTCCCATTTCCGGCCTCGATCTGCGCCCGAGGCTCGGTGTCATCATGGTCGCGATGTGCGACGCGAGTTCGGGGGAGGCGAGGGGTGGCGGTAGGCGAGCTCGCTGACACGATCGCCGGGTTTGCCCTGTTCGCGGACCTGACCACGCCCCAGCGCGAGAACGTGGTCGACGTTTTCACCGAGCAGTGGTTTGCCGATGAAGAGAAAGTCCTCCGCCAGGGGTTCAGCGGCTCCGGCCTCTACATCGTGATCGACGGCGCGGCCGCAATCCGGATCGACGGGGTCGATCGAGCGACGCTGCGGGCCGGTGATTATTTCGGCGAGATCTCCTGCCTGCTTGGCGAGGCGCCGACGGCGGACATCGTTGCCATCGGAGCGCTGCGCTGCCTTGTCCTGCCCAGCACGCAGGTGGAGAGCTTCCTCAAGGCCAATCCGAACATCATGTTCCGTCTCCTTCAGGGCGAAGCCCGCAAGGTGCGCACCACGACCAAGTGGCTGAGCTAGAGCCGAAGCCCTTTCCGCCAGGTCGCTACCCACTCATCGTCGTCGGCAGCGGGCCCGGCGGTCTGCAGCTGACCTACTGCCTCACGCGGCTCGGCATCGATCACGCCGTGCTTTCGCAGGATGACGCCCCGGGCGGCATGTTTCGGCGCTGGCCGGTTTTCCAGCGCATGCTCAGCTGGACCAAGCCATACACGGGCTTCGACCGCAGCTCGCGCGAGTACGAGCGCTACGACTGGAACAGCCTGCTCGCCGAAGAGGAGTCCTGCCGAGGCGTCATGCCCGGGGTCATGGACGGCACGTCCTACTTCCCATCGCGCCCGGAGATGGAGCGGGGGCTTGTGCTGTTCGCCGAGCGCACCGGAGTTCGCGTGCGGTATGGCTGCCGCTGGGAGACCACACGCAAGGACGCCGGCGGTGACCTGGTGCTCGGCACCTCCGACGGCGAATATCGTGCGCCGATCGTGGTTTTCGCCGTCGGCGTGGCGCAACCATTCCGCCCACCGATACCCGGACTCGCCGACGTGCCCCACTACGGCGAGCTGCGGTCAGTGGAGAGTTACGCCGACCGCCGCGTCTTCATCATCGGCAAGCAAAACTCGGGATTCGAGATCGCCTCCGGCCTGCTCCCGTGGGCGAGGCAGATCATCCTGGCCTCGCCGAGCCCGGCCAAGCTGTCGGTCAACACCCACTCGCTGGTGGGCGTGCGCGCGCGGTATGTCCAGCCGTACGAGGATTCGGTGCTTGCGGGCGGCGTGATCATCCTCGACGCGTCGATCGAGGAGCTGAAGCGAGCCGGCACGGTGTACCAGGTCAGCACCCGGAACGCCCGTGAGAATCTGAGCCTCGTCGTCGAGGTCGACGATGTGATCGCGGCGACAGGTTTCACCGCTCCTCTGCGCGATCTGCCTGAGCTGGGCGTGAGGACCGTCGGCCAGAGCAGGTTGCCGGTCCAGACGCCATTCTGGGAAAGCGCATCGGTGCCCGGGATTTATTTCGCCGGCACGATCAACCAGGGCTCGCAGGGCATGATGAAGCACGGCATCCCAAGCAACTCCGGCGCGGTCCAGGGCTACCGCTACAACGCCCGCGTGCTGGCCCGCCACCTGGCTCAGGCCCACTTCGGCGTCAAGACGGCGAGACGCCCGATGGCCGCCGACGAGGTGATCCCGTTCATGTGCGCCGAGGCGCGATACGGGCCAGAGCTCTGGCATCAACGCTCATACCTTGCCCACGTCATCTCGATCGACGCCGACCGCGGCATCGTGGACGAGGGCATCAGCCCGCTGGCCACGTTCGTCGACCTTGAAGGCCCCGACGGAGCCGCGATCGCTCTCGAGTCGAACGGGCACGACGACCTGTACCCGATCGTGTACGTGCGCCGCCACGGCGCGGCGGTCAAAGAACACCTGTTGCCGGGTCATCCGCTCCTCGACTTCGAGCGCGACGAGCATCGGTCCGCGATCGCGGCTGCGCTGGAGCCGCTCTTGAGCCCCTCGCTGTCGCGGCCACGGAGTTGACCCTTCCGACCGGCACCGTGACCTTCCTCTTCACCGACATCGAGGGGTCGACGCGGCTGATGCAGCAGCTCGGCGAACAGTACGTGCAGCTGCAGATGGTCCATCACCAGATGCTGCGAGATGCATTTCGGAGCAACGAGGGACGGGAGCTCCGCACCGAAGGAGATTCGTTCTTCTGTGTATTCGCGAGCGCGATGGACGCTTGCCAGGCCGCGGCCAGCGCGCAGCGCTCCTTTGCCCAACATTCCTGGCCCGACGGCGCCGCGCTACGGGTCAGGGTCGGCCTTCATACGGGCGAGGCGCCCCTGATGGGCGACGAGTACATCGGCCTGGACGTCCATCACGCGGCGCGGATCGCCGGTGCCGCGTACGGGGGCCAGATCCTCGTTTCCGAGAGCACCAAAGCGCTGGTCGCGGAAAGCCTCCCAGACGAGCTCGCGCTGCGGGACCTGGGCACCCATCGCCTGCGCGACCTGGCAAGGACTGAACGCCTCTTCCAGCTGATCGTGGCCGGCGTGCCTGATGAGTTCCCTGCCCTGCGCACGCTCGACAGGACGCCCAACAACCTGCCCACCCAGCTGACCAGCTTCGTCGGACGCTCCGACACGGTCCTGCAGGCCAAACAGCTGCTGGAAGGCAAGCGCCTGCTGACGCTGACCGGCCCCGGCGGCATCGGCAAGACGCGGCTGAGCCTCCAGGTTGCGGCGGAGGCGTTCGACCAGTTTCCCGACGGCGTGTATTTCATCGCGTTGTCGGCAGTACGGGATCCGGAGCTCGTTCCCTCCGTGATCGCCCAGGCCTTGAATCTGCAGCTGGTCGGCAACCGGCCGCCGCTGGACGGGCTGATCGAGCATCTCCGCAACAAGAAGCTGCTGTTGGTCCTGGACAACTTCGAGCAATTGCTCCCCGCCGCTGCGGGATTCCCGTCGACGCTGCTCCAGGCCGGGGCCGACTTGAAGGTGATCGTCAGCAGCCGCGCGGCCCTCCGCGCATATGGCGAGCAGGAGTTCGCGATCGAACCTCTTCACCTTCCCGACCCGAAGGTGCGCCCCTCGCTGGAGGCCCTCTCGCAGTACGAGGCCGTGAAGCTTTTCATCGAGCGCGCGCTGGCCGCCAAGCCGGACTTCCAGGCCACGAACGAAAATGCCCCCGCCATCGCCGGCATCTGCGAGCGGGTGGATGGCCTACCTCTCGCCATCGAGCTGGCCGCGGCACGAATCAAGCTCTACTCGCCGCAGGCGCTGTTGAGCCGACTCGAAAAGAGCCTGAGCGCGCTGGGTGCCGGAGCCCGTGACCTCCCGGGCCGGCAGCAGACGCTGACCGGCGCCATCGCGTGGAGCTACGACATGCTGGATCCTCCGGTCAAGCGCCTGCTGGCGCGGTTCTCTGTCTTCGCCCGCGGCGCGGGGCTCGAGCAGGCGGAAGCGGTGTGCGGACCGGCCGATGAAATCGGCACCGATGTTCTGACCGGCCTGGAAGAGCTGGCCGACCAGAGCCTCATCCGCCGCATGCCCGACTTCGATGAGCCGCGTCTGCTCATGCTGCAGACGATTCGAGAGTTCGCCGCTGAGCGTCTTCAGGAGAGCGACGATGCGGAAGTGATTCACGACCGCCACGCGGAGGCGTATGCGGCGATGGCGGAAGAGGCGGAGAGGCGGCTCTTCGGCGGCGAGCGCAAGGCGCAGCTCGACCGTCTGGAGCGAGACCTCGACAACTTCCGCGCCGCGCTCGATTGGTGCATCTCGCATCAGCGGGCGGAGCTGGGGTTGCGCCTGGGGGCGGCTATCTGGCGTTTCTGGCAGATGCGCGGCCACCTGCACGAGGGGCGCGCGAGGATCGAGGCGGTGCTCGCGCTCCCCGGCGCGGACAACCATCCGGCTGCTCGCCGGCGCGCGCTCGAGGCCGCCGGTGGCATCGCTTACTGGCAGGCCGATATGCACGCAGCGCAGGCCTGGTATGACGAGTGCCTCGTCCTGACCAGGGCCACCGGCGATAAACGGGCGATTGCAAATGCGATCTACAACGACTCTTTTCCTCTTGTCGTCGGAAGGACCGACATGACCAGGGCGCTTCCACTGCTCGACGAGGCACTGACCTTGTTCCGCGAGCTGGGCGACACACTCGGGATTGCCCGCTGCCTTTGGGCCACCGGCAACGTTCATCATTTTCTGGAGGAATACAACCAGGCGGTGCCCCCGCTCAACGAGTCGATCGAGCTGTTTCGGAAGCTCGGCGAGAGCTTCGGGCTCGGATGGTCTCTGCACACGCGAGCCCTGGTCGCCATCAATCTCGGTGACCCCGCCACCGCGGAGCCCCTCGTGACCGAGGCCTTGGGCATGTTCTCAAAGGCCGGTGACATATCGGGTATCACGATCCTTCTCGATGATTCCGCGCAGATCGCGCGGCTGCGCGAGCACCGGTTGCGCTCTCTCCGGCTCGCCGGCGCGGCGGCCGCGCTGCAGGCCAAGAGTGGAGCCCAGATCGCGACTCTGGCCAACGCGATCGGTGGCAGGCCGGTGGCCGCCGCCGAAGACGAGGAGGAGAGGAGGGCGTTTGAGGCTGGCCAGGCGATGAGCCCTGACGAGGCCGTCGCCTACGCGTTGAATCAAGAGACCCACGCGTGAGCAATGAACCCGTCCCCGTGACCGGGGTCTGCGAGATCGCGCTCGAGATGGCCGACCTGGAGGCGGGCGAAAGGTTTTACGCCGGGCTGCTCGGCCTGCCGGTGGTCGAGAGGTGGTCGGACCGAGGCGGCGCGATCTGGTTGATGGCGGGAGACCAGACCCGGATCGGGCTGTGGCGCCCGCAGCTGGGGCTCGGTGGCGGGCGGGGTGGCGTGCATGTCCACTACGCGATGCACGTGCCGGCTGCGGCCTACCAGGCGGCGGTCGATCGACTGCGCGCGGCCGGGCTGGAGGTTCTGGACCACGATCACTCCCGCTATGGCCACGGCCGTGGTCGCGCCGCCTACGTGACCGATCCGGGCGGCCACGTGGTCGAGCTCTGGACCTGGGACGTCGCGGTGCATCTCAAGGAGCATGCCGGCGGAGAGAGTCCCGGCAGCAATTGAGGGGGATCTATAGATGCGATTTGTGACCCGGAAGAACGCCGCCGTCGACCGGATCGCGTGCCCGTGGCTGATCCGGCGATTCCTCGACAAGGAGGCCGAGTTCCTGTACGTCGACCCGCAAGAGGTCGCTCGTGTGGCCCGGGAAAAGGACGCTGTGCCGTTCGACGTCGACGGGGCCGAGCTTGGCCATGTCGACGGGCGGTGCTCGTTCGAGTCCATCCTGCTCAAGTACGGCCTCGACGACCCCGCCCTCGGCCGCCTGGCCAGGATCGTGCACGGTGCCGACATCGAAGCGGACGTAGCCCAAACACCTGAGGCCGCCGGCCTGAAATCGATCGCGATGGGATTCCGCAGCGTTTACGGCGACCGCGACCACGAAAAGCTGGAGGCTCAGATGCCGATGTACGACGCCCTGTACGCGTGGTGTCGCGAGGGGCTGGCCTCAGAGGTGTAACCGGCGGTCATATCGTCTTGACAATCTCACTATATCGCGTCACGATATAGCGAGGGACGATATATGGGACTTCGCGACGACGCCGATCTGCTGATTCTCACCAGCCTCGCCGGGGGGGCTAGGCACGGCTACGCGATGATCGAGGACATCGCGTCGATCACCGGCATCCGCCTGGGGCCGGGCACCCTCTACGGCGCGATCGGCCGCCTCGAAGCGGAGGGCATGATCGAGGCGCTGGAGATCGACGACCGGCGCCGGCCCTACCAGATCACGCCGCGGGGCCGCCGACGGCTGGAGACCGAGATCGGCGGCATGAAGGGCCTCATCGCGGCCGGGCTGCGACGGCTCAAGCGGGCCTGATGCGAAAGCCGGCCGCGGTGGTTTCTGTGCTGCTCCTGGGCCTGCTCGCGGTCGGGGTCGCCGAAGCGACACTGGCGGCTCTCATCGTCCTGTTCAGCACGATCCTCAAGCTCAACCTGTCGGTCGAGCTGGGACCCCACTACCTGCAACTGACCCTGCCCGCTGCTCCGTTCCGGCCAGCGCTTGCTGTATACAGCGCGGGTTGGATCGCATCGGTCGCATTCACCGCCCTCTGTGGGCTGGCCGCGGCCACATGGAAATTCCGTCGCTGGAGGCCATCCCGATGAAGGGCCTCCTGCGCCTCTATCCCAGGTCGTGGCGCGAGCGGTACGGCCGCGAGCTGGAAGCTCTCGTCGACGACCTGCCAGGCAGGACCGGCGTTGCCTTCGACCTTTTGCTTGGCGCAGCCATGGCGTACGCGGCGGTGATACGGGGCAACCGGATCCTGAGCTCCGCGGGCGCATACCTGCATGGGGTCTGTGTGGCGGTCCTGCTCCAGGCGATCGCTTTCGTACTCCTCGTGCTGTCCTCGCAGCGGTCGCCAGACGGCGTCAATACCGATGTCGCGCTCGGGCCGTTGCACTTCGCCGCCATCCTGTGGCCCGTTTACTTAGGGCCTCGCTCGCTGGTGCTGACGCAGTCGCCGCCCCTGGTCGCGTGGTTGCCTGACCTGGGTCTGTTGGCGGTTCTTGTGGCCGCGCTCGCGATTGTCCTGGCGGCGCCGCGACTGCTCCGAGAATCGCGATGAGGCTCCGTGCCGTGGCCCTGCTCGTCGCAACGTTGACCACGCTGCTGACCGTCGCCGTTCTGACCGGGTACCGCAACGACCAGCAGGTCATCCGCTGGTTCCCCGGCACCGGCATCGCGGGCAAGCTCGACGTCGGTGGCGCCCAACCTGCGTACCTAGCCATCGATAACGAGACCACCGGTGCGGCGGCAACTGTCGCCGTGCTGGCCGACGGCGCCTTCATCGCGCCGCTCGACCCTGGGACCTACCGACTTCAGCCGGCCGGCGACGCGCGGTCAGTCGAGGTCCTCGTGCCGGACGGCCATTGTGTCGACCTGGTGCTCGACTTCCGAATCCCGATGCTCGTGCTCAGCGTTCCGGGTGAAGGCCCGCCTGTCCCCTGGCCGGCCTGAGCACGAGACGAGCGCCTGGACTCAGGCTGCGCGCAGCTCGAACACCGGCCGGTGCGCGGCCGCAGCGACTGGGTCTTCGAGGATGTCCTTGGCCCCCAGGATCGACACCAGCAGAGGGCCTGCCGGCAGCCGCCGCACGTAGGGCCCGAGCGTGTCGCGGAAGAAGGCGGCTCCGGCGTCGCCGGTCAGCTCGCTGGCCGTAACCTCCTCGCGCCGGCGTCCCACTGAGAGCGTCGCCTCGCCCGCCTCCCGGAGGTTGCGAACCCAGTTGGTCTCACCGAACGTTCCGATCACCCACCGCCTGCCATCGATCTCGACCAGCGCGACGGGCGTAGTTCGAGGCAGCCCGCTCTTCCGTCCTCGCACGGTGATGAGCGCGTTCGGCCCCAGCAGAGATCCCACCTTCAGGACCCGCCGCGCGATGGGATTGAAAAATCCGACCAGAGAAGGGACATGTGTCGTTTCAACGCGAGCAGCCAACTTTCGATTTCCTCCTGTCAATCAAGTGATTGACTTTAAGAATAGCAGGCTAATCAATCAATTGCTTGGTCTTCTCAGGACTTCGGGCTGGTGACCCCTAGCCATCGTTCCAGCTGGCGAAGAGCCTGGTCACCGCGCCTCGCGTCGCTCATCACGGGCAAGGTCATCGAGGTGAGCGTGGCGATGATCAGTGCGGCGACCGCGTCGCTGTCGAGCTCGGGTCGCAGGTTGCCTTCCCGCGCCGCCCTCTTCAGCAGTCCTCGCAGCGTGGCGTGCCAGACATCGTACATCTCGTTCATGATCGAGCCGATCGAGTCGTCGCGGACCGAGCGCAGGGCCAGCTCCGCCATCACGGCGCCAAGCTCCGGCTCCTCGAGGAGCAGCTTCCGCGTGGCGCGCAGGTAGTTGCGCAGCTGGTCCGCCGGCGACCCATGGGGGGCCAGCGTGGTGCGGAACCGGTCCATCGCGTGATCCAGCACCGCCCGGATCAGCGACTCCTTGGTCGGAAAGTAATAGTGGAGGGTAGCGATGTTAACCCCCACCTCCGCCGCCACCTCGCGGGTGCGCAGGCCCTCGAACCCGCGCTCAGCGAGCTCGCCGTAGGCAGCCAGCACCAGCTGCTGCCGCCTCTTCTCGCTGACGGCGCCTGGCTGGCGCGACGCGGCCCGTGTCGCCACGGGCTAATTAAACACTTGATGGAGACGGGGCCCCGCCAGACGCGTTCAGAGCGCCTTTCTCGGTGTAGCGGTCGTACTGCATCCGGAAGAGCTCGATCACGCCGGCGACGTCCTGCGGCCCGTCAATCCAGACGCTCACCCATCCGGTCTCAGGCAGGACGTGGTGCGGCTGCGCCCGGCCCGACGCGATCATCTCGTCGCGCAGGCGTCGCGGCAGGGGCATGTCGACGAGGCGGTCGCCATGGACGTGGCCCATCTCCTTTTTGCCAAAGAGGTATTCGGTGCCGCCGAACCTGTGGGGCACGGTGGTGACGCCGGGCCACGATCCGACCGCCTCCCGGATCAGCTCACTTGCGGTCTTCATGTAGACAGGAACCGCGCCAACCGCCGTGCTAATCCGGGACGGTGACCCCCATCGTCTCCGCCGCCAGCAGCTCGACGACCGCGCGGGTGTCGCCACCGTTCTTCACGACCCGCAGCTGCCGGTCCGCGCTCGTGCCCTCGGCGAGGATCGTGTTCAAGTACGCCACCGCTTTCCGCGAGCCCAGGTCGTCCACCACGTCGTCGACGAACTCGAGCAGCTCGACGGCGAGGTCGCGCATCGGAACCTCGGCCTGCTTGCCGAAGTCGATGAGCTTGCCATCGAGCCCGTACCGGATCGCGCGCCACTTGTTTTCGGCGATGAGCGCGGGCATGTACTTGCGAAATCCGAGGTTGCGGGCGCGCAGCTGCAGCAGCTTGGCGCAGATGGCCTGCATCAGGGCCGCGAGGCAGATGGTCTCCTCGAGCCGGGTGGGCATATCGCAGACGCGGAACTCGAGCGTCGGAAAGGTCGGGTGCGCGCGTAGGTCCCACCAGATCTTCTTGCCGTTGTCGATCGAGCCGGTCTTGACCAGGAGCTCGACGTAGTTCTGGTACTCGTCGTAGGAGCTGATGTCCGGGGGTATGCCGGTGCGCGGAAAGTTCGACCAGATCACGCTGCGGTACGACTTCAAGCCGGTGTTGCGTCCCATCCAGAAGGGACTCGAGGTGCTCAGGGCAAGGAGGTGCGGCAGGAAGTAGCGCGCCTCGTTGAGAACCTCGATCCGCAGCTCGGGATTCGGGATGGCGACGTGGACATGCAGGCCGAAGATGACGAGCGAGCGGACCACGTCCTGCAGCTCCTCCTCGAGCATCTTGTAACGCTCGTGGTCTGTGATCTGCTGCTCCTGCCAGCTCGAGAACGGATGGGTGCCTGCGCACGCGATCCGGAGACCCTCCGGCTGGAGCAGCTCGGCGAGCGTGCCGCGCATCTCGCCCAGCTGGTCGCGCGCCTCGCCGACATCCTCGCAGATGGTGGTGCCGACCTCGACCACCGACTGCATCATCTCCCGCTTGACCTTGTCGCCCAGCCTGGGGGCCGCCCTCGCGAGCAGAGAGTCGATGTGCGCGTGGAGCTGACCAGATGCGTCGATGATCTGGTACTCCTCCTCGACGCCGATCGTGAGCAAGCCCTCGCGACTCATGCCGGACCCTCGATCACGAATGTTGGCACGACGCTGCCCGCTCCGGCGGTCACGTTGAGCAAGGCGGCGGCCGAGACGCGGGTCATGAACCCACCGGCCCTGCCGTTGAACAGGTAGGGATCGAGGTCGACGGCAAGGTCCAGGTAACGGATGCCGTCAAGGGCGACCGGGAAAGGCACCCGAGGGATCTCCACCGCCTCCTGGACGACGTAGCTCTGGGTGGTCGCCACGTCGATCGCGGATTCCCATTCCGCCTGGTCGACGGTCCATCCCAGGACGACGCCCTTGCCACCGTACTCGTCGTTCGGCTTCAGCACCAGCGTTTCCCGGCGCCGGGCGATCTCCTCAGCGAGCTCCGGGCGCACGCGCCTGGTCCAGGGGATGTGGCGCTGGATCGCGGTCCTCTGGGCCGGCGTGTACAGGCGCTGATAGCGGTCATCTGACAGCAGGGCAAGGCTCATCTTCTTGTGAAGCAGCTTGGCCCGAAAGCTGTTGACGACGCACACCGCCCCGGCCATGTATGCCTCGCGCAATGCCCGGGTGCCATCCCCGCGGGCGAGCAGCTCGCTGGTCAGGACGCGCCGGTACACGAGGTTGACCGCCGCGCCCTGCGCGTAGAGCTTGCCGCGCCGGAACTCGAGCGCCCGGGGGTCGCAGATCACCGTCTTGATCCCCGCCTCCTCGAAGAACGCCTTGAACATCTCAAACTCCGGCGCCGTCGGCAGGCCCTCCCAGTCGATGATGCCGATCACAGGCGTGGCGCTCCCTCCCCACTGCTTGAAAGCGTGGAGCATCGCCCTGAGCTGCCTGCGGCGCGTCGGAATGAACCGGCCGCGGAACAGCTTGCGAAAGGCCTTCATCACGGGGAGGCGCGCGAAGACGGCGGTGAGGTTGTCGCTATAGGCCATCCCCGCCGGCGACTCGGCGTTGTACTCGACGAAGCGGACCTCGTCCGCAAAAAAGCTGTCCAGGCGCACCGAAGGCGAGGAGAACTTGAAGCCTGGGTCCGCCATCGCCAGGCGCTCTTCCTCGGCTTCGAGCCCGAGCTCGGCGCGAAGGTCGGCGTCCTCCAGCACGGCTCGCTCGAGACTCGCGAGGGCGGCGGCGACCCCCTCCGCCGCCGAAACCGCCTGCTCGTAGCGCCGGCGGGTCAGCAGCTGCGGCCGGATGGCCACGCACAGCGGCCGTTCGCCGAAGGTCAGCCGGCGGGCACGCTGCCCCTCGACCAGCGCTTCGGCGCTGGAGGCGGCCAGCCGCTCGTCGTCGAGCAGGCCGTGAAAGGCGGCGACGGGATCCTTCACGCCTGAACGGGATTCGGCGCCGCCGTCCTCTCCACGTGCTTCCACCAGCGCTGCTCATCTCGCCACGGAGGGGTCGCGTCGCCGCGTGCATACGCGAGCACGAGGTCGCTCATCTTCTCGAGGACCCAGCGGAAGTTCTCCTCCTTGATCGAGAAGTTGTCGAAATCAGGCGCCGGGTTCAGAAAGTCGATCGCATAGAGGACGCCGTCCTTGACCGCGAACTCGACCGTGTCCATGTCATAGCCGAGCGCATCCACGAGGGTTCGCGCGTCATTGATGGCTTGTTCGCGAAGGCTGCCCTCGACCGGGTTCGAGATCTGGTAGCGCTGCTCGAACGGAGCACGCGGGTTGTACCGGATCGGGAGGACGTCCTGGCGCCCGATGCAGATGCAGCGGACGTAGTCGTCCCAGTCGATGAACTCCTGCAGGATCATCGTCTTCAATCCCGTCTGGTCGTAGGCCGTGATCAGGTCCTCCAGCGTGTGCACGATGTAGACGTCCTTCCACCCGCCGCCGGTGTTGGGTTTGAGGACCGCGGGCAGCCCCGTGTAACCAAGGATGTGCTCCCAGTCGAGAGGGAACTGCAGGTTGCTGAGCGAGCGGACGTGGTCGATCTCGGGGATGTACTGCTTGTTGGGAAGGACCACCGTCTTGGGCACCGCCACCCCGAGCTTGCGCGCGAGCGTGCACTCGAAAAACTTCTCGTCGGCCTCCCACCAGAAGGGGTCGTTGATCACAGTGGTGCCAAGGAGGACCGCGCTCTTGAGGTGGGCCCGGTAGTACGGGACCTCGTGCGAGATGCGGTCGACGAGCACGGCGTGGTACTGCTCGGCGAGCTCGGTGGTACCGCCCAGGACGGCGAGCTCGGCTGTGATGCCGTCCGCCCTGCCCTTTTGATTGACGATGTCGAGAAAGGGGCCTGGAAAAGTGTTCTCGCGTCCGACGAGCAGTCCGATGATCTTCTTTCGGGCCATCTTCCTTCCTCTTTTCTTAGGCGGTCAGCCGGTGATGTAACGCCGGATCATGTCCTTCCAGTAAGGCCAATCGTGCGCCCATCCGGGCCAGATTTCGAGCCCCACCTCCACGCCCTTGTCGCGTAGAAGGGCGGCGAGCTTGACCGAGTCGTCCACGTTCGGATCCCCCTCGCCGGTGACCACCACCTTGGGGTGCATCGCGCGGAGCGGGGAAAGGTACGCCTCGTCTGTCAGGCCAGGCAGAAACGCCATCAGGTTCGTGAAGTAGGTGCTGTCGTCGTGGTATCCCTCCAGCCAGCGCGCGGTGTCGAACGCGCCGCTCAGCGCGATGAAACCGAGGACCCGTGTCGGGTGCCTCGCGGCCAGGAGCACCGCGTGCAGCGCGCCGAAGGATGCCCCGCTGACCACCGGCCGCTCCCGGATTCGCGGCAGGATCTCGTCCACGATGTACGCCTCGTACTGAAGGTGACGCGCGACCCGGTCGGCCACAGGCCTGTCCCTGGCGTACCACGACTCGCCGTCCACACTGTCGACGCAGATCAGCTGGACGGCGCCCGACTGAAGGAGGTCGCTGAGCGCCTCCACCATGCCGAAGTCCTCCCACTGGTAAAAGCGGCCCATGGACGTCGGGAATGCGAGCAGGGGCGTGCCAGCGTGGCCGAAGTGGAGGAGCTCCATGTCCCGGCCGAGCGAATGGCTGTATTCCTTGATGTAGTCGCGCTGCACTTCAGTGCTGGTGGTGCTCGTGGTGGTCGTGATGCTCATGGTCGTGATGGTGAACCATCTCATGACCGGGGGTGGCCGGGGCTTCCATCGCCCTCAGCATCTCCCTGCCGCCGGTGCGCAAGAAGCGCCACCCTAGGACGCCCGCCAGTGCGAGCGCGGCCAGGTCGAGAAACGTCGTGTAGTTCCATGACGGCGGCGTTTGGAAGGCCGCGATGAAGTGGTGGGCGGGGACGAGGCCGAGGAGCTGGAAGAGACCGCCGATGACCAGCCCGGCCAGCACCATCGCAGCGTAGGACGCCCCGAGCAGGTAAAGACTCATACGACCGCCGTAGTACCTCCGGTAGATGTCGAGGATGGGGATGATGATCAGGTCGGCGAAGATGAAGCTGATCACCCCGCCGAAGCTGATGCCGCCGTTCCAGAGCACGGCCGCCAGCGGAACGTTGCCCACTGAGCACACAAAGCTCAGCAGCGAGATCACCGGGCCGATGATCGGTCCCCACACCGTTCCCAGGGTCGGATTGTTGGCGATGAACAGCGTCTGCCAGAAGCTGTTCGGCACCCAGGCCGCCAGCGCGCCGGCGATGAGAAATCCGAGCACCAGGTCCTGGGCCAGGCTCGCCAGGTCCATGTAAAAGAAGTGGCTGATCGCGGTGAAGCCGCGCGACGAAAAGAGACGAGCGAGGAAGGGTCCATCGGTGATCGACATGTCCATCTCGCCGTGCCCTTCCATCCGCCCGCGAAGCCCCTTCTCCGCCTGAGCTTTGGCCACTTCGACCATGCGGGCACGCAGCGTGTACTTGAAGATCACCGCCAGGATCGCGATCATCAACAGCCCACCGGCAAACTCCGCGGCGAGGAACTGCCAGCCGAGCAGCACGAGGATCACCAGGCCCAGCTCGAAGACTAGATTCGTGCTGGCGAACTCGAAGAGGATCGCGTTCGCGAAGGTTGCGCCCTTGCGGAACAGGCCGCGGCCCACAGCCACCGCGGCGTAGGAGCAGCTGGAGCTCGCCGCTCCGAGGACGGTGGCGAACGTCACCCCGCGCAGGTCGTCCCTACCCAGGACTCGGACGACAGCCTCGCGCGAAACGAGCGACTGCACGATGGCGGAGATCAAAAAGCCGAGCACGAGCGGCCACAGGACCTCCCAGAACATGAAGAAGGCCATCTGGAGCGCTTCCCGGATTGCAGAGAGCACGCCTGTCATCGGAGGATTTATACCTCCATCGAGAAACCGAACCGAGTAAGGCAGGAGGATCGCTGATGTCCGTAAGAGTTCTCGTCCTGTCGCTGCTCCTCTTCATGGTGGCTTTCGGCGCCCACGAAGTGATGCACCTGCTTTTGATATTTGCGGTCGGCGCGGACGGCTCGATCATCGCCCGCCCGTGGCGGCTGGGCTACGTGGACCTCACGATCTACGCGCTCCACGCGCAGCCGGCGCATCCACTCGATGCCGTGCGGCAAGCTGTCGTGAACTTTTTCGGGCCGTTCCTGGCGGCGATTCCGCTTGCGGGCCTGCTGCTCTACGTCAGGGAACCGATACCGTTTGCGGCCCTGGCGGCCAACGTCGTGATCCTGGTCTTCTACGCGATCATCGAGCTGGCCGACCTGCTGCTGGAGGCGGTGTGGAACGTAGACATTCCGCTTCTGACCACGCCGGAGTTCAACTACGGGGTCCCCGCGCTGGTCATC
>Ga0137377_10001915_pt1 | contig 15063 bp, 15 predicted proteins | sample SagtaG_22_FD_104815 | JGI IMG/M metagenome (GOLD analysis project Ga0137377, IMG submission 104815) | Vadose zone soil microbial communities from Sagehorn Ranch, Mendocino, California, USA - Sage2_L_40_16 metaG | ecosystem: Environmental > Terrestrial > Soil > Vadose zone | place: USA... | reverse complement strand
GGCGGCGAGGGTCGATGACGGCACCCCGTGCAGTGATTCGAGGAGGGCCTCGCGGCGCTCTGCGGGGAGGGCGGCAAGGCTCGCTCGGAGGGCCCGGGTCAGGTCGTGGTACTCAGTGTCCCAGTCTGCCGCGACGGGCCATTCGACATCTTCGGCGAGTTCGAGAGGAGCGAAGCGTCGTGCCGCAGTAGCTCGCCGCCGGCCGGCGTTTTCCCGGCGGTGGCTAGCCACGGCGAGGACATACCCGGCAGCCCGTTCCGCATCAATCCTGGGCAGCGTCCGCACGATCGACAGGAGTGCGGTCTGGGCCGCGTCCTCTGCATCGTCCCGCCCAATAGTGGGCGCGAAGTACGCCACGAAGGACGGGCGGAGCCGCGCGAGGAGGGCGTCCAACGCTCCGGCTCCCCCACGCTGGGCTTCGCGCACCAGCTGAATCAGCTCCGACCCTTCCGGCCAGAGTTTCCCAGGACGTCCCATAGCGCCGACCCAGTCTAGGCGCAGCCATTCAATCGACCGTCAACACGGTCGGCTCGAAGGGCTTTCCCCGCCGTCTCGGCGCGTAACGCGCGTCAACGCATAGTCAAGACTCGATCCGATACTGATTTGATGTGCGGGGTGTAGTCTGGCGTGATCTCCACCGATCTTGATGCTCAACACACGACCACGGAGCAAGCGGGAATCGCTCTCCAGATCCAGAGCTCACGAGTGGACGGCGGGGTATTTCGGTCAACTTGCACGGAGACGGTCACTTGACGAGCATCGGTGCCCGCTTCGATTCCCGCAAATGGCCGGCTTTGCCCGGAGAAACTGCTGCGAAACTGCCACACCCTGCGTTCTCGTGGATCACGTTGGGAGAGAAGCAGCCCGTTGTCTAAGAAGTCGCTAGTTCACGCCAAAACGTTACCGCTAGTGGAGCGGAGGTAGTTGGTCCGGAGCGAGCGCGCAGAATCACATCGGGCGCGGCTGTCAGGCGCATGAACACTTCCGGCCGCCCCTTCTTCTGCAGTTTGACGTCTTCGATCAGACGGTGCCTACGCAGAATGCCCTCCACGTGCTGCCAGTTGCTGTCGTTTGACAGGTTGTTTCTGAACCAGGGGTCTTGGGGAGACAGGTAGTAATGACTTCTCGCATGCTTGAGCAGTCGCTCGACAAGCGTGATCCTTGCTTGAACCTTGGCGTTGATGTCCGGCGCTGGTTGGGCCTCCATGTCGTCCAAGACTGCGCCCTCTTTGCGTAGAATCGCGGCTATCCTGGCTGGATCGTAGATCTCCTCCTCCTCCTGTCCTGAAGCGTCGATGACGCCGAAGAAGTCAGTCGGAGTCAGTGCACTCTTGTCCCAACGCGTCTTAGCACCCAGTACGCATCCGATGAACTGAGTGTCTTGAATGGCGCATTTGTAGAACGTAGCGTCCGTCAGTCTGACTCTCTCAAGAACGCACTTGCTCAGCTGTGCCTCCTCAAGCGTACACTTGCCCAAATCAAGGGCGCGGATATAGAGCGAAGTTAGTTTGAGTCGCTTTGGCAGGTCGGTTCGATCGCGAATCATCACGCCCACCAACGCGCCGGCGTTGGAAGGTGCGTATGGGTTAGTCGGGGCGGCGTTCACGAGAGCGCTAAGGCGCTCCAGACTCTTGCCGACGGTCTCTCCGGCTGATGGGTGATAGGATGGAACGCGCTCAACCACCTCCACTGGAATGTCAGCACGTTGGAGATAGTCCCTGCAGCTGTCGCTCTGCTCGTGGAGCGCTCTGGCCAGACTTCCGGCCTGGAACTCGAAACGGAACAGCTCGTGCTCGAACGCTCGCTTTTGTGGGTCGGCAGTTCCCACGGCCACGAGGAGGCCGTGCGCTACGGACCTGTCGACAAGAGTCTTGGTATCTCGCGGACTGAGTCCAAACTGCTCCGCGGTGATCTCAGCTAGGAGCCTGACTGTATCGCAATCGAGTTCTGGCCTGCCCTGCGCCCACATCTCGTCTGCAATGCTCTCGCACAGCGTCCGGTGCTGCGCCGGTAAGAGCAGTTGCTTACCCCGCTGATCGCTCAGTTTGTCGGCTTCTCTCGTTAGCGCCGCCTCCATCACCTGGCGGGTAAGATCCTCTTTCTCGTTGACGTCACCACCCTGACTCAGGATCTCGCAGATCTTAGCGAGGAAGAATGGTTTGCGAACGAGGTCTCCCGCCCGGGACTTTAGGAGATCCCTAACCCTGCCTTGGAGAGCGGCTCCATCATCGGGAGGCTGTATGGTATCGCAGTATTGAAGGACCGCTTTGTCAGGCCAAGCCAAGACCTCAATCGGAAGAATTTCGTAGGACAGCTGTTCGGCGGCAGCGATCTCCGCGGCTCGCTCATGCAGCGTCTTATAATCAATGAACGCCGATCGCGACGACGCGATGAGGGCGCCTTCGCAGTCAAGCTGCGCAAGAAACTGAGCAAGGTTCGCAAACGCCTCCCGGGCACTACTGGGCCCGATCAGTTCGTCAAAGCCGTCGACAATTGGGATGACGCAATGACGCCGGGTCAGGGAGGCTACTGAGTGATAAGTGAACTTCGCACGCAGGTCCTGTAGTGTTCGGGCCATAACGTCTTCTAGCTGCGCCAAGCCCTTGCCCTGAGCGTCCAGGTACAGAAACAGCGTGGTCGTCTCTCCGCGGAGGTAGCGCTCCGCTTGCAGGCGTGTCACATGAGTCAATGCTGACGTCTTGCCGGTCCCCGCATTGCCGTGCACAAACAGAACGCGTGTCGCGCTCAGGGGCAGGGCGCCTGGATCGACGGTTCGCTTCAGTAGCAAATTCGTGGCCGCGTGAATTCCATGGCCATTCGCCTCGGATGCCGATTCTCTTGCTGGAGCTTCAATGAAGACGGGTGGCATCTGTAGCTGTGTCAGAATCGACTCGGCGAGGTCGCGGAGGTCGGCCAGTGCTTCTGAGGCGAGGAAGCTCTGATAACTGTACTCGCGCCCCGACAGCGACACTGTGGGGAATCCATCGGCCTGACGGATCAGTCGCGCGGAATGTTGCGTTCGCGACCGAGTCCACGTCAGCGATCGATCGGTGATGTCCACCTTAGTGCCAGGATCCGCGAACGACGCTACGTCCCTGCGGACCTCGTCGAGGATCGCAGTAGCTAGCATTGCACGTACCGTATCTTGTGTTTCCGGACCAAATCGCTATAGGGAGCGCGCGGCGCGACGGTATGCCCGAGCCATAGCACTGGGCTTCCGTAGAAGCGGGCGGTTATCAGACCAGGCAACACGTCTTCATCTTCGCTAACGACAGCGATCATTTGCTTCTGGCTTGCGAGCCAGATTGCATCCGCGACAAGAGTGGTGTCTACCAGCTTCTGATACCCAAAGCCTGCCACGTCTTGAGACGTTGCGTGGCAACCTGACAGATGTGGGCACGTACCCTTGAACCAAGTGCGGAGTTCATTAACGGCACAGCTAAGAGGAGCCGCGCAGGCCGGAGTCGGAGTTCTTGAAATGGAGACTGGATAGCGCGACAAGCCTCGCTGCTGGCGATACGTGTCGACGAAGCAGTCGTCAGGCGAGACGACGGCACTTTGAGCGATCTCAGCGAAGACGCGCAGACGCCTGCGCAGTGTCGGATATGTCTGCCGCACATGGCCCCTCACCATGCCGTGCAAATCCGTCCCTACTCCCTCGCAGTCGTACCAGCCGTCATACAGGCGAAACCGGACTTCGTGAAGCCTCGCGGGAAGCCCAACGACGATAAGGTCTGACGTGCGCAGAATCAGCTCGTCCAGACGAGCGCCAACCAACGCCTGATTCGGTCTATACAGCCCTCTGAAGACCGGCGTGTTTGCAAGGTCTACCAAAACCTGGATCACGTCGTTGTGTCGCAGCGCGCGACGCGCGGACCAGGTGCCCCCGCGCTACCTGTTGGACATGAGGTCATCGCTCCCAATGTGCCGACAATAAAATTGCTCGGATAGGGTCTGCTCAATCGATTCGGTGCTCCCTCCGCGTTTCCCAGGTACGCTTAGGCGTGCGATTCGGGCCGCTCCGCGTTATGAATGAAGCACCACCGGATTTGTACCGCGCGATCGCCACAGAGGCAGTCTTCACGGAAGTACCGGGAGGCCAGAGCGGACGACCTGACCATTCGGACCGGCCTTCGCTGACGAACGTCATCGCTTTACGCAAAGGTCGAACGGTTTCGTGGTAGCGTCCCGCTAGACAAGGCGTTGCAGGAAGTTGAAGTTACTACTCGCCCATGCCACCGCTCATCAAACAGCTCCTCAGCCGGCTTCATGGCAAACCGCTAGAGCGTGAGGAGCTCTTGGAGCTCTTGGATACCGCCCTAGGTATCGAACCGGCAACGGTTTACGCCGCGACCGTTCTTGAAGGCCAGCGCGTGGAGGCTGAGCATTGGCGTCTCGGCGGCTCGCGATGCAGAGCCGACAGGATCTGGGAGACGAAGAGCAGCGTCAAACTGGAAATACGGTCGCGACACGATCCGGGCTCGCGGGAGAGCGAAACCAAGTACCTCGTGTACGGCTTACGGCACGAGGCAAGGCCAGATGTTGTGACGCTTCTGGCGTTCAAGGACCGAATGGCTTTCTACGACGGCATCCGTCGTTGGGTTCACTTCAACAAGCGCGACCTCGTCTCTCCTGCCCTGAGTGATCGACGGTTCCGTCACATCCTAGAAGCCTTTCAAGGGACAGAGAATCTCAGCGGACTAGTTGTAACGCGGGCATCGGTGCGGCTCCGGATGGAGCCGCAGGCGGAGCGCGCGTCCGTTGGCTTTACATCAGTGGCTTGGCCAGGTGTACCGCTGCCCCAAGCATTCCAGTGGGTGTGGGACAACAACGGATGGTTCCGCACACTCACCTTTGACGCACTTCGAGGCCACCACGAAGTGGGTCGCTTCAGTCTCGGGAGGCGAGGCGAGGTTTCGGCAACGCAACGGTTCTCGGCTGCCTTTCGTGCTCTGTGCGTCCCGTTGGGGAGCACGTTCGCAGAGGATGAGAGAGCGTTCGGCCATCGGGCGAGGCGGGACCTCAAGTTCAGAGAGGTCCGTCCGCTCGCGATTGAGTACGGTCGAGGCATCTTTAGCGATGCAAGCGCAATCCGGCGCTTGGCGTCCGCCTTACGACTCTTCCCGAACGGGGTAGTGTCGGTTTATCACGGCAATCCTTACTTGCACGCCGCCATCCTTGATCAGGTCGACGGAAGCTCCACGGAGCTCTGGGTCACAAACGCTGGTCGCATCTTGCTCGTGCCGCAGATGCGAGCGACAGTCTGGGGGTTGAAGCGGGTAGTTCAGCACATCTACGACACGTTTGCGGAGGGCGAAGTCACCGATGTGTCGGTCCCGGCATGAGCGACGAACAGGTCAGTAAGGTCCTCGAAGACATCGACGACTACAAAAACACAGCGTTTGCGATGATCGGCCTCGCGAACCTGTATCGCTTCGACGACTCGGCGAAGTCCTTCCGGGGCGATGTCCAGTTCTTTCAGGGTAGACGCTTCGACACGTCTAGCCGGAACCGTCGAACACCATCGAGTACGGTTACTCCGGACCTGGCAATCTTGGTGAAGGGCCAAGATGCAGCGGTGGCCGAAGTGAAGGTGTCACTACCCAAAGATCGCAACCTTTGGCAGCGCGTCCTTGAGCAACTTGAGCGATATGACGACGACCTCACCGGATGGCCAACCAATAACGGAAAAGTAAAATCGCACGATATCGTCCTCATGTTTCACCAGATGAGAGTCGCGCTCGTCGACGTGCTACGGGAGGCCATCGCAGCGGGCCAGGTCCGCTTCGAACGGCCCCTATACGGTGTTTCGTTCGTCATAAGTACTCAGAAAGACACCTTCCTCCTCTTAAGGTTGGAAATGGGTGCACCAACGTTTGACCCCGTGCGGCTCCGTCTAAGGGAGCCGGTCTCGGTGCCCTTCGAAGTCATCGCCGTGCACTATGGCCGCTTCAAGCTCTGGGATAGTCGTCCCCCCATTCCCTATCTCATGGATTTGATCTGGCGAGAGGTTGTCGCTGATCGGGCAGCGTCAGATGATCGCTTCGCAACGCTGCGCCGCAACTCACACCTCCCCGTGCGGCTCACAGTAAACGAAACGGCGGAGTACTTACAAGAGAACTTCGCGTTCAACCAGTCTCTGGGCGAAAAGCATTCAGGTGTTGAGGGAGAACGCCAGCCCCTGATCCCACACAGCGAATGGGTAAGGGCGGCGATTGATACCTTTGCCGCGACCGGGCTTGGCCGGTGGGTTGACGATAAGCAGGAGCAATGCGAAATCGACTATCGCAAGGAGAACCTCAATGTCGAGGAGTTTGCTCGACGGTACCTCACGACCACGGGGGGCACAGAAGAGTACGGCGGCCAGGTTGCGATCTTCTAGGCATCGCGCGCTCGACTCTGCACAACGACGTTCCGTAGTCGCCTGCATTGTCTCCCTGATCCTTACTCGGCCCCGGCCCCAATCCGGGATCGCACCACCTGGCTCGATGCTCGTGCAAGAACTGACCCCGACTGAGTAACGCCAAAGGCGAAGGCGCTTGGTGAGCTCGAGAGGGATCTTCCGCAGCTGCTGCCACCACTCTCTCGTGTCTGGCACCGCAATCCCGTAAGCAATGCCGTCGTTCCAGATCTTCATGGACAGCAAGAGCTGACCAAGCGAGGAATAAAGCGCTTGCTCTCGCTGCCTTCCCGATTCCCCTTCCACCTCAATGAGGTACGTAGGCCCTGAAGGGTGGTCAGCCACCACGTCTACGGCTCCAAACAGCTTGTGCGTGCCGATGACTACGCCAAGGCGACGCAGCTCTCGAAGCGCGGCATTCGCACGCTTCGCCTTCCCTCGCGGCTGCTTCCCGCCGACCCCCCTTTCCATTGGGTCGACATGCATTGTAAGGCGCCATCCTGCGGAAGCCCGGAAAGGGAAACGCGCAAGCCCGAGCTTGACTTCTAGTTGATACAATTTGGACGTCATTGCTCGTACCAGGATCGGGACAATGTCGGCTTACGAGGCTTAGGCGAAGAGTTCAAGGACGGTTATCGCCCACCGGGTCGTCGTTCCAAACAAATTCCTGCATCACCGTCCGCCCTTGCTGGCATTGTGAAGCTTGCACAATACCTGGCCATTCCAAGGGACGGTCGCTCCGCCCTTTACCCACGGCAGAATGTGGTCGGCTTGGTAATCGCTCCAAGACACGGTAGCCTCCTCTGGAGTCCGCCCCAACTTCAGGCATTGCTGACAGCGGCCTTCATCACGCCGGTAGATCCTGATCCGCTCTCCTTCATCAAAGAGACGCTTGGAGTCGAGGGTCTTCAGCTCAACGTTGTTCGTCTTGAGATGGTCGAAAAAGAGCTGCCGAATCACACGATCCCGAATCTCGAGGTTACTCCGATCCTGCTGTCGGCTATCTGAGAAGAGGATGATGTCCCGATCCTCCTCCTTGTGCTCATCCCAACGTGCGTAAAAGGAGTAGAAGAACTGTCTAATCGCCGAGTGATGCTGTGGCCTAACGGCATAGTATTTCCGGAGATGGTCCAGGAGCATGACGCAGGAGACTATGAAGTACTCGATTCTGAATTCCTTGAGACCTGACTCGTCGTCAACGGCTGGGTCGTCCTTAAAGACCTCGCAGAAGAGCTTTAGGGTCTTCAAGACCTCTTTAGCGTCAACGTCGTCCTCATAAGTCTCATCGTCGATGCCGTCCGGCGTCTGCGTGCTATCGACGAGCTCAGACAGCGAGCTGTCGCGAATGTCGGTCGGTCCCCCTGCGATCTGCACGAGAAGCAACCTTCCCAACAGGGCAAGGTGTTGCATGCGGTCGTTCTTGCGCTCGATGAATCCAAAGAAGGGGTGCTTGTTTGGATTCTCATCGACAGGCTGATACTTCTCAAAGTCGAACGTGATATCATCGGCGTACTTCACCAAGAAGTTGCGCACCCGACTCGACATGTGCGCATCGCGCTGCGAGTTGCCCCTCCTGGGATCGAACCAGGACTCTCCTGATCCAGAGCTCACGCGTAGGGGATTGCTTAGAGGACACCATGTCCGTAAGTGGTTGCCCGCCAAGCATCGGCGCCCGCAGACTCCGAAGCTATTGCCCGGACTGGCCCGGAGAAACGCTTGTAAAATGCTTGCAGAGAGTTCTGCTCGGCTCTCCTGAACATGGGTCAGGAGAGTTGCTTGCGTAGAGCCGATGCAAGCTTTTCGCAAGCCTTTCCGCACGCGTGTTCGCAGTAATCGGCGAGGGCGGTTAGACTGGTGGGTCGAATTCCAGAACTAGGCAGCCAGGATTCAATGTCAGGCAAGATCAAGGCCGGTAAGGGCACTCTGATCGGCAATGCCGGTGAGTACTACGTCATGGCCGAGCTGTTGAAGCGCGACGTGATCGCCGCTCTTGCCCCGCGAAACGCTCCCTCCTTCGATATCCTCGCCACCTCAGACGGCAAGACGGCTCGCATCCGCGTCAAGACGAAATCTCAGGGTCAGGATCCCTGGCAGTATATGGTGAAGAAGGATGGGTCGATCTTTCGCGATCTGCAGCCGCAAGGCGACTTCACCGTCTTCGTTGAGCTCGCGATGACCACGGCCGAACTCGCGTTCTATGTCGTACCGACCAGGGTCGTGAACGACTGGCTCATTGCCGATTTCGACGAGTGGGTGCGCACACCGGGTAAGGGCGGCCGACCTCACGACTCGACCACCAAGCAACGGCACCTATCCTTTCGGAAGTGGAAGGACTCCCTTGCCCCATATCTGGAGGCGTGGGACTCCCTTTGGCAATAACACCATCGCCGCGCGGACCGTTAGCGGGTTCGCGATAGGATGCCTGAAGACCGACTTGTGGGCGCCGCAGAGCAGATCATTGCGCGCTTTCTCCCTCGAAGCCTCGAGGTCGAGCGCGGCGCAGCGCTACTGTACCAGGTCAAGGTCGACAACCGCCTCGAGGTCACGGTCAATCCCAAGGCGCCGACTCGTGGACAATCAGCATTTCAGACCGACCTCTGTGTGTTCGAGCAAGTGGCCGTGAACGTCCGGATTCCTCGTGTGGTGCTCGAGTTCAAGCCCGGCCTGTCGACGCACGACATCCTCACCTACACAACAAAGGCCCGCAAGCACAAACAGGTCTACCCTTACCTACGATACGGGTTGGTCGCCTCGAAGGAGCTGCGTGTGACCGGCAAGTTCTTCACACACAACGAGGCGCTCGACTTCTATCTTGCGTCCGGCGCCTTGTCGCGCGGATTGTTCAAGACGCTGCTCCGTGCCCTCCTCAAGAAGGAGATCGCGGCATCGCGACGTCTTGAGGCAATGGCGTTTGGCCTCTCCAGCGCTATTCAGTTTCGCAGCGATGTCTCAATTCTCGAACGATGAGCGCGGGCCGCCTAGCTGAGCGTCGGAGTTGCCGCACAGCCGAGTGATGCGGAATGAGCTCCCATCTTGAGGCCGTGCGCCGCAACATTCTGCCGCTCTCCAAGGCACATACTCTTCCAGGCGCCTTCCGAGAGTGGCAGTTCAGCGGCAAGACCCGCGACCATGAAGGTTCCATCGCGACCTGTGAGCTTTGCGAGCAGGAGGAATTGCGATACCAGTTCGAGATTACCAACAGCGGGACCCATCGGCGACTCTGGGTTGGTTCTCAGTGCATTCTAAAGTTCGGGGTCGCTGTGTATGAAGGTGCCGCGAGGCTGACACCCACTCAGACCAAGAAGAAACTCACGTCGCTCATGGCGCAGATGCGCCTGGAGTCCTGTTTGAAGGCCCTGCACCGCCTTGCGGACGCCGAGGATAACGACATCCTACGGAACGCTCTCCAGTACTACAAAGAGCATAACCACCTGACTCCCAAGTTCGCATTCGTCGTGCTCTGGCGCCTGGCCGAGCATCAGATCGACCATTCTCCCTCCTTTTTCAAGATCAGCCTCAGAAGGGACAAGTACCAGGAGGATCTTCGGAACATGCCCTCTGCGCGAGTCCACCGTATTTGGCCGGCGCTGACAATCTCGCAGCGGAAGCTGGCCGTATCGCTCGGCCATTCACCCCCTGCTGTGATGCAATGAGGCGCCTGGTAGCGTGTTGACGAGGCAGGCAACTTCGGTGGCAGTCGCCCTAACGAGCGGCCAGTATTTGTGCGCGTCGGTGTCTCTGACGGACGACCAAACTCCTCAGTATTAGGTGCGCCGCATCTCGGAGGGATACCAGCCGAGAGGAGAGACGGAAGCGCTAGAGTTCTGTCTACCCGCTGCGAGAGCCCCGTTGACGCTTCGCGTACACGCGTGCTAGCCCAGAGCGCTTGATGCGATAGAGCACGTAGTCCTCACTCACTCCGTACCCCTTCGCAATGCTTGACGCGGTTTCCGATGAACGCGAAACGGCCGTAAACAGCTCCGGCCACGGGATGATGCAAGCAGCGCCTACGCAAAAGGCCTCGTCCTCGACAGCGACATCATAGGGCCGCACCCAAGAGCCGTCCCCGTTGCCATCAAGGCAGAGCTCGGTCTTCGGATGATCGAGAACGATGTGGACGACTTCCTCCATCAAGCTTGCCTTCTGCCGGCGGGCGTGATGCGTCGGGTTCAGGAGGATAAGGGACTCCTTGGTCGTCGGTGACTGTCCCCAGCCGATAGCACTCCAGTCGTCTCGGTGGGTTTCGAAGAGAATCACCCGGACGTTCGCTGGAGCACCCTTAGCAAATTCGCGCGGGTCGATCAACCGTGCGGGCACCTGCCGCAGGACTTCATAGGGATCGACCGAGGTTTCTGCGGGCAACCCCAACTCGCACTTCACCTGGATGGCTTGGCGCTCAGTCGCCTCGCCATTGGGTGTGAAAGGGAGAAACTGACGGCCCTTCGCCATTGAGTCACTCGCGCTTCTTGTTCCCGCCTTGCTTCTGCGCCTTCTGAATCTCCAGCTGCATGACGTAATCGAATCCGTCCACGATTGCCCGCGCCACTTCTTCGGGCAACTTTTTTGTGGCGCGTAGGTGTACCGCTATGGTGCGTTTGAGGTCTTCGTCTGTCTTGACGGTCGTCGGTTCATCACCCGCAGCGTAGATCCCAATGCCAAGCCAATCAGCGAGCTTCCTCATTATTTCCAGTTCGGGGCGTTTCCCTCGTTCGATTCGCCACAGAGTGGCTGCACTGATCCCCGTCGCACCTTCCACTTCCCGCAGCGAAAGCTGGTCCTTCTTCCGTCGGCGTCGCAGCTCGGCGCCCAGCTGATCGACACTCACCATTACGGCCATATGCCCCCCTGGTGCGTCGGTCATGTTTAGCGTACGAAACGGTTGTTGCACACTTGACGGCAGGCCACTGCTCCCACATACATTAACCGTTGCGTTTAACGCGTGCAACAGCCGTTGCGGACACGAGGTGGCCTTGTTCCATGACGGCTCCACGTCCAACGCCCCCTGCGCCAACACAGGGGGCAACAGAACAAGAGGGGAGTCCAGCATGGCAGATCTCAAGGAAACACTCACCGTCGTTGTGGGCGGCACGCCCGTGCAAGTGGAGGCAAACCCGAACGCCGAGTTGCGGACCGTCGTGAATCGGGCCCTCGCGGAAAGCCACAACACGGGCCAGCCCCCAGAGAATTGGGAGCTCCGCGATAAGGACGGGAACCTCCTGGATGTGACCAAGAAAGTGAGCGCCTACCACTTCGCGGCTGGTGCGACGCTGTTCCTCAACCTCCGCGCAGGCATCGGGGGCTGAGTGCATCTGAGTGATGCCGAGCGGCATGTCCAAGACGCGGGCCCACCGCTCGGCTCTCCGGCTGCAGTGGACCGCTCATCGCCCGTGGAGCAAGCGAGCGTCCCCAAAACCGAACCGAGCACAGCGCGTCAGTCGGACGTACCAGAACTCTTGGTCGACCCAGGGGTCTCACGGCGGAAGTTCGACCGGGAGGTGGTGGAGTATCGTGCCATGGACGCCGTGTATCGCCAGCACGGATGGTTTCTCCTCGACGCGGAGTACCCGCTGGTTTCAGTGATCTTCACCGCGCCGCACCTAACACCTCCAGCGGTCGTATTCGGCGCCGAGCTCGATTTCACGAACTATGACCTCGAGCCGCCGGCGGTCCGACTCGTTAACCCGTTTACGCGAGTCCCTTACAAAGCGAAAGAACTCCCGACGGCTCTTCCTCGCCTTGTTGCCGTGGCGCCCGACAGACTGCCGCCGGGACTGGTCATGCCAGCTGGCGCACGGCCAGTGGTACAACAGAACCTCATGGCATTCTACGGGCCCGATGACGAGCCCTTCCTGTGTTTGCCTGGCGTGCTGGCATATCACCGGCATCCAGCCCACACGGGTGATTCGTGGTTCCTGCACCGCACGGCGGGAGACGGCCGTCTAGTCACCATTCTCAACCACCTACACCGGTACGGGATCATGGGCCTTCAGTTGAATGTCGAAATCCGTGCGCAGGTTACGGGCTTTGCGTATCAAGGGCTGCAGGAATGAGCGATTTGCAGACTGTACGCGAGGTTCGGGTGCCACGGCATGTCGTGGAAGAGGCCCACGCGCACCTCCGCGCGGCCGGCGCAGACGGGTACGAAGGGATGGCGCTTTGGGCCGGTGAGAAATTGGAGAGCACGTTCTTGGTCCGTGCAGCCGTGGTCCCGAGACAGACGGGGCACCGTGGAGAGGACGGAGTCTGCGTCGCCGTGGACGGCGCCGAACTCCACCGTATCAATGTCTGGCTTTACGAGCACAAGTTCACGCTCGTGGCGCAACTCCACAGCCACCCTACAGCCGCTTACCACTCGGAAACGGATGACACGTTCCCGATCGTGGCCGCCGCCGGGGGACTCTCGCTGGTCATCCCAGACTTCGCCGTCCGACCCTTCAACCTGGCGAAGTGTGCAGTGTATCGCCTTCTGCCACCGAAGGGATGGCTGCGTCTGAAGGGTGTAGAAGTCCAACGTCTGATCCACATTGTCGACGACTAACCAAATGGCTCTGGCCTCGTATTTCGACAAAACACTTCTGGCGGCCTCGAGCGTGCTCTCCGGGTTCGACCCGCGAGCATTCACTGCAGTGCTCGAGCGGCACGTTGTGGGTATCGCGTTCGACGACAAAGCCGCCGGCTCGCCCGAAGGACAGGTGTTGCTCGACCTCTTGGTCAACATCTTGGCGCGTCTCTATCCCGTCATTGGATTCCACGCTACTGGCGCGGTGGCGGAGGCGCTCACGGGTCGTTTCGTGGAACATGCACAGAGGGTGAATCGGCGAATCGAACTTGAGCGAGATTACCACCAGGTCACGGCCTGGATCGTAGTGGGAGGGATCGCACCACCGTCCCCCCGCAACGCCATTTTTCTTGGAAGCGACGGTTGGCTTTCGAAAGTCTCCGCATCAACCCCCCTAACATGTTCGGAGAGCACGAATCCGTTTGGAGCAGCTGGAGCTGCTTGTCTGGGGGCCGCGAATCTGTTCAGGGTGGTGTTTGGCGAGAGTCTGGCGCCTGCTGCCACGGTCGATCAGGACGTAATCGTCTCGGTTCTCGACCTCGATCCGTCCACACTTGCTCCCCTAAATCCTCCACTAGGAGCGGTCGACCTTCGAGAGGTAGTCCTCGTTGGTGCCGGCGCGATTGGGAACGCTGCCCTCTGGACCTTGGCACGGACCAGTCAGGTCAATGGCAAGATGCACATCGTGGATGGCGAGGCGGTCGACCTCACTAATGTGCAGCGTTATGTGCTGACTGACGAGGCATCTGTAGGCGTCCCCAAAGCATCTCTGGCCGCAGCAGCACTGGCCGGGACCGCGATAGACACGCATCCGCATCCCGTACGATGGGGCGCATACTTGCGTGAGCGCGAAAACTGGCGCTTCGACCGAGTCGCTGTGGCTCTGGATAGTGCAGAAGACCGAATTCGCGTTCAGGGTGCATTGCCTCGCTGGATCGTTAACGCCTGGACACAGACCAGTGACCTGGGTGTGTCGCGTCACACCTTGGTGGGGCCTTACGCCTGCCTTGCGTGCCTCTACCTCCCGGCTGCTCCTCGCAAGAATCTTGACGAGGTAGTCCAAGAGGCTCTCGGCCTGAAGGGCCAACCATCGCTCGAGTATGTTCGTCGCCTGCTCTACACACGGGAGCCGGTCGGCGAGAGGTTCCTCGTAGAGGTGGCGTCGGCCCTCGGTATCAGCGATGCGACCCCGCTTATGCGGTTCGCGACGGTGCCCCTGCTGCAGTTCTATCAGCAAGGCGTGTGCGGTGGGGAGGTGGTTCGCCTGCGCGGCGCCGGTTCGAACCAGCCACCAGAACTGCAGGCGGAGGTTCCGCTCGCGTTCCAGTCGGCGTTGGCTGGAGTGTTACTCGCGGCGGCACTAGTCGCAGACGCGGCGAGCATCCTGAAGGCGCCGCCTCCGGTAGTCACGCGGGCGAACCTACTGAGACCGCTTGGACCACAACCTTCGCAGCCGATCGCCAAGCACCCCTCCGGACGCTGCATCTGTCAGGACGCGGACTACATCGCGGCATACGAAGCCAAGTACAGGTAATCGCGTATCGCGCTAGAGATTGCCCCTCCTGGGATCGAACCAGGACTCTCCTGATCCAGAGGGGGTCAGTTAACCCGCCGAATTCCAGCAACTTGCAGTACTCAACGCGAGCTCGTGTCACCCGCTGCCTGGAGTTCAGCGAGTAGGTTGCGAGAAGTTGCTCACCTTTGCTCGCACACATGCGACTGTTCATCACGCCTAGTAGAGAGTGCCCGATTGCCTTCGGTCGGACGGGGGTACGTTCCCGCGACGGCAGACTCAGCGAGGCACACGTGAGCCTTGCTGGTGGACGACTTGACTTGCTCGCAGTCAGACGTTGTGATCAAGGTCGAGGAGCTGCCCGCGTCTACGAGGGCCGTCCGTGAGCTCATCCCGGCCCAGCCGCTTCTACAAACATCCCGGCAAAGCGCCCCGAAACATCAGACAACAACCAGTCTTGGACCCGTGCGCGGATCGCTAGTCCGCAGTCCGGTCGCAGCTGCGAGTGCCCGCCCACTGCGGCCCCTGGGGTTAGTCCACGTAGAGTCGACAGTCCTGCAGATCGCCGAATCACGTTGCGGTGCGCTGTTC
>Ga0137377_10001907_pt1 | contig 15090 bp, 12 predicted proteins | sample SagtaG_22_FD_104815 | JGI IMG/M metagenome (GOLD analysis project Ga0137377, IMG submission 104815) | Vadose zone soil microbial communities from Sagehorn Ranch, Mendocino, California, USA - Sage2_L_40_16 metaG | ecosystem: Environmental > Terrestrial > Soil > Vadose zone | place: USA... | reverse complement strand
ACGGCCTGCAAGAACGAACATGAAGTGCCGTGGGGCATCAATCGCCGCCGCGTCGTCACCATCAACGACGGCAAGCCCGGCGAGCGCTCGGTGTCGATGGCTTGCATGCATTGCACGGATGCACCATGCGCTGCCGTCTGCCCGGTGTCGTGCTTCTACACCACCGCCGATGGCGTGGTGCTGCACTCCAAGGATCTCTGCATCGGCTGCGGATACTGTTTCTACGCCTGTCCGTTCGGCGCGCCGCAATACCCCAAGGTCGGGAATTTCGGGTCGCGCGGCAAGATGGACAAGTGCACCTATTGCGCCGGCGGGCCGGAAGCAGACTCCACGCCGGCCGAATACGCCAAATACGGCGCCAACCGTCTCGCCGAGGGCAAGCTGCCGATTTGTGCCGAGATGTGCTCGACCAAGTCGCTACTCGCGGGCGACGGCGCGATCATCGCCGAGATCTACAAGGAGCGCGTAATGAAGCGCGGTTACGGTTCGGGCATGTGGGGCTGGAAAACCGCCTACAGCGATTCGCCGACCGGCTGATGCAAATTCGCCGGCCTGCTTGCGGCGGCGCTCGCGTAACCCAGGAACCGAAAGGGCGTTGTACAGATGCCGCACTCACTTTCAACTCTCAAGGTTTCCATTCGGGGGAACTCAAGCCTGAAGGCCGTATGCGCGGCCTTGGCGCTGCTGTTCGTCCTCGCCCATCCGGCAGCGGCGCAGCTCTCCTTCAAGCCGACCGCCGAATCCGTGCACGAGGACCAGCTTCTGAATGCGCTCAAGGAGGGCGACAAGATCAGCGGGCGGATATCGATTCCGGACGCCATGGCGGCCAACCTGATTCAGCCCGCCGGCCGCGACTGGCGCGATTTTCACCGCAGCAAACTGCCGATCGTCGGGAGCGTCGCCATTCTCGGAATGCTGGTGTTGCTGGCGAGTTTCTTCGCGGTCCGTGGCCGAATTCGCATTCACCTGGGTTTCTCGGGGGCGAAGATCTTGCGCTTCGCCAGCTTTGAGCGCTTCACCCACTGGTTGACGGCGAGCTGCTTTATCGTGCTTGCGCTCTCCGGCCTGAACATCAGTTTCGGCCGCACCCTCATTTTGCCGCTGTTCGGTTCAGAAGCTTTCGCGACCCTGTCGGCCTACGCAAAATTTGCCCATAACTATCTGGCGTTCCCGTTCATGCTCGGCCTGCTGATCATGTTCCTGATCTGGATCAAGGATAACGTCCCCGGGAAAATCGACCTGCAATGGTTCAAGGATGGCGGCGGCATCCTGTTCAAGGGCCGGCATCCGCCGGCCAAGCGCTTCAACGCCGGCCAGAAGGGCATTTTCTGGATCGTGATCATCGGTGGATCGCTGATGTCACTGTCTGGCTGGTTTCTGCTGTTTCCCTATCTTCCGGCCAACGTGACGGCGCTGCAGTTCTGGACCGTGATCCATGCCGTGATCGCCATGCTGCTGATCGCCGCCATGTTGGCTCACATTTATATCGGCTCCATCGGGATGGAGGGCGCGTTCGACGCGATGGGTACAGGTGAAGTCGATCTGAACTGGGCCAAGGAGCATCACTCGCTTTGGGTCGAGGAAGAGCAGGCCAAGGGCCACGCGCCGTCGGGTAGCACTCCACGAGCCATGCCGGCCGAATAATTCGGTTCGAACAAGTCCACCTTGGGGAAGCGTCATGAAAGTCTTTCTTGCGGCCTTGTTGTTCGCGACGGTCGCCGCGGTCGGCGTGTCGTTCGTGCTCAACACCATCCAGAAGCCGAGCTCCGTCGCCTTCACGACCGGCGGCGCCAGGGTCGGCGATCCCGGCAATAATCTGGTCGGCCCGGGTTGATCCCGACCGGAATGTTGAGCGTGCCCAATGTCGCTCCGGCATGGCCGGTTGAAATCCGGCTCGCGAAGGATCGCCGTGCGCTGCATGTCACATTCGACGATGGCAAGGCTTTCAGTCTCTCAGCGGAACTGCTCCGCGTCACCAGCCCCTCCGCCGAAGTGCAGGGGCATTCCGAAGCGCAACGCAAGACGGTCGGCGGAAAGCGCAATGTGACGATTCTTTCCGTCGATCCTGTTGGCAATTATGCGGTGCGGCTCGGGTTCGACGATATGCACTCCACCGGTATCTATTCCTGGGCGTTTCTGCGCGATCTTGGCGTGAACGCCGAGCGACGTTTCCAGGATTACCTTGACGATCTCCAGGCCAAGGGCCTCGACCGCGACAGGCCGGGCGCGCGCTAAGGCGATGCGAATGGAGGAAACGACCATTGCAATTGCTCGACTTCGCAAGAAACGCCCGTCCTGCATTTCTGACGTGTGCTGCCCTGCTGGTAATTCTGCCGCTTGGAATCACGACTGCCTTCGCGCAGTTACGCGGCCATGGCGGGCCGGTGCGGGCATTGGCGATTTCGTCCGACGGACAAACCGCGATCTCGGGAAGCTTCGATTCAACCGCGATCCGCTGGTCGCTGACCCGCAACGCGGCCGAGCAGGTGCTCCGTTTCCATGCCGACGCCGTCAACGCGGTAGTCCTGTTGAGGGACGGGCGCGCGGCGACCGCGGGAGCTGACGGGCGCATCGCCATCTGGACTCCCGGCAACGTCCAGCCCGACGTCGTGCTGGAAGGCCATACGGCGCCGATTGCAGCATTGGCGGTGTCGCCCGACGACAAGACGTTGGCTTCGGCGTCGTGGGACCACACCGTGCGCCTGTGGCCGCTTGCGGGCGGAGCGGCGCGCGTACTCGACGGGCATATGCAAAACGTCAATGGCCTGGCGTTCGCTCCCGATGGTCACGCACTGGTCAGTGTCAGCTACGACCAGAGCGTGCGCATCTGGCCGCTCGCTGGCTCGGCGCCAACCGTTGTCGCAATGCCGAGCCCACTCAACGCCGTTGCCGTCGGCAACAATGGCGAGATCGCGGCCGGTGGCGCCGACGGCAGACTCTATTTCCTGACCGGCGACGGCAAGCCTGCTGGTGAAATCAGCGCTGGACCAAGGCCGGTGATCTCGATTGCGATCTCGCCGGACGGGGCGCTGATAGCGGCCGCAGGGATCGGCGGCACGGTTGCTGTTGTCAACCGCAACACACATGCGCTGGCGCGCACTTTGGTCGGTCCGGGACTGCCGGTCTGGTCGGTTGCGTTCCTGCCGGACAGCCGCACCCTGCTGACTGGTGGCGCCGATAACATTATCCGCCGCTGGAACGCAGCGACCGGTGAGCCCGTCGATCCACTTCTGCTCGAAGTGGCCGGGGATCCACTGCTTGCCTATGCCGGCGACCGCGGCGCGGAAATCTTCCGTGCTTGTGTCGCCTGCCATACCCTCGGCGCCGAACAAGCCAACAGGGCAGGCCCGACCCTGGCCGGCATCTTCGGCCGACGGATCGCAACCCTGCCGGGCTACAGTTTTTCCGAAGCCCTCAAGCAACTCGATATTGTCTGGACGCCGGAGACGGTTTCCAGATTGTTCGAGATCGGACCCTCGGCCTACACGCCGGGCACCAAGATGCCCGAGCAGCGCATCGGTTCGGAACAGGACCGAGCCGCGCTGGTGCAATTCCTTGCGCGTGCGACGAGGAGATAATTGCGGGGCAGCATCATCCGACCCAAGCGACATATCTGATGATCATGAAGATACCAACGGCTCCGACCGCGGTGAGTATGCAAGACATCCCGAGCTGCATCGCAATCTGAATGAGAGTTCGGCTCATGCGGGTAGTCTTATATTTTCCATTAGACGATTGAGTGCTTCGTAAGAGGATCCAGAACGACCTTGATCTGGATGAAAGCGCACTTGGAAGGTTTGTTCCGAACGATCGGAGCCGGCGCCATGCTCGCCGTCCGGCATCCGAGGAATGCGAACGCTCGGTCAGGGGAGTGCAAAGGTGATTCTGTTCACCGAGCGGGCAAAAGTTAGGCTTGTCATACCTTGTCGTCGGTCCGGTCGCCGACACATGTGCCGGGAATATTATTTTCGGAACGTGGAACGACTCTTGGCCTTGGAAGTTTCGTCGCGCGAAATTGGCCCCGGGTTTCCCTCTGACCCTGCCGTACCTCTTCGGAAGTGTGGCAGGTATTTTTTGACGGAACCGACGGCACGCAATCGCGGTTTTTCGCAGCGCTCAGGAGAATTCTAATGAGGTTCTCGTCGCACAGCTGGTATGGAGCAGGGCCGCAAATGCACTGGCCGCTAAAAGCAATAGATATCTAAGCTTCCTCGGACACGGCTCGTACGAAGCTAGGGCAGCGGAACCCCGTAATAGGCGCTTACACTGCGGGCGAGCTGTTGATCGTTCCAGTTCCAATCGGAGCTTCGCGCGTATTTCGGCGCCTTTCTTAACTGGTCCTTCGTAACCATCGTCTGATAGCCGCCGAGATCGACGTTGTACTTGAGCGAAGGCCATGGCAGCGGGTAATAGTCATCACCGATCCCGAAAAAACCCCCGAAGCTCAGGACAGCATAGGAGACTTTCCCGCCAATCTTTTCGATCATCACCCGCTCAATCGATCCGATCTTTTGACCATCGGGTCCATAGACCGCCGTGCCTTGCACTTTATCGCTGCCTATGAGGCTGGATGTTTCTTGCGCTTCTAGAAGCATCGTTGATCTCCGTGTTTTCGTGCGTACAACGGTCCACGAATCTCTGGTTCAGGCGCGGCAAACCCGTTTCAGGCAGCAAGTGCGTGGGGATTTACCTCACGTTTGGCGAGCTGGGTTAGCAGCGCATCAGTCCTTTTTTCTTCCTCAAGACTCAAGTGCAACATTTTCTGCTCGTCGCGCAGATCCAGTTGACCGGCGAGGGCCGCCGCAGTGCCGTACGCGGCAATTTCGTAATGTTCAAGTTTCTGGACGGACGCAATGAGGCCGGCATCGCGCAGGTCGTCATCCATTAGCATCGTAAGCATTTTCTTTGTCTCAGTGACCAGCGCCTGCATGGTCTGATCAGTGTGAGCTGAGGGATCGGCACCGTGCCCGAGCAGAATGGTCAAGAGCCTGTCCCTTTGGGTCTCTGTTTCCGCGCGATGATGGATCAGCAGGCGTTTCAGGGCAGGATGCGAGGCTGCTCCGGCTATGCGCAGCAAAGCGTCAGAGAGCTGGTTTTCGACGCTCACCAATTCCTGCAGTTCCGCGATGTACATATTCCTGAAACTATTGATTTCCATGGCAGTGGCCTCTTTGTTCCATCCAGGATGGGCCCGGACTGACGGCGGCTTGCTGCAGCGCCTCCACATCCAGACCTCATGTTCGCTCAACGACATCGCGGACCCTCCGTTCCAACGAATTCGATTTGTTCCACGAATGTCATTTCGGCTGGCGCATTTTTTGGCATTGAAATTGCGCAATGCCGGCTCTTGAGATCGGCCCAGACCTCAAGAGTCGGCATTATTCCATTCTCGTCACCGGTGTCGGGGAACCAACGACTCGTGGCGGGCCTTATCAAACAGGAGGCAATTGATGGCCGTCAAAAGATGCGACCGTTGATGATAACGCGCATGGCTGCCATGAAGGGCGCCCAGGGAGAAATAGATGCCGTTTTATCACTTCGATCTCGTGAATTGGGAGACCATCGCTGATCAAGGCGGCAGGGAACTTTCGGATGACATCGCGGCAATGGATTCTGCCGACGCGATGGCGCGGCGCCTGCTCGGAGATCGGCCCGATCTCAAGAGTCGGCATTACTCCATTCTCATCACCAAAGAAGACGGTGACGAAGTGTGCCGGCTGCCTCTGGACATCATTCATTAGTTTCCATTCAATCCGCGATTAGGATCCGCGGGCCTCATCGCGAAACCAATGCGAGCTGAACGGTTCGGTCCGCCCGTATTCAGGCGGGCGATTTTCGGGGAACCAGCGGAACAGGTTGGTTCCGATTCTCCACCGTGAAAGGCCACCCCGCAGATGCCAGAAAAAATTGTCGTAGCCAGGAACGAGGCGAGCCGCTACTTCGTTGTTTGAATGGAGCAAGTAACTTTGGAAAGGAGAGATCCCGAAAAAGAGAAAGCTCTAAATGCCCCGTCAGTTTAAGGCAACTGGCGGGGTCTTCGTTATCGCGACCGCGGAAACGGTCCGTTGCTGGCCGGCACATAGTTCGGCCTTTGCCAGCTTTCTGCCGTGGGAACCAGTTCCCCGCCGCGCGGTTAGCCCGTGAGCTGACCGCAGGTTGCCCCTTCGCCTGAGGTGCTATCTTGGATGCAAAAACCCGCGAGCGTGGGCCGTCGGGGGAAAAAAAGCTACCGCCTGCAAGTCGCCCTGAACACACGCCTGGATCCGGCGGGAGCGCCGAGGCCCAGGAAACACAGGGACCCCCACGCAAGCGGCCGTGGCGAGACCGTCTGCGCGAACATGGGATCCTCGCCACCGTCGGGGCATGCGTCCTTCTGGTCGCGTTGATCGGCGGCCTCGCTTACTGGCTCAACGTCCGCCATTATGAATCGACCGACGATGCATTCGTGGCCGCGCGCAGCTTCTCGGTCGCGGCAAAAGTCGGCGGTTATGTCATTGCGGTTCCCGTCACCGACAATCAGCACGTCAACGCGGGCGATCTGCTCGCCCGCATCGATGACCGGGACTACAGGATCGCGGTCGACCAGGCGCAGGCGCAGGCGCAGGTGGCGGTTGCGGAAGCCAACGTCGCCAATATTGCGGCGCAGATTGACAGCCAGCAGGCGCAGATCGATCAGGCCAAGGCGCAGCTCAAACAAGCCGAAGCGCAACTGCAATTTTCTCAGCAGGAGGATGCCCGCGCTCAGGATCTGGTGCAGAAAGGCGCCGGCACCGTGCAGCGCGCACAGCAGACCAAATCCGATCTCGAAGCGCAGCAGGCCAATAATGCGCGCGCGAAGACCGCGGTGATCGCTGCCGAACTCGGAATCAAGTCATTGCAGGCTCAGCGCAAGAGCGCTGAGGCTTCGCGGCAGCAGGCGCAGGCCCAGCTCGATCAGACCAAGTTGAATCTTGAATACACCAACCTTGTGGCAGCCCAATCCGGACGGGTCGTCAAGTTGAGTGGAGCGGAGGGCACCTTTGCGACGGCCGGGCAAAGCCTGATGATGTTCGTGCCCGACGAAGTCTGGATCACCGCCAACTACAAGGAAACGCAGCTCGCCGATATGCGCCCCGGCCAGCCGGTTGAGATCCGGATCGACGCCTATCCGGGCCGCAAGCTTAGCGGCCATGTGGAATCGGTGCAGCCCGGCTCGGGCACGGCTTTTAGCCTGCTGCCTGCGGAAAATGCGACCGGCAATTTCGTGAAGGTTGTGCAGCGCGTTCCGGTCAAGATCGTAGTCGATGACTGGCCGCCCGATCTTCCCGTTGGTCCGGGCATGTCGGTCGTGCCCTGGACCAGGGTGCGATGACGGATGCCGCGCAGGACGGCAACTCCTCCTGGTCGCCGGAACGTTCTGCGGCCGGCGGGCACAATCCGTATCTGATCGCCTTCGTCGTCTCGATTGCGACCTTCATGGAGGTTCTTGACACGACGATCGCCAATGTCGCGCTCCGTCACATCGCCGGCGGATTGGCGGTGGGCATAGACGAGAGCACCTATGTCATCACCAGCTACCTCGTCGCCAATGCAATTGTCCTGTCGATCTCGGGGTGGCTGTCCACGGTCATCGGCCGTAAGCGCTTCTACATGACATGCGTGGCAACGTTCGCCGTTGCCTCGCTGTTGTGCGGATTTGCCTGGAGTCTGGAATCGCTCGTATTGTTCCGCATTCTCCAGGGCCTCGGCGGCGGCGGTATGGCGACCAGCGAGCAGGCGATTCTCGCGGATTCCTTTCCCCCCGCCAAACGCGGTCAGGCATTTGCCATCTATGGCGTGGCGGTCGTAGTAGCGCCGGTCGTAGGGCCGACCCTCGGCGGCTGGATCACCGACACCTATTCCTGGCATTGGGTCTTCCTGATCAACGTGCCGATGGGCCTGCTATCACTGTTTTTGGTGGGAACGCTGGTCAGCGAGCCATCCGGCGCGGAAGAGGAGCGGGAAAAGCTCCTCAGGAATGGCATCCAGATCGACTACATTGGCTTCGTCCTGGTCGCAATCGGACTCGGCTCGCTCGAGTTCGTGCTTGACGAGGGACAGCGCAAGGACTGGTTTGGATCGAACATGATCCTCGGCTTTGCGCTGGCCTCCGGATTCTGCCTGGTTGCGTTGATTCCCTGGGAATTGACGCGGAAGGCGCCCATCGTCGACATCCGCCTGCTGGGGCGGCGCCAGTTCGGCGCCTGCTTCCTGGTCATGCTCGGCACTGGCGCAGTGCTGATCTCGACGACGCAGCTGCTGCCGCAACTGTTGCAGACCGAATTCGGTTACACCGCAATGCTGGCGGGTCTGGCGCTATCCCCTGGCGGCATCTTCACCCTGATGATGATGCCGGTCGTCGGAAAGCTGGTCGGCATCGTGCAACCGAAATATCTGATCATGACCGGCGCCTGCATCGTCGTATTCGCGATGTGGCATCTTACCGGGCTGGACGGCGACATCACCTACAGCTATGCGGCCTGGTCGCGCATCTTCCTGGGGATAGGACTTCCGCTTCTGTTCCTGCCCGTAACCACCGCCTCCTATGACGGCGTGCCGCCGGACAAGACGAATCAGGCATCAGCATTGATCAACGTCGCACGCAATATCGGGGGATCGATGGGCGTGGCGCTGGCACAAACCATTCTTGCGCAGCGCCAGCAATTCCATCAGAGCCGCCTGGTCGAACATGCCGCACCGTCCGATACCGGCTACCAGCAGACCGTCGATACCCTGACACGCTATTTTCAGGCGCAGGGCTCGAACGCCTCCGACGCGGCGTCACAGGCGATCGCCTCGGTGGGGCAGACTCTGCAGAAGCAGATCGATTTCCTAGCGCATATTGACATATTCTGGACGCTTGCGGTGATCGGTACGCTGATGATTCCGCTTGCGCTCATCATCAGGCCCATCGATCTGGGCGCGCCTGTCAAGGGCCATTGAACATGCCCGCATCATTCGACGAGACGTCGCGACACGCTCAAAGCCTACCGGTTGGAATCACGCAACGTGCAATTAAACTGCGCTGCGCGCCGGTGAGATATCGTGAGAATAGTGCGTACAGTCCACGACGGCTAAGAGAGCGGCGACTTTCAGCACGCTCGGGTCTCGTTCGCCCTTCGCAGCTGTCGCAAGTATGCGAGACGCGATCTCGGCTTTCATCGATGACGTGCGTTTCGCTTCGGGCAGCACTGCTGTGGCATCGTCAAGAACCGCCTTCATCAATTCGATCAGCTCAGGTTGAAAAACTGCTCCTGTTTGCATGGTTGTACACCCCGTTGTTACGCTCCCGTTTCATTGTCCTGCCATAAACCGCATCGTTGTCTGTCCGCTACCGTACAATGATACACCCATTTGTTCGCTGCGACCAGGTAGCGAACGGAACCAGGCATCCGGCACAAGTTGCCAATATCTGTCAGAAATGCTGTCTGATAACGAACAAGAGCGTTACGTAAGCCCGGGGTGTTCCATTTATTGAACCGGGTGACGCCCATGAGCCGACAATTATCTTGAATGGATTTGGGTCGGCCACCGAACAGACGACGCTGACGCGGTTATGGCAGCGTTCGAGGGACCATGTCAAAAAGCGCGCAGATATTCGAAACGTCGCGACCGCCGTGCTCGAGGTGCGGCAAGGCGTTGCTCTTGACGCTCCATCAACCGGCAAGCCCCGGCTTCGAGCTGCGAATTTATTATTGCGCCTCCTGCGCGATCAGCGACCAGGTCATTGCACCCTTCGGATTGCAGTCGTCAACCCATCGGCTCACTTCTGGTCCTATTAGAAAGCCGAAAGCGGCACGGTCGCGACCATCCTGATCGCTGTACTGGCGACGCCGCTCACGGCAGTCGCGCTGGCCTTCGGTCCGGCGGAGTACTTGTCGCTGATGCTCGGTATTTAATTTCGGTTAAATCGCTTGGACAAGGAATTCCGTCATGGAACGGTCGGCTAGGAAACAAAAGTTCGAAATATTTGTCGCTTTTCGCTTTAGCCAAAGGTGAGTTTACCGGATTCACCTATGACTCCAGCGACAGTTATCTCAAGAACGGCACATTCTACGTCGATTTCCAGCCCGGTTATCATCAGGACCTGCGCCTGTTATTCGCTAACAGCCTGAATGTGCCAAATCTCGACAATCCGATCATCGGCGGTGCGTTCGGCCCTCCTATCAATGCCAAGATTCATTCGACTGTTACCTCGGAACGGGAGGGCCGGTTCGGTATCTCGATAGCGGGTTCGCTTCCGCGGAACCAGAACCGGCGACCTGGGCCATGATGCTGATAGGGTTCTTGGGCTTGGGGTTCATTGCGCGTCGGCGCGCGAATCGTCAGGTCGCAAAGGCCGGGGATTTGCTGTTGGCTTGATCGTCGGCAAGCGCTGTCCTAAAGCCGCAAGGGCGTCGAGACCAGGGTGCGGAGGCCAGCACCGAGCGGCGCTATTCCCAACTGCACCACCAAGATAAGGGAGATGAGTTTCAATGGTTTTTGTCCGAGGGGGACGTTGGCCATCAAAATCTTTCCGCGTGGACTTCGCTCTCCTCATACTCGACCGTTATCGAGACCCGCGGAACATGCTGGCTACCGATACGCGTCAGCGGTTCGAAAAATCGTCTCGATCTCGTGAGTTTCCTCCAAAAATGGAAGCTTGTTGCGCGGTTGTCAGCGCGATAGCTGATCGAGAATAGTTTGTCCCTCCGTTCCCGGCTATTATCGGCAGGAACCATTGCGCCCTGATGTCTGAGGGCATCAGATTTGCGAAACGGCCTCGACCGATGAAAATATTTCGGCAAATGTTTTGTCAGTTTTACAATTCATTCGTGCAATCAATCTGAGTCCGAGGCGCCGATTGATGTCGCGGCAGCGTCGATCGCGCTTGCAGAGACTACGCGTGGAAAAACCCGCCGGCTGTACCGGCGGGTTTTAAGGCCGTCTCGACTTTCGAGCTTAGTGCTCGGCACGATGCTCGTCGTGATCGCGATCATCGTGTTCAATCAAGTCCTTGACCTGGTCGATCAACGCCCTCGCGCGATGGCCGAGGCCATCTTCCGAACGCTCGTCGACCGGCCGATTGCCGAATGCCGCACCGTCCAAGACCGTCTTGATATCCCTGGCCAGACTGTTTCGCCGGTTGGTGATATCGCTGATTTTGCTAAGATAGCGAGCGTAAGCCACATCGACGCTCGTGACGGACCGGTTGGCATAGACCAGGCTCGCCCGGCCGAGTTCGCCCAGGGGCGCATTGAGCTGCTTGTAGACCTCGGCAAGCTCCACGAAATTCTCCTGACCCTGACGGATGCCGGAAGGCAGTGCCGTCCGGGCTATCCATTCGGACAGAACGCGGCCGTCATGCACATAGCTGTCCTTCAGGCCGAGCAGCGCAAGCATCGTGGGCCGCACGTCAGTGTGATCGGAGAATACCGCGTCGTGGCGGCCAAGTCGTTGCACGCCAGGACCGACCATCGCGAACCAGGTTCGGGTAATGTCGCGCTGGAAATCGCCGTGATTCCAGGCAAAGTTCGGCCCGACGAAGATGCAGTCCGACTGGTTCACGCAGGCGCCGCCGTTCGCGTTCGCAAAGAAGTAGTTCTCGTCTCCGAACATGGTGAGCGTCGGGGTGCGCGCCGGGTTCGAAGTCACCATGTGCAGCAGTTTCATTTCCGCTTGATCGGCGAGCAGCTTGGACAGCTTGTCGGTGTTGCCCGTCATCGGATTGGTGGCGACCAGCGCATCGAGGTCGTGCTCTATGGTGCGGGTAACGGTATCGGTCGGAGCAGGATTGCCGTTGATGTAAACCGTTGGCGCATCGTCGCTATGCACCGAGAACACCGTGCTGTTGGCGCGCTGCGTGATCAGCAGTCGGTTGAGTGACGCATTGATCTCGCCCTTCTGGCCCGCCGCATAATTGCAGGGTACGCGGATGCCGTCGCAATGCGTCGGACTAGGCGTACCGCCGGCGAAATGATCGTTCTCGTCGGGCACCACGACAAACAGGGTGTTGTCCTTGGTGATGGCGTCTGCGCTGAGCCGCGCAAAGAATTTTCCGAACGCGGTGTCATATTGCTTGAGCTGGGCGACGTAGCCGGCTTCGCCCGGGCCGAATGTCCCCGAACCGGAGCGATTGTCATGCGCGTCGGCGACATAAAGATAGACCACCTGGACGCCGGCCTCGAGCATCGTCGCGGCATAACCTAGCGATTGGGCGGCGGTTGGATTGAAGGTATTGGGGAAGCCAGGATTGCCCGCGGCGGTCTGGATGACGTTGCCATCGAGGTCCTTCACCGGGCCGCTCGGCGAGATCACCGGCTGCACATGGATATTACCGAACAGCGCCTTGTAGCCGACATACCCACCCGGCTCGTCGGTCAGCAGATCGGCCTTGCCATGGCTGTTGTTGCATAGCGGGCTGTTCTGCGCGCAATGAACGGCGATGCCCAGGAAGTCGGCGTTGGCCTTGTCGCGTAAGGCCGCGTTGTTCGCCTCGATACCTTCCGGTGAGGAGGCGCCAAACACGGTATTGACATCGGCGGGCACGCTCTCGAACTCGATATTGGCAACCGAGAAGCCGCCGACGTCACAGCCGGCGCGGGTGAAGGGTACCCAGGGAGCCGGCGCGGTCTTGCCGAACTCATTGAGCATTTGCGGCTTGCCGTCGCCGCTGAGCGCGGTCCAGTACAGGAAGGAACTGTTGAAACCGACGCTGCCGTCCGGCTTGAAGAAGCCGTAGCTGTTGGAAACCGGAATTCCCATGCGATCGCCATAGACGCCGGTCTGGGCGGTCAGGATATCGGTCGCGGTGTGGGAAATCAGCGGCGTGTGATGATTGCCGCTGATGGTGCCGTTGTTCTGAATGAAGTTGAGAAGATTTGGCATCTGTTCGAGATCGGACGGAACGTCCGGATTGTCGCGCCGCAGATGCACGTTGTCAAAAACGATGTGAACAACGCGTTTGACCTGACCGCCCGGAGCATTAAATTGACAACGCGCCGATGCGGTTTGCGAAGCAGCACTGAGGAATGCAACGCCAAGCATCAATGGAATCGATGCGCCAACAAGATCTTTCAATCGTTTCATCGCTCTCTCCTGATGTCGGCCCAAGTGATGGAAGAAATCTGTTTAAAAAAACATGCAGCCTGTTCGCCGACGGGCGGCACAATACATTGCGGATTGTTGCGGGCGATTGACGTGGACGTGACGCTTGCGCGGCGTGATGTCATGCGATTGGGGGAGCGTCTCTCATCGAGGAGATCTTCGGTTTACGAAGACAGCGCGACCCAACTGGAAGGGAAACTACGATGGCGGTCGCAATGCGATGCGATCGCGTTCATGCTGAATTTTCGTCAGATGGGAAGTGCGGCGGCGCGGCTCGGGTCACCGGCGTCGTGCCCAGAGCAAGGCAAGCTGCTGGCCCTCAAGGATCTGGTCGGACGACATCTTCGATGCCACCGCATCGCGAAGCCGGAGATAAAAGTCTCGCTCGCGCTTGGCGGCATGGGCGGCGGCCAGGTCGAGCCATTTATAGGAGAGCACCGCGCTTTGCGGCACGCCATGGCCCTTGTCGTATATCAAACCGAGCCTGCTCTGTGCAAAGGGATCGCCTTGCACCGCCGCTCTTTGGTAGAGATCGGCGGCGGCGGAGTAGGCCCGCGGTACTCCGAAGCCGTTCTCATACATGAAGCCGAGCAACCCCTGCGCGCGAGCGTTTCCGCGCCAGGCCGGGGCGGACAACGCGGCGACCGCCCGCGTGTAATCGCCCCTGGAATAGGCCGCAATCCCGCGCATCAGCCCGTCGGCAAAGGCGGCCTGCATGGTCGCTGTGCCGAAAAACAGGATGACGAACAAGATCGTCGGTAGGGTCCGTCGCACGGCAGCCGCATTCGGGAGGCCTGAGCAACGTCCCGCCGGGGCAGATCCCGGTATTTGCGTCACGCCATTAGCGAACGCTTTGAACTCGAGTGTCATTTGCCACGCTGGTGTTGATGCTGCCACGGAGTTTTGACCGAATTTCTTCGGCGACGTAATGTGCATCCAGGCTGTCGCGGATAATTTGGGGGCGGATAAAGATGATCAACTCCGTGCGGGTGGTCTTTTTGTCCTGATGAGAGAAGGCGTCGCCTAAACCCGGAATCTCATCGAACAGGGGAATCCCATTTCGCGTTTTGTTTTGCTGTTCGCTGATCAGTCCGGCCAGCAGCACCGTCTGGCCGGTGGCCACGGAAATGGAACTCCTGACCTTTCGTTCGGAGACAGTCGGGGTCAGACTAGCGGCGGTGGCCGGCGAAACGTTGCTGATTTCCTGTTCAACATCGAGCCGGACATTTCCGTTGACGTTGATGCGGGGAGAAACCCGCAGAATGATGCCGGTGTTGCGATAATCGATGGTGTTGACGACCGTATTGTTCGTTGTCAGCACCGTGGCGCTGCCGGTGGAGACCGGCACGACGTCGCCGACCTGAAGTGTGGCCGCCTGATTGTTGATCACAACCAGGGACGGGTTGGACAACACCTTGACGCCGGTGACGGTGTGCAAGGCGTCCAGAATGGCGCTCGGCTGTGATTCTGATCCGACAAGGAAGTTGAAGCCGGGGAAAGCGCGGTTGATGAACGCGTTGGCGACCGTTCCAGCGGCCGCGGCGGTGGCGGCCGGCGCGGATGTCGACTGGCTGTTGAGGAAGGAGCCCTGGTCGGGCCTTAGTCCCAGATTGTGGCTGGTCAGGTAAGCCTGAACGCCATAGCTCAGTTCGTTGGTCAGCGTCACCTCGGCGATCGTTGCATCGATCGCGACCTGGAGCTGCGGTTGATCCACCTGCTGCAACGTCGCTTCGATGATCCGGTAATTTCCCTGATCGGCATAGATCAGCAGGGTATTGTTGACGCTATCGGCCGTGATCCGCACGCCTTGCATCAACGGCTGACCGCCGGAGCCCGTGCTGCTTCTGTCGAGTGACCCGGTGCCGGATGTGTTCGCGCCCGCCGGCGCGGTGGCCATTGGTGCGCCGAATCCCGTCGCGCCGTTGGTATTGGTTCCGGACTGGGTTCGCGAGCCAAAGCCGTTGGATGACGATGACGAATTATTGT
>Ga0137377_10001906_pt1 | contig 15090 bp, 12 predicted proteins | sample SagtaG_22_FD_104815 | JGI IMG/M metagenome (GOLD analysis project Ga0137377, IMG submission 104815) | Vadose zone soil microbial communities from Sagehorn Ranch, Mendocino, California, USA - Sage2_L_40_16 metaG | ecosystem: Environmental > Terrestrial > Soil > Vadose zone | place: USA... | reverse complement strand
TGGAATCTATTTTGACTTATTTTGACTTCGAAAACAGCAATGATTCCCGACGAGGCTGGACTCAACAACCAGCGCTAGGTCCGGGCATTTAACCGAAAACGTCTCCTAATTTTCTTAGTCCGAGTTTGAGTCGGGTCCAGACAATTGGTCTGCTGCGCGCTTCTCGCGCTCAGACCTAGTCGAAAGCTGCTGCAATCCCCATTCTCTTCGAACGATCCCTGACCTCTCCAATCGAAGCCGCAGGAGTCTTCTGTGCTTTACTCGGCCAATCGGCGGCCATTGGCTCGGCGCGGAGCAGTTGCTCCGTCGTCATTGCCCGGCTCACTGCCTGGCTGGTTTGCAAAACTTGACCGCTTGCCATCAGATACCACTTGTAGGCCTGCACTATGTACTGTAAATCGTGTCCTCACAATTCCCCATGCGCACTAACCCGACCTAGTAGCTCGGCTCGCGCAGGTCCTTGCTGGGGAGGAAGGCGCGGCTGAAATCGATGCGCCAGATGGTCCAGTCTTCGCCAATGAGCACGTTGGTGAGGTTGGGATCGATGTCGCAGACGAGCTCGGTGTGGCCACAGTTCTGGATGCATCCTCTGCATGCGCCGAGTCCGCCACTATGAAATCGATCTTGCTGTGTGCTTCTGTGCGAAAGGCTGCAGCGGCTCCGAGCGGCGTACCGTGACGACGACCTGTACTCCACGTGCGGCAAACTGAAGGGTGGCTGCGAGACCAATGCCTGTACGGGCTCCAGTGATTCGAACTATTTTACCTTCGAACGAACCCATACTCTCTCTCGTTCACTTGTTCTCTAAAGATGCTGGATTGCTATAGGAAGCGATCCGCGAAACAACGTCGACGCCACTCTTCCACGCCAGTTTCCGGTTATTCGGTTTGCGTGAAGTCCGTGAACATACTCAGGTCCTTCCATTTCCGGTCAGAGTCCAACTTCGCGACTTCATGTTCTTGAACGAACCGGAGGGCATCGCTGCCGAGGAGCAGCCGAAGCGGTGGATCAGCAAGACTGGTGATGTGTACTGGTCTGGAATCCGTGCTTTGAGAAAGACATCCAGCGGACTAGACTAGCGGGCGACTTTGTCGGGTCCTTTCTAATGCAGAGAAAGTCGGTCCCAACCAACCCTTTTGAGGAGTCACACCATGCTCTCTCGATTGCTTCCGCTTCTCTTGGTCTCGTTGGTTACTAGCCCATTGTTGGCCCAGTCTCCGCCCCAATCCGCCGAACCTGAACCATCTATCCAAGGTCTGCTCGACCGTGTCGAACAGTTGGAGAAACGGATCGCCGAACTGGAAGACCAAGAACGCAAACAGGCTACGACAACTCCACCCGCTGACTCAAGTTCGCAGACCGGAGCCGGTATCAAATTGGTGGAGGCTGGCGCCAGTCCGGCACCAGCTTCTCACTCCGAGCACATGGGAAGTGCGACGGAAGAGCGGGAGGCGCAAATCCATTATCCTTCGCTCCAAATCAGGGGTTTCGGCGACGTAGACTTTTCGGCAACGGACCAAAAAGGTTCGGTAAGCGGTTTCGATCTGGGGCAATTCGTGCTGCACCTTGCTTCGCCACTGTCCCAGAAAGTCAGCTATTTCGGTGAAGTCAGCTTCACAGCGCAGCCCAACACGTATGAGGTAAATGTCGAGCGCACGATTATTCGCTATGACTACAACGACTACTTCAAGATGTCGTTTGGCAAATACCACACCCCGATTGGGTATTGGAACACGGCTTTCCATCATGGGGCCTGGCTGCAGACGACCATCGCCCGTCCGCAAATGGTCAAGTTTGGGGGAACATTCATTCCTGTCCATTTCGTGGGCTTACAAGCCGAAGGGAACATCCCGTCGGGGGCCCTGGGGCTGGGTTACAACCTGGGAATAGGCAACGGTCGTAACTCGATGTTCAGCAGGGCCGGAGACAGCGGCGATGTCAATGACAACCGGGCGTGGGTAGCCAATCTGTTTGCCCGACCGACCCGGGTCTACGGGCTGGAAGTGGGTGGCTCATATTATCGTGACAAGCTTACGCCGAACCCCGGGACGAACTTCGATGAGTGGATCGCCTCGGCGTACGTGGTGTGGAACAAGCAACGCCCGGAACTTCTCGCAGAGTACGCCAATGTTCATCACCGGGATTTGCAAACGTCCGAGACATTTAATACCACGAGCTACTATGTGCAATTGGCGTACCGGCTTCCCTGGCAGGAAGACAAATGGAAGCCTTATTATCGCTTCGAGTATATTCATAGGCCAGGCGTGGAGCCGGTGTGGGATATCACGGGGACGGCAAGCGTGGTCGACCTGGTCGGTTCGCTCGTTGGGGTGAGATACGATATTACGAACTACGCTGCATTTAAGGGCGAGTATCGAAACTTTCGTCAAGGGGCAGGGAAACCTCGTGTGAGCGGCGCTTTTTTCCAGACTGCGTTCACCTTCTAAGTGCGCTATGAGGGCGTGTTCAAAACCCGCGTGCGGAATCCTGCTCCTGGGCTGGATCTGCCTGAGCTGCGCGGTCATGGCGGCACAGAGCCATGACGGCGATGTCGCGATCGTGGTGCACCCCGACACGCCGGTGAACAATTTGACGCTGGCCGAAGTTCGCAAAGTCTTCCTGGGCGAGCGGCAATACTGGAACGCCAACATTCCGGTAGTTTTGCTGATTCGTGCGCCGGTGGCGCGAGAGCGCAACGTGGTGCTGAAGACCATCTACCAGATGTCGGAGTCACAGTTCAAACAGTACTGGATTGCAAAAATCTTCCGCGCCGAGTCGGCCACTGCTCCCAAGGTGGTCTACTCCAATGATATGGCCAATGAACTGGCGAGCGCCATTCCCGGTGCGATCGCGCTTACCGACGTGCGCGAAGTGCGGCCGGGAACCAAGGTAATTCGGGTGGACGGTCGTTTGCCGGGGGAACCGGGGTATCCTCTGCGGTGAGAAAGCTCACTGGGGCAAAGCGAGACGCTCGAGGAGTTGCTGGAAGTGCGGATCGGAGCGAATCTCGTCGAAGGCAGGATCAACTTTCACGTACGTCAGCTGGCTATCACGCTCGCTGAAGGCCTGCTCCAGCCAAGCCAGGGCTTGATCTTTTTCCTGCAATCGGGCGTGGATCTGCGCGATGTTGTAAGGAGAGACGTAGCGCTGTTTGGAGACTTCCTTTAACCCTTCCAGTGAGCTTTGTAACACTCCCGCGTACCCCGATTTGCGGTAGTCCTCGCCGATGGCGGCCGCCAGGTCGGGATTCCCCGATAGAGTCAGAACCTTTTGCCGCTCGCCAACGGCCTCCCTGTACATCCCGTTTTGAGCATAGGCCGCCTCAAGCGCATGCTGTGCGGGTACAAAGTTCGGGTCCAGATCGAGCGTCTGTTTAAATTGTTGTATAGCGGGATCGTATTGCCGCGCAAAATAGAGCTGCAATCCGACGCTGCTATTGATGGGCTGGGAAAGGGGATCGAGGGCTTTGGCCTTCTTCAGTTCAGCTTTGGCTTCTTCCAGCCGGCCCAACCTGATCAGAAGATCGCCGTACCACTGGTGAGCGGTGGCGGAATTGGGATCAAGCTGAATGGCCCGTTTGAATTCAGTTTCCGCGCCTGGCCAATCCCAGTCGTAAGCTTCCCGAACAAGCGCGAGGGCGACATGCGCCTCAGGCAGCATGTCATCGATCTCGAGAGCATGCATGGCTGCCGACTTAGCCTCTTGGCGAACTTCCTTAGAGGCAGCGTAGCCAGAATTACCCAGGAAATTATAGGCATCAGCAAGACCCGCATAGGCCAGAGCGTACTTTGGATCTCTCTCAACCGCTTGCTTGAAATAATCAATGGCCCTGGTAAAGCCTCTTTCGGTCCACTTGTTCCAGTAATAGAGACCCTGAAGGTAGAGCTGATAAGCCTCTGGGTTCTCGGTGTAGTGCTTGGTTAGTTGAGGGGTCTCCTGGCCGGTCAGTTTGGGTCGCAAGTTGTCGTAAATCTCCTTAGAGATGTCTTCCTGAACGCTGAGGAGATCAGCGACCTTGCGATTGTATTGTCCGCCCCACAATTCCGAACCATAGGCAACGCTGACCAGGTCAGTTTGAATCGTCAGGGTATCCCCACGCTGGGCGATGCGTCCCAACAGCACAGCGTCGACACTAAGCTCCTTGCCCACTTTTTGGGCGCTGAATTCCCGGCCTTTGTAGCTGAACACGGTGCTGCGAGCCATGACCCGCAGCTCGGGAAGTCGGGAAAGGCTGCTGATGATTCCTTCGGTTAGGCCATCGGCTAGGTACTCGATGTTAGGGTCAGCACTGACATTCACAAAGGGCAGTACGGCGACAGAGTGAATTCGCGGGGGGGCGAATAGGTTCGACAGGCGCTCGCGCCAGTTGCGCGGAGCCAGGGCCAGAAGCACCACGAGCAGGGCGCAGCTCGCCGCCGCAATGATTGTGGGAGAGCGCCAGCGAGACTTGGGCCGTTCCGGCAGTGCCAGAGCGGGAACCCCGGATGATTCGCTATCCCGCTTAATCCGTCTTAGGTCGGCGCGAAGTTCGGCAGCGGACTGGTAACGCAAACGGCGGTCTTTTTCCAGTAACTTGGCAACGATCCAGCCCACGTCTGGGAGGAGATCAGGATTGAGACGGGCAACCGGGACGGGCGTGCGATTGAGGATGGCCTCGAAGACCACAGCAGTGGTTCCCATCCCGAAAGCTAATCGGCCGGTGGCCATTTCATACAACACAGCACCGAGGGAAAACAGATCGCTGCGCAGGTCAAGCTCTTCGCCACGAGCCTGCTCGGGTGACATGTAGGCCACCGTGCCGAGTGCGGTACCCGTACTCGTTAAATGCTGTTCCGCAGTTAGGGTCTGGAGAGTGGAAATTCCCACCCCTTCCGCGACCCGGTGCGGACTGGGAACCAGCTTGGCTAAGCCGAAATCCAGCACTTTTGTCTGGCCACGCCGGGTGAGGAAAATATTGGCCGGCTTCAGGTCGCGATGGATGATGCCAGACTCGTGGGCGGCGTCCAGAGCGTCAGCAATCTGGATGGTGATGTCAAGAATCTGAGTGCTGGGCAGTGGCTTACCTGTGATGAGGTGCTTGAGAGTCTGACCTTCGAGGAACTCCATCACGATGAAGGGATGGCCTTCCGATTCGTCAATTTCGTGGATGGTACAAATGTTGGGATGGTTGAGGGCAGAGGAGGCTCGCGCCTCGCGCTGAAATCGCTCCAGGACCTGAGGATCGCTGACCAGCGCCGGAGGGAGGAACTTGACCGCTACGTTTCGGCCCAGCCTTAGGTCCTGGGCTCGGTACACCACTCCCATGCCGCCTCCGCCCAGAAGTTCCTCGACGCGGTAGTGGGAGATGACTTTGCCAACCATACACGATCCGCGACAAATCCGCCGGGTTAAGACGGCTCAACTACCATTCAAAGCACGGCGAGTTAAAAGCTCGAGCTAGCACGCTGCACTCACGCTGAGATCGCCTTGGAACAATCAGGGCAGATTCTGTGAGCGACTTTCGCTTCCGAGTGCGCTCTCACGTAATACTCGAAGGGCTGCCAAGTGCCCCTTTGATCCTGTATCTTTTTGCAAGACAGACAGACTGGCAGCAGTCCCTCTAAGGTGCGGATGTTTGCCAGTGCCGCCTTCAGTTCTTGAAGCGTATGCTCTTTTTCGGCCTCTGCTCGATCACGCGCTGCTAGAGATTGTCCCAGCCTCTTAAGGTTACGCCGAAGCTCAAGTTGCGCCAGCGCCTGGCGGCTCAAAGCTCGGAGTGCTTCCAACTGCTCCGGGCTCAGCGTCCGGGGCACCTGGTCAATCACGCACAAGGTTCCAAGCGCCTGACCATCGGTCATCAAAGTTGCGCCCGCATAAAAGCGGATTTTAGGTTCAGAAACGACCAAAGGATTCTCCGAAAACCTCTCGTCTTGACTGGCATCAGGCACGATGAAAACATCTGACTGGAGAATTGCCGAGGCGCAAAAGGCAACGTCGCGCGAGGTCTCGGTCACTGAAACACCCACCTTCGATTTGAACCATTGCCTCTCAGCATCGATGAGGCTAATCAGTGCGATCGGAGTTTGGCATATGTAGGAAGCTAATGATGTGAGATCGTCGAAGGCCGCTTCCGGTTCCGTATCGAGGATCTCATAGCCGCGTAGGGTCGCCAGTCTGTGCTTCTCATTTGCAGGTTTCGGAGAAATCATCTCTGGCCTCCGGGGCGGCCGCGTGCCAAGATACCAGCGACTCTACCGCCATTTACATGAGAATTCAATGAGACAGTTGCTCTTGGGATCGCTCCTGCCCTCGAAAAACTCAGCCAGTTGGAATTGGGGGAGCTCACGTCGCGGTGACAGCGACGAAGGAGGACCGTGGCCATGAAGAGAGGGGCGATTCAGGAGGAGAACACAGCACTTGCCAGGTTCCGGAGCGAGGAGAACCCAGGTGGTGGACCAGGTAGTACCGCGGTGTGTACCCCAACCATTTTGGGCGCCAGTGAACCGCGAATCTGGGCAATCAGTTGTGACAACTCCCAAGCGAGGAGCAACTCGTGGTCTGGGACAATCAGGTCGTCGAGCGAGCGAGCGAAGGGCTAACCCACCTTATTCCGCGCCTTGAGGAGGCGGCTTCCGATGAAGCCTGAGGCTCCCGTTAACCGGACGAGCGGGCGATGATGTTCTCCGATTTGGGATCTCCTTATACTCCGTTTCGAGAAGAAGAGGCCTTCACTTAGTGTGAGGGCCATTAGAACCCTAGGCCCAAGATCGACCGGAATCGAATCCGCTGGAGTTTTCTTCTGATTTATCCCGAGAGTCGGGATGGGTAGAGCGCAGTCTGCTGCGGACGGGCTAGTAGAGGACTTCGTTCTCTCCTTATTTCGGCGACAAGGGTTTGGAAAGTGGCTACGACTTTGTCGCGGCGGGCCATGAGGGCTGCTGGGGTCAGCTATGAGCCGGTGTGGGGGCAAATTCTTCTTTACTATTCGCTGGCGCGGGACTACCCTCTCGCAGGGAATTCTAATCCATCGTGCCGTCGAGAACAAAAACTTTTCACCATGGAGGTTGCAATGAAGGTTTCGGTAACTTTGCTTTCTCTAGCGCTTGCGGGAGCGGTGCTCAGCGCCGTGCCTGCTGGAGCCCAGGAGGCTGCGGCCGGAGAGAAAAATGCACAAGCTTCGAAAAAAGAGACAAAATGGCAGGGTCACGTCATCAGAATTGACAAAGACCATTCGATGATCGACCTCCGTGGCGGCTCCCCCCCGTCGAACGACCAAAGGAAGGTTGCCTACGACAGCTCCACCGAGTGGACCAAGCTCGGAAAGGCCTCGCAGCAGGACGAGGTCAAGGAAGGGTCGTTTGTAATCCTGCTGGGCCATTTGGATCACAAGGGCGTACTGCACGCTACGCGAATCGACCTGAGGCGTCCTCGATAAACCTGTCCAAATTTCATGCTCCGGAGCTATGCTGGCGGCGCAGAGGCTCTAGCTTTTTTCGGTGGATCGGCGGTGGCTCCGGAGCGTGAGTGATCTCGATCAGGCCGCGAGGGTTCAAGAGTTCGAGGGGAGCACCTCGAGGCGAAGATTCGCGGGAAGGACTACCCCGTTGCCCATGCATCCTTACGCAGAAAAAGCAGCCGGCAGACTTGAGGGAACAGGCGCGCACGCTCAATCTCGACCAGGAGCGGTTCGATAAATGCCTTGTCGAGGGCGTTGAGGCAGCAGCTGTTGAAAAGGACGCGGAGGAAGCGAAGAGCTCAGGTATTACGGGGACGCCGAGTTTTTTTATCAATGGTCATTACTTCAGTGGGGTGCTTACCTATGCTGCGCTGCATGACATGGTCGAGCAGCAATTAGCTAAGTCGCCATCGCTGGCAAAGCGGGTGACGCCGCTTGAGTCCACATCGAAGTGAGTCTCTAGTCTGTGGCACTGGGAGGCTAGGGATTTGCTCCCGGACCGTTGGCGGAGCGATTGCAGTGATGAAAGACGTGTATCAGGTTTTGCGGGAGAAAGAGCTGGACGTGACGCGCGTCCGCAAAGAGGTTGAAGCGCTTCGCTTTGCCATTCCCCTCCTAGCGGAGGGAGCAGACTCCATGAATGTCGTTGCGGCAGCACCTCAACGTCCTTCCGGACACATCAACACGTGGCCGCTCCACATCGAGACGACACGTCAAGACGGCCTTGTCCCGTAAGACTTCTCCGCTGCGGGAGGAGAACCGTCTTCGGAGCATTGATTGTGCGACGCTGCGACGCACACCGGAGCTTTTCGCAGTCAAGCCCGGCTCGGTACCAGTCTTTACCGTAGCAGAATGAGGCCTGTTTCCCATGCTGGCGGCCTGCACTGCCGCAGCATTGGATTAGGGCACCCGAGAACAACTGGCCCCTGTATCTCGGGTTCGCCTCGCTGGGTCGTGAGTGAAATCCTACAGCCTTAGAGCCATTTCATCGCCATACGCTGCAGAAATCACCGTACCCAAATTGTGCCCAAAGCTTGGCCATGGTGCTTTTCGGCTTTCTCGATACCGTAAGAATCTATAACTTAGGTGAGGTCAACGGCGATCAATCGTGCGAGCCCGACTAGGTCTACCATTTTTCCGCCCGACCAATGCAAATAAAAAAACCGAAGGGTGGACGCGTCCAGAAGGGTGAACAGACGCAATCCGGTTCAGGAAACTTACGATCGCCCCAGCTTGCGGCGAATGAAGCCGGCAAGGCCGATCAAACCCGTACATCAGGGTGAGAGTTCCGGGCTCGGGCACCGTGTAGCCGATGTATTCCTGCGGACCGATGCCTGGCCGTCCATTGGTCGGTGTGTACAGCACCAGCCCGTTGAAGACGCTGTTAGAAGCTGTCGCGGCGAGACCCAAGTAGGTGGCGTCAATGGCACCAAAGTTCTTGGAAATGAAGTAGGAACTGGTCGACGCGTTGGTCGAAAACAATCCCCAGATCGCCCATTGGGCCGAGTTTGTGCTGATGCGGCCCGCCAACATGCTCTTGAAGATCAATCCCGCAGCTTTGTAGTCGAGCGTCATCGTAGAGCCGAACATGCTGCTGGCAATACCCTGCAGAAAAGGCAGGGCCGATGCCTTCCAGGTTTGATTCAGCTCATCGTGAGCGAAGAGGCAGAGGCCGAACCTACCAGCAGAATAGAAACGAGCAAAACCGAAAGGATGAGAGAGTTGCGGCTTACACGCATTGAGTTTCGCTCTCAGCAAACAACGATTGTTGCTGTCCTACGTTTAGGGCCGTTTTAGGGTGACAGCGAACTCTAGCTTTTGCTTCTTGCGCGTCGGAAATCGACTCAGAAACCTCGGGGACGGGTCCATCAACTTCCGGGTGCCATCGCGGAAAGCGACCCTGCTTTTTCAGCAGGACTGCTTGCAGCAGTGACGAAAGGCATAGTACCATCGGGTTTCGAAAACCTGGAAATGGCTCTAAAGTGCCATTACGAGAGTAACTTAGAATGATTATCGAAAGTGATTTCGGTGAAGCGTCGCACTTGCGGGCTTGATATTGAGCCAGAACTTGAGCATGGTTGAAGGTCCGCTATGGCCACTCCGTCGAAATGCGGCGAGCTGATCTCAAAACCTCAGCTTACCCGTGGTTCAATCAATCCCGATTCGGGAACCACAAAGAATACGAGAAATTGCAAGACATTTTGTGCAAATGAATTCACTGTCTGATAGCATGCTTATCACAAGTACCATTATTCTGAACTTCTTGAGAGCTGCGGTGCCAGGATTTGGCATCTGACTTGCACCGATTGTACGGTATCGTACGTCTTGTGGATCGCCCGGCGACTGTTCGGTAGGAGTAGTTGTGACCAACCCTGAAATAAGCAGCAACGCTGTGGCGCCTCGGCGTCGCCGGACTCGTCGTCATCGCCGCAACCGTCTGCTTCGGCACTGTTTAGTCGTGTTCACTCTGGGCTTCTTTGCCGCCGCCTTTTCTGTGGCGGCTCTGCGGCAGTTTGGTCCTTCTCTATTCCCCTCTCGATCAGCAAGAGTTCCGGATCGCCAGCAGGTCGAGGCCAGCCGAACTCGCGTTCTCCTTGCCGAAGAGGCTCTGGAGCACCAAGCCCGAGCGAAGGGGCGTCCGGTATATCCCTATTCGATAGTGGCTGGCGGCGTGGAGGACGCTCGTGAGTTGAAGTGGGTTGCAGAACATGACCCGATAGTGGCGGCTCATTACGCCGGCTTCGACTATGATCGCGCGCGCGTCGTTCGCCTGGAGTTGGCCAAGACCGTCTATCTTTCCTACCGCATCGGAAATCACGTGTATTGGACACGACGGCGAGTGACGCTGCGTAAGGGTGAGAAGTTAATCACTGACGGCAAGATGACCGGGCGCACCCGTTGCGCGAACAGGGTGGAAGAAGTTTCGCAACCGGCGGTTTCGACTGCCGAGCCGCCGCCGGCGAAACTCGACGAACCCATGCGCGTGGGGCACGGAACCGCAATCCCGGATCCTCCGGTTGAGTTTCAGTCCGCATTGCGGAATCGACCCGGAGTTCCGGAGATTGGTCCCGGTCCTCCGTCCAGTCTGTACAACCCTTTTTATGGCGGAAGTTACGTTCCACTCGCTCCGCCGCCCCTGGGCGCTGCGGGCGTTTGCGGGCCGGGAAAAAAGAAGAAGAAGAGTGATGGCGACGGTGACAGCGACGATCCTGTCATCACCACCAGCGGCAAGAAGGGAAAGGGGAAGGAACGGCCTTGTGCAGGGCCCGAAGGCGGCATTGTCCCCGAGCCTGGAACCTTCCTGCTGGTGGCCTCGGGTCTGGCTGGACTTTTTTGGCAGGCTCGCCGCAAATTTGGCCCCGTCCCGGCGGTATAATGGCTGTAAGTAAGCTCGGGTGTTTCCATGCGGCATCATAGGATTAAAGCCTTTCTGGTTTCTCTTCTTGTTTGTCCAACGTGGCTTGCCATTGCGGTAGTCGCCTATTCCCAGAACAGCTCGCAGCCAGACCCAGGATCGGCAGTAAACCCGAGCCCGGCAGCAGCCCAGAACCCAACCTCTTCCGCTGAGCCGAATCCGTCGTCAGGGCAGAACAGATCCGAATCGGCGGCTGAACCGAAGTCTGGATCAGCTCCGCAGGAGCGTATGTCGAAGCAGACGCGACTGGAGATCATCCGGGACTTTGAGACGCAGATCGTGTATGCGCGAACTGCGTTTCCCATAGGCGCGAAAGGACTGCGTTTGAAGGATGGCGTGATTACTCCCGGACGGGAGGAGTTGCAGCAGCAGATGGCACTATTTGGGCCGGCAGTGAAAGTCGGCGATCCCGCGCATATTTCTTATGTACAGATCAAGGACGACCACATTCGTTTTGAGATTAACGGCGGCCCTGTCCACCGTAAGAAATGGTATCAGCACATCCAGATTCAAGGAGCCCATGGCGGAGGGCCAATAGGCCCCAGCAGCGATCCGCAGAATAATCCGCACGGCTCTTTCGTTGATGTGTGTTTCGACCATCATGTTCCGGAGCTGACAGCGCAACAAGTGCGTGATCTGCTGGCGCCGGTGCTCGACTTTCATGCGAGGTCAAAGCAAGAGGCCTACCTCGATACCGTACCTCCGAAAGTAAAGGAGGCCATTCAGAATCATCGCGTGCTCGTGGGGATGAATCAGGAAATGGTGGTCTACGCGAAGGGAAAGGCTCCGAAAAAGGTCAGGGAGCGCGACGGCGAGACCGAATACGAAGAGTGGATTTATGGTGAGCCTCCCCAGGACGTGGACTTCGTGCGCTTTACCGGCGACGAAGTCGTTCGGGTTGAGACCATGAAGGTGGGCGGCGAAAAAGTGGTGAGAACCGAAAAGGAAGTGGTTCTCGATCAGCCCGACAAACAGGCAAGGGAACAGCAGCAGGAGCGTCCCGCGAATGCTCCGAGCTTGCGCCGTCCGGGGGAAGACTCCGAGGATGTGCCGCGGCCAGCCAACGGTCCGGCGAACACCAGACCCGCACCGCCCATGTCTGATCCCTCGCCGACGGGGAATCCTGGCCCGGGCGAAATCACGCCCTCCGGGCGCTGAGCGGTAACTTCTTATTAATGCCCGCCTATTTTTTCCCCGCTACCGCCGTAACTCGATCCGCAAACGAAAAGGCCAGGGAGACGTCGGGATACTCCTGCCCATCGACTTCCACATAGGGATAGACAAAATAATTTAGCGGTTTGCCGTCCTGTGGAGGATTCAGGCGCAAGTCGCGTCCTGTGCTGAATTGAACGCGATTCACGTCGTCCGAGCCGAAGAAGTAATCGCGTTTCTCCTGGTGTTTCCATGCCTCGGATATATCTACGGGGATCCAGCCCTTTCCGTCGACGTAGAAGTCAGACCAGCAATGATAACTGGCGATCTCAGAGGACTGCTTGTCGGCGGGAAGCGGGAAACCGATCTCGAATCTTGGCGTCGCAGGCATAGAGGACATCACCGCGGCCCCAACCGGTGCCCGTTTTGTCGTAGCGCATGGTAGCGAAAACGTAGTCGTAAATGGCGCGTGCTTTCTCGAGGAGCTGCGACTTTCCTTGCGTGACTTGGCTGCCAAGTCGGCGGGCAGGCCTGAGGTAGGCACTAGCACGTCGGGTTGAAGATCCTTCTGGCGTTCTTCGGCGGACAGCGAAGCTGGAACCGCATGCGCCGCGTTGCGCAACCCTATGTGTTCGCGTCGGAGCACGTCGTAGTTGATCTCGAAATGCAGTTTGGCCTGCTGACTGGTGGAGACTTCAGCGAAATAAACTTGATTGCCGTACTTCCCCTCGCGTTTCTTTTTCAGCGGCAGGTCTGCTTTGGCGGAGACGACTCGGACTTCCTGATAGGCATCGGATTGAGCGGCAGGAATCCACACGCGGACACGGCTTGCCGCAGGCAGATTTTTCACCGTGAAAGCATAGTGGAAAGCGAAACGGCGCGAATCCTGTGCCAAGGCGGACAGAGCGAAAGCAAGAAACAGGGACGACAGCACGCAAAGCTTGCGCAGCATAGGCGGCTTCCCTCAGGTTCTCAACCGAGAACGGAGAGTGGAACTGATAACCAGTTGGAAACGACACACGGGCGTCTTATAGGGAACGCCGTCAAGTAAAGCCGCGCTTGGGTGTGCGCATGGGAATGAAGATGCCGGAAATGAATCCTGCGATGCGGTATTTTAGCAATGCCCCGCGACTTCAGAGATGTTTCTGTGGGCCCCGCCCAATATTCCTCCCCCCGGGTCACGGGTCCGCCAGTGTGGAGTATAAATCGGTGTTTGCAGAAGCCGCTGATCAGCAGGCTGCCCGGATTGTAAATTTGCTCCCACGGCAGCTAGGCTAAAATGTCGAGCATGGCTGCCGCTATCCAGTGTCGTGATCTGCGCAAGACGTACGACGGCAAAGTCGAAGCCGTGCGCGGCCTCAACCTCGAGATCCAGGCCGGTGAATGTTTCGGCTTACTTGGTCCAAATGGGGCAGGGAAGACAACGACGATTGAAATTCTTGAAGGCCTGCTCGAGCCGACTAGTGGAGAGGTTTTCATCCTCGGGCACACCTGGCGCGAAAACGAGCGCGAAATGCGCGAATGGCTGGGGATTTCCCTGCAAGAGACTCGGCTTTCGGAAAAGCTCACAGTCCGCGAGACCGTCGAGTTATTCGCCAGTTTCTACCGCGAACCCCGCTCGTCCGATGAAGTGCTCCATGAGTTACAGCTGACCGAGAAGGCGGATTCCTGGGTGGGCAAGCTCTCGGGCGGACAGAAGCAGAGACTGGCAGTGGCGACCGCGCTGGTCTGCAATCCGAAAATACTGTTTCTTGATGAGCCGACGACTGGCCTTGATCCCCAGAGCCGCCGCCAACTATGGGATATCATTCGGGCATTCCAACGCAAGGGCGGCACCGTCCTGCTGACTACTCACTATATGGACGAGGCGGAGAGATTGTGTGACCGGCTCGCGATCGTGGACCACGGTCAGATCATTGCGGAGGGTTCGCCACCAGATTTGATCGAACGCTTGGGCGGACATCACGTTGTCGAGTTTTCGGTGACTGGAAATTCGGATGGCGCGGCGCTGGAAGCGTGGCGCAAGCTGCCTAGCGTTGAATCGGCACGCGAGGACGATGGCCTGGTAGCACTCAACGTGCAAGAACTGCACCTGGCGATTCCCGCTCTGCTCGACGAAGTGAAAAGGCAGGAAAGTGAGCTTCTGAGCCTGACCACGCGGCAGGCCAGTCTGGAAGATGTTTTCGTACGACTGACGGGGCGCCATTTACGGGAGCAGTGATACGTCCGGCAAATGGCTTTGGGGTAAAGGTTTTGGGAAGGCACGGCTTCAAGAGCCTGCCCTGAGCGGAGCCGAAGGGTGCCGCCAGCGGTCAGCGAAAATGGCGGGCTTTAAGCCCTTGGAGGCGGCTTCTGGCTGGAAAGGACGTAGCCTAATTGAATCGTAATGCCAGGTTCCGACGCACCTTCGGCATTGTATTTTTCGCCGGATGTGCGTGTGCTCTTGCCCAAACCGCCGCTCCCGTACAGAACACGAATACTGCTTTCGCTCCACTCGAGCAGTGGAAGAATGCGGTGCTTCTAGGAGACCCCGTGGGTCTCAAGATGCTCTACAGCACCAGCCCGCCGGCACAGGTCGCAGCGCCGGGCGATCAGAATACTGCCGACGCCGAAGTCAATTTCTGGATCAGCCTGAAAGCGCGACAGATGAATATCGATGTTGTCCAGACGAGTGCTCCGCAGCCTGGCGTCGAGGTAATCGCGTTTCAGGCTGAGGTGCGCCCGGGGGAGACTCCTCAAGAGCAAACCCTCTATGTGACCGAGGCGCAAGTCTGGCAGAAGCAAGGTGAACGTTGGCATCTGCTGAACGTTAAGCGTACTGGCGCAGCACACTTGAAACAGCCCATCAATAAGGATAAGAACATCTATCCCGCTGACGTGGACGCACGTACCGAGATTAAAGAAGCTGAGGAAAAGGCTGCGAAAGATCACAAGCGCGTGCTTATCGTCTTTGGTGCGAACTGGTGTTACGACTGTCACGTGCTCGATATGGCGTTCCAGCGGCCTGATCTGGCTCGGGCTTTGGCAGCGGGTTACGAAGTGGTGCACGTGGACATCGGTGAAGGAAACAAGAATCAAGATCTTATGA
>Ga0137377_10001905_pt1 | contig 15092 bp, 12 predicted proteins | sample SagtaG_22_FD_104815 | JGI IMG/M metagenome (GOLD analysis project Ga0137377, IMG submission 104815) | Vadose zone soil microbial communities from Sagehorn Ranch, Mendocino, California, USA - Sage2_L_40_16 metaG | ecosystem: Environmental > Terrestrial > Soil > Vadose zone | place: USA... | reverse complement strand
AGGCAAAAGATCCTCCAGGGGCTACTGAAGGCATGCGAGAAGCGGCCTGTGCCGACGGCGAAGCTCGAAGGGATTGTGGACGAGATTGAACAAGTGGTGCATGAGGCCACGGAAAGGGAACTGACGACCACGGAAATCGGGGAGATGATCATGCACCGGCTGAAAAAACTCGACAAGGTGGCGTACGTGCGGTTCGCCAGCGTGTATATGGATTTCAAGGACGTGAAGGAGTTCATGTCCGAGCTGAAGAACCTGCTCAAAGAACGAGCTCGAAAATAGCAGGAGCAATCCATGAATCGCCGCCAGCTTTTGAAGAACGGATTCTGTGCGGGAACACTCGTTGTAACGGCGCCCCCCGTGCTTCGGGGACGTTTTCGGCTATTCGCGGGCTCCAACGCGGAATACTCGACGCGCGCCGTGGAGTTGGTGCAGCGCACGACGGTGATTGACATGCTTGCGCCGCTGTGGATCAGCCCAACCAAGACACGGCTGCTCCTAAGCAATCCGGTGAATTTCAAGGCGGAAGACTTTGGCCCATACCGCGATTCAGGAATCAATGTGTTTCACATCGCGATCGGCACGGGCGGCCCGGATGCGTATCTGGAATCCCTCAAGATTGTCTCCGGGTACAACAATCTTATCGCCGCGCATCCGGAGTGGTTTCAGCGGATTGATTCTGCCGAGCGGCTCAAGAACTGCAAATCGTCGGGCAAAGTGGGGATCCTCATCGGGCTGCAGAACTCGGAGCATTTCCGCGCCGTGGATGACGTGGACTATTTCTACGGGCTGGGCCAACGCGTCTCGCAGCTTACTTACAATTCGCGGACGCTGATTGGGAACGGGGCGACGGAGCGGCGCGACGAGGGCTTGTCCGATTTCGGCGTGGCCGTCGTCGAGCGCATGAACAAGCTGGGCATGGCCGTGGATGTGTCGCACTGCGGCGATCGCACGACGCTGGATGCGTTTGAGGTGTCCAAGAAGCCGGTGCTGATTACGCACTCGAATTGCCGCACGCTCAATCCCGGCCATCCACGCTGCAAAACGGATGAAGCCATCAAAACAATGGCGGCGAAAGGGAGCGTGATGGGAATTACCGAAGTGCGCATGTTCGTGAGCGCCAAGGAGCCGACGACGATTGAAAACATGCTCGACCACTACGATTACGTGGCCAAGCTGGTCGGCGTCGAGCACGTGGGCATCGGCAGCGACATCGATTTGTGGGGTTATGATGCGCTCTCGCCAGAAGAGACCAAGCAGCTTCGCTCCGGTTACAAGGCCAGCTACGGTTTCCGCGAGAAGAATGATCTCGACGAATTCCACCCCGCCAAGCGCGTTTTCGATATCACGGAAGGCTTGATTCGCCGAAGGTACAGCGACGCCAACATCGCGCTGATCCTTGGCGGCAACTTTGAGCGCGCGCTCAAAGATATTTGGGCGGTTTGAAAGATTTAGAGAAGCATGGAGGTTGTGCTCTGGCCGCCAGACCCTAAGGCCCGAAGCGAGATCTGCAGATACCAGCTCACGTGGAGGATTGATGTTCAGCCGGGCCAGACGCCGGCGATGAAGGATCGGATGGTGCGGAAGCCTAGCTGCTCGTATAGGTGGACGGCGTTGGCATTCACGGATGTGACAGTGAGGGTCAGTTCCTGAAAATGCATTCCGCGCAAGGCGCGGATGGCGGTGAGCATGAGCGCGCGGCCCAGGCCGTGTCCCTGATAGCCGGGGAGGACGCAGATCTGCGTAATGTGGCCCACGCCGGCGGAGACTTCAGAGGTCAGAACGGCAGCGATGATTTGGTCTGTGACCGGATCGCGCAGCACGAACGAAGCCGCCGGTACGAACTGGCCGCATCCGGGAAGCAAAATGATGTTCTTCAGAAACTTGAGCGCGCCACTGCGCGAGCGGTACTGGTCGTTGACCTCGCCGTCCACGTGATCGGCATAAGCCAGATAAATCAATTTGGCGCACGGCTCGAAATAGCGGTCGTGCCAGCGCTCAAGACGGAACGCGGCAGAGAGCCGGGCGGGCTCTTGCCGTGCGGAGTCGAGCTTCAAGAGCATGAACTGGCGCTTGTACAGCCGGAAACCTTGCTGACGGAGAGATTCTTCGACGGGCCCGCCGAAGGGCATGAGTTGCGCCTCGATGCGGGTGACGTGGGGAAGCGCGCGAAGCGAAAAGAGCACTTCGTCGAGCAGCTTGCAGCCGACGGCCTGCTGCGAATGGCGCGGGGAGACGTACAGGCCGCCGATCAAACCCTTTTGATCTTCGAGAACGTAGAAGGAATAGCCGACCGGTTGGCCGTTTTCCAGGGCGACAGCGCCGGCGAGGGCGTGGGCGTCGAGAAAGCGCTTGATGAGCTCGATGGCTCCGCGATAGTCCCAGTGGAGTTCGTCGCGCCAGTGGCGGGCCTCTTCTTCCAGGAGACGGTCGATCTGGCGAACAGAGACTTGTCGCAAGTCGAGGATAGGCATGGCCAGAGAGCGGACGGGAGCGATGTGCCGCCCATTCCATGATAGCCGATTCGGATTCACGCGCGGGCGTGCACAAGCGCGCACGCGATTGCGCGGATGGCCCTGATGGAGCAGAGGAGTTGTGTTACCATCGTGTCGCAGTAAGGAGTGCACAAGGGGATCCGAGCGGCGCCGCCGCGTGAACGACCGACTACTGCGAATGCCCATTCTGTTCGAGATCCGCTACCCATCGCGCTGGTATACCAAACTTCTTGTCCTTGTCCTCGGACTCCTTTTTTTCACGCTGCTGGCGACGGGGAGTATCGCGGCATTTCTGACCTATCGAATCATCAAGCCGCAACGCACGAGTTCAGAAATCAGCAGGGAGAGCTTTCCGGGCCGGCCGGATTCCGTGGATTTCACGGTGCCGGGCGGAGGCCTGCGGCACGGCTGGTTTTTCCCCGGGCGGGTTGGCGCGCCGACCGTCGTCCTATGCCATGGATATGAATCGAGCCGAGGCGAGCTGCTGACTCTCATTTCCGAGTTGCAGGACCATCAGTACAACGTGTTTGCGTTCGATTTTGCGGGGCACGGGGCGATTGGAGGCATAAGCACGCTCGGCTACGAAGAGGCCGCGGAAGTGCGCGCGGCGATTGATACCCTTGCCCTGCGTATTGATGTGGACCCAGCACGTTTCGGACTGTGGGGATACAACCTTGGCGCCTATGCGGCGCTGAGCGAGGCGGAGAAGGATTCGCGGGTGCGGACCATCATTCTGGACTCGGTCTATGACGATCCAGCGCAACTGGTGATGGTCGAAGTAAAGAAAGCGGGACTCGGGCGTTTCCAGTTTTTGATCCATTGGACGCAGCACGGTTTCCGCTGGATCAATCACCAGTACCGCGACGTTCCGCCGCTGTCGAAATCGCTGGGGCAGCTTGCCGGAGTTCCCAAGCTGTTCATCGAGGCCATTGACCAGCCGGACCTGGCAGAGGCGACGCGGGAGATTTTCCTCGAGGCGCCGAAGCCGCGCGAAGAGGCGGTTCTCGGACGCGGGAATTTCGTCAGCATGGATGACGATGATAAGCGGCTCTACGAGAACCGCGTCGTAAGCTTTTTCCTCCTTCATCTGCCCGCCGCGGGCAAACCACGGAAGTGAACGGCGCCCCGCCGGCAGATTCCGTTTCCAGGGAGTCTTCCCGTGCGTGACGCGTGGAGTCCCGAAACTTATCATCGCTTCCAACAGGAGCGCAGCCGGCCGTTTTACGATTTGTGCGAGATGGTGCGGCCACGCCCGGGGATGCGAATTCTGGATTTGGGCTGCGGTTCCGGGGAGTTGACGCAATACTTGCACGAGCGATTCGAGGCGTCCGAGACGATTGGACTCGATGCTTCCGACAATATGCTGGAAAAAGCGCGGGCGCTGGAAGGGAAGGGGCTGCGCTTTGTGAAAGGCCAGATCGAACTCGATCCTGTGGCGGGCGAGTTTGACCTGATTTTCTCGAATGCGGCGCTGCAGTGGGTGCCAGAACACGAGAAAATTTTGGCGATTTATGCAGGGAAGCTGCGCCCGGGCGGGCAGATTGCCGCGCAATTGCCGTACAACGAGAACTCGATGTTTCATGCGGCGGCGCGGGACGTAGCGCAAGAGTTTGGCGGGCCGCTTGGCGGTTATGTGCGGCATCTCGAGGCGCTGGCGCCGGAGGAGTATGCGCGGCTGCTGTTTCGGCTGGGATTTGCAGAGCAGGAGGTATTGCTGCGCGTGTATGCGCACGTATTGCCGTCGCTGGATGACGTCGTAGCGTGGTACCGCGGGACGCTGCTGACGACGTACGAAGCTCGACTGAACAAGGAGACGTTTGAACGGTTCGTCGCGAGGTACCGCGAAGTCCTGGGCCAGCGGTTTGAGGATGCGCGGCCGTTCTTTTTTCCGTTTCCGCGAGTGCTGCTGTGGGGGAGCCGGAGAGTTTAGACCTTCGGCGGTTCAATGGGGCGGCTGGGCTGGTTCACTCTGCGGCTGTGCTTGTTGAGGACGAACTCTTACCACATTTGCATCGTCCCAAGAGTCTGAAATCACCGCGACAATCTCGACATGGTTTTTGAGTTCCGTGAGGCTAGCGCGGGGTGTCACTACGATTGCAGGATTTTTCACGGAGGGGCTCCAGTCAGGCACCTCTCGGTGAAGGTAGAAATTCAGTCCGTAGAGCCAACTGCGCCTCAACTGGTAAGCGTAGGCGCTCTCGTCGCCGGCCGTTTTAATCTCTGAGGCGGCTGTCTTCACTGAAAGATGTGGATTCAGTTTCGGCAAATAGTGAGTGGAAGCCATAACTAAGAACAGGAAAACGAGAAGCGCGAGCATTCGGCCAGCGCGAACGCGATTCAATACGGCAGCACCGATCACTACCAATCCCCCGACGATCGCGGGCACAACATAAGAGAGGAGCAGGATTCCTCCAATTAGTACCGTCCGGGGAACGTGTGTCCAAGGGGGACGAATATAGACGTCATGCATGACCCAGATTGCGGATGCCAGAAACAATAAGGCGGTCAAGAAAAGAGCTGCGCGGGAGAACCACGGTTTTCGCTTCGCAGAAATCACGAAAGGGCGGCCGATGAGCAGGGCGAGAGGCGGGACAGACGGAAGAACATATCCCGGCAGCTTGGATGTTGAGGCACTAAAGAAGATCACGGGCAAAAAAGCCCACAGGGCGAGGAAGAAAGTCATGGCGACTGCGTGTGAATCCGCATCACCCCCCTTGCGTGCTCCGAATGGAAACCACGCCAGCCAAGTGACCCACGGGAGCAAACCGATCAGCACGACAGGGCCGAAATACCAGAATGGCCGAACGTGGTGGAATTCGGGCGTGAGGTAGCGCCGGAAATTGTGTTCGATGAGGAAGACGCGCAGGAAATCGGGATTGCGGCTTGCGCAGAGAACGTACCAGGGAAGTGCCGTCAGGGAGAACGACGCGGTTGCGAGCGGATGAAGAAGGCGGAAGGCGTCGCGCCAGCGGTTTGCGAAGAGCGCCCAGAAAAAGACGCTGCCTCCGCACAGAATTATGGCCACGGGACCTTTGGCGAGGACGGCGGCGCCGAGGAAGAATCCGAAAAGAAAGAGGGCCAGCCAAGGGGTTCGAGCGAGCACCTCAGATCGAGAATAGGACGAAGACACGAGAGAGAGAACGCCGGAGTCGCGCGAAGGTGCGAGGCCGAGAGCGACAGCGGCGCAGACCATGGCGATGGTGAGCATGGCGCTGAAAGGCATATCTGTGGCGGCGGCGCGGGAAAAGCCGATCATGCCAACCGTGGTGGGCAGAAGAAGGAGAAGCCAGCGCGCGGTCTCGGCGCCGTAGACGCGCCAGGCAAGCCATGCGAGAGCGAGCGTCGCGAGGAGAGCTGAGACGGCCGAGGGCAAGCGAGCCGCGGCTTCGGTTGCGCCGAAGAGCTTGAAGCTCAGCGCCGCACCCCAATAATAGAGTGGGGGCTTTTCGAACCAGGGTTGGCCGTAGAGCCGCGGCGTGACCCAATCGCGGGACTCTACCATCTCGCGCGCGACCCAGGCGTAGCGCGGCTCGTCGGGGCCGACAAAGCCGATAGCGCCGAGATGGCGAAAATAGCAGACATAGAGGGTGGCCAATATCAACAGCGCCCAGCCGAGGCGAGCCGCTAACTGCGTCCCGTTCCCGCCCTCAGCTTGCATTTCGTTTTCGGTCACGGCCGGATGAGTCTAGCATCGAACCTCTATCTTCAAGCCATCAAGCTCTAGCATACTGTCGCGCGTCGGCCGCGGGGCGGCGACCCGAGAAGATGAGGGAGAAAATCGAATACGCTGCGGCGTGGTGCGTGCTGAAGTTTTTGGGTGTTCTGCCGCGGCCTTTTGCGCGCTGGCTGGCCGCGCAGATTGCACGCGCGCTGCTCTTTTGCCTGCCGAAGCTGCGGTGGACCGCGGTGTTCAACTTGCGGCTGGCGTTTCCGGCATGGAGCGATGCGCAGAGACGCGCCATCATCCGAAAGATGACTCGCAACCTCGGCTGGATGGCGGCAGAATTCGCACAATTCCATCGATGGAGGAAAGAAAACATAGAAAATTTTGTGATTCTGGATGCACACGAGAACTTTCTCGAGGCGCGGAACCGCGGCCGTGGGGTGATCTTCCTGACCGGTCACATCGGGGCGTGGGAGATTTCCTCGTTTGCGCATGCGCTGTATGGATTTCCGCTGCACTATATGGCGCGGCCGCTTGACAATCCGGGCGTAGACGCCCTGGTGAATCGCGTGCGCGGGCTTGCGGGGAATCAGCCGATTTTCAAGAATGAATCCGCGCGCGCGATACTGAAAATCCTGCGTGATTCGGGCACGATCGGGATTCTGGCGGACCAGAACACGATGCCGGAAGAAGGCGTGTTCGTGAACTTTTTCGGCAAGCCAGCATGCACCTCGACCGGGATCGCCCGATTGGCCCTGCACACAGACGCGGCGGTCGTGCCCGGGTATGCAATTTGGGACGAAGACTTACGGAAATACCGCTTGCGGTTCGAGCCGGAAGTCCCGCTGGCGCGAACCGGCGATGAAGAGCGCGACGTTCTTGAGAATACCCAGCGCTTTACAAAAGTGATCGAGGAGATCGTCCGGCGGCATCCGGACCAGTGGGTGTGGGTCCACGCGCGCTGGAAGACACGGCCCAAAGGGGAGCCGCCGCTGTATCCGTTTCTTCATTAAGCGAGGATTGCCATGACACGTACTGCACGCGAATTGGCCGAGGCGCTCAAACTCCAATTGGAGGGCGACGGCTCAGTGGAGGTACACGGGGTGGCATCACCGGAGCGCGCCGGGCCGCACGATCTGATCTATGCTGAATCGGAGAAGCAGGCCGGGCGCGTGGCGGCATCGGCGGCGTTGTGCGTAGTGGCGTCGAACGAGGTGCGACTAGCAGGGAGGACGATCTTGCGCTGCGCCAATCCCCGCGCCGCCTTCGCGCGAGCGGCCGCGATCCTGGTGGAGCGCGCACTGATTGCTGCTGGCATTCACCCCACGGCAATTATCGCGGCAACAGCGCAGGTCGGGCGCGGCGTGGCCGTGGGGCCCCATGCGGTGATTGGTGAGAATGCCCGCATAGGCCAAAACACGCAGATTGGAGCGCACTGCGTGATCGGTGCGGGAAGCTGGATCGGCGAAGAATGCCGGCTGCATCCGCGGGTCACGCTGTACGAGCGAGTGCGGCTCGGCAATCGTGTGGAGATTCATGCGGGAACCGTGATCGGGGCCGATGGCTTCGGCTATGCCTATGACGGCGAGCGATACTGGAAATTTCCGCAGATTGGTCTGGTGGAAATCGGCGACGACGCGGAGATCGGCGCCAATGCCACGATCGACCGCGGAGCGTTGGACGACACGCGAATCGCCGACGGGGTGAAGCTCGACAATCTCGTGCACGTCGGTCATTCCGTGGAGATCGGTGCCCACACCGTAATCGCTGCGCAAACAGGCATCTCGGGCTCGAGCGTTTTGGGGCATCATGTGGTTGTTGGCGGGCAAGTGGGGATTGGCGACCACTGTACGCTTGAGGACGGAGCGATCGCGGGCGGGGGGGCCGGTATCCTGACGGGCAAGACGATACGAAGCGGACAAACGGTTTGGGGGACGCCGGCGCGGCCGCTGGAGAAGTTCAAGGAACAGTATGCGTGGTTTGCGCGCCTGCCGGAGCTGGGCAAGCGCGTGAGAGCCTTGGAGGCAAAGCTTGGCGGGAAGTGATAGCCGAGTTTCACAAAACTGGCTGGTGATCGTCGTCGGCGGACACACGCGCAGCGTCGGGAAGACGCAGCTCGTTTGCGACTTGATCCGCGCCCTGCCCGAAGCGAACTGGATCGCTGGAAAGATTACGCAGTATGGGCACGGCGTGTGCGCGCGCAACGGCGAGAACTGTGATTGTGCGCCGAGTGAACATGCGGCGGCGCTCGATTGGGAGGCTCGTAATGACACGGGAACCGACACAGCGCGCTTCCTTGCCGCCGGAGCGAAGCGCGCGCTTTGGCTGCGCACAAAACAAGGCTACCTGGCGGAAGGGCTGCCGCTATTGCGAGGCGCCCTGGAAGGAGTGAAGGGGATCGAGGGACAAGGAGCCGACAATCTTATTTTGGAAAGCAACTCGCTGTTGCAGTTTCTCCGGCCAGCTTTGTACCTGGTGGTGCTTGATCCTGTGCGAGAGGACTTCAAGGATTCAGCCCGGTTGTACTTGGATCGCGCGGATGCCCTGATTTTCCGCAGCCCGCTGAAGGCAGGTCTGGATGGGTCTCCCGGGGAACAACCGGCCTGGGGCGGCATGCCTCTCCGGTTGCTGCAGGGGAAGGAAAGCTTTGTGCAGCGGGAAGGAGAGCCGCTCCCGCAGAGCTTGATCGAATTGGTCCGGGGCGTTCTGCGCACAGGAATAAGCGGGGCGATTTGATGCAAGGCAGTAACGCACAGCGTGTTTCGCGGTTGACCACCAGCCAGAACACGGCGATAATTTGTTAGTACACGAAGAGAAGAAGAGTTGTCAGCGATTCGGGGCATCTTGAGGAATTCTTTGGCAGTTTGGTAGAGAGGTGATCGTAGCTGGCGCCGGGTGGCGACAGCGAGCCAAGCTGCATCCAATCATTCTGGGGGAATTTTACTTGGTCACCGGCACCAGAATCGGGTTTGATACATCCCTACCTGCTTCGTTCCCCCCGGCGGAGGACTGGAGCGGCCGCCTCGAACAAGCCATCGAGCGCGGGGCGAGTCATCTGCTCTCGCTACAGTACGAGGAAGGGTACTGGCTCGGCGAGCTCGAAGCCGACACGACGCTCGAATCCGACTACATCTACTACTTGCACGTTCTCGGGAAGGCCGATCCGGAGCGCATCGCGAAACTTGCGAATTACGTACGCCGGCGCCAACTCGAGGACGGCGGATGGAGCATCTATCCGGGCGGGCCGTCAGACCTGAATGCCACGGCAAAAGCGTATTTCGCCCTGAAACTGGCAGGTGACTCGCCCGATTCGCCGCACATGGCTTGCGCGCGAGAGACTGTGCGCCGGTTGGGCGGCCTCGAACGCACGAATTCCTACGTGCGATTTTATCTGGCGCTGGTCGGCGCACTTGGATGGGAGCTGGTGCCCTCGATTCCGCCGGAGATTATGCTCCTGCCTAGCTGGTTTTACATCAATATCTACGAGATGTCGTCTTGGACGCGCGGGATTGTCATCCCGATGGCGATTCTATGGGCGATCCGGCCAGATTGGCGCTTGCCGGAACGCGCGCGCGTGGACGAATTGTTCAGAGATCCATCGCGCAGAACAGCCGCATTTGACTGGAGCAAGCAGCTTCTTTCCTGGAGGAACTTCTTCCTCGCGCTGGACCGGGGATTAAAGCTCTACGAAAAATTGCCGTGGAAACCGTTGCGGCAGCGCGCACTGCGCGAAGCCAAGGCGTGGATGCTCAAGCATATTGAGCGCACCGAGGGATTGGCCGCCATCTATCCGGCGATGATGAATTCGATCCTTGCCCTGGTCGCGCTCGACCATGGGCCGGATGACCCGCTGACCCGGCGGGAGATTCGCGAATTTGCGCGGTTCGAGATCGAAGAGGGCGACACGATTCGTTTGCAACCGTGCGTTTCGCCGGTGTGGGACGCGTGCATTGCGATGGTCGCTCTCGAGGAAGCAGGGCTGCCGCCGAACCACCCGGCGCTGGTGAAGGCGGCGGATTGGATGCTTTCGAAGCAGGTACTAGGTCCGGGCGACTGGCAGGTCAAGAACAAAGAGGCCGAGCCCGGCGGCTGGGCGTTTGAGTTCCGCAATGATTGGTTTCCCGATGTGGACGACACGGCATTCGTGCTGATGGCGCTGCAGGGTGTGAAATATCCCGACCCGAAGCGTATGGAAGTGGCGGTGCGGCGCGGCATCCAGTGGTTGTTGAGCATGCAGAATCGTGACGGTGGTTGGGGCGCGTTCGACCGCGACAACGACCGGAAGTTCCTCTGCAACATTCCGTTCGCCGATCACAACGCGATGATCGATCCTTCAACCGCAGACGTGACGGCGCGTGTTGTGGAATGTCTCGGGCGTTTCGGCTGGTCCACCGACCATCCGGCGATTCGGCGCGCGGTAGAGTTCCTGACGAAAGACCAGACCGAAGACGGGTCGTGGTTCGGCCGGTGGGGCGCGAACTACGTTTACGGGACGAGCGGAGTACTGCGCGCACTCGAGACGGTTTCGCTGACAGCGCAGGACTACTGCCAGCGGGCTGTGGCGTGGCTGCGAGCCGTGCAAAAGCCCGACGGAGGGTTCGGCGAGTCGCTGCGGTCGTATGAATTACCCACGACGAAGGGGAACGGGAACAGCACCGCTTCGCAGACAGCTTGGGGTTTGATCGGTCTGCTTGCCGCTGCCGACCGGAGCGATCCCGCGATTGCCAAAGCAGTGGCATATCTGGTGGACCGACAGAATGAAGATGGGTCGTGGTCGGAAAGTGAATTTACGGGCACGGGATTTCCCACTGTTTTCTACCTGAAATACCACCTGTACCGGAACTCCTTCCCCTTGTATGCGCTGGCAAGATTCCGCAACGCGTCGCAGAACGTGGAAGAGTACCGCGCGCTGACTTTCGAACCCAGCGAATTTCGCCTGCGCAGCGGGTTCTGAGACTGTCCGGCGAAGTCTTGCGATTCCCATGACCACACTGGTGACAGGCGCGGCGGGCTTTCTGGGAAGCCACGTCGCGCGGCAACTGCTCGCGCGCAAAGAGAGTGTGCGCGTGTTGCTCCGTCCAACGAGTCAGAATCGTGCGATTGCGGACCTTCCGCTCGAGTATGTCACTGGAGATTTGCGCGACCCAGCGTCACTCGACCGAGCCATGAACGGCGTCCGCCGTGTCTTTCATGTGGCGGCGGACTACCGGCTATGGGCGCACAGGCCGAAGGAAATATATGAATCGAACGTCACCGGCACAAAAAATGTGTTGGAGGCTGCGAAACGTGCCGGCGTCGAGCAATTTATCTATACGAGTACGGTAGCGACCGTGGCCGTGGATCGTCCACAGCTTCCAAACGAGGCTACGGAATCGCAGCTCGGCGAAATGGTAGGGCACTACAAGCGGTCGAAATGGCTCGCCGAAAAGGAAGCCTTGAACGCGGCGAAGAGGGGGCTGCCCTTGATTGTGGTCATGCCGACGACGCCGGTCGGCCCCGGGGATTGGAAACCGACTCCGACGGGAAAGATTATTCTGGATTTTCTGAACGGGAAGATGCCCGGATACGTCGAGACGGGGCTGAACTTTGTCGGCGTGGAAGACTGCGCGACGGGGCATTTGCTTGCGGCGGAAAAGGGCAAAATTGGCGAGCGGTATCTCCTTGGGGCGGAGAATCTGGCGCTGAAACAGGTACTCGATGAGCTCGAGAAGATTACGGGACTTCCGGCGCCGCGCCTCAAGATTCCGCATGGTTTGGCGCTCGGCGCCGCCTATGTAGAGACGGCATTTTCGCGATTGGTCGGGCGCGAGCCGCAGATTCCGGTCGAGGGAGTCAAGATCGCGCGGCACTTGATGTTTGTGGATTGCTCGCGGGCGCAGCGCGAGCTGGGCTTTCGGCCGGGGCCGGTGGCGGCGGCACTCGAACGCGCGGTACGATGGTACGAGGCGAACGGGTACGTGACAGCGCGGCGCGCGAGCAAGTTGGGCCGGGCGCACGCGGCATAGGGACTTGCGCAGCCAGTTTGCGAGGCGGTTGTCTTTCTGTAAGGTCTCATGAGAATTCTCGTGACGTTCGCGGTAGAAGACGAGTTCGCCCCATGGCGAAAGCTGCGGGAGTTCGGCACGCGGGATTACCCCAAAGTCGCATGCTACGAGACAAGAATCGCGGATATGCACCTTGATGTTCTTCTGACGGGTATCGGCGGCAAGAAGGCGTGGGTTGAAGCGACCAAGATCATTTGGAATGGGGATGTGGATTTCTGCATCTCGAGTGGTCTGGCGGGTGCTCTGCGTCCCGACCATCGCCCTGGCGAGACCCTGGTGGCGCGGAAAGTGCGCTCGGTGGATTGGAATCGAACAATTCATTGCGATTCTTGGCTTGTGAACCTGGCATCCGAGTGTGGGGCCAAAGTCGTAGATGCTTTTCATAGCGAAGACCGAGTCATCGTTGATTCCGCCGAAAAGCGGGCACTTGGATCTGAGGCTGATGCGGTCGAGATGGAAAGCGGCGAAGTTCTTTTTGAGGCTGCTGCTTTTGGCGCAAGGGGCGTTGCAATCCGCGGAATTAGCGACACAGTCGAAGAGGATCTTCCTTTGGACTTTAATCGCGTGACGAATGCGTCGGGAGACGTGAGCATTCCCCGGGTAATGCGGGAAGTGTTCCGCAATCCTGGGGCGATTCCCGCCCTGATTCGATTCGGTCATCAGAGCCATGAGGCAGCAGAAAGACTCGCGGCTTTTTTGGATGAATATGTCCAGCGACTGAGCAGGACGGCTGTGGATGCGCGGCCTCGGGGGGCTTCGGCCACATGAACGGAGCAAGGCCAATGCTCGATGTGCCGGCAGCGCTGGGACCGATCCCGAAGACGATGCGAGCGGGCGTGTATCGCGGAAAGGGAATCGTCCGTGTGGAAGAAGTGCCGGTGCCGGAAGTCGGCGACGAGGAAGTGTTGATCAAAGTGGCATGCTGTGGAGTTTGCGGAACGGACATCAAGAAAATATTCCACGCCTACGTCGAACCGCCGCAGATCCTCGGCCACGAAGTGGCGGGCACGGTGGCGGCGGTCGGCAAGGACGTGACCAAGTGGAAGCCTGGCGACCGCGTGCAGAGTTTTCATCATGTTCCTTGCGGCGCGTGCTTTTACTGCGAGAGGCGGCTCTTCTCGCAGTGCCCGCGCTATAAGACGACGGGCCTCACGGGCGGGTTCACGCCGAACGGCGGCGGCTTTGCGGAATACGTGAAAGCCATGCCGTGGGTTGCCGAGCGCGGCATTGTGGCGCTCTCTGATGACGTGACCTTCGAAGAGGGCACCTTCATCGAGCCGGTGAACACGATCGCCAAGGCGGTGCAGAAGGCACGTGTGACGTCGGGCGAGACAGTGCTCGTAATCGGTTGCGGGCCGGTAGGGCTCCTTCTGTTGATGGTCAGCAAACTTGCAGGCGCGCGGGTCTTCACGAGCGATCCCATGGCGGAGCGACGCGCAAAAAGTCTTCAGTTGGGAGCAAGCGAGGCTTTTGACCCAAGCAGTGGTAAGCTTGTGGAGGAAATTCGGGCACGGACGGAAGGCCGCGGGGCAGACGCAGTGCTGGTGGCGGTGGCGTTCCCCGAACTTGTGACCGAGGCGCTGACGGCGCTGCGGCCCGGCGGGCGTGTCCTGCTCTTTGCGGCAAACGATCCGGTGACGAAGATCGACTTCCCAGCCGCCGCCGTGGGGATCGAAGAAAAGGAAATCTTGGGCAGCTATAGCGCGGCTGCCGACATCCAAGAGTCAGCGGCGGATCTGGTGTTGTCGAAAAAGCTGCCTGTGATGGAGCTGGTAACACACCGCTTTCGGCTGGAACGCATTCAGGAGGCCTTGGAGCTCGCAGCCAGGCCGACGGCCGAATCACTGAAGATTCTAGTTATGCATTCATGAAGGCCACGACGCACAAGAAAGCTGCGGTCGAGATGGAAGAAGGGCATACCACGGTTGCACCGCCGGCGTTGCCGGCGAAGATGATGGCTGCGGTGCTTTACGGAAGCGAAGACCTGCGCATCGAGCGGATCGCGGTGCCCGGAATCGCACCCGATGAAGTGTTGCTGCGGGTGCGCATTGCTCTGACCGACGGCACGGACCTGAAGGTCTGGAAACGCGGCTACCACGCGCGGATGATTCAGCCGCCCGCGGTATTCGGTCATGAAGTAGTGGGCGAGATTGTGAAGATCGGCCGCGAAGTCTCTCCGCGTTGGCACGCCGGAATGCGCGTGGTGGCAGCGAATTCGGCGCCGTGCCTGCGGTGCTACCACTGTCGCCGGGGACAGGAGAATCTCTGCGAGGATTTGCTCTTCAACAACGGCGCTTACGCCGAATACATGCGCATTCCGGGCCAGATCGTACGGGAGAACATGCTGGAGGTGGCCAATTCCGTCGAAGACCGCGACGCGGCGCTCGCCGAGCCGCTGGCGTGTGTTCTGCGCGGGATTCACGAGATGGATGTTCGCTCCGACGATACCGTGGCGGTGATCGGTTGCGGCCCCATCGGGCTTACGTTTGTTCGCATGCTTTCGCGGCGGGGCGCGCGCGTAATTGCCCTGGCACGGCGGGCGGCGCCGCTGGAAGTGGCCCGGCGGCTGGGGGCGGCGGCGGTCGTCAACGTGAAGGAAGTGACCGATCCGGTGGCTGCGGTGCGGGCGCTCACTGTGGACGGCCGCGGACCGGACGGCGTCATCGAAGCGGCGGGCAACCCTGCAACGTGGGAGCTGGCGCTGGCGATGGCGCGGCGAGGCGGCGTCGTGAATCTGTTCAGCGGCCTGCCGGCAGGCACCAAAGTGGAAGTCGAACCGGCCGCGATCCATTACGCGGAAATTCGACTGATCTCACCCTTTCACCATACGCCGCGATTCTTCCGTGAAGCGCTCGAAGCCATCCGCCGCGGCGAAATTTCGGCGCGCGACTT
>Ga0137377_10001889_pt1 | contig 15123 bp, 19 predicted proteins | sample SagtaG_22_FD_104815 | JGI IMG/M metagenome (GOLD analysis project Ga0137377, IMG submission 104815) | Vadose zone soil microbial communities from Sagehorn Ranch, Mendocino, California, USA - Sage2_L_40_16 metaG | ecosystem: Environmental > Terrestrial > Soil > Vadose zone | place: USA... | reverse complement strand
CGTCCAGTACTCCGTTGTCAGCGCACGGTCAGTGCTCGCTACGCTGATCGCCGAACGATCGTCCGTGCCGAGCCCGGACGTTCCGCGCATCCGCGACGTGATCGAGCCGGCGGGGTGGCGAAGGACCAGATGGCTCATTTCGAACTGCTCAGCGCAGGCATTGACAGCGCGTGGCAGCGGGCGCTGGAGCTTGCGTGGAATAGCTTCTGCGCGAATACCACTCCAGTCGGAGCCGTGGTCGTCAACGGATCTGGAACGGTGGTCGCCGAAGGGCGTGGGAGGCGCTACGAGCAATCTGGGCCTCCTGGTCAGCTCGCCAGCAGCCACATCGCGCACGCCGAGGTCAACGCGCTGGCCCAACTCCGGGCATACCAGGACTACGAAGACCACGCGCTCATTACCACGCTCGAGCCGTGCGGAATGTGCCACGGGGCGGCGGTTCAGGCCACGGTCGGTTCGGTGCTGTATGCCGGGCCAGACCCCTACGGTGGCACCGGCGCGCTGGTATTCACCACGCCGCAGGCACAGCGGCGGTCACTACAGGTGACCGGTCCGCTCGACGACGAGCGCGGGCGCTTGGCAGCACTTCTTCACATCGTGTGGCTCATGCTCGTTCCCGCTGGCTCCCACGTCCTGGCCGCGCAGCGCGCCGGGCTTCCGGCTCTGACGAGCCTGGCCGAACGCGCGGTAACCCGAGAGCTGATCGCGGACGCCGCCACCAGCAGAGCCAGCCTGACTGATCTGCGCGGCGCCTTGCACGGAATGATCTAGGATTGCCGATGGCGGGGGCGCTGAACCCGGCCCCCAGGGGCCCTCCCTCGGGGATCGGGGATCAGAACCGGTCACCTCCCCAGCTGGGCAGGCAGAGCCCTACCCCCAGAACCCCCGGGTCGGCAAGGGCTCACCTCGAGGAGATGACCTTACGCCTCCAGCCGTGATCGCAGTCGATTCGATGCCTACCAGGCGGGAAAGATCACCGTGCCGTTGGCGTGCCATTGACCCCGGTTGCCAACGGTCGACTCAGGTAACTCACGGTCAGCCAGACCGGCAGGTCAGAAGGTCTGACCGCGTGTTGCTGCTCCTTGCGAGCGAGTGATAGCGGGCATCTCGCGTGTCTGAACAGGCAGGGTAACGTCCTAGGACCGAGGGCTGGCTGGTGCCGGTCCAACTACAATTTCGGTGACGGGGTTGCAGGGAATGTCGGGAGTGCCGCACACGATGATGTCGGCTCGTTCCCAGGTGCGCTGGGCAGCGTTGAAGGGTAGCTCCTCGGCCATCCAGCCGGCATGATCGAAAGGCAGCCTGTCCAACGCCCGGTTGGCCATGTCGGCCGCGTCCGGATTCCGGTCACGGGCGAGCCGTCGCCGTTCCGCTTCTCTCTGATCGGATTGCACCCAGATCAGCCCATCGATCAGGTGCGTTACCTCGCGGCGCCCAGCACCGTCTCCTTCAATGACCATCAGCGGACAGTCAGCCGGAATGTCGATAGATCCCTCTCGGCCGTGCTCGAGCCATCGCGGCGGCCGGTAGCTGAATGCCCGGCCTTGATGGATAGGCACAAGAATCCCGTCCGTAAGGAGATCAGCCCAGCCGAAGCGGGAGTGCTCCCACGCGATGTCGTCGGTGTGGACGACTACCGCTCCTGGGACAGCCTGGGCGATGCGTTCCGCCAGCGTGGTCTTTCCGCTGTTGCTGCGCCCGTCTATTGCCAGGACAACCGGACGTCCAGCCACGATCTTGCCCCGTCCGCCCCGAATTACGGCGTCGATGACTGCGCTTAGCAGCTCGACCCGCCACGGCCCGGCTTCTGGCTCTTCAGGCGCGAGTTGCAGCGACACCCTCTCTCCTTCAAGCGATCCCGACTATGAACATACGACCGCTCTCCCGAACCAGCTTGATTCGAGGCGAACCGACCACGGATATTTGTGGGATCGGCATGATCACCGTGCAACTAGCGTGCAATTACGAGAAGCACCTAGCGGTCAATGCTGGTATCCAACGGACACCCGACTTCGCTGGTCAGGCTGTCTGCGCGCAGGTATTAGGCAGCTTCCCCTCGGGCACCGGGTCCGGACCGGGCCGTGATTGACGGCATCCCGGCGAAGAACTACTTCCCTTCGCTGGCACGCGCCCTATTTCACGTAGGAAGGCAAGCATGGACATGATCTCGTCGCTGCGGTCGTGGCCGATATCGTGGTCTGACGAGTCGCTGACGTGCAGGGTAGCGTCCGGGAGCTCGCGCGCGAGGCGGCGCGCGATGGCGATCGGCGCGTTAGTGTCACGCGCACCGTGCCACAGGTGCACCGGCGTTTTGATCTCGCTGAGCGGGAACGGCCACGGGCGCCTGCTCAGGGCGAGTTCCTGCACTGCGCCACGCGTCCCTTGCCGGAGCGCGTCAGCGACGGCCTCGAATTCGATCCGGAGGCCGGCATGCTTGGCCTCCGGCGCGGCGGCCATCTCGCGGCGCAGGGAACGCTCCCGCCTTGCCGGGCTGGCCAGCGACCACCTCATCGCCGTGAGCGGGACGGCGTTGAGCGCAGGCGCGTTCCCGGCGAGCCAGACATAGAACCGGATCCTCGCCTGCTGGCCCGCTCGCTCGGCCGGGGTGACCGGTCCGCCCGACGCGATGAGGGCGACAACGCTCACCTGGTCGGCGAGCTGATGCGCAGCGGCCAGCGTGAACGGACCACCGCCGGACTCGCCCGCCAGCGCGAACCGGTCCAGGCCGAGATGACCAGCCAGCGCGGCGAGGTCATCGCCCCAGCTGGTCAGGCTGCGCTTCCGCTGGTAGTCGGAGCCGCCGTAGCCGGGCTTGTCCGGCGAGATCCAGCGCAGGCCGGCTGCCCGGGCCGTCTGGTCATAGCTGGCTCCGCCCAGGCCCGACACCGGTGTCCCCGCCGTGTAGATCACCGGTGTGCCGTCCGGCTCACCAAACTCATGCCAGCTCAGCCGTCTGCGGTCAGCAAGAGTGATCACATCAGATGTCACCCATTCATCCTGACGCCGGCCGGAGTCACGCCGCCATACGGACACCCAATCGCCCACAGCGTCCCGCTGGCGTCATAACGGGTGAGCGGCACACAGCGGGTGGTGGTGTCCTGCGGCGTTTCTGGTCAGTAGCCGGTGGGCTGGCGCGGGGTGTAGTGCTCTTCGAGCGCGCTGATCTCGTCGTCAGTGAGGGTGAGGTCAAGCGCGGCAGCGGCGTCGGCGAGGTGCTGCTGCCTGGTGGCGCCAACGATGGGGGCGCTGACCACCGGGTTGCGGAGCACCCAGGCGAGGGCGATCTGGGCCATCGGCACACCGTGCTGCTCGGCGACCTGCTGGACTGCGTCAGCGATGGGCTTGTCGTCGTTGGGCAGGACCCAGCGGGCGACGTTGTCGGTGCTGCTGCGAGCGGTCGTCTCGCCCCACGGACGGGCGAGACGACCCTTGGCAAGCGGGCTCCACGGGATCGACCCGACGCCCTGGTCGGCGAGGAGGCCGAACATCTCGCGCTCTTCCTCGCGCTGCATGAGGCTGTACTGGTTCTGCATCGAGACGAATCTCGTCCAGCCGTGCAGCTGAGCGAGGTACTGCATCTTGGAGAACTGCCAGGCCCACATCGACGAGGCCCCGAGGTAGCGGACCTTGCCGGCCTTGACCATGTCGTGCAGGGCCTCCATGGTCTCCTCCACCGGCGTGCCGGGGTCGAATCGGTGGATCTGGTACAGGTCGACGTAGTCGGTGCCGAGCCGCCGCAGGGAGTCGTTGAGCTGCTCGACGATCGCGCGCCGGGACAGGCCCGAGCCACCCGGGCCGTCGTCCATCTTGAAGAACACCTTGGTCGCGAGCACGACGTCCTCGCGGCGGGTGTACGCGCGGATGGCCCGGCCGACGATCTCCTCTGACGTGCCGTAGCCGTAAGCGTTGGCGGTGTCCCAGAAGGTGATGCCGAGCTCGACGGCCTGCCGGAACAGCGGCTCTGCGTCGTCGTCGTTGAGCGCCCACTCGTTAAAGCCGCGTGAGGTGTCGCCGAAGCTCATACAGCCGAGTGCGATACGGCTGATCTTCAGGCCTGAGCTGCCAAGCGTCGTGTACTGCATCGGAACTCCTTCATGGAATAGCTGATCAGGATGATCGCGAGAATCGCGTGGAGCGGCGTACCCGTGGGCTCGCGGACCTGGCGCTGACGCCGCTGGCTGTGTTCACGTCGTCCAGTTAAGGCGCTGACCTGCATCTCCGGGAGTGCCTGCTCTTACAGGTAACGCCAGTACCTCCCTGACGGCCGGCGGCGCACCTACCGTGGTGGTTATGGATAACCGAGCCCAGGTCCGCGAGTTTCTCGTCTCGCGGCGCGCGCGCATCTCGCCCGCGCAGGCCGGACTGCCGGCTTACGGCAGCGGCAACCGCCGGGTGAAGGGTCTTCGCCGCGAGGAGGTTGCGCTGCTCGCGGGCGTGAGCATCGACTATTACGTTCGCATGGAACGCGGGAACCTGGCCGGCGCCTCCGACGCCGTCCTCGACGGGGTCGCGACCGCTCTCCACCTCGACGATGCCGAACGCGCCCACCTGTTCAACCTCGCCCGCGCCGCCCAGCCCGCACGGCCACGGCAGCGACGAGCGAAGACGTCCGGTGTCACTGACGGCATCCAGCAGGTCCTCGACGCCATCTCCGGCGCACCGGCATGGGTGCGCAACGCCCGGCACGACATGCTCGCCGCCAACCTCCTCGCTCGCGCCCTCTACGTCCCGGTCCTCGCCGACCCGCGCAGGCCCGCCAACAACGCCCGCTTCGTCTACCTCGACCCCGTGGCGCGCCAATTCTTCACCGACTGGGAACAGGCCGCCGACGACATCGCCGCCATGCTCCGATCCGAGGCAGGCCGCAACCCCCATGACAAACAGCTCATCGAACTGATCGGCGAGCTCTCTACCCGCAGCGAGGACTTCCGCACGCGGTGGGCGGCGCACAACGTTCGCTTCCACCGCACCGGCCACAAGCGAATTCATCACCCCGTTGTCGGGACGCTCGACCTCGACTTCGAGGCCATGGAGTTTCCATCTCACCCCGGCCTCACCCTGCTCGCCTACACCGCAGCCGCAGGCACCCCTACCGCCGATAGCCTCACGATGCTTGCCAGCTGGGCCGCCACCGCCGAGCAAACCGGTGAGCTGCCTGCCAACGCCTAACCAGGGTTGGGGCGATCTTAGTCACCTGAGCTGCGGCCCGGTGTTCTTTGTTGACCCCCGGCAGGCGGCCGAGTGGAGGTGAGTAAACCTGGCTGAGTGACCAGGCGTCTTAGCTTAGGGGTGACAAGGGCCCTGCAACGACAGGACAGATGAATCCCAGCAGCAAGCGTCGGCGACTCGCGGGAATCGTGGCGGTGGCTGCCGTGACGGGTGCGTGCACGGCCTCCCCCCAGCCCGGCACGCGCACCACGTGCTGGACTTTGCTTGCACAACCTTTCACATCGCCACCCCGTCGGCCGCCGGGGTAACCGGCCAGCCGTCGCCGCTGGACATGCCGCCGGTTTCCGGAGGTTTGGACGCCGTCGCGGTCCGGTCATCCAGCAGTGCCGTGGCGGTCGTTGCAACCGTACCGACGACGCCCCATTCGAGGGCTCTGGTCGCGGTGTGGGACGGCGCGGTCTGGACGACGTTGAGCAACCGGACGCTGCCGCCAGAGAGTGACCTGGGCGCTGTGGCCTTGTTCCCAGGCGGCGCGTGGGCTGTCGGCGAGAAGAGGATGTCCGAACACGGACGAGTCTTCCACCCGCTCATCGTGCGGGTGACCGGCACCACGGTGCGGCAGGTGCCGGTCCCGGTACGGTCTTACAGCAGCGCGGCCGCCACATCGGCGGACGCGTGGGCGGTCGGCGCTACCTATACGTTCCCGCTGATCTTGCACTGGAACGGCACGGCGTGGACGCGGGCGCGGCTGCCCGCCACGGTAAGGCGCCAGGCCAGATGGGAATGCGTCACGCGGGGAGAGCGCAGATGAGCCCGAGACGATGAGTCGCTCGAGCGCCGGGCGGTGTGCGATCGGGAATAGCCAATCACGCTGACCGTGGAACCCGTCGGCGGTCATCCTTCATAGACAACTTCGACCTTAATTCTGTCCGGATCTTCGAAATAGACGGCGTAGTAAGTCTGGCGTATAGTCCGGGTATGCCTTCGCGCCGCCGTAAAGTGGTTCAATCTGACGCGGCTTCAGAAAGTCATTAACGAACGCTTCAACCATGTCAGCAGAGCCAACCCGAAACGCTATATGACCCAAGCCGGTCCGCTTGCGGTGGAAATCTGGCTTCTGATAATCGGGTTTCGTTACATTGATGCAGAGCGAGGTATGTCCGTCAGAGGCGTCAAAGTGGTTGCCATTCGGGCTGGATTTACCCGACGCTACCATAACGAACGACATTGCGCGGAAGGCGGTATCAGCCGTAGCTGAGCTCGGGGTACCAGTCCGTGCCGCGCCCTTCGGGCGTCAGGTCGAATAGGTTCCAGAGCGGTTCGAGCGTGTCGCCGTGGCGGGGATCTTGGCCAGGCTCGCTGGGTGCGTACAGGAGTTCCGAGCCCCAGAAGTGGCGGATTGTCTCGCCGTCGCGCCGGAATACGTTCATCATCGGCAGCTGGGAGCCGTCTGCGGCTTCCCCGTGATAGTCGCGGTTGTAGGTATTGGCGCCCGAGGACAGCATCCGCAGCCGGCGCCATCCGCGCTGCTCGGCGTGGGCGAGGAGCCGCGGCAGGTCCGCCTTGGCGACCACGGCCAGATTGATCCGCTGCGTGGCGTGCTCCGCGGCGCCGTCGAAGGAGTCCAGGAACTGCGTGCACGAAGGGCACGGCAGATCCTCATCGAGGGCGCGCGGGAACATCATGTTGTAGATCACCAGCGTGTCCTTGCCGGGCGCGAACAGCTCTGACAGCCGCACGTCGATCTGCGACCCGTCGGGCCCGGCGCCCTGGAACACATAGTCCTGTTGAACCACGCCGCCGGGCGGGAGGTTGCGCCGGGCGGCTGCCACCGCTTCGGTCGCGCGGCGCAACTCGGCTTCCTGCTCGAGCAGCCGGTCGCGCGCCTCACGGTACTGCGCAGACTCTCCCGGGAACGAGACACCCATAACTCTCCCCAATCCGCTGAGCCTGGATCACGATACTTGCACCGTCCGAGGACTCCTCGCCCGACGGCGACCTAACGAACGATGGCCGACCAGGAAGGCGGCCGTATCCAGGCTCTCGGCCAGGGATCATAGGGGCTCGAGCCGGGGCGGAAACCGGAGGCCTCGGCCATCGCGGCGGCGTGCCGGAACCCGCGCGCGAGGTACTCAGGCCGATGGGCGTCGCTTCCGAACGTGACAGCCCTTCCTCCTTCGTCGTGCCACCAGCGGACAATCTCCGGGCCGAGCGGCCGGCTGGTGTTGATTTCCAGCGCCCGGCCGGTGCCAGCGAGCACCCGCAGGGCGTGACGGAACTCCTCCTCCAACGCGCCGGGATCAAACGGTCCGGCCTCCGCTGGCCAGTAGCGGAGCGGATAGTCGATGTGGGCGAGCACGGAGAACGCGTCGGAGCCCTCGATGAGGTGAGGTATCTCGGGGAGGTACTCGCGGACGACTCCGGCCGCTGGCCGCTGCCGGAACAGGCTCGCCATCTCCGAGAACTGCCCGCCGGCCGGCAGGCAGTGCAGAGAGCCGAGCACCCGGTCGAACTGTCCGGCGCCGAGTAGCGCGGCGACGGCTGCGGCATGCCAGTGCGGCTCGCCCAGTTCCACGCCGCTCAGGATGCGCAGATCCGGGAACCGCTCACGGCATCGCTGCAGGAACGCGATCACGGGGAGGTCGATGGCGACCGCCCGCGCGCAGGTGCCTTCCATCGAGCCGTGGGACGCGTCCCATGACCATTCGCTGTGCACGTGGCTGTCTGGCGGGAGCATCGTTCCCGATTGTGCCTGTGCGCGGCGACGACCAACCCGGCGGTCCCTGGTCTCGCGCGGCCGGCTCCGCGAGCAGTCGTCTGCCAGTCGCGGCTTACCCGGTGCCGTCTGCCGCCGCGGAATCCTCGAGCTTGACGTCGTCGCGGAGCACGCTGTAAATCACCTGGTCATGCCAGCGTCCCTGGCGGAAGGTAGACCCGCGCAGGACGCCTTCACGGGTAAACCCGGCCTTCTCGAGCGCTCGCTGTTCAGCCACGTTGGTGATCTCCGTGGTGGCCTCGATGCGGTTGACCTGCGTATGCGCGAACAGGTAGCGCGCCAGCAACCGATGCGCTTCGCTACCGAAGCCGCGGCCACGGAACTCTTGAGCCACGCCGATACCGATCGCCCAGCTGAATGCCGTCGGCCCGGTCTGGACACGGCGCCAGGAAATGTTGCCTACGCGATCGGTACCGTGCTGGACGATCAGCATCCCGCCGCTATCGCCCAGCAGTCCGGAATCGGCCCACTGCCTGCGTACCCGGTGCGGGTCACTCCAGCCATGCCACTCGTGGAGTCCCGTCGCGGCCCGGCCGTCTGTCAGGCCGGCGAGCCAGGAGAGGTCGTCTTCGGTCACCGGTCGGAGGGTCACTTCGCCATCCATGGCAGCCGAGCCTACAGCTGACGCGGCGGGCCCATTTCTCGTCAGGCCAGCCACCGGCGGAAGCTCACAGTGGCGGTGTGCGCACCCGCGAGGCGTCAGAAACACAGCCACCTGACCGACCAGATCACGGCCAGCTGACCGGCCAGATCGCGGACAGCTCAAGGGCTACGGGTGCGGGTCAGTGAGCGCGAAGGTAGCTGCTACCCGGCTGGCCAGTTCAGATTCGGACATCGCGGTGCCGACCTCGATGACGGGCAGCCGCAGAAGCCGGGTTTCCTCGGCCAGGCGTTCGGTGAACATCCGGTCTCGCTCCAGCAGGTTGCGCAGGGCGCGCTCCGGATCGCTGGTGTTGCCGGCGATCCGCCACAGCCCGCCGCGGCTGCCGAACGCCGCCCGACGGAATCCGGGGGTCGGAAGCAGCCAAACGGCGTGGCTGCGCCCGCTGATGAGAGGTTCCACGAGGTTCGGTAGCAGCCGGAAGCCCTCCGCGATCACGCACGGCTCGTCCGGCAGGCTCAGAAGGTCTTCGACAATCAAACCGAAGCCCTCGCCGCGAAACCAGTGAAACGTCTCGAGCATGACTTCCGGGGTTCGGTTCAGCCACCGCTCGTCCATGTCCATGGCCGCGAACGCACTCAGGAACGGGCTGTCACCTGGCGCGATCCGGTGGCCGTGATCCCGTATCGCATCGTCGGTCGAGTACAGCCGGAAGCCATACCGGGCCGCGATACGACGAGCGATGGTCGTCTTGCCGCCCCCGCTGCCGCCGCCGAGCCAGTAGACATGCCGCAGCCGCGCACGCAGCGCGGGGATATCGGCGTCGAGAGCTTCACCCATAATCACCATCCTGCGAAGGCTGGGCGCTGTTCGCAGGCGGTGACACAATTGGAGCCGAGCCGTCTGCATGTACCACCGAATCGAGTTAGCCATGGCCGAGACAGAGGCTTCACTGCGAGCGGAGAACGCCGAACTGCGCCGCCTGCTGGAAAAGCATCAGTGGTCGGGGCTGACGCCCTACAAGTCGGCAGGATGCTGCCCGGAGTGCGCAGGCGCCTGTCCGCCGCAGGGCAAGGGACACCGGCCGCATTGCGCCATCGTCGCCGCCCTGGCGCTGCACCACATCGCCTCGTGGTGACTGCCTGGCTGGCCCGCTGACTGGCTGAATGGCGCCTCACATACGCTCGGATCGCGTGGACGCGCTCATCGCAGTGACCGACGGCTCATCAGCATTCGCGCACGGGGCCCTGTCCCGCGGGCGGCTGTGATTATCGGCGATCACCAGACGTCGGGATGGATCGGCTACGACGAGCGATCCCGCCTCGTCGGGACTCGCGACGTCATCGTGCGCTGCGACTTGCGCAGCGAACTGCGCTCGAACGGCTACGCGGGCCGCGCCGTCCACCTGCGCCTGCATCACCTGGCGACCCGAACGGCGTACCGCACGGCCTTCTCCGGTGTGCGGCCGACGACGCCGGCATGCTGCAGGTCGCGGCGACTGCCGGATTCGCCACGCGTGCCGCTCACGACGCCGCCCGCCTGCTGGCAAGGTCGGTCCCGCCCGTTGCTTATGCCGATGGCGTCGTCACCATCCGGCCGCTGCGAGCGGCTGACATCGACCGGCACATGGAAGCCATCGATGACGAGCAGATCGACTGGCTCTGGGAACCTGGCGCCCGGCGGAGATTTGCGACGGCCGGACGATGATCAGGCACGTCCTGTCGCTGCGATGACCGCAGACCAGCGAGCAGTGCGGCCGGTTTCTGTCAGAGGGTCGTGATACCCCGGAAGAGCGACAGGAGGCGATATGGACTGGTCGGAGCTGGAACGGCGGCAACCCCGCCTGGGGGAACTTGGCAGGCAACGGCTGCTCGATCCCGGCCTGGTGCTGGTCGGCACGATCCGGCGCGACGGCACGGCGCGGATCAGCCCGGTCGAGCCGTGGATCATGGACGGCGTACTGTGGCTGTCGATGATGTGGGGGTCAACGAAGGCGGCTGACCTGCTCAGGGACCCGCGCATCCTGGTGCACAACCCGGTCAGCAACCGGGACGGGCAAGAGGGAGAGTTCAAGGTGCGCGGCACTGCCCGCGACGAGCCCGGCCGAGAGGTGCAGGGCCGGTACGCGGCCGAGGTGGCGCAGAGCCTCGGCTGGGAGCCCGAGCCCGGAAAGTTCCACTTGTTCGCGGTCGATGTCGAGCGGGTCACCTGCATCCGCTACGACGGGCCGACCGGAGACCAGTACGTCGCGTACTGGCCGCCGGCCAGGGAATTCGTCCGCCGGGCAACCTCAGCCACGAGCGTCGGTGAACCCGAACCAGCGACCGGCATCTTGGGGCCGGACGCGGCCTGAGGCCGGCCGAGGGCACAAGAACCGGGCATAAGAACCGGGCACCATAATGCGGGCGAGGAAGGGGCCCTGTTGGACCCTTCCTCGCCGGCGAGGGGGGACGCTCGCCCGTCTCCGTCCCCCGGTGCCGCCGAGCGAACAATGCGCATCCTCTTCATCTGCGCGTCTCCTCCTAGGATCCTTCCTGGACCCGGTAGATGTGATCGGAGCCTGACGAGCCGCCGCGGTCCTGGACGAGACGCCGATCTTGGACAGCACCGAGGATTGTAAGACATGGCGGCCCGTCCGTTGCCTGCGCGCGGCCCGGCGCACCACCCGCATGCTGGCGCGCTGCCAGCGCGAAACCGATAATGAGCGGCAACAAAACTCGTCCGGAGATCAGGCAGCGCGATGGGTCTTTTCAGCCGCAAGAAGGAACGTGCCAGGTGAGTCCTGCCAGAAAGTCGCTGGTCGCCGCGCTGACAGGACGGCACGGCCAGGAGGCACCTGACGCCCTGTCGCGGGAGCGGGCCGAGCAGGTCAAGGCCAGGGTCCGGCTGCTGATCGAGATCACGGCCAGGGCAGGGGAGTACCGCAAGGGCCTGCTGACCGCGGTCGCCAGGCTCAGCAGGGAAGAGGCGTCGATCATCGCCGACCTTGAGCGGCACGGCCTGCAGGTGCCGCAGCTGCACGACGTGCTGTGCGGCGGCCATGTGCTCGTCGACGACCCGCGGCTGTACGAGGACTGGCATTTCAAAAAGGTCAGTCATGTGCGGATATCGAGCCATCATCGCGACATCGACAAGAAGAAATACCCGGACATAGGGATGCGCGGTTATGTCGTCAGGGAGAAGCTGCACGGCCGGACGGCGACCGGTACCTGGGTGCAGCTCGAGAAGACCCCAGCCGCGTTCGGCGCGCGCAAGCTGCCGAGCATGGACGACTTCCGGCACCTGATGGACTACGTTGTCTACCGCATGACGCGAAGCAACGTCGGCCCCTGGGGCCTGTCCAGGCGGACCGAGCGCCGCCCGATGTACCTGTCGCCCGACCTTGCCGTGCCGACCACCCCGCTGCCGCCGCCCGTAGCCGATGCCGTTGCGGCGACGCTGCGGCGGATCGAGGAGCAGGACGACGTCACCGCGGTGTCGTCCGACCTGGCCAGCGGGTTCCCGCCGCCGGACCGGGTGGACCCGGTCCTCGACCTGGGCAGGGCGCTGCCAGGACGGGCGGGCAGGGGATTGTTCGGCAACTCGGCCGTCTGGGTGACAGAGACTCCATCGCGGGCGGCGGCGGCGATCCTGGGCAAGGACAGCACCCGGCCGCAGAACATGCACCGCTGGGCGGACGGGGGACTGATGTGAGCCAGCCGGCGCCGCGGCCCTCGAAGGGCGGTCTCGCCGCCGTTCCCGCTGGCCTGGTCACAGCGGTCGTCGACCTGGTCGGCACCGGTCCTGTGCTGCTCGGCGCGTACACGATCGCCGAGCTCACGGCCGTCGATGCGATCGTCGACTTCCTGGAGGCCAGGCCGTCGGATGAGGCGATCGCCGAGGCAGTGCGTTCCCTCGCTGCCAGGCAGCTGCTCGTGGCGGGAACCGCTGACGGGCAGGTCCAGGTTCGCGGCGACCTGGGGATCGCGGTGGCGTTCCAGCAGCGGGCGAGGCTGGTCCTGGACGCGAGGGCGACCGGGACCGTGCCGGGCGAGCCGTGGCGGATCCTGCTGCTGCCGCAGCCCGAGCCGATCTGCCTGATGGTCAGGATCGACGCGCTCGGCGTGCACGAACTCGGTCTGTACCCGACGGGCGACGCTCTCGGCCGGCTGACCGAATGGCTGCCAGGCGGCGAGCTCGCCGAGCGCGCGGACGCGAGCCCGGATGAGCTGATCGCCGCCGCCGAGCGGTCGGCGCTCGTCACCGTCACCCGGTATACGACTCACGGGTCAGCCGAGGTCGCTGGCGACAGCACGGACCTGGTGCTGGCCAGGCACGGCGGTGCTCTGCACGCGTTCACCAGGAGCGCTGCCGACACGCGGGCTCTCGTGCGCAGGCCGCTGCACCGTGACAGCGTGCGGGACACCGTCGCCGCGATGCTGGCGTAGGGCGGGTAGCCGCCACCGCCCGCTCGAACGCGCACTCTAATTGTCAGAGGGTGCCGGTAGAGTTATCGATAACAAGTTCGCAGCCGTGCATCGCCCGCGGAGCCGCCGATGATCCTCCCGCCCCCAAGCCAGCCGCCGGGCGCCGGTCAGCCGGCCGGTGCCGGCCAGCACGGCGGGCCCGCCCCCGTCGTGGCCGGCCCGCGGGATGCCTGGGACGCCGATGCGGTGCTGGCCGGCCTGGATCCGGATATCGAGGGCCTGGACCTGGAGGGCCTGGCGGGCCGGGACGAGCCGGCCGAGGCTGAGCTGTACGGCGTGGATCCCGGGCCCGATGACGCTAGTGCGGACGGCTGGGTCGCGGGGGTCGCGCTGGCCGGTCCCGCCGAGGCGTTCGCCGACGGCGGCCCGCTGGAGGGCCTGGCGCCGGGCGCGGCGCTGGCCGGGCTGGCAGGTCATGCCTTCGGCGCCGGGCTCGGGGCGCTGACCGATGATGCGCTGATCGGGTTGCTGCACGCGTCCCGGCGGCTGTCGGCGTGGCAGTCCGGGATCGAGCTCGCCGCGGTCGCCGAGCTGGACCAGCGCCGGCTCCGCGAGTCCCGGCGGCCTGGCTGGTCCCGGGTCAGCGAGCAGGTTTCCGCTGAACTGGCCGCGGCGCTTGTGCTGACCGGACGGTCCGCCGACGCCCTGCTCGGCCTGACCCGTGACCTGGCCCGGCTGCCCGCCGTTCTTCGGGCCCTGCTGGCCGGGCAGATCGACCGCGCCCGCGCCGCCGTGTTCGCCGCCGAGCTATCCGCCTTGAACGACCAGGCCGCCAACGCCGCCGCGGCCGCGCTGCTACCCGACGCGCCAGCGCTGACCACCGGGCAGCTCCGCGCCGCCCTGCGCACCCTGGTGCACTGCATCGACCCGGCCGCCGTCCGGCGCCGGATGACCAAGTCCCGCGCCGACGCCCGGGTCGAAACCTGGCCCGAAGGCTCCGGCAACCTGGCCCTCGCGGGGCGGGAGCTCGCCCCGGCCGACGCGGTCGCGGCGGACCGGCGGGTCACCGCCATCGCCCGTGCGCTGCAGGCGGCCGGCGCCCCCGGCGGCCTGGACCAGCTCCGCGCAGCGGTGTTCACCGCCCTGCTGGCTGGCCGCGACCCCGAGACCCTCCTGCCCGCCCCGGAATCAGCGTCGGCCGGCGCAGGCCGCCCAACCGAGCACGGGCCCGCCGCATCGGGCGGATCAAGCTCCGTGCGGCCCGACGGGAACGCGTCCCCGGCCGGCGACGCGAACGACCCGGACTCAATCCCGCCGGGCCGGCCGAGCCGGCAAGGCGGCCCTGCGCCAGGCAGCGCGACCGGCCCGGCCGCCGGCCCGGCTCGGCCGGGCAGCCCGGGCGCGGCCGGCGGGCTGGCGAGACTGGGCGGGTCGGTGCACCTGACCCTGCCCGCCGCCAGCTGGCTCGGCCTGGCCGACCTGCCCGGTGCCGCCGCCGGGCTCGGCCCGCTGGACGCGTGGACCAGCCGCGACCTCGCCGCCAGGCTCGCCGCCGGCGGCACCGGCACCCGCTGGCGAGTCACCCTGGTCCGGCCCGACGGCACCGCCGCCGCCCACGCCTGCGCCCGCGCCGGACCCGGGCCCCCCGGCGATGAGGCCGGCCGCCGCGGCTGGCTCGCCAGCCTCCGGTTCGCCTGGATCGAGGCCGGCCCCTGCAGCCACGGCTGCCAGGTTCCCGCCTACCGGCCCCCCGCCCCGTTGTCCAACGTGATCCGGGCCAGGAACCGGACCTGCGCCTTCCCCGGCTGCCGCCGCCCCGCCGTGGCCTGTGACCTGGACCACACCATCGCCTGGGACCAGGGCGGCCGGACCTGCCCATGCAACCTCGCCCCGCTCTGCAGAAGGCATCACAGAGCGAAGCAGGCGCCCGGCTGGACGCTCTCCCAGCCCGAACCCGGCGTCCTGGTCTGGACCGCCCCGCACGGCCGCAGCTACACCGTCACCCCCAGCACCTACCTCTGCTGAGGGCCTCAGTTCGGCTTCCGCCGGGGCCGGGCTCCTGGCTAGCTGGCTCTCGTTAGCCGGGTTCGACGCAGAACTCGTTGCCCTCAGGGTCGGCCAGCACGACCCAGGCCGCGCCAGGCGACTGGCCAACGCTCACCGTCGCCCCG